>Ga0209372_1000235_pt1 | contig 38481 bp, 32 predicted proteins | sample AgamicAtPe_FD_187170 | JGI IMG/M metagenome (GOLD analysis project Ga0209372, IMG submission 187170) | Agave microbial communities from Guanajuato, Mexico - At.P.e (SPAdes) (version 2) | ecosystem: Host-associated > Plants > Phyllosphere > Phylloplane/Leaf | place: Guanajuato, Mexico | collected... | reverse complement strand
TTTTTTTCGCCTGCTACTTGTCAGAATTTCCAATACTTTTCAATATCAACTCGGGCTTTATAATTCCTACTGCCTCCCCCATTGCCACCACCCAACAGGTAGTCGACTTATGGCTTTCCTCTGCTTACATAACTACTAACACCAACCGAACAACCCCATCCTCCCGTCCTTGCTCAACACAGTCGAGTGATGGTCTTGCACCGCATGCGTTGAAGCCGCACAAGACTCGCACAACCCATAGAAACTCCATGATCTTAACCACCGGTAACTTCACGATAACAAGCACTACGAGCGACTAACTAAGCAAGCAAGGCATTGAAAGAAGTATATAGCAATATTAGAACTTGCGGTTGAGTCAAATCCAATATTAGTATGAGAGAAACAAATTTACTGTCCAGGTCCATTGGACCTCTCTTGGCTCTAGTCAGTTTGATGCTATTAGTGCCCACATCAAGTGCCTTTCAATATGACATTTGGTTCAAGTATCCGCATCCATATACACAAACTGATCCCGTAACTTATTGCCCCGAATCAATCGCTTCCTCGACCCGCCAATGTCAATCAAGTTTACCAGTTTACGTCAACACTCTTGATTCACCGAAGACGCTGATTCCATACACAATTACCCAACTCTTGGACTTCTGCCCACTCCAAGAGGCTCGCGAGTACGACCACTCCCAGCATACAGAATGGGATGACAACATTCGCTTAGCGCCGTTTGACTTGAAGTTCAACCGCAATGAAGAGTGCAAGATCCTATGCAAGAAGTCTTACAAGATGAGCTCCCATTCGGATCTATATCGCCTTGAGGAGTTGAAATTGGGTCTAACGCGCGACTATTACCATCATTGGTTTACCGACACCTTCCCCTTCTCCTGGTGCTACCGCCAATCGCCACCCGGCACCTCGGGCTCAGTGGGTCCATCCGCAGGACTGAACAGCAACACGAGGGCAAAAGAATGTTTCATTGGTTTTCCAATCGGCTACACGACTGACGAGCGCGGATTGCCAGAGGACGAGCGTGTTCCCATAGGCAACTTCACAAAACCAAACACGCTTTTCCTATTCAACCACTTTGAGTTTACAATTTTCTATGAGTCTGGTGAGGGTAAAATTTGGGCCGGAAAAGCAGGTGCCCAAGGTGGTCGCATAACAGCCGTTCGCATAAACCCGCGCAGCATCAATCACGAGCTTGCCAGCATCTCAGTGCCGACTCAACCGCCAACAAATGGCCAACAAGTTGCACCAACAACCAACAAGTGCTCTTACTCTATGCCACCACTTGAAATTCCCTCGTATTTGCACTATGGACTTAACTTAACACTACAAGTTTCATACTCTTACTCGGTGAAATTTGTTGAAGACGAGCCAAGCGCTACCTGGAGCCAGCGCTGGCAACGACTCGAGGCCACTTTACCGGGAACCTCAAAGGGAAAATGGATTTTCTTATTCTCATTGCTCATGCTCATTGCAACAGCTGTGCCAGCCGCATACTCGTTAGCTAGAACCATATTCTCAGACCGAGTGCTCCTATATATAAATCCACGGGATGATACTGACGAAGCCGCTTGGAAGGCTTTAGCCGGCGATATATTCAGAGAGCCGGTTCATATTGGCCTATTCAGTGTATTAGTTGGAAGTGGTTGTCAATTTATAACCTCGGTTCTACTCTCAGAATTCTTCTCCACCTTCATCTCCTTCTTCTCAACTACCCTATTAGTCATCGTGGTGGTTTTGTTCGTCGTGGTCCATGGATTTGTCGGCGGTTATGCGGCGATTCGCCTGTACAGAACCTTTGGCGGCGAGCAATGGCGCCTTATCTGCATCCTTGTGACCTTACTAAACCCGTTAGTAATATTCTGTATGCTTGTCATGTCCCGCAACCTACTGTTATTATACAACGGAAGCTTGATGGCCTTAAACGTTGGCTTGTTTGGTTCAATATTCATGACATTACTTTGTTTTGCATTCTCGCTTCCATCTGCACTAGCGGGTGGAAACATTGCCTTCAAGATGTCAGCCATTGAATTTCCAGTTAGGCCAACAGCAAATGCACGCGAACTAACCGAGCAAGTAATCTGGAAACAGCCATTGTACACAACACTCGCAACTGGTGTTATCCCGCTATTCTGCTTTTGGTCCGTAGAATCATACCCTTTCTACGATTCGGGCGGTTATATTATAACTGTGATCACAATGTTAATAGTGATTTGCTTGAGTATTAGCCACTGTTATTACCATCTAACCCAATATGATTACCGATGGTGGTGGCGCTCCTACTTAGCTTGCGGAATGGCAGCATGTTACTACTTCTTACATTGCATTTATTACATATTCTCTAATTTATTCGTCGACAGCTTCTCAAATGCAATGCTTTACCTATTATTCGCCTTCTTCATCTGTCTAGCGCTATTCTTGCTGACAGGAACAATCGGATTTATCGTGACTTTTGCCTTTCTCTGGCAAACTTATACGCGCACAAACGCCTCTCCTGACATGAACTATGCCATGTTCCAAAAGAGTCCACAAATTGAATGATAACTTCCGGTTGAGATAGAGGCTCAATTCAGAGTGGAGCCAAAAACGAATGATTATACTAGCCTTGTCAAGTTTCTCTGTAAATAGAGGTTCAATTCCGATGGGTTCAAAAGGATGGTATTTAGGAAACAGGACGGATATATTTTTAAATCACTTTTGCTGTACAAAAGCTATGAAAGTCAGAACAAATATTTGACAGGTAGTATGGAGCCATTGTGTTGATTTTTAGCCACATTTATTGATATCGTTGTTGTTGTTGTCGTTATTGTTTTACCTGGAAACCGGAGCCAATTACGACTCAGTCGGACCTACGAAGACTAGTAGACTTTACCCCGAACCTATCAGAGGATCGAATTAAATGACTATGACAATTTAATCAATCTGTCTGGATGAATCCTGGAAGTTGACCACTCTTTTGACCTCATATAAAATCCAATCGATGAAATACATCAAATTTGGCTCAATATAATGGAAAGATATTGGTTTGCTACTGCAACAATTTTTACCGGGTTGTGTTGGGGCATAGAAGGCGTACTGATGGTACCAGGAACTTTTGAAATGTTTACTGTCCAGTAGGTCTAGTGGCGAGAGGGCCAGGAAAGTAGGACGACCCTTGGAATCGCGCGTATCTCCCGCCGTGACGTTCACTGATTCCAGACAACCTCCCATCTCGATGTCCTCCACCTGCCCTCCATCCATATGACACTCGGGCCTCTTTTCATCGAAACCCTTCTCGACCAGTAACTGCAAAGCACGCCTACTTAACACGTAGCCCGAGCCTATGGAGCGATCGAGGGTATTTAGCTGCTGTTAGCATCTTTTCTTCGAGCCTCCCGAAGCAACTGGAGTTAGGAGGGGTGGGGAAGAAATTCATTTCAACTCACCGCCGCTCATGTAGCCTTGTTTCACAAACGGTTTGAATTTATGTCCGAAGTAAACTGGCTCACTAGGTTTGGCCGTGTGCGCTAGAAAATTCTTGAGAGTTTCTACGATAACGAAAGTGTCGTCGTCCGTCTTCATAAACCAATCATATTGGTGCAGGTAGTGTTTATGTAAGGAAGTGAACGCTGCTGTCACCTTGTGCCATAGTTGATCGCGGCCCTCATGGACTAATGGCACAGTTAAAATGCCCGACTTTTCAGCGAGCTCGGTGCCGTTGCGCACCAGCAGCAATTTGTCGCAGCGTCGGCCCCAGGTGGCTCGTATTGAATCGCTTCTCCTTCTATGATAGGCTGAATCAACAGTCATGACCCAACATAGCAGACTCGGCTTTGGACTGTCACTTTTAAAGCTCAACTTGGGCAGGCTATTCGCCACATTTGGTAGGAACAGTTTTGAACTCCAAACAAGCACATATAGGAGGACGAGGAGCGTTGTGCAAACTAATATTTTGTTCCTCATTGCGGCCCAACTTTTTCAGCTTCTGGGATTCCATCTGAACGGCGCCGGTTTTTGTTCGAGATCATCTGGTTGGCGCACTCCATTTTCGGGGCTTCCAGGTGTGATCGCCAAACGATGCACGTTGCAGGCGCAAAACCTCCTCTTGCTGAACCTGGCAGAGTGTTGGACCATTAATTAAGCTGGCTGGATGGTTGATCATCTGGTCACTTACCTGGCTCTAGAGTGGACTTTTTATCTCTCTTTGGCCGGATTATCTTGGAATAAAGTCGACTACTGAACGAAAGGTTGATGTCCATACACAAATCTTGAATGAATCCGTCTGATTGTCAATTCATGATTTGTAATTTGGTTTGTTGGTTGCAACTTCGAAGTTGCAACCAACTGGATTGTTCAAGAATAAGACAATGGACACAAGAATTGCGTTTAGACAATCAAATTTCGTTCAAGTTTATTGCAAACTGATGGAAGCCAACTGGTGCAAGCGACTTTGAAGCGAGCAATGTCGGACTCTGCTCCAGTTGGCTGGTAGCCGAATGAGCTGATTCGAGCCGAGCCGAGACGAGCTGAGTTCCGGTCTGGGCGAACCGGAAGCCAGCGCGAGATGGGCATGCGCAGTGTCGGCGGCCGGACACTTGCAGTGGACTCGAGGGCGTCAGGTTTGGCTGGCGCGGCCAGAAGCAGACGACGCTAGGCGGCGGAGATCTATGCGCGAGATAGGCGGCGCCTAGCGGCAGCACGCGCGCTCAGTCGGCCAAACAAGCAAGCGCACCGGCTGACACCTGGGCCTTGTATGCAAATTTTAAACAGTGCCAGCCAATGGAGCGGCTGCCGGCTATCTTGAGTCCAGAGTGGTTTATCTGGCTGAGATAGTCTTCGATCTCGTTGACTAGGAGAGGCGCGCAACTCCGTCGAGAGGCGAGGGCCAATGACTCCAGCGAGCGCCAATGCTCATTATATGGACATCGGCTCGATCCAATATAAGGCGACAGTGCGCCTCAGCTTTGGCTCGGGCGCGCAACTGCATTGTCGCGGCCGATTGATTGATAGTATGTCGCTTTGGCGCTGACACTGGCCAAGCCGGCGAGCGCGAGTGAGAAAAGTGGAAAGCCCGCTGGCTCTCATATTAGTTGAAAACATAACCATAAAACGAGAGGCCCGGCCAGCCGGAGCCTCTGGGCCGGCGCCTTTTTAAATTCCAACCCGCAGACTGCAGCCCGCCAGTGTTGTCAAATTACTTCCGCCCCCTAAACAAGCATTGAGAGGCGCCCCTCGGTTGGCGGCGGCCATTGGAGGGTCGGCGAGGAGGAGGAGGCAGCGTGGGTCATCAAATTGAATAGCACTCGCATTCTCGGCATTCTCTGTGGCCCGAGCGCACTCTCGCCAACTCCAATATTGTGTTCCAATGAAATCTCATTTGAACCAGCGCGCCACCGAGACGGCAAACCCTCGGTTTTGGCCTCCCCCGGCCAAGCCAACCGGCCGGCCGGCCGAGCTTGGCCACACGGCCGACATTATTAATATCACATCGGTTTTGCGCGCGCCAACCGGCCGAGCGGCCATTCATCATACTTGGAGGAGCGGACGCGCGCGAGGGCATCTAATGAGCCGCAAGATAAGCGGCCGCTTGATCAGGTGGCCGAGATAGGGCCAGAGGGTCGCCTGAACGGGCCGGCCGGAAGGGGGAGCTCCGTCCAAGCCAGGCTAATTTGACTAACGCAAGCGAGGCCGCCGCGACGACCGCAACCGCCAAGAGGAGGCAAAGTCGAGCTTTGGATGGGCCCTTGGGGCAGCGGCGGCGGTTGCGGCGGCGGCGGCGGCGGCGGCAAAGGCGAGAGGGCTTTTGCTTGAATGAGTGATGACGCCCGCCTCAGCTCTTAAATAATCTGCAGTTTATTTCCAACGGGCGGCCAAGTGAGGCGCAAGGGGGGAAGAGGGCAACAACATTGGCCAACCTGATCATGACAGCTCATAGATTGAGCGGCTTCCCTGTGTCCTCGTCCGATGGGCATCGTTCCCAGATGGCAAAGTTCCTCGCGCTCGCGTTCCTTGGAAGATGAAGTCTGACCAAGTTTCCAGCTTGGTTCAACGAGGGATAATCAGTTAGTCTGGACAACTCTGGCTCTTATCGCGCGGCCATGCAACTCCACTTACCTCCTTCAACTTCTGGCGCCACTTTCTCTCCAGAGGGCGGCAAGATCGTCTCAGCCTTCTCGCTGGAACTTGAACGAGCTTTGGCGGCAAAGTCATAGCGAGGCCGGCAAACCTTCCTGCAATCGTAGGCGCATTCGTCGTCGTCGTCATCGTCGTAGTCAAACTCGAATTGGCAGCCGACCAAATCGCAGTCCCAGTAGCAATAGTAGCGCCCAGGTCGTCTGCCCGCCGAGCTCAGCCCTCCTGAGGACCCAATTTGAACGGTTATGGTGCTGTGGACGGACTCGAAGGCAATCGCGAGCAAAACCAAGCCAACGATCATTCTAATCGGGGATGCAAAATAATGGCCCATCTCGTGCTCGCTCACAAAACTCGGCCAAGTTTGGATTCTTCTCGCGTTGATTGAGCTTGCAGGTGTATCCTTCAAAACTGGACAAACTTCTCGACTCTAGGCGACTTTCTTCGACACTGATCGATGATCGCCGGCCACAGTCAGTGATATAGAAAGTCGCTCGAGCTCGGTGAGCCAACCAGCCGACCTGTTGGCCGCAAGGCCACTTGAACGGCGATGATTCAGCCTCTTTCTGCTTGAAAACAAGCAAAGCGGGACTTATGGAAACAGAGGCAAAGGGTAGAGAAACGATGAGATAGCAAAAGCAGGCCATTCGTTGAGGTTTATTGCTTTTCTCTCTGTCCCAATTTGGATCTGACAAACAGACGGCTCCCGTACTTCCAAGGTGAAACCTTGCGTTGCAGGGTTTGCTTTGTTGGCTACCATCTCTCATGGATGTCTCGTGTGCACTTTTAGCTTACAAAAACTGGACCAACCCAAGCAAAGGGACTTGTCGTGTTCTCTTTCTCAGTCGTCCGCTCCTATCAACTGGCAGTTCTTTGCCTTGCGAGGCCTCAAACGCCTCTAGGGCCTTTGGATCAAAATCTGTCCGTCAGGTGTTGAAAGTGTTAAAAGACGAAGAGGACAAGGGGAGCAAGGAGTTGAATGGGTTAGTGGTTGGGTTTGGGAAGATGAATTTTGGGCTGTAGGGCAAGAATTGAGGGTGGATTCTTCCATCTGCCAAACTAGACTGAGGCTATGGGCTTCTGAATGTCTCTTCGACTGGCTCGTTCTGTCTCTGGTTGGGTTCGCTTAGCTTTGCTCGCAAAGGTCGCCTAAAAGTGTTTATTGGTGTTGTGAGTCCTCGGGGGATCAACTTGGTCCCGCTTAGTCTCTTAACTGAGCTTCGATCAAACGAGAGGTCGGTTGCGCTTGCAAAACTAGTCGTCGCAGCGCTCCTCTCGCTAGGAGCTAGGTGCAGCTCGCGAAAACTGAATCCAAGTTCAGTTTCACCCAGCTCGGTTTTGTTCCGAGCCAAGTTCTCACTCGCATTTGTTTGTTCTTTTGTAAAGCTAATCGTCCGTCCGCGGCGAGATAGAGACAGATGTAGATAAAGCGAGGGAGGATCTGCGGGCGGTTCTATTCTCCGGATTGTCTCCCATTGATTGCGGGCTTGTTTTGGCTCCTGGCGCAACCAGATTGTTTCTCGTCAAACCAAATGCTCCTGTCATTTTTCCACCTCAAAATCATCTTCCATCTTCCAAAGGGCAGCTATTCTATCGCCTGTTGGCTAAGCCAATCGAACTATTCTTCCATCCTTCATCACTGGACTATCCATTGTTTGGCTCTCGCATCACGTTGGGCAGTTTGCGCTTTTGGTGTTGGCGGTGAAGTTGGCGTCTTTAGTGCAGCTATATGGGAGCTAACACTTACCATAAGGCTGGACGGGCGAGGAGGGCCGGTGCTGCCAATGGGCCGTGGATGGCAAGTGGGGCAGCTAGGGCTGGTGCGGCCAATGGGAGAGCCGGGCGCGCTAGCAGGGCTGGTGCAGCCAATGGGGCGCCGAGGAGAGTGCTGTTGGTTGGTTGGTGGGCGGGCGGCGGTTAGCGGGTTTAGGAAGCAGGGGGGCGCGGCAGTTGAACCCGGAATGCAATACTCACTGTGTGGTGGAGTAGGTGGCCACTGGGCGGCTAATTGTGTGAGCTGCAATCGGGGCAGCAATGTGTGTGCTTGTTGCGACTGGCGCGTGTCCGACGAGCACTGGGGCGTGTCCGACGACGGCGGGCGCGGTCAAGAGTGGTGCGTGGAGCAATGGCGCTGGCAGAGGTGCTGGCGCGAGCAGGGGCGCGTGCAACAATGGGGCAGCCGGGGCCAACAAATGGCTCGCCGAGGCGCCTGAGATGGCCACCAATACGGTCAGGGCGACAATGTAAGACTGTTGGACGCGGATGAGGGGTCAGTCTGGTTGGCAGGTTCGAGGAGGGATGGGCGCCTTGGAGGTGCGATGAGACTTACATTCATTTTGCTTATGTGTTTTGAACTAGAGGAGGCTAGAGTTTTGCTGAGATTTGCTGTTCGGTTGAGCAAAAGGAGGGCGAGTGTTTGAATTGAGTTGGAGCTTTGGAGTGCTAAGAGCAAGTGGTGAGAACTCTTGGCTCTCGGCGGCCTTAAATAGTCCGCCATGTTTGAAACCGAGCGCCAAGAGCGAGGAGGCACAAGAACCGTTAGGAGGCCCAAAGGTTGGCCGAAAGAAGCGCGCGCCCCCTCTGCAGGCTCAAGCCAGGCCAGCTCTATATCCGTGGCTGGCGTGCACGCCAACCAAGGGGGCTGGAGGGAGTAGAATCCATGGGCAATGTTTGCAGGCGCAACAAATGGCGCTCGCAGCCAACAGACTGCTCGGCTTACCTGCCAACCTTCAGCCAGCCTCCATGGGTTGTGCGCGTGCCTTGTTCTTTGCGGGACGCGTTGAACGAGTTGAGATTGGCTTGCTGGCTGGCTTGGCCATCGAGTTGGCTCCTTCAGTTAGCGCGGATTGTCTGTTGGAGCCGGCGAGTGGCCGTTGCCAGTTGGGTGGGTGGATTTTGCGCGGCTAGAGGGCTCGGCAAAGGGCTGCACGGGCAGCCGGTTGGCAGGCAAACGGGCGGGCGGGCAGGAGGGCGATAGCTTGCGGCCAGATCGCCTTGTTGCTGGCTGCAAGGAGCCATTCGCAACACGCTCAACTGGCAGCAAGTAGAACAGGCGGCCTTAGGGGGCCACAAAGCCCCTTTGTTCGTGGCCCAAACAGCGCGCACTTTGTCGCCCGATCGTGCGCTCGGATGGGAGCTTCCCGTTAGCTCGCCAAGCTCGCTCGTCCGCCTGTCTACCTGTAGCGCAGCCAGGCGGCCGCTTGGAGGCTGGCACCACCAAATGAGTGTCAATGGACAAGCTCGTTCGCGCGCCTTCCATTCCACTGCTCGGCCGCTCTCTTCGGTTGACCACCATTTTCCACGCTCTCACCTTGCGCTCGAGTTTCCCCATTTGCTGCTCGATCGTGTTGCTTTAATTAGAATGAAGGCGCCCACACTCGGCCCTCTAGTGGCGGGCGCACGCAAGCCGCCAATATGCATGCAAATTAAAGCGCGCCGAAACCTGATCTGGGGGCGGCGGCTTCGGGTGCGAGTCTCTCGTTTGCCTGCTTGCTTGCTTGCTTGCTCGCTCGCTCGTGGCCAGCAAAGCTCTCCCAAGGGCCGAGATCCACGGCACCCGATTTGGCTGCGAGAGGGTCGAGCGGACGAAGACGACCGCTCGGCCAGCAAGCCGAGCCAACCAGCGAGTAGCTCACCTGAGCGCAACCTGCGCGGACCGGACAGACGGGCGCCCATTGTCTGCTCGGCGATATGGACCTGCGAAGGCAACTTGTTGCGACCCTGGATTGAGTTGGCTCATTTATCATCCACTTGGCCGGCTAAGTGGATGGCTTGGCCAAAAAGGGCGCCGGGCGGCCGAAATGCGCGCTCGAGCAAGTGATTGATTTGGGCCCTCGGAGGGCATGTAAATGTTGCGCTTGTTGCCAGTGGGGCTCCAGCTGCAAACGCTGCGGTCGAAATGCACACTCTCAATTGGTTCCTCTGTGTTAAGTTTCCCAGCTAAGGCGTTCAAGTTGCTGGTCGTGGGTTGCAACTTGAGAGCTCGCTTTCGGGTTCGAGCCCGAGTTTGAGTTTGAATGGGCGCCACTTTAGCCTTGCCAGGATCTTGGCGGCCAAGCCAGCTGGCTGGTTGCTCGTTTAGCGGCCAAAAGCGCGCCCTCTCCCTTCTCTTGGGCCCTGGCGCTGCCAGCCGACGGGCGCCAAAGGGATCCGAGCGCAAGCTGGAGGCCGCAACGTGCTCTTGGCCGCCCGGTTCCAGTGGAACATTTTGCACGCCTCTCGGCTCGGGGGGCAACAAAAATTGGCCAAATAAATTATAACGCTCATTATCGAACTCGGCAAAGCTCTTTGTTTGGCGGCCAAATAGAGAGATCTTTGCTTTTAGTTCGCGAACAAATTGCCACTTGGCCGGCAAACAAGCGAGCAGTCGATTGTCTCTCTGTCTCGCTGGCTCTGCTCGCTCGCAAAGCCAACTGAGCTTGAGAGCGAGAGCACAATGAGCTTGAAGCTTGAGTGGCGCCGACAGGTAGGCAAAACAGGTAGGCCAACCATTGTTCTTGCCCACTTGTTGCTCGCTCGCCCAATTTGGCGCCCGAAAGCCGAAGGTTGAATGGCTCCACGAGAGACGAGTGTCGCGCCATTGCAAAGCGCCGCTCTCCTGCGGCCAAGCGCGCAACCAAAGTCCAGCCTATGAGCCGGGCTCAAGTTCGAACTGTTGAATCTTCCTGTTCAAATACAGTTCGAGCTGTTGCTTGTTGCGAATAATCAGTGGCGGCATAAGATGATCGAGTTACACTGAAAGTAGCCTGTTCATCTGCTCAGACTTTAATCTGGAGCTCGAATCGCTCTCGTTGGGCCGCCCACTTTGCTTTGGCCTGGTGTCCATTCATTCGCTTAGCCGGCAACTTTTCATTTTGCGGGCTCAAACATCAATCACATAGGTATAACAATGAATGCAGCAGTTGTTCTGCTTGTTTCGGATCAGCTTCATGTAGCCCTTCTCGCCCCATGTGTATCCCCAGGAGTTGCGCTAGAATTGATTTGCGAGGAGAGGAAAAGTTAGTGCTTTTGCTCGCTTGGCTCGCCGAGAAGACTGTTGCCTCCATCTCACTTACCACAATCCAAAAGTCCTTCCCGTTCTCGTTCCCATAGCCGACAACCACAACTCCGTGATTGATCTTCGAGCGCTCGTTTGTACACTTTGGGTCATCGTAGACGCCCGAGTTGTAGCTGAAAAAGTCGTCGTTTGAGTGGATTGCGGCCAGAACGGGCCCATGCTTTGCAATGGCCTCCTTCAGTGCCTCCTCAGTGGGCGGCAAGCGGCGCCAGCTCGACAGGTTGCCGATCTTGCACTTGGCCGTGTACCTGCAGGGTTCGCGGTCGTTCGCGCCGTAGGGATAGCACTCCTCGTCGTCGATTCCGCCATTGTTTATCACGTATTGGAAGGCGTCTGGAAACATTCCGCCAGCGCAACCGTCCAACTTGTAACCATTCTTTCTGTTTGCACAATCAATCAGGTTTTGCGCGCTAACCGTCTCCAGGCGGCCAGACTTCATGCATTTCATGGTCTCGATTGCTGACACAACTGCCTGCGACCAGCACGAGCCGCTGGTGGTTGGTATTCGGGTTCGGGTTAGGTGCGTTAGTTTTGGTTGGCAAAAGCGAGCTGGCCTCACCATGAGCAGGAGCCAAAACTTACCAAAACTTCTGGTCCTTTGGAAGCGACAGGCAACCAGTTGTCCTGTAGTCAACTGTTTCAGGCAGAAGCTCCTTGCCTGTGGCCGGAGTTTGGCGCCTGGTGCGCGCGAGGGCGCTACTGTTGTCCAGGCTCTTTGCAAACTGCTCCGGGTCCAACACGTCGTCGGGCAGCACAATGCCCTTGAGGAAGGTGGCCACCTCCTGCTCGTCCATGTCGCTATACTCGCAGGGATAGAGCGCGTAGGTGGCCTTTCCCTCGTTGAACAGGCGGTTGTGTTTGTCTATTTTGGTCAGGGTTTTGTTGAATATGCGCTCCCTCCGCGAGTCCTCCTGCGAACTAGCGTAAATTTTCCCATAGATACTCTTGAACTCGTTAAAGGAGGGCAACTTTTGCGCAAACGTACTCAGCTGGCCACTTGCAGGCCCGACTTGGCCGAAAAGCAGCAGCAGGAGCAGCGGATAGCCGATTGCAATCGCAATCAGGCCCATAGTTCGGAAGCTAACCAGGTGCGATGTTGGCTCCATTTTGGGTTCTTGCCTCTCCTTGTTCGCTTAGGTTTTGACGTCTGAACGCGAACTTTGAAAGTGTCTCGTTGCGGCCGAAGAGAGTAGAAGTGAGTTTGCTGCGGCGCCCGACTCCAGTTTGTGTTCAACAAACTTGGCTGCGTCTAAAACTGCGACGCCCTGCTGACTCTAGCCGATCATTATCCTGGGCTATTTGCTCCAGGATACCTGAAAGTTTAAGGGCGCTGAAGTTCCCGGAGCGAAGCGCTTTGCTTTCATAACAATTGAGCGCGCAAAGTTGCGCCAGCTAATCAACAAACTCCGAGGATCGCTTTCAGGGAGCAAGAGAACGAGCTAACTAGCTAGGATGACTTGGTGGCCACTTGCGGCGGCGGCGGCGGCTTCATCGTTTCCTGGCCGCCGCCGGCTAAGGGCAAGGCTGGGCGCGCGTATGTGTAGCATTATGATGGCGAATGCTCGCCTTCCTCGCCGCTCCAAAGGCTCTCCAAGAAGCTAGCAAGGGGCGAGAGGCAAACAAGATAACCGGTTGTCTGTCGCCGCAACAACAAGAAGCCTTCGGCTGGCGAGCGCGCAACTATTGCAAACAACAAGAGGCAAAAGCTCTCTCAAGGTCTCGCAGGAGTTACCTTTAAGCTGTCAGCTTTTTGGGGAGATTCGTTTAATCGTCGGCTGGCGCTGGCGCTTCAATTTGGCTCCCACCGAGCAAGTTGGTCCTCCGCTCTGTGCAGGTGGCGCTCGTGGTTTAAAATTAGCCAGCTAGAGCGAGCGAGCTGGGCGAGGGACTTGCGGCTCGAGCTTTGAGGGTTGGGGAGGTTAGAGAGAGGGAGAGGGAGCGAGGCAGGGGGAGCGGAGGCAGCGGAAAGTGGTGTAGAAAAAGGAGAGCTGGAATGGTTGCTGTGTCGGGTAAATCTGAGGGAGAGGGTTGTACTATCGGTAGTGGTTGTTGTTGTTGTTGTTGTCGTGCAACTAGAAATGGAGTTCCATCCCTTCCTTCCCTTTACTTATCAACTTGGTGGCGGTCGCCAGCGCCAGGCTCCAGCTTCGCCCTCACCTGCGCGCAAAGCCAGCAGCCCTCTCGCTCTATACAAATATACATTTACATACACAAACGCGTTCATTAAAAATACATGACATTGGACTATAAGATGTTGGTTACATTTGAGGACAAAATGCAAAGTTTCGCTCGTTTCCATATCGTCGCTCCCATTCGACTTTGTTTGTTGTTGTTGTTGTTGTAGGTGTTATTTTGTGTGTGTTTGCTTGTTTTCTTCGATCACAATTGCTGTTGGTTGGTTAGTTTGCGCATCGCTAGCTCCGCAATGGGCGCTCAGATTTGGGTGATGGTTGAGATGAGCTTGGACATGACGCTGTTCGACTTGGCGCCCTTCGGCTTAGTATCGGCCGGCGGCAGGAGACCCTTGCAAAGGTCGCTCTTGTGCTTGTACTTCTCGCAGGTCAGAGTGGCCGCGCGCGAGAAGGTTCCCCTGACAAGCATGTTGCCCACCTCTACGGCCTCCTTGCCGCACGCTGGCTCCAAAACCTTGAGGTTGCAATCCTGCAGTCTATCGAGGGCGCTGTTGTCGAGTGGTTGTTGCATTGGAGTTTAGTTAGTTTGGGGCTCAATTTTGCGGGCTTAGTTCAGATTATGGCTCAAGGTTGCGCGCAATCTACTTACCAGCAGAGCACCTTAGGTCGGTCGCGCCAGTTTGTGTCGTCCTGGGTCGATTTTTCAATCGCCGCTTGGAACTCAACCAGACACTTGTTCGAGTTTTTGCGCTCCTTTTGGACGCACTCGCCGTGTTTCAGGTAAAGCTTCCTATACTCGCTGCCCTTCTTGCAATAATCGCGCATATACTTCAGCACTCCGCCGCTCATGAAGTCCACCAGCGAGTTTTGTTGCGGGGTCATGCAGCGCTCGGTGAAGGATTCCAAGCACTCCTCTGTCTCCTTGAAGAGGCCGCATTGTTTCTCTATCTCAGCCTCGCTGATTTTTGTACCCTGAGGCTGCTGCACGAACACGATGGCCGAGGTCATGCACAAGTCAAACTCGCGCAAGTGACAAGACTCGGCGGCGGCGGCAGCGGCCGCCGCCTCAGCCTTGCGCTCGGCAAGCGCCAGCACCAGCATCAACAAAACTAGCCGGCTCATAGCGTTCTGGTTTGGTTTGCGCGCTTGGCCTGGTCGGCGCCTCCACATGATGGCTAACCTGTTGATGGTCTGTTGGATTCCGCTTTGGTTTAGGTCCGCTGACTAGCAGTGTCACTTTCGGATTGCAAGCTGTGGATTGGCACTAGAGTTGAGCTGTATCGTCGTCTTCCAATGAGCTACCTTTGCGAGCGCCACTAACAACTGACCAAGCTGCTTGGAAGTGAGATTCGCGCTCGGTTTGGTTTGCTTGCTTTGCTTTTGGCGGCGGCGGGGAGTTAGGCGCTCGCTTGGGATCCCGGCTGGCATAAGCACAGGCAGAAGGCAACCAACGAGTTAGCCTCTCACGAGTTTGCTGGCCGAGCGGCGGCCGAAGCCAAGGAGACGTAAAGAGAGAGAGAGAGAGAGAGAGAGCGACAGCCGAGAGTTTGCAGCCGCAGCCGCAGCCGAAAGTCGGCACTTTGCGCTGGAGGAAAGTGGCACCTTTGAACGCTAGCCCCTGCTTAAGCAATTCCAGGTTTCAATTTCAGGCGCCTTGAAACGAGAGTGGCCTGAACTTAGAGCTCGGCGACAATTGCCACTTGTTTGCGCTTTGAGCGGGCTGGGCGCGAAGGTAGGCGGCTAGCTGGCTTGATTAGTGGAGCGGATTGCACTGCGGACCTCGCCTTTTAGCGGCGGCGGCTGCAGCAGATGAGCCCATCGCGCGCGAGAGTCGCAGAGCCAAGTTCAGGCGGAGAAAGAGCGGCTGCTTGTCGGGCAGAGCGAGTGGCTCTTGCAGCCGAGCGCGAAGGGTTGAGTTGGGAGGATGAGGAGGTGGCGATAGAGGCAGAGATAGCGAGCGAGAGGGGGGCTTGAGATTTGAGAGGCAACAGGTTATTTCTCATGTCGTTAGCTCGCTCGCTTGCTTGATTGCGCACGCGATCCCCTCGCCTGGCTCCCTATTTGCCGGGCTCCAATCGAGCCGCTGACTCATGTCGGCGCCAAGCTGGAACTGGAAAGACCACGGCAGGTTGGCGGCGCGAGCTGGGAGGCGGCGCAAGGGCGAGGCTTGGGCCGACATTTGAGCGCACGAGAGCTAGTTGGGTTTGCTTGCGAAATTCACGCCACTCTCGCCAAGGCGACACCTTGCACGCCACTCGGCCAACTCGGCAGCTTGCAGGGGGCGGCGGCGGCGGCGGCGGCGGCGACGGCGGCGACGACGACGAGGTCAGTGCACTGCACTGGCGGACAAACCTTGAAACTGGCCACTGAGGCCTCCACATTGGGGCGCTCGCACCATTTTGGCGAAGACCGATTGGGTTTTCGCCGGCGCGAAGCAGCTCAGTCAGGTGAATCGGACTGAGGAAGTTCCGTCGAGCGCGCTCCTTTCCGCTCCAGCGAGCTCGCGCACGGGATTCTCTCGCCCGTCTCTGGGAGCTGCAATATGGCAGCAGTTCCATTTCCGCCAGTTTGCGGCCGCCCAGAGAGAGCAAGAGCAAGCAGATACAAGTGAACAGGATGCAGGGGCCCCATTTTCCAAGACAACTCGGTGGGGTTGTTGCAGTGTCCAGTAAGCAGAGCCAAACGCGCAGACGAGACGCGGCCAAGCAAGCAAACTCTAACCTCCAAACTCTTTGCCAATCTGCCCGACGCCAGCCGTCTACCTCTTGGCCTTGCTCAGCTCTCGCGGCCTACTGAGCGCCACGAGCGAGCCCAAGTCGGCCCCAGACTCGTGCCATTTGCGCGAGCTCGAACTCTGTCTCGTTGGCTTCGCCTCCTTCTTCCAAAACCCAAACGGAATTCCCATTGCGGAGGCAGAGATGAAGCGCCAATGCGAGTATATGAACGAGTCGATGAGTTGCCTGGAAAACTACGGCCAGTTTTGCTTGACACCCAGACAAAGCTCCATTGTTGGCCTCTTTGCTGGCGACTTCGTGGCCACTGCAAAGGAGTTTTGCTCGCAGGGAACAGATTTGAGGGCCAAGTACATGCAGCATGCGGCTTGTTTGCGCCGAGTCCAGAGGGAGCGGCAGCGCGAATGCGTCTCCGACTACCAGGTCGCCTTTGAGTCCATTCACAAGCTGAACCAGTCGATGAAGGTGTCCACCGCCTGCTGGTAAGTTTGCAAAGCGGCGCTGGATTGAGCCAAGCGCAACTCTTCCCAACTCAACGAAGACTAACCAACAACCTGAAGCAACACCAACCGGCTCAAGGAGTGCGTTTTAGTTTACGCGGAGGAGCAATGCGGTCGCGATGCAGTCCAGTTGATCGAGTTGCTGCTCGATCGATCGGTGGGCAGCCTGGTCAGCGTCGCTTGCCGCAACTACGACCCAAACTCCACCGATTGCAGCCAGATTCTGCCCAAAGTTGGCACAAAACCGCACGGTGAGTGGTCGATCTGAGTTGGCCCATTGAGTGAGCTTATTCGACTAAATTGAATTAAAAACTAGCGGCTAACTCAACTCCCCAAAACGCAGGTGGACGCAACACGTCGGCGCTAAGCAGAGTCATCTCCAGCTACGCGAATGCACAGGCTCGCTAGGCTTCCATTTGGGGGACAGAGAGCCAGAATTAAAGGGACACAAAGGCGCGTAAGCTTAACATGCTCGATTTATTCGTCCTCGAACAGAGACCAGCTAAATTGGTCCCCCCTCTCAAAGTTCATCTCTATATCTGAATTGTAAACATCTCCTCTCTGTTTGTCCTCCCCGTTGTTGCAGCAACGGGCAGCGACGACGACGACGACGACGATAGTGACAGCGATAACGATGGCCCACTCCTACAACTCCCGCCTGGACCCACCCCCCTCGGGCCTCCCTGGCGCTCCTATCCGATTCTGGGCGTGAAAGGGACCCGCTTTGTGCCCGCGCCCGGCGAGTAGAGTTGTTGGCCGACAAAGTTGCGCGTCGCCTCCATTGCGCGCGGTTCCCGTTTCAGCTGTTGCGCAACCAAGTCGATGAAGTCAATCTCGGCCTCCGTCGGATTGGCGCTCGGTTCTCTTTGCGGCGCCAGTGGAGCGGCCGGGTTGCCATCGCGGGCCAAGCTTGCGAGCAGAAGCAGCAGCAGGGGCGCCTCTTGGCCGGCTGGCGGGCAGTTTAGGTTGTAGCTGGTGCAGAGCAACTGCTCAATGTTTCGCTCCAAATCTGGTGCTCGCTCTCGCTTGCCGAGTCTGGCCCGAAACGAGCCTCTGCTGTTAGTTTTGTGGCGCTAACTCTCCCACTTGCTCAGCCAGCAAATACCACCTACCTTGGCACAAAAGAGGTCGCGCGATGCATGCCCCTCTCGAGCGAGTTCTCGCCTCCTGGTCGATCCTGAGCTGAAGCGGCCGCCACTGAAGAGTTGACCCAACTCTTGGTGAGACTTTTGCCTGCGACCGGTCGGTGCCAGGTGCGTGGTGCTTGATGAGTGGTGCATGGTGCTCGACGAGTGGTGCATGGTGCGTTGTGCGAGTTGTGCGAGTTGTGCGTGTTGTGCGAGTTGTGTTCAGGAGATTGTGTGCTAGGTGTGCTTCCAACGGCGACAAGTGAGGCCTCCTCCTGTCTCTGCCCTCCTCCAAAACCAATAACAAAGGGCAACCTTTTGATCCGCACCTCCACCATTCAGAGTGGCGCCCTCTTGGCGGCTTGCTCAAGCATCTGGGTGCCCCTTTCAAGCTCCAGAGGAGCCACCTTTTGGGGGCGGATTGAGCGCGAGCGAAGCCTCTCGGCAGGATGCTCAAGTGGCCGAGACTAACCGTTCATGAGCGAGGCTAGCGCATCGTCAAAGGTGGTGTCGCTCAGCGAGGCCATTGCAACCTCCTGCTGGCCGGCCGACTCCTGGCCATCCAAGTCGTCGCTCGCCGACTGGTCAGCGCGGCGGCCAACGCGCGGCTGCGGCATCAAGCCGATGGGCGCCGAGCGGCGGCCAATCCTGGCCTGCGGCAACAAGCCGCCACTTCGAGGCCCAATGATGCGCCGATTGCCAACCAGAAAGAGGAGGGACGAGCGCAGTGGACCCGTGAGTGCCCTGCTCGGCTGCGGCTGGCCAGCCGAACTGAGCGCGGCCTCCTCGAGCGCCGACCAGATTGTGGCCAGGTTGTCGGCCGCGCCCGCCGAGCGTCCAATGCGAGGCGCAATCAGGTACTGGCGCTTTGGGGGCCCGAACTCGCTCGAGGGGTCGGCCGAGCTCGCGGCCCCAGAGTCTGGCTCGCAGGTCGCCAATTGGAGGCAGAGTGCTGTGGTTTTGGGTGCGAGTGTGCAAAAGTGCAGGTGCGAGTGCGAGTACAAGTGCGGGTGCGGGTGCGGGTGCGGGTGCGGGTGCAGGTGCAACTTAGGCAAGGGTGCAAGAGGGACGAGCTGAGCCCGACTGTGGTGTTCGACTTACCGGCTAATGTGGCCACGATCGCGGCAACTAGGCTCGCTTTCTGGACAAAGGTGCGCTTGTTTGCGGGCGCCATCTTTAATGCTGTCTCAATTCGGACTTCTCCTCGCTAGACAGCAACAACTGAGTTTATTGCACTGATCCCTCTGATTGTCGCTCAACTGTGCCGACCTGAACTGAACTGAACTGAACTGATGTTGTCGCTTCTTGGCCCCACTTCCGACTCAAGCGAAAAAGTAAAACAGCAGCCAGTTTATAAGTGATGAAAGTTGGACTCCACTCGCGCGCGCGCCAAACCTCTGAGCCTCCTCCACAATGGCGCTCGCCTCGCGGGGGCCGCAAATTTGGAGCCGGAAGCGATATTACCTGTGACTTTTTGATTTTAACGCGAGCGAGCGAGCGAGTAGCTCGAATGGGTTGCGCGCTAAGCTCAACTGTGGCGCTCGCCACTGAACTTTGGGGCCGCGAGTGGCTTTGCAATGACACCGCCGCTGCAATAAAGGCGCCCGCCTCCAATGGCCAGCTCATTAAGGGCGGCCACTTGCTTGCGCAATAAGTTTACAATAAGCCAGCGCCAACGGGCGGCCACTTTGTCGCTCGGCGGCTTGCCACTCGGACAATTGCGCGCACTTCCGGCCCAGAAGGACGCCCGACGGATGCACCGCCCGCTCGTGTGGCCAACAAACCGGCCAACTCTGTTGGGCGCCCACGAGCATATGGTGGCCAGCAAGACTTGTTGATGTGACTCAAGCTGCCGGCCGCTCTTAATTAAATTGTCCACCGCGGGAGCCCGAGTGGCGCTGAGGCAAATGATATATGATTTATTGTGCGCCCTTACAGGCGGCTTAACTGAACTATCCGGCCTTCTCGAGGTGAGGCCGGATTTGGTTGGCGCGCGGCTAGATCAGGCCTCGCCGCTGGCCCGGCCATTAGCATTGGACTGGCCTAATGGGCAAACATTTGCGTCATTTGCCTTGCCTTGCCTCCGCTTGGGCCCACAGGGAGCAGCTGCGCGCAGAGCAGCCAGCCGCTCACTCGGCTCCAGGGGCTGAGAAGTTGCCACCTCGGCGGGCGCAAGGGGAGATTTAATTTTTCGCTTTGCCCAACACGCAGGCTCGTCTGTCTCAAACTCGCGCCAGGTTGATTACATATGCGGAGCGTCCGGCGAGAGAGAGAGAGAGAGCAAGCCAGCTTTTGAACGAACCGACTGCCACTCAACACGCGCACGCAAAAACGAGGCCTTAATTTAAAATCATTAGTTTATTTTAGTTACATCAAAGCCCAGTGTGTGTGCGGCTATGGACAGGTAGAGTTGGGCCCGCGAGCTCGGCTCAGTGCGCCTCCTCTCCACTGTCCGTGGTATCACCCTTTTGGCCAGTGTACAAGTGCCTCTTGAGTCTGTCGTAGAGTTCGTCCTTGTTAGCTATTCCGTTTTGCGGCAGTTGCTGTTGCAGCTGAGCTTGCTGGCCCAACAGTTGAGGATCCATCAGCTGCTCTTGGGCCTGCTGCTGCTGTTGCTGCTGCTGCCCGTTTGAGTATATGTTTTGCTTGGCCTTGTGCTGGCCGTTTGTGGCCCCGTTGGCGCCGTTGTTGTGCAGGGAATCCTTCATGTAAGTTTCATTGTAAAAATTTGGCATATCCCAGCCGTTCTCATCGTCGTCGTCGTAATAATGCGCATAGGCAGAGTGGTGCGAAGGGGCTATGGACTCGGCATAGCCGTTTCCGTAGTAGAAGGCGCCGTTCGGGTGGCCGCCAGAGGGCAGGGTGGCGCCCCCATTTTGGCCATTGACTGCGGCCGCGGCCGCCGCCAAAGCAGCAAAGTCGAGCTGGCTAGCGGCGTGCAAGGACTGCAGCGCCTGCTTAGTTGGATGCGAGCTTGCAATGTGAGACATGGAGGAGGAACTTGAGGTTGAGGTTCGGACGCAGATCATCCAAATGAGCAAAATGATGAACAAGATCAGGGCCAATCCAATTCCAATACCTGAGGCGATGTAAATGAACTCGCTCTTCCTCTCGCAGCGTTCGCCGTAGAAGCTGGAGGGACAATCGCATCTTGGCCGATTGTTCTCGTTGTTTGCCGAACAGGAGCCCCCATTTAGACAGTAGTCATCGCAAACGTAGACGCAAACCTCGTTGTCATCCATCCTGTACTTTGGCTTGCATTCGCAGGTGTAGTTTTGGCTCTCCTTGCTGAACACGCAATACGAGTTTGGCTGGCACATTTGGGCTTGGCCGTTGATGAAACAAGGATTTGTGCAGTTTTCCAAGCTAACGGCTCCCTCGTGGTCGGTTGTCGTGTCTGAGGGGCAACTAATGCATTGGGTGTCGCGCTGTTGGTTTGGCTGATAGGAGCTTCGTGGGCACTCCTGGCAGCGGTCGTTTGTTACGTTCAAATACTGGCCGGCCGAGCAGAGGACCAGGCTGCACTGGCGCCGCTCGATGGAGCCGGCGGTCTCGGTGGTGTAGCCGGCGGGACACTGTTCGCAGGAGGGCCGGCCGCGCGGGCGGAAGTAGCCCTGCGGACACGGCTCGCAGCTACCGAGAGAGGTGAGCTGCTGGCCCGGCTCGCACTCTGGCCGGCACTCGTGCTTTGAGGTTGGCTCCATGCTCCGCGTTGTCAATCCAAGGCCGCAGCCAATGCAGGCGAAGGAACCCTCGGCGGGCTGGTAGTAGCCGTAGCCGCAGGATCTGCAGAGGCCAATTTGATCGTCGTAGTATTTGCCTGGCGCGCATCGCTCCTTGCACTGGTCCACAGAGCGGGCGCCAGTGGCAGAGGTTACGCCCAGCTTGGAGTTGATGCTCGGGCACAGCTTGCACTGGGTTGCCCTCGTCTCGTCCTGGTAGCTGCTCACGGGACACTCGAGACAAGCGCGAGTGGTGTCGTCATAGAAGGTTCCAGGGGCGCACTCAACGCAAGAGGAGCCAACGACCACGGTGCCCGGCTCGCAGGCGTACTCGTTGTTGAGCTCGAGCGAGGTTATATCCGGCTGCACGTTTGGAAGCGTCTGGTGCACGTCAAGGATGGACTCCTTGAAGATGGCCTCGCGTAGGATGTCGGTGATGTTGCGTTTTGACTTTGTGTTCGCGTTGCTGATTGGATCTGCGTTTGCTGGAAAGGAAACCTCAACCACGTAAACGTCCTCCTGTCGGGCGCCCTCCTGTTGGTTGAAGTTTGCGCCCGAGCTTGGAAGCGGCGGGTTCAGGGTGGTTGGAGCGCCCGATTGCGGGGCCAACAGCCATCTTCGCACCCGACTTCGCGCGCCCAAGCCAAATCTTGCCGCCGACTCTAAGCTTGAAAGTCCATTCAACTGGTTAGATGAGCCAGCTGAGGCGCTCACAAGAGGTTGTTTGGTGCATTTGACGTTCACCCGCAAGTGCTCACATTTTCCCCTCTCCTCGGCACTCGACGATTGCGAGCAAAGCTTCCAATTTTGATCGATCCTCAACAGGTTGTCATGGATCCTTGAATTCAGTATGCGCTTCCCTGACTCGGAACAAACTGCAGAGGAGGGAAAGTTGACTGAGATTCGGTAGATCCTTTGGGCCGAGTGTTTTGGTGTGCAAGCTGGAAAGACTAGCTCGCGTTGCGGATCGCTAGTTGGCCGCCAGAATCCCTCAGCCCCGCAAACGTAATACTGCGAAACCGGCTGAGAGAACTCAAAGCCCTCGTTGCATTCAATTGAACAAGTTCTAAATCTTCCATTTGGACCCCAGGCTTTGCAGTTTGCTCGCCCATTGATTGGAGCTAGCGGAATTGGACAGAAATCGCGCAAAACTCTTATTTGAAAGTCGCATCTTGCTGTGTTACCCGACTCATCAACAGCAATGTAACTGAGATCGTAGACTCCATGGGAAAACATGGCGCCAGGTTTTAGGTTGTTCTGTTCAGCAACCGCAACTGGTTTTGCAAGATCATCAATAAAATGCGGCTCATCCCATTCGATGGAGGTGCTTACATTTGGCGTTATAACCCACATGTCTGGCGGACACAACAAAACCTTTGGCGCCTGTTTGTCCTGTTGCAATATGGCACATTCGTCGCCAGTCAAACCGACGGGACAGACCCGCTGGCCGCACTGGCCGGGCTGTTCGCGTTCCACGTTACCTTGAATGAGATCATAATTTGTCCAATGGGCCAACATTTGGTCGCGCGCAACAAGCGGGGCGTTCTTGCAATTCCTAAACTGTTTTGGTATCTCACTATTAATGTCCAATGCCTTTGACCAAACGTTAACCCGACTTAGGCGCCCGTAGAATCCGCTTCCCTCAACAATTTTGTTGAACTCGCTAGAAAGGCTAAGCTCGGCGCCCAAGTTTATGTAACCAAATTTGAATATCCTATCCAAGTTTTCATTGAGCGCATAGTTGCCTCTCGTTGCTGCAACAGCGGAATCCGTTATCAGGGTCACATTTCCGCTCTGACTCTCCCAGATTAGGTTGATGTAGTGCCACTGGCCGTCGTTGATTGGGACGTTTGTTAAATAGGGCAGGAACTCGGCGGTTTGGTTTGGGAGCAGGGAAACGCTGACTCCAGCGTGATCAAACTTGACTAGCTCTCGTTTCTGGACAACTCGATGGGCCGATTCGCTCGAGTAAAGCGTCAAAAAGATGCCGTTCGCTTGGTCGTCGGCGAGGGCTCGGCCACTTCGACCCATGGCCTGTTTGTTCGAGGAGTACCTATCGTTTTGGAGCGCACTTCCGCTAACTTGGGCCGAATCGGCTGAGCTGGCCAGTGGTGGCGCGTTTCCGTCTATGTAGCTTGCCTGGGTTGTTGTGTATTGGACCCAGACGCTGATGGTTAGCGCGCGAATCTGTTGCCCAAACTCAAACGGAATCGCCTGGCTCGCTGCCGACGACTTGCTGAGGCCGTTGAAGTTAAGATCGTAATCAACATTGATCGGTTTCCTACAATCTTCGCCGGTCATATCCGGCGGACACTTGCAATAGAACTTGTTTGTTAGGTCAATACATTGTGCGTTTGGCGCGCAAGAATGCGGCGTACAATCGGCAACGTCCTGATCACAATTCTTGCCCGTCCAACCGGGCAAACATTGGCACTGGTAGTCGTGGCCGCCCAAGTCAACGCAAGTGGCCCCATTTCGGCAACTGTTGCTCGTTTCGCCGCATGGATCGTGCAAGTGCTGGCAGCCAGAGCCCGAGTGCCGTCCCTGACAAGTGCAGTTGAGTCCGGATCCAAAGTCGTGACATTGGCCCCCATTTTGGCATGGGTCGCCGACGCAACGGCGCGGCGAAGTTTGGCACCGCTTCCCGTCGGTTCCAGAGGGACAAACGCAGAAGTAATCTTCAAATAGGTCGATGCACTTTGCGTTATTTAAACAGGGTTCCTGTGCGCACTTGCCTACATCAATATCACAGTTCTTGCCCGTCCAACCTGCCGGACACTGGCAGTGGTAGTCGTCGATGCGATCCTGGCATTGGGCCCCATTTAAGCAGGGCTCGTTTGCGCATTCGTCAATATCAATGTCGCAACGCTCGCCCGAATAACCCGGCCTACAGATGCACTTGTGCGAGTTTGCTAAATCTTGACACTCGAGGGTTCCTTGCGCAAAACAAGGCTCGCTGATGCACTCCTTCACTTGGGCCTCGCAGTTTAAGCCAACGTAACCTGGACGACACTTGCACTCGAAGCCCTCGGCCGTATCGACGCAGGTACCCCCGTGCTCGCATCTATTTGTTTCGCACGAGTCTACGTCGTGCTGGCACCTTGAGCCAGTGAATCTTGGATCACAAATGCACTTGAAGTGTTGCTGCTCAATGAAGGCCAATTGGGCCAAAGTTGAGATTGTAATGTTGTTCAAGAGCTCGGGTTCGTTGCCTAAAAGTGAGTTAAGCGAGGCTTGAGCGGACGACTTGCCTGCAACCACATTCACGCATTCGCCCTGATTGAGGCAGGGATTTGTTGAACATGCGTCCACAGTTTGGTTGCACCGTTCGCCCCGCCAACCTGGATTGCATAGGCACTCAAAGTAAAAGAGGCGATCAACGCAAATTCCGTTCGAGCCACAAGGTTGATCCGCGCATTGGTCCACCTTTTCATGGCAACGTTTACCTGTGAAACCGGGCGGACAATCGCAATGGAAGTCGTTGACCAAATCAGTGCACTTGGCGCCAACTAGACAAGGCTCCTCAGCGCAATCGTCGACGTTGATCTCACAACGAGTTCCCGTCCAACCAGGCGGGCAAATGCACTTGTGCCGGCCTTGTTGCAACGGAACACATTGGGCACCGTTTGCGCACGGAGAGCTGCTGGCAGTTTGGCCCGGCGCTAAGGTTGTTTGGATGTCGTTCGCTCCCATTGGTTGCTGGCTATTTGTTGATGCAAGCGATGGGTTCGAGTCGCAGGGGTTCACGGTTATGTTGCAATTGGGGCCAGTGTAGCCAGATCTACACAAACAAGTATAGTTGTTCAGACCCGGCAAATCCTGGCACATCGAACGCTCTGGACAGGTGTCGTTCTTACAATCTGGCTGCTCAATTTGGCATTGCAGCCCACTGTAACCTGGCAAACACTTGCATCTGTAGCCTTGCTTGAGATCAATGCAGCTGCCGCCGTTGTAACATGGTTCACTAGAGCACTCGTTGATTTCAATCTCGCAATATCTACCCTTGAAACCAGACGGACAATGGCACTGTGGTTCGTGCAATTGAATTGTGCAAACTCCATTCTGTTGGCAACCAGAGAAACACTTTCCTGTTTGTGCCTCGTCGCTGTCCGGCAAGCAAGGCCCATTGGTTATGGGGTTCAAAGTTGGCATGCAAGAGCTCATGACGCATTGGTCCTGCGAGGAGGCGCCCACTTTGAGCGTTCGGTTGCCCATGGCGCACTCGTCGCATCTGGTTGCGCCCTCGCGCTCCTGATAAAAGTTGAGCGGACAGGGCGAGCAAGGCTCGAGACCGGTGTCACTGTAGGTTCCTGCCTGACATTTGGCCCGACACTCGCTGGCTGCAGCGCTACCTGGCGCATAGGTGAACGGCCTATGAGCTGGACACTTGATGCATTCGGTGTAGCCGCTTCCAGTGGAGCCATCCGGGTTGGTTGGCGGACTGGCGCTGTAAGAGTTGACTGGACACTGGTTGCAGGGTGCCTGGCCGGTGGTTGAATACTGACCGTGGGCGCAAACTGGCTGGCAGTCTAACATAGTCTTACTACCTTCAACCAAAGTATAGGTTGACTCTGGACACTGTTTGCAATCTGCCTGCGCTGTTTGGTCTTGGTAGAAGCCTCGCGGGCAGAGCTTGCATTGACCCTTGCTCGAGTCGACGCTAAAGGTGCCCAGCGGACACTGCAAGCAAACGGGCACGTCCATGTCGGCCAACCTATCATCTCCGAACTGAGATTCACTCTCGCTTAGGCTGATTGAATCGGCTACCAGGTCGCCAGATCTGCTGAGTATCGTTTGGTTTGTCAATATTTGACCAGGCGCGCACTTGTAACCAGCGACAGCCGACGAGCTCGAAGCGAGCAGAGCCGGGCAGTTTGCAACCAGACTGGCTACCATTTCTGCGCCAGCCTGTTGCTCGTCGCTCGACAGTGAGCTTCCTGCTCCGAACATGCTCGACGCCGAGCTGAGGCTCAGATTCAATAGTGGTGCTATGGCGCTTGAGGCCGGCAAACGAAGATCAAAAGTTTGCCGTATTGTCTGTCCGCAAAGCCCGAAAATGGGTCCCTTCTTAATCTTAGAATCAACGCGCATTTCGTATTGAATGGCAACCAATTCCTCCTGCTGCGGGCGCATCACCTGTCTCAGATAGGAGCGGATGTTCTTGAACTCAACGCTAGTGTCGCCATTCAGCACGGTGCATCTGCTTGACAGTACCTCTTGCAAATCGCGCGCATATTGCTTGACAAACTCGGTGTAGTTTGACATGCAATCGGTTAGAGTTTCCGAGCTTATCGAGGTTGGGGCCATCGAGGTTGGCCAAACGAGCTTATAGTTGATTGTTGCCAGAACATTGTAGGATGAATCCTCAGCTTGACTTGGAACGCAATCCTGAATTTGTGGCGCCATCATCTGAGTGTTGTCGCACTCATATGTTTGCGCCCGTTTTCCATCCAGGAACCGATAGCCCTCGTTGCAGGTTGCAACGCATTGAAAGAGCTGGCTACTGATAGAGCCTGTGATTGGATCTGTCTTAGGCAAGCACTCAATTTGGCCATTTGTAGGCGGCATAAGTGAATATTGGCTGCAGGTGGGAGTTTTGACGCGAACTTGGAAGTTGCATTGGGCCGTATTGTTGAACCTATCGCGAGCATACACGGTTACGTTCTCGAAGCTGTTCACGGCCACCGTGCTACTTGAGGGCACCATCTCCAAATAAACAGGACCCGACTCATCGGTGGCTCTGATTTTGTCTCGCATCAACTGGTTATAGTCGAACAATTGGCTTGTTGCCTCTTGTCCACCTGGCAGATTGCTATTGATCATGGGCGGCATGTCAATGATGTGAGTGTACGAGTTTGGACAAAATAGACGCGGTGCTGTTATGTCGGGCACAGTTATATTCACAGTGCAGATGGCCACATTTCCGTCGTTGTCCGAGGCAACATAGTGCACCTGCTGGTCGTGGAACGTGAACTGGCCTGGCCTGAATCCTTTGGGTCGCACTTCAAGGCGCGCGACAAGACCAGAGTTGTCGTAGGCTTGTGGAACGCTGAAATTGATTGGCAGTAACTCTCCATAGGCGCCGCGTTGTACAGCTACCGGTTGCTCTGGACACGAGTTAAACTGAGGCGGCTCCTGGTCGACGCAAACAGGCGCCGGCTGATCATATCCAAGGATGACGTCACGATTTAGATCGTCACAACCGAGTATCTCCAAGCGCATGCAAGGGTTTCTGATTGAACGGACTATATTTACACCTATGGTTTGGGCAACTATTGCAGCTGGTAATTGCAAAACCGTCAGCTCACCGTAGTTGGCCAAGCCGAGCTGCTGCTGAAGCAAGTCGATGGGCGTTGTCAGGTTGAAATTTGGATAGATCACGCTCACTTCCTGCTGGCCTGGTTTCTTGTAAAAGACTCGCACCTCAAGTGGCCGGCCAACAACATCAACCGTGACTACACCCTTCAGTAGGAGTGCTTTGATTTTGTATGGTCTGCCCAGGTCAACTGTTATGTATGGCATAGTTTCGCTAATTTTAGCGCACCATCCTGTGCTCGAGCCCAATCGCACCTTCGCTGGCTCATAATTGTCCCTGTACGAGCTTGCATTGATTGCCTTGTCTGGTATGCTTCCATGCGATAGGCCGAGTGGTTTTATGACTCGACAGTCGGCGTTTCTGGTGCAAACAAGCGGATCCGTGGAGTAGGGGACGTAACCGTTTCGCTTGCACCTGAATTGGACTTGGCTGTTTGGCTCATAACTGGATGCTGTTTGCTCGCCATCTGGTGCATGGCCTGGATCTTGACAAACTGGACCCTCGCAACGGAGGTCGCCAAAGTCCCAACTTCCATCGGCCTTGCAAGTGACCACGTTGCCACTTCGCGAAGAGCCAGCCAAGTTGTAGGTGTCCTCACAGCCGAAAAAGAAGGCCGATCCAAATTTGGTGTCCGAGTACTGGTATGGTAAGGCGCCAGGCGTGTGCTGTGGAACGCCGCAGTCTATCTTGGGACAGGCGGGCGAGGTGCCCGAGAACCAGTAGTCGCCGCGTCCAGTATCGTTACGAATATTATAGACACACTGTCTGAATTTGGCGCTGGCTGTTTGGCGTAGCTGGCGGCCGGTCTCTTTGCAGTAGACTGTCATGTTTGACAGGAACGGCAATTGGCCGTCATTGGTCAACATGTCCTGGTAAGAGTCAATACCTTGTGGAGGCATCATGGTCGAGACTCCTGATTGGGCCAGCAGGGACCCGCGCGTCTCAATGCCCTCGAACTTGGCCACCAAACCTTGTGCTCGATCATTGGATAGAGGCTTACATTTTGCTTGATGGCATTCGGGTATGGTTCCATTCCATTGACCGTTCGCTGAGCAAGTTAAGATGGGCGAATTGGTTGACATAACATAACCAAATTTGCATCTAAACTTAACCGAGTCTCCATAGTGGAAAATTCTCTGTGTAGTCAAGAGTTGTCCGTTGGTTGGATCGTGTAGGCTTGGGCATTGTTTAGGCACGCAAGTTTTGTTCAGACGGTAGAGGTCGCCATCGCGCAGGCCAGTCTCATTTGGCGCCACAAAAAAACCGTGCGTCCCATTGGCAGTGAAAAGATCGTGGCCTCGCTCGCAAGCGCACGCGTAAGAACCTGGCGCGTTTACGCACTTGCTCGAGCAGCCTGCATTGTTTTCCAAGCACTCATTTATGTCTGAACAACCTTGCCTAACACAACCAGTCAACTCTAACTTCATACAAGGTCCCCCTTGGTATTCAACTATCACTAGCTCCAGGTAACGAGCTTCAATGGGAAGTGGCAGGTTAACGTTGAAGATGCCGGCCGTGTTCAGATTGTTGAGCCTAAATTGAACGGCCCTCTTGGTGGCGTCCTGATAGTCCCTGAACACGTCAGTCAGATTGTTGCTGTATCTCAGCCTCAAGAGACTTGGGAAGGCCTGAATTGGATCCTTGTTGTTGCTTGGCGTTTGCTGATTCAGAAGCGAACTCAGGATGACAGGTTGAATGCGGAATCCACGAATGATGGTCACAGTTTGGAGATCGATGCGCACCGAGTTGTCGGCAGAAAATTGGGAGGCGCCGCACCAGCCGGACTTGTGGAGACGAATGTTGTTCTTGTCGAAGCCTGGCGCAGTAGAGGTCACCCTGATGGCCGAGTCGGGTAAATTAGCACTTGTTAGGCCCAAATCAACGGACGGCTTGCAGTCGAGATTGGGTGAGTAGCCTTGTTTGCATTCACACTGATAGCCGCCTGGCAAATTTTTACACGTTGTTGAGGCAAGATCGCAGGTCGAGATGAGCTGACATTCGTCGATGTCAACACACTTTGGAACATTATCGAACGTTTGGTTTGCACCGCACCTAATAATGCCATTGATCAAGCCAGGTGCTGGTCCGCCAACCAGATGCGACATGTCGAGTTTGTAGCCACGATAGCACTGAACCCTGACCTCATCCTGGAAATAGAACTTCCTCTGCGCCTGAACCTGTTGCGCTTGTTGCTGTTGATTTTGCCTGTTGGCGCTACCATCCAGCTCGACCAGATAGCCGTGCTCGACCTCTGGAACCTGGCGACATTGGGCACGAACGCACTCGGGCGGTTGCGACGACCAGGAACCCGAGGAGGTGCAAAGTATTGAGGGCAATCCGACCCGCTGATAGCCAGGCTCGCACTCAAATCTAATCACAGTTCCATAGCTCCTAGTTTGGCCACTACCTGAGAGGACTAGCTGCTTTGCGTTTGGAACATCGCGCAAGGCAGGACACGAGGTGGAGTAGCACTCGGGCAGTTTTCCCCAAGCGCCCGTCTCAAGGCAGGTGATTGTTTCTGTTTGCCTTCCGCTGGCCAAATTGAATCCATTGTAACATTTGTAGGTGGCAGTTTGGTTGAAGGTGACCCCGGTTGCGTTGATGGCAAAACCGTTGTCAATTTGCGGCACTGGGCCGCAGTAACGCTCTTGACAGTTGGGAACCTTTGAAAGCGACCACTTGCCGCCCAATAGGCACTCGTTTTGCAATCTCAACTGTCCGTTTGCAAACTCTTGGCCCCTTGGACAGGTGTAGGTGAGTTGTTGGCCAAATTTGGCCGCCATATTTGCAGCCTGCTGACCCTGGCTAACTAGAACGTTCTTGCCCAATTTTAGCGGCGGACAGTCGGCGCTAAAGGTGGCCAAGAAGCCTCTGTTCTTCTGTTCGCCCGCAAGCGATTGACTGGAGCCTGGAAGCGCAGATGAGCTAAAGGCGAGCATTAGTTTACCTGATTGAGCCGTCACAATGCTAGCTTTGGCCAATTTTTGTTGCTTTGGTTGGATGGGTTGAATGCGTTGGGCTGTTGCAATGTCGTGACCATCGTATGCAACCAATTGGTCATCTGGACCAAGATCAAGATCGTCGAATCTAAGCGACAGGCTGCCACTGGAGCCAAGCGACTCGGGCCTGCCAATGCGATAGAAACACTGCTGATTTAGCGGATAGCGCGCAACCTGGTAGGCTGGCGAGCTGATGGTTCCATTTGGGGCCAAATAGTTAATGTCGCAACCAGTTCGGAAGCGGATTGCAAAGCCTCGCCGTCTCTCAGAATAAGCCGAGAAATCTGACCTAAAGTAGATGTACATCTTGTTCGTGGTTGAGGTTAGGAACTTGTTTGTTTGGTCCATTTGTCTCAGGGTTCCCGTGAGCGAGGCCAAAAGCGAGTCGGCAGATTGTTGGCCATCGCGGATGAACAGGTAGTCGCGTTGCTCTGCCAAGTCGAGCTCGATCAATTCTAAATTGATAACTTTGCCTGGCGGCGCGACGAGCCGATAGACGCACTCGATGGCGCCAGGATATTGGTCAGGGTAGAGTGGCGAGGTGATCAGTTGGGCGGAGTTGTGGGCGAACCTGTTTCCGTTTGGGGAGGCAATTTGGTTTCAGGAGTTAGCGTTTTGGCCAGTGACGAGTGTTGAGTTTGCTTAGCGGCGGATGCACAGGAGTTAAATGCTCTTTGCTCCCTGATCATTCGGCTTCTTTGGCCGACAGCATGAGAGAAATTTGACTCCCGTCCCCATGGGTTTGTATGGGAGGGTCAATTTTTGCCGCTTCCTCGTTGGCTCAGAGGAGGAGAAGAGGGAGGCAAACACAACATACTATATAATAGCATGTTGCTACAACTAACCCTCCGACCTTCAGGAGGACGGAGGAAGGGAATCGGTTGATTGAGAAAATCTCCACCCGAATCGGCGGGCTGCGCTAAAGGTGGTGAGCTTGTTACCTGCGAGTGGTGGCCGGTCGGCTGTTGCGCAAGTGCGCGGCCATCCACTGAGTGTGGCACACACGCTCGTTGGCAAACACAATGGGCGCATGGATTCGCATGGCCGCCAAACCAAACACAAAGGCAGTCCGGCAAGGCTATTTTGGCTAAGGTTAGGCGCTCATACTTGGAGCGGGTTGGCTAAGCCAAGGCGCCGCCAGAACGACAATCGGCCGCGGACACGAGTGGCCGGCGAGTCGGCCGCCAAATTGGCCCTTGGAGGCGCCGCGGAGCAAACTTATGCAAGCGCCGCCGAGGCAACTGTAACGGATTGCGGCCGGCAATTGAGTTGGCGGCGGCGGCGGCTGGAGGTTTGGCTAGAGCAAGTAAGGTAGGCTGGCCGCTTTTTGTGCAAACTTGGCCTAGACTAAGCTGGCCCGAGGCTAGATGGCCGGGCGGCGATTTCACGGCGCTAAAAGGCTAACTTGGGCTTGCGTTCCAAATTAAAAGGGATGATTTAATTAGAAGCAAAATAAGGTTAAAGGATGAAACAAGCGGCGATGAGGATGAGGACGAGGACGAGGCCGAGGGGCAGAGTGGAAGGGCAGGTGTTGTTGCAATTTAGGTAAACGAGCGGCCAGCTGATGATCGGCTGATAATCGCGCCAATCTCTCACTCGGCCGGCTCAGGTTAACCTTTAGCGCTGGGATCTCCCACTGGCATTCGCTTCTGCTTGCGCGCAATGGGCTGCGGGCGGCGCCAGGCAGCAGCCCCTCTGTCGTGTGAGCAGCATACACAAGCTCACCCTGCGCCGCCGACCTGTTGCCTTTGCGCGCAATCTTGCGCCATAATCTCGACCTGCAAGGCCCGAGAGCGATGCGCGCCAGTCTGATGGGCGGTTTGCATCCAAGTTAAATACACACAGGGACGCTCGCTCACACTTTGGACGCCGTTTGTGTATGTGTGTGCGTGTGTAAGCGAGCGAGCGAGCGGCTCCACACTAGCTTGCCAGGCGGCTTGGCGAGCCCAGTTAGCCGGCCGCCGCTCGGCGAGCTCTCGCGCCTCCAATGCACCGAAAGCGCCTGTCTCGGCTCGGCTCGGCTCAGCTCGCTGCGCGCGGATGGCCGATAATCAATTTTGAGCGCTCAATGTGCGTCCGTTGCAAGCTAAGAGCCGAGCTAGCTGGCTGACTAACTTTGGATTTTAGCAAAGCGAGCGAGCTCATGGTGCAGCGCCGGCCAGCTTAAGGTCCGCTTAAGACTGGCGTCTGCGGTGCGAATTGGCCCTTGTCTCGCAGTGTCCTTCTCTCCGCAACCGTCCGCCGGTTGCTTGATGAATGGCCAAACAATGGAGAGGATTGATGGGCACAGAGGGAGGAGAGAGAGAGAGAGAAACTGAGGCGAGCATTCAATTTTCACTCTCGTTTCATCCCATACGCATACTCCAATGGCCCTGCTCGGCTCCAGAGCAAAAGCCGCTCGGCCCGATGCCCTCGGCCGCCAGATGAATGGGCGAGCAGGAGCTCGCTTGCGAGGCAAACCTGCAGCTCGCCGGCCAACCTATAGCCCCGAGCAAGCCGACTCGCCGGCCGCTCCGAACTGGAAGCCTCGAACGGCCTCTGCAATTTGATTTCTACCTGAGAGCCGTTTAGCTTTGATGGACAGAAACTAATTAGAAATTCTGATGCCGGCCGCATGGCTGGCCCGTCGTCAGGCGCCATATTGGGCACAGGGCTCCCTGCGCCAGGTGGGCGAGCCTATCGGGGCTTTGAATGCGGAGAGTCTCCTCTGAAGCGCTGGGACTTGCTGGCGAGAGGAGGAGGAGGAGGAGGAGGATGAAATAAAAGAGATATAACGTAACGGTAATGCTCAATGGTATTGCGCTCGATGATGCCGTCACTGGAGGACATAAACAGGCTGACCGACATTCTGACGGGCAGCTCTCATCGGCAGGTGAATTCTCGGAATGGCGAATGAGTTGAAAGTGTCCAAGTTGCGCCAGTTCGTGCACAAGCAAACGAGTTGGCCGCAAGGTAAATAAAACTCGGCGCCTAATCAACATCAAGCGCCAACCTAATTTCGGGTTAGCTCCCCTAATTGGCCGCAGGATGGCGGGCCAATGCAGCCGATCGAGCGACACATCAGCTGGGCGCCGGCCGATCCATCAGCGGCCAATCGATTTGGGCTGTTTCGCCGACAGAAACCTTTCTCTCCGTCTCTGCGTCTCTCTCTCTCTCACCGGCTCGCCGCTTGATCGATTAGTCGACGAAACTTGGATCTCTTTCAGCTCGCCTCCAATAAACACCAGCTCGCTTACCTGCTCTCATAACTGGAACATCATAACTTGACGAGCGAGCCTATCCCACGCACTCCGGCAACCGAACAATCGGCCCGAGAAGAGTCAGCGGGCCGTTTAACTAACTTTAGCAATCCGCATTCAGTCAACTTTCGCCCCGCAAGCCCAGAGCCAATGGGCAGCCACAGGTTGATTGGCCGCTCTCATCGATTCCTAATGGATCCTCACACGCCACTGGCGCCGCAAGCAACCGACAGCGTGTGTAGAAGCAGCAGCAACAACAACAAAAGCGACATAACTGGCTCGCTCGACAGGAAGTCCGCTGGCCGAGCCGAGCAGTAGATGCGAGCCTCTGATTAGGTGGCGCTCGGTTGACGTTTGTCGGCCGAAGCCTTTGGCTCACTCTGGCCGCTAACGAGCTCGCTGAGCGGCCGAGCCCACAGGTGGACTAGTTTGCCCTTGGCGCCCACAAAGTGGCTCCTGGCTGGCGCGCAAAAGCCGCAGCTTGGAGATGGCCAGTTAGCCAGCCAGCCAGCCTGCCAACAGGCCGCCAGGTCACATTAGGGGAGCTCCGGCAACGAGCTTACCTGTCGGCCGGGAGCGAATAATCGTCAGTCATATTTGCCAGCACAGGAGATGGGCATATTCGCCCGTCCACTCTGGCGGCAACCTGGCCACTTGGAGGCTTGTTATTAATTGGGGAGCATAAGTGGCGGCCGTAAGTCTGGCGGACGAGGAGCGCGCTTAGGCTGCCGGATGGCGCCGAGCTGGCCAGCGAGCAATGGGGTGGTCGCTTCTGGCTGGCCCATTGGCGGCCAAAACCTTGCCAGCGCTTATGGGAAACAAGTTATGTTAAATGTTGCTCGCTCCGGGATATGGAGGCGACACTTCTCAGCGGCCAAAGTTTGCAATTTAGATTCAGGAGAGATGAACTCTGCGGCCGCCGATCGAGCTACTAAAGCGAGATCATCTGGTTCAAGCAGAGAACGCGACTTTAGCCATCCCTGCGCTCGAATTATGACGACGCGTCCGCCGCCAAGTTTAATGAACTTGAACGAGAGGAAGCGGCGGCCAGGTGAGGGCGCCTCCCACCTCCCTTTGCGCCGCCTTGGCCGCGAAAGATGAAGGCAGGTATGTGTTAATATTAAACCGATCGAGCCTTCTTTGCCAGAAGCGCGTGATGTCACGTCGGCGCAAGCTGCTCGCCGCCTCCATCGCCAAGATCGAGCAGTAGATATAAATTTATGATTATCCCTCACACCAAAGGCTCCACAAAAACCGCTCAAAGGTACTTACAATTCTCCTCCGCATTCAATTGGTTCCGTCTTCCACGAGGCTCTGAATCCGCGCTTCTCGATTTGCGAGTCACTTTTGAACTTGACAATCATTAGGTTTGAGCCACTAATGAAGGGTCGCTGGGTTAAATTCAGCTGCCCGCTTAGGGTTGCCAAACTGAAGGCCTTATCTTCAGTTCGAGCGCCAGTTGAAACTTGCACTTGGTCGAAATTTTTCTCCGTGTCAAATTCGTAGAATTGGAGCATCATTCCGGCGTCCAATGGGCCCTCGAGTGTCCACTTGCAGTCGCTGTTTGGCTCGTATCTCTGCGGATAATTCACCGATTGAACCTTGTCGCCCGAGGAGGACATGTAGAAGCGGCACCGGCGCGGACAGTCCATCTCGTCGGAGTCGTCGCCGCAATCGTTGTGGCCGTCGCACTTCCAGGCTGCGTTGATGCAACGTCCGTTGCTGCAGTGGAAGGAGTTCGAGGAGCAAACCTGGCGCTGACAAACGAAGGGCAGCAAGTCCTCGCACTGGGCCAGCTGCCACACCTGCTGCTGCTGTTGTTGTTGTTGTTGCTGCTGCTGCTGCTGTTGCTGTTGCAGCGCCGAGCTTGGCGCCGAATTGGCGGCCGACGGGGCGCCCGCGAGCAACCTGTACGAGCTTGCGGGCGAGGCGCCCACCTCGTGGCGCACCGTTGCACGGACGCACTCGCCCTGGCTAACGCGCGGCTCCTCGTAGTCCCAGAAGCCAATGTACTTGCTCACAAAGGTGTTTGCAGCCGACTCGAGCGTGTTCGTCTCAAGCCGGTCGATTGCTCGAAAGCCGATCCAATAGGAGCGCTCGTCGCTAGAGTAGAGCGCCTGGCCGGCTTGCTGTTGGCCCATCGGCTGCTGCGACTGGCCCCCGGCCTGTTTCAACTGGAAGGCGGCCAGTCCATCGAGCGGCTGGCCGGCCTGCAATTGGAGCGGCGCGCCAGTTGGGCCCGCGAGGCTTGCAGAGCTCAAGCTTGCGCTAGCGAGCAGGGTGGTGAAGTTGTTCTGTTGGTAGTCGTGGATGAGAGCCAGCTGGGCTCCGTGGCGCTCGCAAATGTCGCGCGCCCGAGCCCACGAGTGGCGCTGGTGGAAGAACTTGTAGCATTGGGTTGAGTGGTGTTGCCAGCCCTCTGGACAAACGAGCAAACCCTCGGCCTGTCTGCCGCTCGGCTGACCCGAATAGTGGGACTGATGCTGAGTATCGGGGCTTTGGCGCGCCGAGTTCTGGTGTCTCGGCTTGTTGTTGTTGTTGCTTGTGCCGCTTTGGTGGCCATCGTAAACTAGGAACGGCGGATATCCGCGCCCGGCGGCCTGCTGGAGGGCGCCGGCGGGCCAGACGAGTGTTGTTGTTGCTGCTATGAACAGTAGTGATAGTAGTAGCTTAAGGTTGATTAAGGTAAACAAAACGCATAACACTGATGGACTCGCTCTAAGGTGTTCGCTCGGCCGCCTCAAAATGCCCTCCACCCTCCTCGCTCTCATCGTTCCATTTCTTATTGCTCTAAACCTAAGACTGTCGACCTCTTCTATGCGCATTTTTGGCTCTTCTTGGCGACTCGAATCTCTTTCCCTCTCGCTGCCGGCCAACAAACAGGGCGGCCGGTGGCGTTTCCAAGAGGAACACTCTGACCTATGAATGGCTGAACCCAACTGTTGATTGCAAGTTGCTCCTATTGGCACCCGATCCCCTGAACTTGCCGCCCCTTGGCCAGCCCGGCGGAGCCTGCAATCGTTTGCAGGCGCCGAGTGGCTTCCGCTTGGCCGCTTGGTGGTCATCTTTTGCGCGCAACTGGCCGCCAAGCGAGTGTCATTTGCCTACTTGGCGCCGCTTTGCTTTGAGCAGAGGTTCACTGCAACACCGAGCTAGTGGACTCCTCTTATCAGATTTGCCCTCTGTCGAGCCTCTAAGCTCGCTCGCTCTCGATGGGTCTTGATGGCAAACTTATCCACTCTGAGCAAAGTTTGTTTAATTCGATTTGAACGAGAGCCAATCGATTGTTTGCTTTGGCCAAATGGAGACACTTTTTGCGGTTTTCTCGGCCAAACTTCTCTTATTGTTCCCGTTCTACTCTTCGCTTTTCTCTTCCACTTTCAAGAGGACACAAAATCTTGCTCGCAGGACTAAGAGAACCTCGACGGCGACAACAACAACAACATGGCCTCAACTAGTAATGAAAATAATTATGTAAAGACTTGAAACTTGAAACTTTGAAGGGGACAAACAAGAGTTGGCTAGCGAGTCACAAAGCTTTTTGCTCTCGACCCTCCGCTGCTCTGCTTTTCCGCAACCAATCTCGGCAAAAGTCTCCCAATCTCTCTCTCAGTCCGATGGAGCTCACGCTGCCGACACAGACCATGGGTCAGCTGCACGACTTAAGCAAAGAACTGAACCACCCGGAGCATCGGGCCAGCTTTGGCCGCTTGAGCCGGGAGGCAAAGGGGCTGCGGCCAGCGGGCTCGAGAGTGGCCGGCCCAAGCCTTGGGCTTTGGAACAAGTTGCTGCTGCTGTTGTTGTTGCCGCCGCCGCCGCTGCTGCTGCTGCTGCAGCTTCGAACGCTCATGCACCGACCACAAGGCTGGCCCGACGAAACACTCGGCCCAGCTCAGCTCAGCTCAGCTCGGCTCGGCTCGGCTCGGCTCGCCAAACCAAGCAAAGTCTCAGAGTCGAGTCTCACCTTTGTGCGAGATCCACTCCAAGATGCTCACCTGTGCTTGCGCTCGCTGTTGCGCTGGCCGCCGCCTTGACTGCTGCTGTCGCTGGTGCTGCCGTTGCTGTTGCGGCGACGACGGCGGCGGCGGCGGCAGCAGCGGCGGCAAGGAATGCAGAGCGGACAGAGAGAGAGAGAGTGCGGCCAGCCACTGAGCCAGGCGGGTCCTCGCCTTTGCAAGCTGGCCGGCCGTCCGGCTCGCTTAGGACTGAGCTTATCTGGAGAAATCTGCGGCCGATAGATGCACTCGAGGGCCAGACCAAAGATGAGTTGTTTGCGCGACGGTGACTCAGCCAGGAGAGGGCGGCATCCTGGACACGGCTGACCGTCGCTCGAGCCGACAGGTTGGCGCACAACAAACCTGCTCCGGGCGAGCGAGCGAGACGTCTCGCCTTGGGGGCAGCCAGCGCCTTTGCTGCCGCATCGACAAAGAGCCTCCAGTGTCCTTGGATGAACAAGAACCCTGGGTTCACCGAGGTGGATTCATTGGCGATGTGCAAAGACTGTTATCCTAGATGAACAAATCACGCATGAACTGTTATGTCTATGTGAG
>Ga0209372_1000233_pt1 | contig 38518 bp, 29 predicted proteins | sample AgamicAtPe_FD_187170 | JGI IMG/M metagenome (GOLD analysis project Ga0209372, IMG submission 187170) | Agave microbial communities from Guanajuato, Mexico - At.P.e (SPAdes) (version 2) | ecosystem: Host-associated > Plants > Phyllosphere > Phylloplane/Leaf | place: Guanajuato, Mexico | collected... | reverse complement strand
AAATTTATCGAAGATCCACACACGATTATGTACAAAACGACTAAAATAAATAATGAAGGCCTCATAGTGAGTTGCCAGTTTGGAACTTCCAGCCTCGCCGAGACAATTGTGCGAACGAATGCACACAAGGCTGGCATGGATCTGTGTGGGTGAACTTTTATTTTTCTCACAAATAGAGAACCACGTCCAGTGATGAAGATAACTTTGTTCTCGCTCGCCAAACTGAAATGAACCAAATCGAAAAATTATGTTACTACTCTAACAACGATTGATACTCGACCCGTCTGCCTCGGAATGAACTTCATTCGCCTTTTTGCCCAGCGACCCATGGAACCACTCATCAGTATATCGAGAGGGTTCCACACAAGGGAAGTTCTGCAATTACGTTGCGATGGTTGCTACTTCAAGAATTTAGACAATCGGTGGTACGTATTTTGTACGAAATTTCCCAGACATAAGCAACAACAGAAGTTACCTAGAGACAAGTTTCGAATGATAGTAAGTGAGAGGTGCGATGCAGGTTACCCGGCCTTCAAAAAACGCTTCATGTACCCGAATCACATATTGGAATAGCATTAGCAATTAAAGTTTCTACATGAAATAATCTGCAACTTTACTCAATTCTCGCTGGCGTATCTCTTGGTCCATTCTCTTGCCGTCTTGATTGCTTCAGCTTCGTCTGTTTTCCATTGATCAGCTACTTCATTGTTTAGTGGGTCCTCTGGATTTGGGGCTGATAAAAGTGCTTGTATCGACAATAATACAGTACGTATTTGCAAAGCTGGACTCCATTTGTCTTTCAAAATGTCTAGACATATGCGGCCTAATTTATCAATGTTTGGATGATATATCTTTGTCACAAATCTAACCTTAGGTGCAGACATGGGGTATTCCTCGGGCAGAAACAGTTCAAGCCTAAACACGCCGCCCTCGAATGGTGAACCTTCGGGTCCACTAACAATTACATGAAAGTATCTAGCATTCTGTTCGTCCGGTACAGCACTTATGCCAGGCACTGGATCTGCCATCAATCTTTGAGTTTCCTTTATAATCCTTTTAGGTAATGCCATATCCATTTTGTGTGTTCCTTTTGTTCCTTTCTCTCAGATTAGATTACTTAGTAGCTGATTCTAGAAACTGGCCAATTGAGATGTAATGTTACCAAAGATAGTAAGATGTGGGTACGATCAGGTCTAATAAACAATGACGTTTCTTGGCTATAGGCTAAGGCCAGTTTGATGACGGAATCAGCGCATTAGGCCGTTTTCAAGACCAAACGCATATCATAGGCCAATAATGATTTTTGAAAGTATGCGCTGCTATTGATAAATGTTCATTTCGATGCGCAGAATCAAATACAGTTTTTCTGCATTGTGGCGGCGCAACGGAACTTTTTCCTTATCGTCAGAGGACTGACGGTTAGACGCAAACAAAGGCGTCCATAGGCCCATCTTGTTATAGGATATTTGCTCTGATATCATAGCCACCATCGACAGTCTTGATTTTCGCAAACCGAACCTTACGAAAGTGGTCGTTTAGTCCGTTTGTTGACCAATGCTCAGGCAGGCTCGAACCAACGACGAGACTGACAGTGGTGACAGCTACGCGCATTGGACTCTACGAAAGCTTTCGGGCTGAAACTTTCAGCCTAAGGTCTTTAAGAAATTGGCCTAGTCCGAAGAGTGCGCAAATCTGCATTGTCACTTGTTAAAAAGCTCTCGGTCAGTTGTGTAATCTATTCTTATCCACAGATCCTCAAGTCAAACATATCTGATCCTATTCACAACTTCAAGAGATACCTTTATTCTTTTATTTATCGCCAAAATTCAGCACGATCACACCAATTTCAGCGAGGTCCTAACAGCCTAATTCACCATTGAAACTCGCCAGGGAAATCTAGACATACTAGAGGACGAAAAGCAACAGCCTTTTGCTTTCGGCTCCATGGTTGAAGCTTTAGGCACTGTGTCTGGTCAAAATGGTCAAGCGCTGGCCCAGCTGCAACAAGGGTTCATGTCAACTAGTAGTCAGCAGCAGCATGGGATCCAGGAGCAAGAGATTCAACAGATTGAGCTTCTCTGTAAACAGATGTATGAATCGACTGATCCAACTGAGAGGAGTAAGGCTGAGAGGGCAATGCTTGAGTTTAGCTCCTCTCCAGGCTGTCTCAATAAGTGTCAGGTTCTCATGGAGCGTAGCAGTTCCCCTTACGCTCAATTACTTGGTGCTCAAACTTTAGTAAAGATTGTTGGAAAACAGAACAGTAACCTAACGCTCGAACAAAGGCTCGATGTTAGAAATTATGCTCTCAATTATTTAGCCAACCGTCAAGACTTGGCCCCTTTTGTCGTCCAAGCTCTTACGAAATTATTCGCCAAAATCACCAAGTTGATATGGTTCGACACTAAAGAGTCGCAGCAAGTCATACCGATCGTAAATCAATACTTTTTCCAAGTCAACATTGAGCGTCAAATCATTGGTGTTCTATTATTATCTCAACTCGTACAAGAGATCAATCAAGTTGAAGGCGATCCGGTCCTACACCGTTCTTTGACGCGACAACGAAGAATATCCTCGACCTTTCGTGATGCTTACCTAAGTGAAATATTCTCTCAATCATGCAACGTCCTGCAGGCGTCACTAACAGCCTTGTTAAACAATGACCGGAGTCCAGAAAGATTGAAACTGATTGAAGTTACCTTGAAACTAACTCTCATTTGTCTCTCATTCGATTTTATCGGCACTTCACCAGACGAATCAAACTCGGACGACTTACCAACAGTCCAAATACCAAGCACTTGGCGACGCTTTTTCGTCGAGAACACGACGTTAGACTTGTTCTTCAAACTTTACCATAGTCTTCCACCCAACATCTCCTGTTACACTTTATCATGTCTTGTCCAGATGACTTCCGTTAGGAGGTCGATCTTCAACAACCACGAAAGACTCCAATTCTTAAACAGGAAGGTTGAAGGCGTCAAAGGTATACTCGAAAATCCCTCTGGTTTATCGGATCCAGCAACATATCACGAATTTTGCCGCTTATTAGTCCGATTCAAGGCAAACTTCCAGCTGACTGAATTGACTAAAGTGCAAAGTTATCCTGATCTGATTCGACTCATCAAAGATTTCACTTGTCACGCCTTCCAAGTATGGCATTGTGCACCGAATTCCATCCATTACTTGTTGATGCTTTGGCAAAAACTTGTCAGCTCGGCAACATACTGCAAGGGATTGAATGAGCACTACTTGGATCGTTACACGCCTGAGGTCATGAGGGCATACATAACATATCGGTTAGAGGGCGTGAACGCAGTTGTACAGGATGGTGCCGACGACCCTTTAGACGACACTCCAATGCTCACCCAACAGATGGAACAGTTAGCTCATATATCAAGACAGTCTTTCGGTGTCACGGGTGAATTCCTTAGATCTTGTTTCGACGAAACTGCCAAACGTTATGAAGAATTGCTCATGGTGCCCAATGCACCTGTTGGTTTAACGATCATAGAGGGTCGCCTAACCTGGTTGATTTATATTATTGGCGCCTCGATAAGTGGGCGTCTATTCGTTAAATGTGATGAAGAATGTCTAGAGGGAGAACTCGCCTGCAGGGTTATGCAACTTATTCGTCTATCAGACTCACAGCTACACCACGGTCGCCGGTGTGAGAAGCTAGAATTAGCTTTTCTGAACTTCTATGATACCTATAGGAAATGTTATGTCGCCGACCATGCCCAGCATGGAAGTAAGATGCACAAGAAGTTGAGCGAAGTCTTGGGTCTGACGGACGAATCGCGTTTGTTAAGTGTTTTCATTACCAAGATCATAACAAATCTCAATTGCTGGAGCTCTAGCGACCTCATAGTCAAAAACACCCTCTCAATTCTACACGAGCTGTCTCTGGGATTTGCTAGTCTTACCAAAATAGCTGATCTGGATGAAGTCAAATTCATACTTCTGAATCATACGCCTGAGCATTTCCCATTTCTATCCAACTCCACAAATGTGGACTTTATGCGACACCGAACATCCTTCTATAGCTCTCTCGGGCGATTGCTTATAGAAAGCATGCGAAACGGGAATGAGGAGAAGTTCGACGAGTTCATGTTCCCTCTGGATGCCTCATTTGAACAACTGAGACAAGCAATTTTAATTAACCCTAGCCCTAATATTGGTCAGAACGAAGAAGCCAAAAGGGCTTTCATAGGAATTTGTCGTGATATTAGAGGCTTAGCTAAAGAGTTCGTGAAGCCTCAGTTCTACCTCCTATTATTCGAGTGGATCTATCCAACATATACCCCAGTGATAAAGAGAGCTTTAGAGATCTGGTACAACGATCCTCATGTGACTACACCTGCTCTGAGACTTATAGCAGAACTCGTCGATAACAAAGAGAAGAGGAACTATTACGATTCTGCATCCTCTGAAGCTATATATTTATTTAGAGAAGTTAGCTCGATTGTAGTTGGATTGGGCTCTAGGATACTAACTATAACAGATCTTCCGGACGAAAATATTTATCAATATAAGCTCAAAGCTATATCAATCATATTCAAAATCATACAAACGTCACTGAGGGCGAAGATAAACTTCACTGTTTTCCAGCTCTACGCCGATCCTGCCTTGAACGATTTGTTACAGATGTTCGTCAAACTGTTCCTATCGATCATAAACTACGATATACTGGTAAGTATTCCGAGTTGTAAGTTACAAGGAGGTAACAGGAGTAAATATGCTAATCGTTTATCTTCATGCACAGAGCTATCCTAAGCTTAGCCTTCAATACTATCCTCTCCTCGAAGTGCTTTCTGCAAATCATTGCGAATTTCTCACGAACTTAGAGCCTCAAATACTCGGCTTCATGTTGACCTCATTGCAAGCAGGTACAACTGTATCTGAAGAACGAATAAGTACAAGCTGCTTTATAACAATCAACAACATTGTCTCGCAACTATTTAAGTGGTTAACGAAAGTTCCGCGAAAGATAGGCTCGCCATCTCGTGCCAAGGATGATGAAGAAAAGCGGAAGGTCAGCCTCTCTATACTCGAAAATCACTCGCAGACATTTCACTCGATGATGGCAAACATGTTAGATCTGCTCATGAGTAGTGATCAAGCTAGCCACCCTCAGCTACCCTTACCCTTCCTTGGTCTGATACTATTGTACGAAGATCAGTTCCAGCAGCTGAGAAATTCAGTGCTGAATTCTCAACCGATCGAAAGGCAGGCACTCGTGACTGTTTGGTTTGAAACGTTGATGGATGGTGTGTCGCGAAATCTTTCACAGAGCAACAGAGATAAGTAAGTAGAACTGTGAATACGGAAGTCTCCAGCCTTCCGCAAGTAGCTACTAATTATTGTTCTCATACTCGATTTACAGGTTCACTCAGAATGTTTTAGCATTTAGGCGCGATGTAAGCGAGGGCCTCAAGATAAATTTCTCTGTAGTGACAGGAGATAGTCGCAACTAAACAAAGAGATGGTACAACCCCTAATAAAACAAACCACCCTAGTGATTCAGCGAACTTTTACCATTAAATTATCAGTGACAGACCTCACCTTATTTGATTTTGTCATGAGGAATATGCTGTATAGTAACAGAGTACTCTGCTCGTTGAGTTTTTCAGAGAAGGGGACCGATTCAAATTTCGCTCTCAAAAAATTTGCGCATGCGTCGACACCAACATTGCTAGTGTGTGTTCTTGGCTTCTTGCTTAAATTTACGTTCTTTCCGAAATGGTTGGTATCGCCTCAAAAGACCCTGATATTACCTGAACAGAGATGACACTCTTTGTTTAAAGCCGATTCCTGCTCCTGAGACAGCCACCGTTCGTAACCCGACGCGAGACTGCTCAATTCATTCGAAATGTCTACCTCATCGAATCAAGAGCCGCAGCAGAATGCCGTTAAAAGAAGACTTGTGGATAGAGTCTGTCCACCCAAAGTTCGAGAAATCGTTCCAGAGATTCAAGCCTATCAAGAAATGCTGGAATTCGAACGTAGATTAGATTTCAACATAACGCGCAGGACACTAGATATACAAGAATCATTGAGGAGGCCGGCGCGTGTCAAGAAAACTTTAAGAATTTTCCTAACTAACCTATTCTACACTCAACAAGACGGTGCCCCCTCTTGGGAGCTTCGAGTTGAAGGAAGACTTACAGAGGATGCCAGACCCATTAAACGAAAGTTTTCGTCCTTCTTCAAGAGCTTGGTGATCGAGCTCGATAGTGCGATCTATGGGCCTGACAATCATCTCGTCGAATGGCACAGAACAGCCGCCACTTCTGAAACTGATGGCTTTCAAGTGAGGAGGCCAGGTGATTTACCTGTCAAATGTACAATCCTCTTCCAGCTTGAGCATCAGCCACCTCACTTTAAGATCGATCCGAGACTTGCTAGGCTTTTGGGTAAACAAACAGATACTAGACCCGCAGTTATTAACGCTCTGTGGCAATACATCAAGACCAAAACGCTCCAGGACTCGAACGAAAGAGAATATATTAATAATGATAACTATCTAGCACAAATATTCGAATGCAAGAGGATGAAATTTTCTGAGATTCCGGCTAAGCTGAGCAATCTTCTGTCCCCACCCGATCCAATTGTCATACATCATTCAATTGTGCGCAACTCAGGCGAAACCCAGCGCGCCACCTTCGATTTTGAGGTTGAAGTCGAGGATTACATAGATACAAAAGTTCTAAATCATGATACACAAGAGATAAAGCAACTGGACGAGAAAGTTTTTGGTATTGTAGCTGACATAAAACGCTCTGTGACTAACTTCGGATTCTTCTCAGACTTTTCGAAAGACCCACAACAATCCATTACAAAGTGGTTAGCCTCTCAATCGAACGATCTCAAGCTCATGACAGACCAGCCAGGCGATGTCGAAGAAGAACGCCGTGCTGACTACTACTATCAACCCTGGATGCAAGAGGCAGTCTGTCGTTACTTTTATCGAAAGGTACAAGAACGTAGGAATGATCTTGAATTAGCCCTGAGTTCAATCAGGAGATGAAATATAGTGAAAATATGTGTGGAAGGAGATCAAGTAAATTTAATCATCGTGCTTGGCTAGCATTAGTCAGGTCTTCGGAAAATCGACTCTGTTAATCGAACAGTCCGGAAGCATTTATCACTGAACCAGATCCATCGAACTATCTCAATAGAACTCCAACTACAACTCCAGAGTACCGAGCAGAAACTTTCTCAACTTGGTTTGGGGTGAAGAGATCGCAGTGATCCCGTTTCTGTCAGCATATCCGGCGCTAGCACCTCCAGCTGAGTGCGAAGATGGTGCTCCGTCGATTATCCTATACGATATGTTGTAGAGATATGGTTGTAAGTCGTTACAGCTAGTATCGAAAACTGTTTCTAAATGTGTTTGAGTTGGCATGGGAGGTAGAGAACAGCTGTTGTTGTTGACAATCTTGATAACGTCGAGCAACTTCTGGCTAAGCACATCCTCAATTTTTGCTGTGCAGTTTGCGTAACGCTGGACATGCCCGTCTTTGGCCGATGTTCTAGAAGATGGTTGGATCACTATTTTAATATTCCAAACTTCCCAGAGGATCTTGGCATCGTTGAATGGCCACCTACTTGGTCGCTTCGTATAGAATTCTAAGCTGACGGTTCCAAGTGATGCGAATTCGTCGAATTTATCAGCGAACTCCTGAACCTTTTCATCGATGCGATTTACTAATGCTGGGGACGTGCACCTGAGATAAGTGAAATCTAAGTGATCGCAAACGACCACTTCGTATCCCAGAGTTCCAATGAAGTAGCTGCCTTCGTGCTTGTAGTTGAACTTTCCATGTGTTCTGAAGAAGATAACCGAATGAATCAATGATTTGGCGACGTCCGCTATATCCTTGTGGCCACACTGAATCTCTATCGGATTATTCCTAATATTCATTCTCTTGAGGGTGATGATTGAAAACTCAAGAGAGTCAAATATGCAGGCGTTACGTCTTCCCTTACAGTCTCACAATCTTTGTTTATCTCAGTCGCAGGATCTCCAAACAATTCTATGGTGCATTCTATGGGTCGTTGAAACGTAAACAAACTCGTGAAAATCTACGCTCACAGGTGAGCGTAGACCAATAACAGAGATCTATTCATTTCTAGTCGTGAGCGCATACAAATTTTGAAAAGCTTGGAATGTGGACTTCTCCGATACTTCTAATGATGATTCTCATATGAAAGAATCCGCGATTTATGATTGTCGGAGAAGATGTAGCTCTCATATAAGTGGAAGGTTTATGGTTTTGGCAGTAAGGTAGCAAGATTGTGGTTGCTGATTAATTAACGGTTATTCGCCCGTTTACACAACATTAGTCGTCAAGTTAGTTGTATCGGTTCGGATCTTTGGCTCGTCGCTAGTTTAGGCTTCAGGTGAGAGCGAGATTCGGTCTAAAGTTTGCCATCTGAAAGTCCATGCATCAACAGATGCAGCAAATTCGATCCGTCAAAAAGCTTTGCAACTTGAATAAGCTTGAGAGGTGCGAATTCTGGTTACTCCAGAATTCCGTTGAAGCGGATTGAAGAACCTACTTAGAGTTGTACCGTCCGCAACTCTGTGATCGGCCAACCAAACTACCTGAATCATATCTTTAATGCCACCATCTGAACTTTTTCCTAATTAATGCTCCGATTGCAATCTCGGGCGCGACCATCAGGGGTGCTCCAAATATCCTACCAATTGCGCCGATCTTCGAGAGCGTGAAAGTGTCACCACTCAGATCGCTTGGGCCGAGCTTGCTGGATTACCTGAGCTCGCGTAATCTTAATAGCTCAGCGTTTATCTCGCTTGCTGAAAGGCTATGGACGTTCTATATGTTAGGAACAGCTGGTCTAGCCCCCGAGTAAACGGCAACTTTTATGTCATGATAACGCTTGTATATCAGGGCATCGCCTTCGCTGTCAATTGAAGCGTTCCGTTAGGGGAGCTCCCTCGGTGCAAACGAGATCTTTGAACATGGTTCATATGCGCGATCACCAACCCTAACAGCTATAGCTAAGCAAGAAAGATCAATTTTATCGGAGTTGATGAAATTGAAAATATTCAAAGAGTGAGTCCATTGTCTTAAACATTGCATTTCTGATGCCACGTGGAGGAATTCTAGTCTCAGGCTGATCAGGTATCGAGTCTTGAGCTTGTCGGTTGCTTCCCTCTCCAGTTTTTTTGAGACTAATTTCAAGAGTTGAACGTAGTTTATCACAACTCATCTCCGATCAAAGCCTAGCTCGTGTGCCAATTGGCAAACAGAGGGTAAAGTTGCTACATCTGAAAAAGATTCAAGGGCATTCACGCATATCATTTGCCGGCTCGGTAGCTAAGACATTAGTTGGCTTCACTTGATTAGTTTGGATGTCAACAAGTAGCTGACCGACCTTCGCGGTGCCTTCTCTTTGTAGTATATCCTAACTATTGTACCATCAGATCGGCTTTTAGCAGATGCCATCGAATACCTTGACAGCGTCCTCGATTTTGACGTGCCAGCCCTTGATTATCACCTCGTAGATGCCCTCGCCAATATCGGATGGCAAAAAACGGTCGACCTTTCCGCTGGTACCTGAATAACATTCGAATTGGATGAGACGGTCCCCAGACTGATGGGCACACGAGATCATCCACCGGAATCTTACCTTATCCAGTTAAGGAAGGGTTGTTGTAAAGATGAAACTGGTTTGAGTGGTGGATTCTAGCAAAAAAGCCTGGTGGATTCTTCATGTTTGATCCCGCGACAGTTTATCTGCCATAACCGCGTAACAGATCCCAGATAGTCGGATTGTCTCAGTAACCAGCGCTACCGTGATCCTTCATGACAACATAACTTGGAAAGCAGTGTATCGATCACCATTGAGAAGACACATCCATATGCCATGTTGAGAATTTTCAACCAAAACAAACAGTCCTTAAGTCACGATTGGCCTCTCGAATTTGATAATCGACATCGGATGAACATTGTGACAAGGAGCAGTCAAGTTTAAAAATCTCTAGCCAAAGCTCAAGACGGTTAGGGCAAGTTTTTCGGTCTGATCAAGCCTCGGCTGACTATTGGATCATTGCTTCAGGGTCTTTCCCTATTTAACAGATAATGTCTGCGTAACACTTTGTCAGAGAGTCGACATCTCATGCCGTCGGAAATCGACAATGAAGTTCGAAGAGAATCGGTGCGATTCTTCACACAAATGCACTCTTCCCAGGTCAAGATTGGTATTTATTTCTGTGATGAGTCTGGTGTTTTCTCGCCCATCAACTACTTACATTCCAAGCTTTTCAGGAGTAGTATGTACTCACGACAAAAATAAATAAAGGAATTGAGAAAAGATGTAATCCATCTCAAACTACATTGACGGATAGCTTTCGTATTCACAGATCCTTCGTCCGACGCAAGACGCCACAGCTTTTGCCCTCAAGAGACTTTACCAGCAGTTAAGAAGACCTTCCTTCTATCAGTCATCAGTCCCAGAATATGACACAAGATTTGGATCCTTTGAAAGCGAGGATATATCAGCTGATCGTCTAGCGGTTTACAACGCAATAGCACTCCCTCAAGTAAACAACCTGCGATACAAGATGCGAACTGCAATCTCTTTCAATATGTTTCAATTCTTGACCACATATTTGTTATTAAGCTTCCTAGTTGGCCGGGGTCATACTTTCGACAAGCAAGATAACCAAGAGGAGAGCTCGAACTCGAGAGTATCTGAGCCAGTGCCCAAGGATAAAATTCTTCTTAGAGGTATCAAGAAGTTGACTTTCCATAGGCACAAGAGGACAACCTCTAGAAGAACACATTCTATCAACCAGCTCTCTTGTGTTGGAGGTACTGCTGGTTGCAAGCTCTTCACTCCAACTGTGAGTATCCGTGGATAATTTAAGATCATACGACACGCAAACCCTATCAATATCACTAATGTTCATATCCTCATAGGTTGTTGAATGCGAAAGTGTAGGATTCGACAAGGAGAAGTCGAAATACGATTGGAAGTGCTCAGCTGATCTAGGTGATCGAGTGGTCTTCAATCATGTTGAAGTTATTTGCGAGGGTTACGACTATCCTGAGGATGATTACATACTTCTCGGTTCTTGCGGTCTAGAGTTCACCTTAGATTACACTGATCCTCATGATTATCATCAGAACTCTTACTTCAAGCACATGGATGATCACGAGAAGGAGCTACATCATGAAAGAGTTCGTAAGATCAAGCAAACCGGCACGAACAATCGTTTCAGCTATCTGGCCCTTGTGAGACAAATTTTAGTTGAAGCCTCCAACCACATGTTGCTGATTGGCGCATTTCTTATTCTAGCTCTCAGTTCCATCATGTTAGTGAGGTATCTCACCTCCACGAATCTCCAAAGTAACTCATCAAAACGAATGTCGAGCTATGGTCCTCTATCCTCAGCTATTTTGACTACGAAGAAAGCCTGCTAGTTTCTCCATTCTTCCGAACGTGTCTGTTGGCTCTCGGTTTGAGCACCATAACGAACAATCAGCAAGATAACTCACTGCGATGCAACCATAATGGAATGGTCTACAACTTCGTCAGATCAGCATGGTCGATCTGATTCAGTCAGTCATTTCCGTTGGTAATCTGTATGGACAGAGATCGGAAGTGATGGAACTGAGAACGAGAGTGTAATTTGTGCTTTGGTCTGAGAGGAATCGCTAGAGGTGGTGGACTATGCCCTCACTTGATATGACTTGCAAGTACTAACATGACAGACTAAATCAGCCAAAACGGTATTCAAGGGGGCTAAACACTATAACCACAAACCTAGAATGGTAGTTTCAGATTAATGTCTCTGAGAATCTCATCGCTATTTACACGATGAGTTTGCGTTGCAATTTGAAAGGTTTCGAGTTATGCCCGCACTAAGAGTTATATGTTTTGGAGTTTTCAATGAGGTTGCCATAATGGCTCTTAGCAGGACTGTGTGAATTACAAGGAACTGCAAATGCTCACACCAAGAACAAACAAAGCCTCTTCTTCTAGCCGTTTCAATTTCTTGAATCTGATAATAGAGCGATTAGTATACGTATTTGTTTGCCATCCTCCGTAATTAGTGTCATGCGCATATTTGAGCAAACAATCACTAATGGTCCCGTTTGCGTTCGAACCTAGTCCGAGAAGCCAAGAACAGATATAATCAAATATTCTTTCGTAGACGCTACTTTTGAGTTGGCTCGAGTCGCTGTTCTCAACCGAGAACCCAACATTTGAGCAAAGGAAGCTCAAAGCTCTAAAGTAGACCCGTTTGCGCGCCAACCGGTCAGGTGAAAATTGTAAGTCGTTATTCAACCAGGGGGTACAAACAGTTGGGCAGGCTCTCCGATAGCGGTCGTGCAAGTCACTTTTGGTTGTTTTGAGAGATATAATAACGACTAGTCTTTCTTTCGTGGTGATAACGCCAGAGATTGAGTTAGATAGTTCAAGGGCATTAGCTCAAACTCTGACGTGCTGTTCGCTCAAGAGTTTGAACGCGCAGGTGAAATTAATATTGTAGGCGGCAAGCCTGATGACCACTCAACGGTGGACCAGATTCTAACGCGCATGTTTCGTTCTTCTTAGCTAACATTTACCATTACCTTCAACCTTAGTATCCTTTACGCTCCTTGCCTATCTTTGAAGTACCAGCACAAATTGCCTATCCAGTCAGACGCGAAGTCCTTCACGTGTCCAGGCGTCACACGAGAAAGCTAGTTCAATCCAAGTGCTAACGTGATGCAACCTTTACCACTCAACTTAATGCCAATGTATCTTTTGCCGTGCAAACTCTTTCCAAAGCGAATAATGCTGGCAATTGAGGGGAAGAGTATAGGAGAGATCTTACTCTCTTTCCTCAATTCAACCATTTTTCACTACTCCTCCCTTTACCTCTCCCTGACTCTCTATTCCTCCCTCTCTTGCCCTACCCCTTGCATTTATTGCAATGAAAATCTCCTTTCCTCCTCGTGTAGGCAACTCATGGTGGCGCTTTGAGGTTTAGTTTGACTTACGATAGAGGGAGAAAGGTAGTCACCTGAATATAAGTTTCGCTTTTTCTAGTTGCCAGCAAGTGATCTACATACTTCGTAATGCTGATTTGAGCTTTTGAATTCAGTACCGCTCATAATCCGCAAGACGCGCATTGCATCATCGCTTGGACAGGTGGAGTCTAACCTCATCAAGATATTGATCAATTGTGATCGATATAGATCAAACAGAACTACACACAACTAGAAAGTTTCAGTATTCCTCAAGTCTGAGTACTTGGAATCGAAATAGTGACGATGCCGTTGAATAAGCTTCCGCGTTTGAGAGATCCAACGAACAGGGATTTTGTGCATGAAGTGAGGGATTTGTTCCTCGAACATTACAAGCAAGAACCGATCCATTACTACGAAGAAGATGTTAGACAGGTGGAGGCTATGCAATTTCTTCTACAGAGATGTATCATATCCAAGAGGAAGAATGTAAAAGATTCTCTCCAAATGCTGATTTCAATGTTGAAGTGGCGAAAAGAGCATAAGATCAGAGAGTTGGCCGACTGTAACTTTCCGGTTGAGTATCACATGTGCGGGGCATCGTTTTTGTACGAACCCGATAAGTTTGGTAATAAGACTCTATACATAAGAACCCAGCTGCTAAGAACAATACCTGAACTAAGAACCTCATTCAAAGAGTAAGTTCATCTGATCATCTTGGCTTTCCAACAGGGGACTCATTTCTCAGGAGTGCTAACTTGACTTCTCTCGTGCAGGTATCTTGCCTATCTGATCTACCAAGTGGACGACAGCATCAATGGTGAAACCTGGTCCGTCATTTTCGATCTAACGAACACAGGTTGGAACAATTATGACATAGACCTACTGATGCACTTTTTAACCATGCTGAGGGAATATTTTCCTGTCAATTTGGACTACGTCCTGGCCATAAACTTTCCTTGGGTGCTATCTGCAGCCTGGGCCCTTGCAAAGAGACTTATCCCACCGGAAAGACGTGACGTAGTTGTATTTATATCGGACAAAGAAATTTTCAACTTCATCGATAAGGAGAATGTGCCCGATTTTCTTGGTGGTACCTGTGAGAGGGAACACAAGCTAACGCCAAAGACTTGCCAAACAACAGTTGATTACTTGTTGACGCAAAACGAACCGGAACTCTCCGCAAAGCGGATCCGGGAAATAATCAAAGCATTTTCGGATATACTCCCGAAGGAGCATGTAGCTAGCATGTTTGCTCAATTAGAAAACAGCGGCAGGTGTTGATTAAATGCTATATGAATTGAATTATCTTTCAGTCGAAGCCAATTTTGGTTGCTGGCTTATTTTAATTCTTGGGTAATCCACTTGTGGATAATATAAATCCAGCGACGACGGCCCAAATCAAAATTGCAAGCACGAAGAAAGTGAATCCGGAAGTGGTCCTGCAGCAGCCATTGGAAACCGATAGGGCTTAAGTCCATAGATTACATTGCTATTTAATGTTACATCCTATGATGCTTGTCTTCACTACACAAGTTCTTTTATGAGAGCGAAATACTCCAACCTGGAGGAAACTTCGCGAGGTGAGCAGCGTTTGCCCGCCTGCTTCCGTGACCGAACTCATAGTTGTGATATCAAATTAGGGTTTTGAGAAACCAACTAGTCTGGTGTCGTAGAGAAAAACTGTTAAAAATTCAAACCCATTCCATACCTGTCTCATAATTCAACCACCGCCAAACTACGCTTGAGATGGTCGCAGGGCTTACGCAATCGTTGAACTGAGAGCTTGAACTTAGGTTCAACGCAGGAACCACCTGCTTGTCTTGATCATCGTAAGTAAACATATTATGACAGGGAGCGAGCTTAGGTAGCCTGGCAAAGAGACAAGCATAAAAACGTGTTTCCGACAGTCTTGAGAGAAGTCCCACCTGCTGAACTATACCAGAAAGGGACTGCTGGCCCTCTTTTTAGTGCCGAGTCTACCTTCTCGCCAACGAGGGAAAGAATGGCATTCAAATCCAAACTCGCTTGTTCATTTGATCACTCTATATTAACGCTTCCGAGTTTCATTTTGACGTTTGGATGGAACTCAGAGATGATCGTTGCTATTGATCGGTGTATAGATTCTGCGAATGCTCATGCAATGTGACAGGGGAGATTTGCCAGAGTAGGAACTGATAGTTTGGCCCTGGCGCGTTGAGACGCTTCCTACACATGTGTTTCCTATGCAGGCTAAACTCGTCTTTGGACGCAGGTGCGAAATCCTCTTGCAATTGATGGCAATGCTGACGATTCGGCCCAATACTTTGTATCGGAATCGGCCAAAATTACCGCCTTGCCGCACACCATCGATAAAACGAACCCAGATTCGAGTATTCCTTGTGTGCTCGTGGATTGATGATCCCGATTTGATTGCGGGGTCGAGATAGATAAGCTTCGAGAAGCATATGCAACTCTCTTGAAAATCTGAGGATTGGTTCTATCTAGGGTCTTCACGGATGGCCTGAGCCAGGTATGAAGGAAACGCTATCAGTGTTTCTTTGATACGAGGCGAATAAACTTGGAGGTGCGAAACGTCCCGCTAGAACGCAGCTCCTGATTGGTTCGTGAATCTTGGGGTTCCAAGGAGTGAATATAAGAGCGTTCTTGTCGTCACCATGAGGCTGTGGTCGAACGTACAACTGTTGACGACATTGGCTTTTGAATTCCTCTATGCGATGTTTGAACTCTAGCGGTTCGTTGTTGTAGACCCTCATACATTCTAGTGTATGTTCAACATGTCTAAATGCATCACATAATATTTGAGGGAATCTTGTTTCTTGATCTTTTTCGACAGTCGATCGACTCCGATCCACCGCCGTGACGTGAGAGTGGGTTTCGATGCTCGGGTTTGCGCCAGGCTCTTTGCTATGATCATCGGTCTGCGATAGGTCAATCAATTCCTGTATCGGTTCCATGTATGTATCTGGATGAAATATCACTCTTTTGACGAACGACAACAACTGATGCAACTTGTGGCTGTTGCTATTCCAATCTGGAAAAGCATTCTTGGTGTCCAGTTCTCCTGTCTCTGGAAGGACAAGTGGGTGATACGGAATCGGACTGAAAGTTATTTTTGGACAAGTACAATCGGGATATGAGTCTTCGATATTCAAGTTGAATCTAACAACGGATCCTATGTACGGGCCGGTGTCAACAAAGAGCACTCCAAACCATAGAAAAGGGTCGCTTTCGGACTGAATGACATAGAGATGCGTTATACGCTCATTCTGGAGTAATATGTTCTCCTTATTAAGTAGGAACTCAGTGGCCAGGGAGCATTTGGCTTCTCTCATGATGGTGATGATCTTTGATGTTCTAAAGTCAATTGGAAATCACATAATTAGAGTATGTGCGTTGTCCTATGGAGATGAGACCAGACAAGGTTGATGAAATGAATCTAGAATCATGCAACGTCAGTTTTCACTTTCGTGAAAGATGCAATTTGCGTTTCTTGGTTGGTGACGAGAGAAAATACGCTTCTGCGTATTTGTGTGAATAAATAATATTGATTTCAAGCCTGTGTTTAGCCCACTGCTAGAACTCCATTAGTTTTTGGTCGATATATTACCTAAAGGCTTTAACTAACTTAGGCTTTAAGTATAGACCTACATCTTTGATTGCGGGTTAAGGAAACCTCACTAATTATTCATATGCTTCATCGATATTTAGCGAACTACAGGCTGTACCTACGAGCCATCGGTGACACCCGATGCTGTCTTAACATCTTACAGCACTAGACAGAACGGACACTTCCTTAGGTGTTGAATGAGCTAACTTGGAGAAATCGTATCGCAGCTGTCTTCAAAAGTTGTTTCATTGCCAGCAGATCCATTCGCAGATGCTATACTGAGAACAACAAGGATTCAATTGGACCCATCAAACCAATGAGCAACTACATTTTTTTTGGTATAGTGGTCCTGCTATCTTGTGGAGTGATATATGCCGTTGAGTACCAAAATAAGCAGGAGCGAATACGGATGCGAAAAGGAATTCTCAGGGAGCTACGAGAGGACAAAGAGCTCAGGGAGCTCATTAGAAAGAGATCCCAATGATAGATAATTTTAAAACACACCAACATCTCATCTTCTTGTAGTGTTGTGGATCGCTAGAAAACCCGAACATGGTCAAGGGACTTAAGATATTGAATCCGGCCGACAAAGCTAGAAGGGAGGCCAGGAAGAAAGAGCTGAAGAAAAACAAAAAGCAACGACAACAGGTGAGGTCAGCTGCAATTGAAAGTAGGGACCCCGAACAAGTGATTGCAGATTTGGAAAAGTTAGACAGGCTTGAATATGATATCGCCACAAATCCGACAATGAGTGATAGTTTCTACAAAGATAAAAGGAAGCGTCTTAAAGAAAAGTGGTCCAAGATATTGCTCTACTATGCAAAAGAGGATCCTGAGAGACATGCTAAGCTCAAGAAATTGGAATCAGATTACGAGTCCAAGCACTACAAGCTATCTAAGGAATTCGATTCAATCAAGGCTGCACAGGAGGTCAAGATCGAAGACATCTTTCTCCCACCAGAATCTAATTCGGCAATTGATGAAATCACTGACGACGATCCACTGCTTTCAGAGTCCGTTTACGTCACCCCACTCACCGAAGGCATAAATCCACCTGGATGTCCTCCAGGGCTGCCTCCAGATTTCAAGCAACTAGTCGACAGTCTCTTCGCACCCGTATCCTTGGACCAACAGCAATTGATTTCGAATCCGTTAAATCTGCAGCTATCTCGCACCTCAATGGTTGAACCTGCGATGAGAGGTACAAACCCGTCTCATCGGCAAAAGCAGAAAACGGAGATTGATCTCAAGAGGGCTGATAGACAGAACTTCAGGCAACCTCAGCAGGCCCGGAATGACCCAGTTTCAGAGATCAAAATGGCTACCGGTACGACCAAAACTACCATAATTGAATCTAAGCCAGTAATATTTAAGCCCCGGGTGACCAAGTTTATTCCTTCTTCACTAAGATCAAAGATAGTTCGTGACGACACCAAAGATTAAACTTGAGAGTTACAAAGTTCCTTTATTAAAGTAAACAATTGGATTGACTTGGTTGGCCTTCAGTGAAAAATCGCCTTTTGTATCATCTAAATTGCGGGAGATTGTTTAGAATAGTTCTCTTAGCAGACTCAAGCTGCCCTTGTTGCAACTGAATGTACAAGTGACAGATAATAATCTGCATGGGGCTTGGCTTAGTTGGCTGACCAGAGCGCATAAGTATCTTGTAGGCGTTATCAAACTCACCCTTAGCAGCATACGCCACGCTAAGATTGTAGGTTACCACAGTGGCTAGTGCGCCAGTTTCTAGTTGTCGCTGTAGCTCATCGCCATAAACAGTCCTGCCTCCATCGTATATCTTCGGATGTTCCTGGGATAAATGTTTTGCCATATTGAGCACCTCCAGATTTAGGAACTGTATCGCCTCATCGATGCGACTTGCCAGGATACATGCCTCAGCATGGTACAAATTTGCTAGAACTTTTTCGTATCCCTTTGGTGAATATCTCAAACATTGCGTTGTGTAGTTCAAGGCATTCGCTGGTTCACCCATACAAAGACATATGTAAGCTAGATTGAGTTGAACCTTATTCCTCAGATGGTATAAATCTGGACGACTGATAGATCTGTATGGGTTAGCATAAGAGAGTTGCTGCGATAATTTTGGCGGTTGCGTTTCGAACATTGAGGGAGATGAGCTCTCTGTTATCATTGAGCCACTAGTTACTGATGGTGAGCTTGTTGAAGCCACAGATGAGGACATGGTTTGTCCAATTGGTTGTTGCTGATGATGATGCGGATTCATAGGCGGGTTCGGTATATCATCCGTGATCAACGATATGTCATTATACTCGTTTATCAACTCTAGTGATTTCTCTAGGTAACCCTTGATTGTGACTAAAAAATTCGACGCCGTTCCTCGTTGTAGATGAAATTGTTGTTGGATCTGCTGTTGGCAATAATTTGGGTTAATTTTGATCAGGATTGGCTTGTTTTTTGTTTTAATAAGATGATCTCTTGAATGCGGGTAGGTTAATTGCTGAACATGTTCAAATTCAGTCATTTTTGACCTCTCGGCGGCCAACATAGACTCAGCTAAACGCAACCATAGGCGCGGATTTCTGGGGTACCTTTTGACTAAATCGTTGAATATTATTGAAGCTCTCTGTGGACAGCCAGTAAACAAGTTGATCATAGCATAATTGAAGGCAATCTCATCACTATTTGGCTGCTGCGATTGTTTGGCTGGGGAAAACTTTGGAGAACTCTCATGGGCCACCGACTCCGAGTTGGAAGCGCAGGACAAATTGGACAGATTGTTGGGTGTGACATTCGTTTCGGTATTACTAGTTGAAGTTAGCGGAGTTGCTGAAGATGAGCCGGGGTAGTTCTTCTGGCCCGAATTTGATTGGGAGGCAGTTTCTCGGATGAGCTGACTGAATTGGTAGGCTGCAAGATTGCGTCTGCCATTGAGAAAATTATCAACGGCTTCATTGTTTGTAACCATAATAGTGATGTTGCCCGAACTATAGCTCCCGTTACAGCTCGTGACTTAAATGTAAATTTTGAATAAAATTGGTGTCTATGCTTGGGTCAGATTTTGGTTGATCAATGAGGATAGGGTTGCGTTGGCACTAGAAGCGAAGATCTTGGTGCTATAATAACAATTTTTGGATGGAAAAGGAGCAAACTACAATATGAAGTTAGTGGCCACTATGCTTGTGCGTGTGTGAGCTCAAGGCTATGGCGGCACATTTCCTCCCAAGCAAAGTCGCGCCAGGAGATCTCACATGGTTGCGGGCCTTTTTGGCCACCGCCATCGCACTCCAGATGGCGCCGCGCACCCGGCCAAGCGGCTGCCTGACGCAAGTACCAAAGCCGTCCATGTTTGTGGTTCATCTCGATTGAACGAGTCGCGCTAAAGTCAAGAGCGAGCATGCTAATGATGGCCCAGCGCCAACGGTTGGCCTCCCATCTTTTCGCCTCGCCTCACTTTGGCCGGCGAACCCAAATGGGTGAGGAGCTGAGCTGTGGGCTTTGCGAGGCCCAGAGTCAACCATCCGGCGGCGCGATAATTGCGCCGGGCAGTCAGGCGCAAGCGAATTGGTTGCTCGCGAGGTGGCCCCAGATTCGGGAGGCGAAAGAGAGGAGGAGGAGGAGGAGGCGCAGCAAGCTGATTGTCGCCAGCACTGGACAGCTAAGCCTCGAGCAGCCCCCTAGAGTCAATCGCTTTTTGCCTCGCTGCTCGCAACGTGTGATTCAATTTGCCACCTCGCCGACTCAGATCCCTTTGGCCCGTCTCAAAGTTGGACATGGACAGGAGCGACGGAGGCGACGCTCGGTGGTTTGCGTTGCCGCTAAAGCGCCTTCTGTTTTCAAACAGTGCGGCCGCCTGTGTGGATTAAACTTGTCACTCGCCTATCAAGGCGCATCAAATTTGCAAGTGTTTGGTTTGATCTGAATATATAAAACATGAAAAGTTGTTCCCCGATTTGGTCTGTAATTAAATGTAACAGCAACGCTGCTCGCGCGCTCGCTGAATTTAACGGAGGCACAAGCGGCGCTAGGGCTCGCGCCGCCGCAGCCTGTGCGCGGACAAGTGGCGCATAGGGTCGAGCATAGCGACCCTGCGCTCGCAATAGTTAATTGTTTTTCAAACTTGAGCTGTTGCTGGAGCGCGCCCGATCCTCCTGCTCCTCCTCCTCTCGCGCTCATTCGCCATGCTCGTCTACCTCGTCCACTCTGCCAGCCAGTGTTGGGGCGACGAAATAGTTGGCACAAAATTGGGCCTCGCCAGCGTTCAATGGCGCGGCAAGCAATATATATATCCGCAAAAGCCGGTCAACAAGCGGCGCCGAGCGGCCAAACTGGAGTCGATTGTAATGAGTTGAATGGTGTTAACCCAGCTCGTTGCCCTCTCGGCTTGGCCCACTATCGCTTGATGTTCGAAACGGCCTCTCGTGGCGCCTCCATCAACAACTTGCTTGCCGCCCTCCTCGTCCGCGACACCGGCAGCCTCGTCCACGTTGTCGTTTGAAAATTGGATATCGCCGATATTATTAATATCAGCCGAGTTTAGCGCAAACACTGGGCTCGTTTGCGGGCCCACTGGACGGCTACCTCAATGGGGCCGATCGTGCGAGCAACCAGCCGGCCGGCCGGCAGCGAGCCCGCCCTCGGTTGGCGGATGCGGATTGAGCGCCCGAGTCCGTTCAAACTCCCACCAGCCAAGTCCAAATCCGCTTCACCCTTCTTCACCCGAGCCACTGACACTGCTGCCGCAGCCGCCGCCGCCTCCACTAGCTGACGAAACGAGACTCGAGCCTCTGAGATCGCGCAACCATCATCAGCGGCCACGATGGCGCTGGCTAACTCGGCCGCCGATTGCACGAGCAATGCGTTCAATATTGTTCCCAGCTTGTCGGTGTTGGATTATTATTGCCGCTTGTTTTTAATATACCGCCGGCTCCTCATTGAGCCGACAAGGGTTGCTTATTTCACTGCGAGCCGACGGTGTAAATTTAGCGCGCCAAGAGGTTATTACGGCGCAAATGAATAGACTTGTACGAGCAATTACTGGACATTAGGCTTCCGTTGGCCCCAATTGAGTCCAATTGAAATTGACTAGTTTCGCTCCAGCCAGCCACGGCAGCTTCCTCGCGAAAGAGCCCGAGCCTTGGCCTCAGTCACACGTACAGTTATGAGGGAGGAGGAGGGGAGAGAGATAGAGGCCAGTTCAAACCATTGGTTGGCCGTCCAATCTGGAAACGAGCCAAGCGCTAACGTTTCAGATGAGCTTTTATTTGGAATTGGAAAAGTTTTAGTTAAAATGGTTCGTTTTAACAATTAAAATTCGTTATCAAGCCAGTTGGCCTCCAATTATGTCAGGTGACTCTCGGCGAGAGATTCGGATCGTTTTGAGCGGGCGTTCGATTGAGCATTCGTTGTTGGCCAACTAACTGGCAGCTTGCCTGCGGCCCATGGTGTCCCTGGTCTTGTCCTTGCTGGTGCTGTTGCGGACAATCCGTGTAGACGAGGTAGCCAGAGTTTTGGGCCAGGTAGAAGTCTCTTTCGCGCGTGTAAGCCTCGCCTTGCTGGGCTTGGTGCTGATGCTGGTGGTCAATCATCGGTTGCGCTGGCTGCTGCGCTAGACTCAAGTCTTGATTTGGTGGCGAACAGAGCTGCCAGTCCTGAGGCTGCGTCTGTAGATAATTAGAGGCCGCTTGATAGTAGGAGGGGTCGCCGAGTGTTGGTTGGCAGGCGAGCTGGCGCCCATCTGGCGGCAGTGGCGCAGGGGCCTGTGGCTCGTAGGCAAACACAAGCTGCTGACGGCTCTCCGATCCAACCTGGTGCTCATCCTCGAAGGCAAATGTGATGGCCGCTTGATCTCGCTGGTGCGAGGGCTCGAGCTGGTTGAAGGCAACGAAGAGGGCCTGTTGGCAGGTATCGCCGTTTGCAAGTCGCGTAGACTGCTGCTGCTGCTGCTGATGTTGGCTGCCAAACTCGCAAACCGGCTGGTAGCTAGGGTGGTAAGGGTGGATCTGGTGGTAGCCGTTGAACTGATCGGGCATCGCTAGCTCGAAGGAGCTATCAGCTGAGATCGCCTGCTGCTGCTCGGCATGGATCGACGTTACTCGATTTGCTCCACTAAATTGGCTCTCTCCAACGATGAATTGAACGCTTGCAGGCGGAGACAATCTCAATTCTCCTACGCAATCTCCCATTGGCTTCACATTGGTTCCACGCCCAAACGAATCCGGTGGCCCATAAATGCTGGCCGAGTTTGAGTTTGAGCTGGAGTCCGAGCTTGGGGTTGAAATGTTGTGCTTGTTGGACGGTAAGCTCGTTGGGAGGTTGTTGGCACGGCTGACATCATTTAACAGCCTAGAGGGCATAAGGTGTTGCTGGCCAGTGGTTTCGCCGTTGCAAGCGACCGTGGGTCGCCTAGAGCGCCTCACTCCCGTTCCGTGTCCCTCTTCGTTCCCTATCCGGAAGCGTTCAGAATGGTTCTAGCCAGTGTTAGGTAGAGTGGAGATGGGATTCTCATCAACAAGTTCCGTGAGGAATTCACAAGCAACAGCGGTAGTAAGACAGAGCCCTGGAGATAATAGTTAAATCTGACTCACGGTCCCAGACAAAACTCTCGGAAGGGAGCTCTGCGATTCAATTAACAAAATTTGACACAACCATGGATGACAGAGGACCGCTCAAGTCCATTGTACTATGTTGTCCTGTCTTTGTGCCCCATCTCTTCGCTCGCTCACTCAATTTTACTGAATCCTTCAGTAAAACTTGTGCCTCTAACTCATGTGAACACTCGTTTAGTGGGCAATAAAAGTAACTGACAATAGCTCGCCCAGCTCCAGTCGCATCCACTTAAACTCGGCACAAATGTCTCTAGTCAATGAGGTGATATTTAATTCAATCGAGGGACAAAACCATGTCTACAAGGCGCGAGCGACTAATGTCCTCGTCTCCTCTGCCTCTCTGAACTCTCCCCCTCTGCTGCTCTTGCTCTGTCTAGTTTGTTTAGGTGCAAACGAGTCCCGTCCGATGTGTAAGCCCGATTGGATTCGCCCTATTCTCGCCGCTTCACCCTCTCCAAGACAACCCTTTCTCGGTCCCACCCCTCCGCTTTCCCTTCACAAATCTCTAGCCTCCTACTAGATTCAAACGCACTCACAAAAACGCTGAGCGATAATTTTGAGCTTTTGCAAGACAATCAAGAGACTTTGATTGTAACACGAGACTCGGTTCGTACATCTACTTGGCGCTCGCTCCTCAATCTTTCGGCAATTTGGGATTCGAGCGCGGCGACGTAGATTGAGAGAAACAGAGAGGACTGATCTTTGGCACTCGGATGGGACAAAAGCTGACCCATATAGTGCAAAAGTTCATTGTTTTAGCAGTAAAATCCGCCAAACTCCAAGTGCAAGCGTCGACCAGTTTCGAAAAGGTGGAGAATCGATGAGGATGTAATATTTCGACTGAGTACACTCACCTTTAGCGGATACCATGAGCGATATCTTTTGGGCACACTCTTGTCCCTTGCTCGATCTCTCGGCTACCTTTGTCACTCTTCGGCTAACACAGCCTTTGGTTTGGAGCTGCTGAAAATCGTCACCACTCGAGTTAGAGGCCGCTTGCCAGTCTGAATACGTCTGATGTTGCAAGTATTGGGGCTGATATCTAGCTGGTTGCATTTCGGCGCTAATTCCTTGAGTTATCTCAGATACATAAGAGTCGTTCGGTTTGCTCGTTATTCCTGACTTGGAATATCTGCAATGCTGGTCTATTGAGTCAGAGAAATTTTCACTCGGTGAACCCAAGCTCATACCTCTCTCATAACTATGCTTCATGAGCGAACAACTGAAATGAAGGTCCAAGATGCTCTCCAGAGATTTATCGTTGTAATACTTGACTATGAGCGGTTCCCTGTCGACTGTTTTGGGGGTTTGAGGTTTCGTAGTTGCGGATCCAGCTTGAGGGGTCTCAATTTGAACGGGCACTTTGCTCAGCATCCTGAATAACCGCTCTCTAACCTTGCAGAATTCCTCCTGGTACTGAGCGTGGTAGCTTAGCTGATCACTGCTCTTGCTGGCACTTGTTTGATTGCCCTGCTGATTTGATTGGTAGGCTTCATCGATCTTGAGGATCCCATTCTTGCTAACATGATAGCAAGAGCTTTGGCTCAATGGTGGCGGTTCAGTTTGTTCGAATTCGTTGCAACTTTTTGAGTTCTTCTTCAAGTTTGATTTGATTAGACCGGTCAGCTCCCTGTCATATGTGTGGCTTATGTAACTCGTACGATCGACTGCAACTGGGGCAACTCTTGTCGCGGGTATGGTGTTTGTGCTAGCACTTGAGCTTGGAGTTGCTGCAGTCAGGCCGCTCATTTTGATTCAATGTCTTCTCCCGATCTCTTGGTCCTGCCATGGATTTTCCACACAATTTAGGGGCATGAGCGGGCGAGACATCTGCGAATTGACCATTCAAAAAGGGTTATCAACTGGTTGCGAAGAAGACTTGCCGCTCATTCTGGCTTAAACTTTCGAAGGCACCTAGAGCCTTGATAGAGCACGAACAAGATCATGAGCCTCCATCCAACCCTTTAGTAGACGGCCTTGTTTCGCTCAACATCGCACTAGCTGAGCGCTGTATCAAGTAGAGCCAGGCGCTAGTCGTGTGACCCAAAATTGCGCTGATTGGGTTGGTTCCGGGGGCTCACTGGGGCTGCTTGATGAGAGAGGGGAACCACAGGGTTTGAGCCCTAGTGGTCGGCGCCTCTGCTTACCGCGAAACACGATGCGCGAGCTAGATCTTGATCGGATCGAAATTGAACTCAGAAATCGCATGCGCGGTGGATCCCAACTCAGATATAAACTTTTCCTCGCTTACAAACAATTTGCCGCCGCCGCCACCGCTGCAGCTGTATCTTAGTCGGAGTCGGCGCCACCGGGTCGCCATGGCCAGCCTGCCGTTTGTGTCTGTCAGGAGACAAATGGAACAATTTGTGAAGGGCGTGCTTGAACCAAGCGGCAGTTCAACGCACGATCACCCGAGTCGCCATATACGCGCATAGGTTTCTTCGCGCATTCCAGAGGTGTCGAGCCAACCGTCATCAGCTAGTTCCGCTCGTCCGTATTCTATTTCTCCTGCTCCACTTCTACCTCGTCGGTGAACATAACCTATAAACTTGCGCTCAGTCTGCAAAGGTCCCATTGGAAGGCAGGAGCGTTTTTGGCCAAGATCTGTTCGTCGTGAGACTAAGAGGACCCTCATTGCTCGTAACGAGTATTAGCCTAACGGGCGGCCATGTGTCTAGTAGTCTCACTCACAGAAGAACAATTCATACGGAAGCGAAAACTTTTTATATTTCAACACTAAAGTGATGCTCCTCCTTTACCTGTTGACATAAGCGCTACTTTCTACTTGGCGGACGATCACGGACAACAATGTAATAAAAATTTTCTAGTTCAGATCTCGGGTCCCCGATAAACTCCATTGTCCAATCAACTTCGATCTCATCTACACTTTCCCTCTCACACACTCTCTTGCTTTTCACAGTCACTCGGCACCAAGTACTGTGCATGATTTGTGGCAATATGGTGCTGCTTGTCACATCATCACAACGATTGTCTAGCATCGTGAGGGATGTCTACGCTGTAGCTTGACGTAGCTTCGTCTAGCCTGTCTGCAAACTTTATCGCACTACAATCTTGCGGTTGTATGCTAACTATATAAAGGGAAAAAGTCGGCAGAAACTCCATCCTTTCGAGAGATTATGCGAGATATTGGCGAGAAATCGATCAATTGATACATGCAGATTAACAAGTTAGCTAGTTTATTTTCTGGAGATTACTGGCCATAGCGGAAATTGCTTGAATTTTGCATAAATCGGCCCACGTTGACGATTGAGGGACTAAGTGACATTTCGATATACTTTCGGCATTAGGGAGTTGACTCGATTGATTTCGGATCCAGAGCCCTAATTTTGTAGCATATTCCTAAAATACATAACCGGATATGATTTGAAGAGTACGATCTCTTGAACCCATCATCAGGCATCAATCAAGTTCGATTAAATTCACAACAGTATGCAAATGTTTAACAATAAATTCGTGCTCTATGAGTTGTCTGTACTTAGGTCTTTGCTTGCAGTCTTTAGTGAGACAAGCTGTTATGAAATTTCTACATTCAGTTGTGAACTCCATGTCATTGGGGAGTGAAGGTGGGTCGTCATTCACAACTCTGGCAAGAATATCGAAGTCTGTATGACATTCTGCATAGGGAGATCTGCCGGTCGCTAACTCAAATAGAGTGATGCCTAAGCTCCAAACGTCAGCCCTAATATCGTAAGATGGGTGACTAAAGTCTATACGCTCGGGTGCCATGTATGGAAGGCAACCAGCAGCTCTAGTCTTTGCCAAAGAATCGATCAAACGTCCGCTGATACCAAAGTCACATAGTTTGATCTGACCTTGATCGTTGATTAATATATTCGACGGTTTCACATCACGGTGGATAATGTTGTGCTTTTCTTTAAGATAGCAGAGTGCTTTCACAGCTGATGCCGCAATAGCACCTAAAAACTTCTCTGGCAGAGGCTTGTTGCGGGCCTTCAACAATTTGTCGAAACAGGTTGTCATCAGTTCCATGCAAATCCAAACTTCAGATTCTTTGATGAAATAACCACAACACCTAACAATATTATCACATTCACACTGCAAAACAACTTGTAAGTCCATATAAATACGCTTGTTCTCCTCGTCATTGAAGGTTCTTCGCATTTGTTTCACGGCACATATCTTACCAGTGGGCTTATGTCGCATCTTAAGTACATTGCCACCACTACCTGTCCCAAGAATATCTAGCTCTTCGAAGACCTCTTCGGGTGGCAGGGTAGTTGTTATTGGGGAGTGGTTAGGATTTGGATAAAACATATTCTTCTTGAATTCTGAATTTATTCTAGTGCTCATACTTCCAGGGCTTATTGGACTAATTCCTTGGGTGCTCCCCAATGTTCTTGGAGTTGATATTGATGTTCGTAAACTTGAATGTCGTGCATCATATCGAGATTGGTGCCTCGGATTGTCGCCGTCACCGGTGCTACTCGTACTCAACGTAAGATTTGAAAGTCGATTAGTGATCCGAGAAGAGGAAGATGAGGAGGCCTCAGATGTCGGTGTGCCGATACTCGCTGGTATCGGGGGCTGTTGTTCATTATCGAGCGAAAGCTCTAGACCGATTTGCTCAAGGCGCATCTTGGTCTTTGGCCACACTGAAGATACCATATTTTTCGACTTGGGGGGTGTAAGAGCTGGTCGCTTGTTTGGATCAATGATTTAGCTTGATGAGCTGCCTTATAACCAAAGTTGAAACGTTTCACACAAGTCTCTTCTATCATTGACTTTCAGGTATTCATTGAGGAGAGAATTTTTACGCAATATGACGTCTTGTAGGCGTACTACATAATATAATGTATCTTTAGAGCTACGTAGACTATGGTTTCAAGATGAAGGCTCAAACAATATTCAACCAGTGAAGCTCATACGATTCTTGCACCGGCGAAAACTAGATGATCTATAAATTATTGTGAAGCTATACTATTTAATCTCCTATCTTCTCTCACATAGTTTTTCTTGAAATATATTCCTGCCGTGGGTACATATCGTTCTTGAAATCATGAAGTATGAAGCCCACATTTGTGGAATATTTTTAAAGCACCGAAGAGCACGGTGAGGATGAGCGAAGATTATTATTTATTTTGGTGGTGAGCGCAGATATAAATTTTATCCTTTTATTTATTCTGGATCGAATCCGATTCCAACCACTAGAACCATTTTCATCGCTAATTAGAACATAGGGAGGCCTTAGAAGCGAAATAGCCAACGGATGGTGTTAATTTCAAAACGTGAAGCGAATCTCATATCAATCAAATACTCAGAAATTTCGCTTTCCCCCGAGTACCATACAGCCGAAGCACCTGTTAACAAAACTGTCATCATGCATTAGGGAAAGAGTGACGGGGATATGAAGATACATCTTAATGACTCTCTCAGTGGCACACTTGATACAAATGAATCTAGTTTCCGTGTCGGAGTTTATGTTGGACGAGCTTCAACTCGATAGTGATGGACAAGACGTGTCGATTCGATACAGTATCCCCATCCTGATCTCCTACACAAGACGCCTGTCCGCATTTAATTTCTATCGCTCTCAGACACTAAGTCTACAAAGCGTCATGCAACAATGTTCTACCTACAGCTGGTCTAGCATCATTAGCCGAATGGCGAAAGAACGATCAGTCGAATGAGTTGAGAAATGGCTCCTCTTCCATTTTGATGCGTTCGAGTGTAAGATTATTTGTGCGGAAACCTTTAGTTATATCCTCGATCTTGGAAGGATGACAGCAAACTAGTGATAGTCTCTTCTCGCTCTCTATCAAAGGTCTCAGGTGTTTAAGTCCGACACGTCGCATGTCCTCTTTAGTCACATTGACCACACGTTTTATGAGCTCCTTATTGAAGTCAATATCGAGATCTCTGAGGTATGCTATCAGTGATTGCATCGATTTTCCAGCAGCGCTTTTTTCGCGTTTGATAAATTCGAAAATCAAGCTTGATTTGGCTGATTCAAAAAGGTGATCCTCAAAGTCATCTTCACCATTTAAGTGGCGAGACAAAATTTCAACAGCCTTCTCATAAGCGGCCACTATCTGCGACGACTTATACAAGAGGAAGTACATCAGGCCATCGGATGGACTCAATTGAATAGAGTAATGGTACGACAGACCTAGACCCCTAATTTGGCGCCACAGTGGGCCTTCCATTTGAGTGAGGTATTGTATAAGAACGTACGTGGCGGCTAGGTCTGGATGTTTAGGTGAATCGATCGACTTGACCAATTGATGCATGTAACAGCTTTCGGCAGACCCAAGTCCAATTATAGCAGCCTTTGGTTGCTTTACCGGGTCGATAAGTTCATGGCAAGGTGTGATATCGGTGAGCTGCAAATGCTTGTCACCGTGGGATGCTTGTACATCTTTAGGTAAAATCTCGTGCCACGGCAGATGTACCCTGCTAACATCAATCTTGTCTTTGTTTAGAGCGACATGAACGAAGAAATTATTAGGTCTATTTAGCGCATCCCTAATTCTGGTCAGGTTGTTTTGAACTGATATTGGGTCGCTTTTGATGTCTTTGAGAACTTTTCTCAAGAACTTTTGCTGCCTTATGAAGTTGGATGCCCACTGGTTTGAATTAGATTGATAGATCATCGCGCTTATGGCTGATGATGCTACTTTTCCACCAGATCTCTTGTATTGGGAAATGTCGCTGACCATTCTGGTGGCGACAGTCTTGATTCGCTCAGGTGAGAAGACTGTTCTGTATAAGATTTCACCAAACCATTTGACCGCTCTCTCGTACTTGTGAATTTCGACTTGCATTACGATACTAAACAGCATGCTAATCAACCCTGCAGAGTACGACGAGCTTGACGAGAGACCGACACTTGCGCCGTAGTGGATTGTATCAGAGAACAGTTCTGCCACAACCTTCTCATAGGGAATGATGCTACCGTCTCGCTCGATCGGACATTCGAAAATCATCTCAGTTAACAGAGGTAGGTAGAGACGATCACTCTTGCTAATCACATGCGACGTGTTCATCAACAAATGTATGGTTATGAAATTTGTTTTGATGCTGTCGTATTGAAATCTAAAGGGAGTCATGCTTTTGTTGATCACGACCCGTTCGATGGAGTGGAACTTGATATTGTCTGGAGATGGCACCTTAACTGAACTCAAGATGCTCATGGGAGCGGGTTTTTCGTTTTCATCTATTGAGGCTTGGAGCTTTTCGGCCAATCTAGGTAGTTCGTCTTTGAAGCTTTCCCTCTGTCTCGATATTCGCTCTTTCTCTTCTTTCGACATGGTACTCATAAGCTCGGGGCTAGGTTCGCCAACAATGCAAGCATGTCTAGCGTCCGGCCCGGTCATGTATTTTTCTATCAGTCCCAGCCAAAATTCGGGCCCCTCCTTTGTAAAATCTTCTAATAGAGGTATCTCTCGACATCTGAGACTCAGATCTCCCGTCCCATACAGGAAATGACCGACGACTGGGCCAATCACAACTGAATGTGGAGAGGTTTCTGCTGTCGATAAAATTCGCACAACCTTGCGAGATATAATTGTATGCATCCGATCCATCTCGAGTTTCTCCTTTCCACTGACGAAATTCCTCAACAACTTGTGTAATTTATCCGACACTAAATCCAGGTATTGCTTACCGACACTTTCAAATGAAAGGTAGAACAGGGCGGTAGAGTTTTCGATGATGTTATGCGAGACAGAACTGCAATACGGATCCGGGCATTCAACAAAGTCTTGCTGAATTGGTGCGATAGCTGTAGAATTGAGGTAGTCTAGAAGGATTGAAATTGCAACAAGTTCCTTGAAATTCTGTACTACATCTGGTCCACGGAAAGCTATATAGACAAGGCCATCATCATCGGTATCGCTCGAGTATTGGATCTTCTTTTCTACCGATCTTTCAAGAGGCTGGACTGGTGTCATCCAAGGGCGTGTGAATGGTTTATTGTGCATCCCCTTCTGCACAATCTTATCTTCTATAGGTTTTATGGCCTTGATTATATCGGTATGGTCTATTGGACCAGTTACGACGACACACAAGTTCTTAGATTGGTAAAACTGTTTGTGGTAGGCTCTAACCTTGGCATTGTTGGTTGAACTGCGAAGGTTTGCCATTATTCCGCCAGTCTCTGACTTGTAGCCACAAACTCCGGGGTACATAGCTCGGAGCATTTCAAGGTAACATCTGCTGTCGCCAGTATTTTCTCTGGCTTGCATTTCACAGTAGACGGTTCCAGCATCTTCTCCCTTTCCATCAATATGATGGACCTCGGTTGTGTAAGCAGAGTCTGTCAGCGTCGGGAATAGAAGATGATCTAGATAAATTGGCAATAGATTGAGAAATCCTTCATTACCGGCTGTAGAGAGTGTATAGTTGGTATGATCTGTGTCAGTGTAAGCGTTTGTACCGGAGGCTAAGCAGCGGTGCGCAAGCAAATCCAAGACTCCTTTGTAAGGATAATCCTCGCTCCCCATGAAGACCAAATGTTCGAGGGTATGGGGTAAGCCATCATCATCGAAGGCCTCTGTGGCGAATACGAGATCGCCTTTAGTGATGGGGCACTCGACGTAGGCGGTGACAACTCTAAGACCTATGTTTGAGATGGTTGCAGTTAGACGTTGGGATTTATTGAGTTAGATCATCATTGTCAGTAGAATCAACTCACCAGTAATTTTGTTGGCGTATAATGAAACCGGGATATCTCCGTCAGTCAGCACTTGAGCAAGCAACTCATAATCCTGACTTGCCGTTTGAATTGACATGACCGTTTCCTAATTTGATCGAGAGGTTCGAAGACTGTAAAATATCATGTGGGTTTTATGGACCGGTCACCGGTGCGCATGCAATATGCGAAATGAGCATATGTAAAACGCATGGACGTCTGCGGCAATTTACGCCGAATTAGGTTAAAAAAAGATCGACAAGTGCCGGTTTTTACCTCATTGCTCAAAATGAATCGGATAGATCGAGTTTTCGGTCGAGTTTGTTAAATAAAAAATGGACTCGCCGCAACCAGAGATGCAAGTCGTATTGACACTTTTCCATATAGACGGCTAGATTAGGGATCAAAATGTACAGCGATGAAGGCAGAGCTTGCTACGACTCAGATGAGGATACTGAGGATGCGTCCGAATCCGAAATGCTTAGCAACGATTTTACAGAACTCAGAGAACAGATGTATCTGGACAAGCTCAATAACTTGAGAGAGCAGCTATATCAGCTTGATGCTGGAGTCCACCCTGAATTCCTTAGGCAGCTCAAAAGAGTTGAAATTCAACGCCAGGATCGCATGCTACTAAATGGGGCTTTTCAAATATATGAGACCGAACGTGTTGAACGCGAATATGTTAACGAAAAGAAGGCTGCACTCAAGGAATTCGAAGATAGAAAAATAGAGCTTAGAGAGAGTCTTATCATGGAACTAGAAGATAGAAGAAGAATGATTGAGAGTGAACGTCTCTCAATGGAGCTCTTGTCTGATTGCGCCGACCCTAAACCTGTGACCACAAGAAAACTCCGCCGAAGACCAAATGAACCTGTTCCTGTGCCTGACAAGAGAAGACGGACATCACCAGCCCAACTTAATCACCAACTAGAAGAAAAAGACATCCAGGAAGATCTCAGAATCATGCAAAAATCACAATCGGGTAAAAAGCTTAAAGAAAAGTAACACACGATTGGTCTTGTTTACATCGTGCGGTGCCGATCACCGCAGATGTTTTAGAAATTAAATCTGGAAATAATTCCGAATTTCTTTGTGACTTTTAAGAATCTCTCGGTCGTTTCATCAACTAAATCCACATTATATTGAATATGTTCATACTTGCCCCCTAAAATATTCTATTATAGAGAGGTTACAGATGACAACGCTACAAAATGACTAAGATGGAACAATATAGCATCGATCAACAGTTAAAGAGGTACTCGCGACTCACACTTCCTTGCCACAAATCGAATATTCATTCTGTAAGATGGAATCCCGAAGGAAACTTGTTGGCATCAGGCGGTAAAGACAAGGCAATGCACTTGCATCGAGTCGTAGAGTCAGAGCTAGTATTTCAGCAAAGATATTCCAATAATGGTCACACAAATGATATTGATCAATTATGCTGGAATCCAGAAAATTCTAACCTCCTAGCCACTGCCAGTGTAGACAGACAAGTCAAAATTTGGGATGTGCGCTACGATGACCCAGTTGTCTCCATCAAGCTAAAGAATGAAAATATGACCGTTTGTTGGTCAAATAATGGAACAACTATAGCTGTGGCCGACAAAGCTGATCTCGTGTCTTTCATCGATTCAAGAGCCGGATTCAAAGTTGCTAAGGATCAGAAATTCCAGTTCGAGGTCGGTGAAATAACATGGAACAAAGAGTGCGATTTATTCTTTGTCACATCGGGTGATGGCAAAATCCATGTCCTCAGCTATCCAGATCTCCAAACTCTTTTAGTCATAGACGCTTTTGCCAGCCCATGCGTTTGTATAAGATTCGATGCAACAGGACGATACTTTGCAGTTGGATCGAACGATGCCATAGCCTCAGTTTGGGATAGCGAAAACTTAGCCTGTATCCAAGCAATCGATAGGCCAGATTGGCCTGTCAAGGCGGTCAGCTTCAGTCACGATAGCCGATATCTAGCATCAGGATCTGAGGACTCATTCATAGATATAGCGGACATTCATACTGGAGAGCAAATAGCGGCCATCGATGTAAACTCGCCAACTTTAACTCTAGACTTCCACCCCAAAGAATACATACTTGCTTATGCATTGAATGAGCATGAGTATAGAGATGTGGGTACAATCAAAGTTGTCGGTTTCCCTGAGGAGAGGAGGCGAGCTTACAGCTGAAGAAATTTTATGCGAAAGGGTACTAATCAGCAACTTGCAGTGCATGAGGATCTCAAGCGTTCGAAATGGTCCGGACCCTCATTCTTTATTCCACGGCCACGGTAGAGACAAAACAATGAATCCAATTATATTCATGTGATGCTGGTTAAAAGTGTTCTTCTAGACTACCGAGACATGTCGCTTTTGAAGCGAGTCGTTCTATCCAATGAGAACTGTCCAAAGCTGAGCTTCATTAAAGGATTCAAGATCTTGCAGACATCTAAAATTCTTTGGAAAAACTTCACCGGTTTGCAGTCTATGTTCTGTAGCTTGATTAATTGAAAATCTGGATACATCACGAGCGATCTTTTCAACTTGGTGAATTCGTCCAAGGCTGGATCCCAAAGGTAGTATTTAGTGAATAGACACGACATGGACATCCACCACATTGTCATCCACCTCGTGTAAATTCCCAGCATCAATTTAGGGCCATAAATGGCAACAAACTTCTTGATTCGCATTGCAGCATCCTTCAAGCCTTTCATCGTGAGCTCCTTAAACGAAGGATTCGACTCCAACAGCTCAACTTGTGATCGACTCTCACCATCATCAATGACCGAATCCTTGCTCGAAGCACCCTTCAGCTTGTCCTTGAGCAGCTTGAACTTTCTCGTGGCATAGCCATCCTTGTCTTTCAAACTATCGTCGATCATGTTTGTTAGATCATCATCCTTGACACCAAAGTATTCATCAACAATGCTCAACATGGTGGCATTGAACGGTCGATCCGCTCCACGTATATCGTCGAAAATATGCCTGGCTAGTCGCGCCATACGCCTCAAATGGATCGCCTTCCGGAATTCATCTTTCACTTGATCTCGATAGACGTTCCAGTAAAGTCTCAGCTTAATGTTAGCACAGTAGACCTTAAGTGCATGCTCGGGGTATCCACTCCTCGGTGGTCCAAAGGCATACTCTATATGATCGAGCCCGTTGGAATCTTTGAAGGTGACTGTCTCAAAAATTTCGGCTGCATAAATTGCTAACGACAATTTGAGCCAGCCCAATAGAAGAAGAGAAAGCGACTGTTTCATTGGATGTTTAAATGTATCACCCACTTTATTTAAGGAGGTTTGTACTTTTGTTTCATCATCCGATTTCGAGGGTTTTTGATCGTTTTACAATGCAAATATGGTCGATTTTAGACGCACGAATCAGTCACAGAGATATGTTATATTTAGATCGATTGAAATCGAAGGCTAAGCACGATTAAATGCATGATCGAAAACGATGTTATCGCAAACATCTGCTGTCGACTCAGGGCGTTGAAACGATTGCAAAACTGAGACGAGATTCAACTTGGAAGTGAAGAACGTTTAGTTGATTTAGGTTCTAGATTTGGCCACCCGGAAGGAGAATGTTTGCGCTCGAAAGGTAGATGTCGCATGTGAGGGTGGCTCAGGATTTTTCTGTATTTATAGCCCTCTTATACGCACCAAACTCAAACCCATCAGACTCAACTCGCTCCTCTATTAGAGTTTTCTCAGTCCTGCCAGACAGCAAAGGTCCAATTGGGGCACAAAATACCAGAGGCTGGCAGACCTCTGACGAATTAGCGACGACCATCAAGGATTCTTAGATGGTAATCAGTGAGCGATAATCACCACAAATCTGGGCCAGTTAGCTGGTTGCCAAAATTTGATGCAGCTCTAGGTAGAATCTGTTTGTTGGAAATTTGGGCTTAAAACCAAAGAGAGCGACAAACAAATGGTTCAGTCAAACTGAGCGGGGCTCCCTCTCGACTCGAGTGGCCCCAATAGATTGATTGATTATAGCGGCGCCGACACAGGCGGTGTCAAGAGATGTGGCATCTATTTGGTGGGAGAGTAAGCGGTTGGCATCCATGGACGGTTGGGTGGTTGATTGGTAGGCCCGGAGGGAGAGATGGAGAGAGAGAGACAACCGTGAAATTTCGCCTCAAGAGATTGTTTGGTGGCCACTCGTGAGCCGTGCCCACCGAGCCCAGCATCTTATCTCAATCTGATCCCCCTCCCCCTACCCGCTGCTCCTCCTCCTCCTCCTACTCCCTCTCCCTCTCCTTCTCCTCTTCGTCGGCCCCAATTACTCACTCAAACTACTTGCAACTTTTAACTTGGAGCCCGCTGGATGCCCGTCTCTTTCTCGGACAGCGGCCATTTGCGAGCCTCTTAAATGTTGCTCAGGTGCTGGAGTTATAAACCCGCAGCTGGCCCATGGTGAAAACACACGCTCACACAGGTGAGCCTACAGCTAGCGAGTGGCATTTGGCGCCCGCTGAGGTGGTCTACCTGTATCCTGTCCGTGGCTTGAAGGCGGACGCGCTCAAGTGAACACAATGGGTCTCATTGCGGACCGACCACACGCATTTCGGATATCTCAATTAGTTGGCGTCTTCGAGCCAACTGGCCAGTCAGCCTGAGGCCGATTAAGCCGCCGCTTTTGTGCGCGGCTACCATCAATCCTAAACCAGCGCCCCTTAATCCAGACTGCCAACATGGCCAACACTCGGCGAAAGGCGCAGGTAATGCTCCTTTGGCTCACAAAGAACCAGGAACAGAGCCTCTAGAGTGGCTTAGTTTCGTCCACTAGCGCGGCAATGGCTGGCCAAAGCAGCAAGAGACAATGAAGGAAACAAGGTTGCTTCATTTTGAGCCCTCACAAGTCAGAGGCGACCTTCATCCACTTTCGGGGGCTCAGATTTAGGAAAGGATGCGTGAAATCAAATGCTCCGATTCATGGCCGAAATCTGGCCAGCCTTCGGGGAAGCGCAAGTCCACTTGAGCTCAATTCAGCCAACTCGTAGCGACGGGCGGAGTTAGCGGCCGTCAGGCTCGAGTAATGATAATAAATGGTGTTGGCGTTGGGTCAAAGCAAACCCGGAGAGAGAGAGAGAGAGATGGATGGTCGAGCTGACGGATGGGGGGACTGGATTGGATTGGATTGCGATTGCAGTGGGGACTGCTGGTGGTCGGTGTTGGGCCGAGATGGATGTGGAAGTGGAAGTCGAATGCGTAGAAACAGGTGATTAGGTGAGCAGGCTGGAATTGCATTGCCGAGCTGTTGTTGTTTCCCTTTTCGTTATCCTGCCGTCCAATCTCTCTCTCTCTCTCTCTCTCGCGCGCGCGCGTCCGAACGGGCGAGCCTCTCGTATGTTTGAGCGCCCGATCTTGGGCCGCGGAATTCAATTGCCGCCACAAGTCTAATGCAATATACAAGAACAAGAGCAGCGAATTCAAGCCGCTGCCATCCGGCTTCGCTTGCGATCGTCCAAGCTAGTGATCTTACCTTTGCGGCTGTGGCGGCGAAACAGGCGGAAAATCGCGATAGCGCAAATGAGACGCCATACCACTTGTTGCCTGACTTGCAAGCATCTGGCCTTTATACATCGGCTACAAATGGCACACAAAGCCGAAGGTTTGGGCTTCACGGCGCTGCAATGGCCATCTCAACTTTAGCTGCCAGCTGAGGTGAATCCCATTCCTATTGCCATCGCCATCGCCATCGCCATCGCCATCGTCATCGCCACTGCTATTGCTATTGCTATCGCTGGAGCAGAGCCTGGACGCTTGGGGCTTCGCCGGTGGTCCTTCCATTTGGTTGGGTCATCACCTCTGCTGGCTTTGCTGTTGCAAGAGCGCAGCCAGCTAGTCGGGTAGCCAGCAAGCCCGGCTGGACGATGCGAGGGGGCGAGCAGATTCTCCAGATGGTCGTTTAGATTTGGCAGCGTGCACGTTTGGCTAACCTATAAGCTGGGCCCAAAGCGGCGCCCGATTCCAATCTAGATCCTTGTTTTCGCCTACGAGCTCGCAATCCTGGCGGCGGCAGCCACCAGAGATAAGCGGGGCGGCGACACTTGGCCACACTTTGCGCGCTCTCCTAGATAGCGGAATCACCGCAACAAATCTGGTTGCCACTTGTGGACAGTTTGTATTCCAGTACAAACTGTCGTCGGCCACTTTGTTCGCGATCAGTTTGCTCTAGTTGGGACAGGCAAAGGTTCTGATTTGATGCTCGCACTCGATTGATTTCGCGTACAAGGATATCGCATTTTTGTGCCTATCTTCGGAGTCGTAAGCCGAGAGAGCTTTTAACGCTCGGCCACTGTGATGCCCCCGAGGAAGCCGACGAGACTCGGCGGCCGCAGCTCAAATTGGTTGGGCGCAAGTAGCCACCGCAAGCTTGAGCCAACCTTTTTGGCCTGCAATCAAACGGAAGCCAGAGCGAGTAAATCACGCCAACCAGCGATAGCGAGCCAGCGCAAATATGCGCCGCTTCCACTGGCAGGCAACCAGGCGGCCGAGTTCCTGGCGAGCCGGCCACAAACTCGGCCGAGCCCGTCAACCATTGATGGGCAGTAATTGGCGGCAGGCCGAAGCCAGGTAAGGCCGGGCGGAGTTGCTGCCGCCAGTCGGCTCCGCTCAAATGGCGCGGACGAGGATATCGCCTGGCTAACAATG
>Ga0209372_1000232_pt1 | contig 38795 bp, 18 predicted proteins | sample AgamicAtPe_FD_187170 | JGI IMG/M metagenome (GOLD analysis project Ga0209372, IMG submission 187170) | Agave microbial communities from Guanajuato, Mexico - At.P.e (SPAdes) (version 2) | ecosystem: Host-associated > Plants > Phyllosphere > Phylloplane/Leaf | place: Guanajuato, Mexico | collected... | reverse complement strand
GAAGATTTCGCGCACTCGTAAAGCCATGCAAACGCTGGCTCACTTGCAATGCTAGTGTTTATTTCTATATTTATTTTGCTCGTGAGTCCATACTATTCTTGAAAAGCTTGGAATGTAGACTTCTCCAATGCTTCTAGTGAGGAACATACATGAATAATTAATGAAACACTTCGTGCGAATCTGACTTCATCAAGACTTTCCGCTACAGTCTATCTCAAATTCTACTTGTGCCACATATACAACTAGACATCAGACAGATTTCTTCACTCTTTCCCTATCTGTTGCAAACTACACCATGGTCAAGCTGACAAGTGTTCAGTTTGCACTTATGAGAACTTTCGGCTACAGAAATAGAAAGAAATATAACCACAGAGTGCCCTTGAGGTATCAGAGGTTTCAGAACAACATTGACCCCAATGAAATAGTTGCTCACTATTCACGAGAGGATCTCGACAAATTCAACCCGTATGAAAACGAGAGAACATTTAAGGTTGCCCAACAAACGATGGGAAGAAAAAACTTCCTGCTACCAAACTTGAGCAGCCAAGACCTCGAGATAAATGAAATCTTCCAGCAAGAGTTTGACCGACAACGTGCGATACTGGCCCGGATAGATAAGATTCGTGTAGCTATAGACTCGAATCCAGGCAAGGATACTGAATTGATGATGAATAAAAACATATCGACACCGTTTGATTGTGCACGTCATGTGCATGAGCTGTTGACTACAAGGACCGTCGTCGCCGAAATATCGCCACTCGAAACTAGTCCAATCAGCAAGGATAGTTTGGAGACAGATAGTGCCGGTTCAAATGAATTGGTTGACAGCGATGAGAACAAACTGGTCGTGAAAGGACCAAGTTCTATTTATTGGGATATGCATAGGCCCATTGAGGATAGCTGCAGGATCAAATTCAGACATTTTGCTGAGAAGGATGTCGGTGAGCTGAACAAGATCTACTGGCGATCTTGTGCTTTCGTTCTTGGTATGGCCATTAGATTAGCGTTTAAAGAGGAAGTTAAGGTGCTCTTACACTCATGGCCGAAGCCAAACGTTAAGAGCGGCAGCTTTGTGTATGACGCTGCCCTCAGTCTCAGCAATTTATGGAAGCCCGGAGAACAAGAATTAAGAGCCTTCACTAAGGTGTTGTGGAACATTAAAGCCTTAGCCTTACCATTCGATCGGCTGCAAGTAGATCGGGAAGTTGCGCGGAAACTTTTCGCCTCAAACGTTTTCAAGCTTTCTCAGATTGATTCAATCATCAAAAATGAGTCAAGTCAAGGGAAAGTGACAGTATATAGATGTGGAGGGTTGTTGGACATTAGTATCGGCCCAATGATATCAAATACTAGCCAAATAGGAAGGATCACCTTAGCAGCTGTGCACCCGTTCGAATCAGATTCAGACGATTGCAAAGGTGTGTTTTACCGTTTTCAAGGTGTTTCCTTACCGCAACAGCTACCTTTAAGCTCCTACCTCTATCAGAACGTTCTGATCAACAACGCTAAGAAACTCAATAAAATTTCTCTTTAGGCTTGATGAAAGGCGTCATGCCTAACTTTGCACAGCTTAGGGCGAAACCAAGACAGCACTAAGGGTTAACTAACGTTTACTATACTGCGATTTTTTTCATTTGTTTTGAGCTAAGGTTAGCTGCCTTTGATAGAAAATCGAACACTCTCGAGTCACGTTTGAGTTCAGTTTCGAAAGCTTACTTAGGACAGCTGCTGAATCGCTTACTACCGAGTCTTGAATCTCTAGTATCAGATAGATCAACGGAAGAGTGGAGTCTGGTTTCTAGAGGATTGGATTTGAGTTTCTCTTATTTGTTTTCAAATTCTCACAATTAGCGACCGCTCGTTCGCCTGTTCACTAGCATTATTGCATCTGTAAATACCTACCCTCATTCAGCCTGTAACTTCTTCTACTTACAACATGGATCATTTTTAGCCCGGATAACATTCATTTTTGGTTCACGTTTGCAATAGCTGGAACATTCGAGGTCGCCTCTGTTTTGAGATGACATTCTTCGTCTCTCCCACGGATTGTTTGATAGATCATGTAAGCGACGACTTTCGGAAGCCCGCTGCTGGGGACACCAGTCATAGTCATAGGTGCATAACGATATTTGAGAAGCACACATCTGATTTGTTTAGATGTGTAGGAGGCTCACCTGTCATGCAGCCAAAATCTCATTTAAGTTCATAACTGTAAACTGTCTAAATCATGGCAATAATTTTTCGACGTCCAAACTATCACGAGAGACCTGGAACTGATGAAAAGCATTGTATCTACTCATTTTTAGTCTAAATTACATGTCGCAGACTCGACTCATGTGAGAGATATGGGCTGTTCCATTATATCATTGTCTATTTTAAAATGGTCCATGATCATCATGCTATCGCCCACCCTTTTTGATCAATCGAAGTGAAGCATTACTATCTTCAACTAGTGTCCATGCAACAGCCATGAGAAATAAACTACGCTTAAAGTTTAGGCGGGAACCACCTGCGGATGATTGAGGCGGTGGGTTTGATGGAGAGTCCGCCATTGGGCTAATGTTTATTTCTGTTACGGGTTATATCTGTTTTTGGCTGTTTAATTTAGTTGTGAGAGTACATATTGGACGGAATCGAGAACAAATAAATTGATTCTCGGTTGCAAAGATTGTATCTGTTCTTGGCTTCTCCGACTGTGTTGGTCAGTTAAGCGTGGCACCCTGTCGCGCACAATTTCCGCCCTGATTGTTGCGCTATCCTCAAAGTGACCAGTAAATTTTATACCTTGTCAGGCTTGAAAGCACCCAACCCTAGGGTCAAGAACAGATATAGTAACTCAAGCACAAATGGCGTTTAAATTGATTTCACAGCGTTCAGCGGAAGCAAACGCTGTTTGAGCCTCCTATTGGTTATGTTTGTATTTTAGTCGACTGAAATAAATAGGAGTATCAAGCCGAATGCTTATGTTACCAATAGTAATTATTTACATTTGGCTTACACTTTATTGCCTAATTCAATTCATCTCGAATGAAATCAAAGTGATATGGCTTTAAAACTCGATTTTTACCCTTAAAACTTTCTTGAGCAAATGATGTGGTAAATATTCGACATCACTGGCTACACTAGCCGCAATTTGCACACCATTGGTTGGTTATGGTTCCCATTTTTAAATATACAACGACGCGAGCGGTGCCCAGTTTATGGACATCGTGTCATCCTTCTTCAATTCTTGTTACGTACATTACTCGTTGTCGTTCGCCTACTATTGCGTTCTTCTTAGGGACATTGGCTGTAAAATAGGATACGAATGGTGTTTAATTTGAATCATCTCCAAGGGTTTCGTGTCCACGGCCGATAACCTCTTACACTGTTCCATAGTCTATTTGTCGTTTAACAAAATTGGCCAGCTCATTAATTCCATAAAAGTGGACCAATGTTGCGGCTGAAACAAATACATGGAAGAGCTGATGGCTGTGCCACCAAATATCACATTTTCCAGGAAAATAACGCTCTGGAATCCTGAAGGCATATAGCATGGTTCCAGTTAGGTAGAGCGCGCCCATAGAAATCAAACGATAAAACGAATGTCTGAGCGCTGATTCTACAAAGAAAATCTCATGATTCAAAGCCAACCAATGAACGCCAGGTATGATTCCACTAATTCCAAACAATATGAATACAGAAATTCGAAGCCACCTGTAGCTTTTCTCACTAAACTTGTCTTGAATTAACAAATTGAAGGCGGTCACCCCTAATGTTATAACACCAACTAGATATGTCAACTTCAATGTTGGATATAAATAAAAGCCATAATGAATCCATGGAACAAAGCTGAAGGTAATTAGGCCAACGATTCCGCAGTAGTCCATTCGTGAGCAGAGGCGCGATACGTGTTCGCTATGACAGTTAAATATATGATATATTGTTGACATTAGGTGGCAAATGGTCGCGCTAGTTAAAAAGAGCCCAATAACCCACTTGTCGACTGGCATCAAAATAGTTGAGTTGAACAATTGCAAGCACAGGTGGGCAAAGTAGAAGCCGCCTAGGAGATGAGTCCAAATGTTTACGGTTTCATTGTGAAGTTGAAATATTGATCTCGTGCAGGTTACAAAGGAATAGGTTGGCCTCCTATGGCCGCATCTTAAATATTTGTTATCCCTCAGCCAATCTGGTTGTTCCTCGAACTGAGTTGTGAGACATTCTGACTTCGTAAACTCGGTTATGATGTCCGAGCTTAGGTGTTTCAGCTTTGAGGCGAGCTTTCTAACTTGGAGGCTGTCTTGGCTGAGGAGCTTCTCTTCGGACATGTTTGCTGGCGTTTGAGTTCGCGTTTCAGTTTCAGCTTGGGTTTGGGTGTGGGGTTCTGGTTCTAGCTTGCCTGGTTGTAGGCCGAGAGCTCTGATTGGGGGTTGGCGCGCGCGCGACTTTGCTATGACATAACACGACGCCGAGCGAACTGTTGTAGCGAATGTAACGAGTTGACGCTCTCCAAACCGAACACCTCCTTTTACCTTCTTACCTCCGCGCTCACTCGCCGTTTGCGCTCCTGCCTCTAACTCAAACTCTGACTTTAACTTTAACTTTAACTTTAACTCTGACTCCAACTTTAACTTTGTCCCTATCTCCATCCAGCCCCAGCTCCATATTCCCCCTCTGCTCGCCGCTTGGTCCAACAAGCTCGCCAGCCTGCGGCCGACGTCTTGCCGCCCCCTCGGCCAACCTGCGCAGGCTGCGCCAGCCGGGAACGAGCTCTTGTGCGTGTGCATGCGCGCTTAAGCGCGCTGGCCCAGAGGGCCTAGCAAGAGCGCAGCCCCAGCGCCACCTCGCTCGCTCGCCCGCCACAAACACCCTTACTGGCTGGCTCGCCCAAACTCGCGCTCCCGGCACACGAATCGACGGTGGCTTTAGGCCTGCAGGCGAGGCGCCCGCCACTGCATGCGCGTCACATGCTCACACCAAGTGCAACAGCTCATTCGCCCGGCTTCTTGCTTGGCCGCTGTTCTTGTTGTTGCTGCCGCTGCCGCTGCCGCTGCCGCTGCTACTTTATTTTGAGTGGAAGACTGGAGGAGCTTGTTGCAGCCAGGCAGCTAGGCGACTAAGCCCGAGAGACGACGGCGCGAAACCGACAATCAGCAGCCTGATCGAGCCTGTCGGCAGACTTATCACAGTTGCCTGGTGTCTTGCCAGCAGCCACTCACACGAGCCCAACACAACCTACTCTAGTCCCGTAGGCGCCACTACCACCGTCGGCGGCGCCGCCGTCGCAAACACCTTGCTTGCAAACCAACGGCTTTTGAACCGAGAGGCCGTTTGCGCTCGAGATATCGTTTGCGGCGCCAGCACAAACCACTCACTCAGGCGGAGTGTTCGAAAGGCTCACGATTTAGCTCGTATAACCGGCGACAAACTCAGCGCTTAGTTCGAGACAAGATGCATTACAATCGAGCAGGTAGCCGGCTGCACACTTGCACCTTCTCGGCTGCCTCAAGTTTATCTTGAGACCCCCGCATTCAGCTCCAGTTGTTGGGCTCAAAGCTGGCAAAACTAGCGCTCCTTTTTCCATCCAAACTGGCAAGCAACTTTGAGCGCGCCTCCAAAGCTAGGAGATCCCGATCAATATGCCAACTGTCTTGCGAAACTTCCCTCAATTGCTCTCATAGTTGGAGGGCCATTATACTGCTTACATAGAAGTGACTCCCTTTCGAGATAAAGGCCTTGCATTTGTGGACTAATTGTGCAACAAATGGTCTTGTTTGCAACCAGATATTGAATTTGGACGCGCTCACTATTGATTGAGTGTCAATACAAGATTTTTGGCAAGGAGACAGGAAAATGCCTTCTCGATCACGATCAACCCAATCCAATATTTGTCGAGCTGTCACCGCAAACTCACACAAAAATGGGCTAGAGTTTGTTGGTTGCAAGAATAAGCTACGGGCGTAAAACACGAGGCCAACGAGCGCAAGCGCGAACAGAACTCCAACTGGTTGCAGCTCGCGCTTGCTCGGCTGTTTGAGGGTCTACCTGCTTTCACTTTGAACAAGCACTATCCAAAACCAAGGCCATGTTTAATGCCACCAGCTAATGAGGAAAACAACTAAAGTTTGAGAGGCTGGATTTGCCATCCTTTTGCACTTGGGGTCGGCCATTTCGTCGCATCATCTGGGCAATTTTGGCTGGTGACCAGATAATTCTTTAGCGACATACTAAGCAAATTTTGGGCGACAGAGTTTTAGTCCTTCCAATTTGGTTTATTTGTCAAGCGAAAGAGTGTTCGCAAGCAAAGGATAACGAACTAGATTACAACTGTTGAGCCTGAATATAATAATAACAATTCTATAATAATAACCGTATAATAGTCATATCATTGAGATAACGCGAAAGCTCTCGCCCTTTGAGCACCCTCTGGGCTGGCTTGTTTAGCAAACTGTGGACAAGTTTGTTGCGTCAACATCAGTCGTTGGCTTCCTTCTCTCTCTCTCTCTCTCTCGCGTGCTACCACCAAAACCTCCAGCAGTTTCGTAAACATTAGTTTCGTGAGAGAGGGAGTCAAAAGAGGAGGTGGGATAGCCACCAAGTGCTTATTATGGATGCACCAACGCCCAAACAGGAACAAGCGAAACCGCAAACACAATGAGGAAGTGGCGACAGATAGCCCGAGCCTCAGTGCACGCGCTAGCCTCATGCATCTCCTTCGAGGTGAGCAGTCTGATCTGAATCTGCACCCAGATCGAACTCAATCCTTTGCCTCGGATTGCTATTCGCTCGAGTCAAATGGGACAAACTCAATTGTTCTGATGATAGAATAGCCTGGTCACAAAAGTCCAGATAGTTTTCGGGTCGCCAGCTCAATGCTCTGCTTGGTGTAGCTAACTGCAAGCCTATCCACACAACGACGAGGCAGACTGCTTCCTTGTGGCCATGCAAATGTTATACTGGCTTCGAAATCAAGCTTTCGTCGTGTTTTCAATATCAGCTCTTCTTCCTCGTCCTTTTCCGCTCCCTCCGCTTGCAAGCAGGAGCGAGGATCCATGCTACCGCAGCAGGCGGGCAGCCTACAGACGAGGTTAGGCTAGGTCAAGATGATAAGCCTCCGGGCGTTGATGTGGCACAACTTGTTTCTCTCCCTCCTCCTGGTCTGGAAGCAACGGGTTATTCGCCGTGCGGATAGGACACAAGCGGTGAGACGGTGGCTGTTACGCTGAACAAGGTGAATCCACGACGGATGGGAGCAGCGAAGGGATGCTGAGCTAAATGGTGGACGCTGATCATGCACTGACTGAATGCTTCTATCTTCTCCTCTGGGGCAACATACTTTTCTATTCCAGGGAAGTTCAATCAGTGGAATAGTCATAGCAAGTATAAGGAGTACGGTCTGCTCGAGGTGGCGAGCGGAGACCAAATAGCAACAGTTATTATGCCACCAGCCATGGATCGAACTCAGCTTATGCTCCGAGCTGGGTTTAGATTCCGCTCAAATTTAGGTCCATGAGGAATGAACCTCATTATTGGAATCCTTCGCAGAATAAGCCTGATCCTATCTCATCTTCTCGTTACAAATGGTATGGGAAAATAGTCGTCTGTGCGTTATACAATTGATCGTGCATAATTCCGCCCCTTCGAAAGCCCTTAACGGTTGATCTATCCGCTTTTTGCTGCTTATCCTGCTAGAGACTCAATAACAAGACGTTTGCATTGCACTCACTGTTGAGGCAGTACGGCTGCTTTAATCCGCTAACCTTGCTCCATTAATTGGCGCTCGTTCAGGAAATTTCTCAAATCTCATTAGCTACCAATTTTGCAAAACAGGGAGTAAACCCTCCGAATCGCGTAGACGTGCACACTAACGAAAACGTCAAAAACGGGAACCTGATCAGGGTCGAAGCTTTATGCAATATCTCAAATCTTTCGAGCTCGTGCCAATGACGTTCAACAATCAAGCATGAAAGATCTGTTAACTTCGTCTTGGAATGAACGTGCAAGGTACGCTGGCCTATGTGAAGTATGATTTGAAGACGTTGTTGAATATGAGCTGCCAAAACTACGACTAGACTCGTCAAAGAACGTCCACTCTAAGAAGGCTCCCTCTGAAACTCTTATCCGACGCCTGAGCAGGTGCGTGCTATCGCTTATCTGCGTTATCTTTACTTTTTGTTACATAAACCTCGAGTGATGCTAAACCAAAGTGCGTTTCATATTCAACCTGCCAAGCACCCACTGATTCTGTGTAGAAAAACAACCTCCCGTGATTATGCCGGCAATTCTGTCTGCCCTTGACTATCTTCTTTGTGACCTTCGTATAATCAAACCAGAGGCGAATGGGCAAGTTTGTTGTGCATGAAAGTGCAAGCAGCCTTGATTGGTTGCAGAAAGGACTCAAGAGTGAAGCAATGGATCAGGCTAGCTTGTACCGTGCTCGTGCTATTCGAGTCTCCATTTGAGCATTTTAGCCATATTGGCTCAAGACTCTCCCTTCTTTTGAAAGACTTTTGCACAATTACATAAAGAATTGCTCGGTTGTTGTTATGCTAGCATGTGTGAGATGCCAAATGTTATCCTCGTCATACACAGTGTGAGCATCGACTCGATGTTAACCTGCTATAAGCTATTTAAGTTTCGTATCATTGGATTCACTTTCTGCGATGACACAGATGCTCGGATACGAATTGACGAGAGGATGACAAAATAGCTGCTTTTTGATTCTCCACCAAGCTCGGCCCGGAAAACATATTTTGCAACCCTAAACTTTTCTAAATGGAGTAAGCGGATAAAATTCTATCTGAACTTCCAGATATTAATAGCCGAGAGAGGTTAGCGGCCTGTTGAGGGTGAACGAAAGCAACGATTGTTGCATTTCACTATGATGGATGAATAAACTGTGTCGTTGCTCGCCAAAGCTTAGATTTTGCCCGGCCAAATGAATCCTGTGAACTTTGTGACTGTGACGGAGATTAGACATTTTGCCAAGCGAAAAGCTCGTTGACATACTGCTACCATGTTGGCTCTCTAAATGCTAGTCGCTCGCTCTCCGAGGATAGAACAATTTTTGCAAATTGAAGAATCCCTCAGCCAGCATTGAGCTTGTAGCAGGCTTTGAGACCACAAATAGCCGGGAGCAGTTTCGTCTGACAGTGCGGTTCAGTTTATGCCCCACAGAGCGTCATCATAAGGTAGTGCGAAGATGAGGGAAATGCGGAAGAACCTGAGTGCTAGCGGAACTTCACCAAGTTCTGATCTGTGTGTGGAAAGGTTCGTGCCTCTAGATTTCTCAAAGGGAAGGGATGGGGAAGCGCAAGTCGCTACACTCGAGTACTAATCAGGCTTAAAGGTGGGGGAGGCTGAATTTTAAGTTTGTACTTTCTTCTCAGTGTGAAGCTCTTTTGCTGCCACTCGAGAGTGCTTGCAACAGCTGTATTTTCAGGTGAATAGATGTTGTTATTGTTGTCTCTCCAACTTAGAACTTCTGGTACCGAGCCAAAATGACGTCACTTGCACGACACGTTTCAAGAGTTCCCGACGCGAAGACAAGGATGCCAATTAACTCCTTGAACTTGACCTGTTGTTTATCTACTGAAATCAGGCTCGTTTCACATGAGTTCGAATTATTGCATACTTTGTCGTTCAGTTATCATCGTTTTTCAGTCACTCATTTGAGAGCTTGTTGACAGTTTACAGTATTTAAACGAGATGGATAATCAAATTCTCATGGGGAAGTTGAATCAAGGTGGAGTTTACTGATATGCAATGACAGTTTTTTTGCCTCCGAGCTCACCCGGTTGGATGACGTAAAAGCTCGCGCTTAAGTTCTTTTCTCAGAGATAGAGAAAGCAAAATCGAGCGTATTTTAGTCTATCAATCAAACGTTTTCCGCCCGACGACCTTGAATGCGCAAGAACGAAAGGTATCTGTAGTGAAACGAGCTACAGCTTGTTGATTGCTTTCGTCTATCAGAGCTGCTGCTGACCAAATATTTGGTTTCTCTCTTTTATCCAGCTAACTCATTAAAGACCCTCCAATACCTGTTTGAAAGGATGACTGTGAGTGCTGTTCGTTTTTAGATTCTTCAGTTATATTCTTGTCCCTATGAATGGTCAGCGTCTCGCTCGTGCAAGAGCAGCCACCAAATAAACGCATTCAGACCCACACTAGCTTTGAGCCTGCTAGAAGTAGAAAATTCTGGATTGACCAACAGCCTAATAATAACAGACCAAGCTCCAAAGGCGTACAATCGTATCATCAAGTAGAGTAGACGAGTCGGGCATTTTAGGTTTGCAAGCTCGTACTGGACAGCAATCTTTGCTTTCTTCCATCATTATTTCTGTACCACGTACATGTTGTGCTCACCCTTGATACGCTATATCGTGGCGCCTAAATTTAACGTCCTAGTGACCATGAACTAGCGAATAAATTTAGAATTTTTCAACACTCGACTCTGTGCCTGCAAACAACCATTGTGATCCCATACAAATCTTATCTAAATCTCTCAAATGGATCTCGATACTAGTTATTGAACGAACTTGTATCAGGCTTGGAACAAGGTAGTGACCAAACCGGGTTTCGGCCGAGCAGTTATTTTATAAACGCGCTTCACCGACAAACAATGATTCCTTGTTCTTTCGATACTGACTACCTGTTTTCATACTGCTCGGGTTCCCAGTTTCAAATCGAAATCTGTTCTCGGACTAGAACATAGACCGTCATCGGTCGATGGTCGTTGCTTTTCCAGGGTTAGTTCGACTCGACACCTGGATGATGGCGCCATCTTTCGGTACTCGAATAAGGATGGTTGGTTTTGGTTAGGTGAGTTGAACTTTAAGGTAATTCAAAAAATCTATGGACGAACGAGGGGCTCGGATTGATACCCTTGTTGGAGACCATGGGCTGGAACCAAGTAACCTTATATGAATTCACACCTCCCCCGATTATGTCACCAGGCTCGAAAAGACGCTTCCAAGCTATCCCTGGAAAAGGCTCAATCATTCAATCATTGGTATAGGCATTATCGAAGATTAGAACTTAACCGAAACTCTCTGACCGATTTCTCGAAACCCGGGGAGTTGCTCTGTTCCAGATGGCATGATCCATAGGTCGAATTCGAGTTTGTGGTAGGCTGGGCATCTTCAGTGCTTAAGTTCTGTCGGTAAATGCTATCAGACTGTTGCGTGTAGTCATCGATATTCTGCTTAGAGCCTAAATTCTACCGCACATATGAGATTCTTGAGGTGATATTTGAGATCAAAATAATTCCGAAGCAAAATGATCATCAGGTAGATCATAGGCGTTTTGTCATCAAACGTTGATCGATGTGGCTTTCGTTTGACAAGGATGCACCAATTGGCGGTATGATTTGTGGATCCTTTCATCGGTAATTAAGTCTTTAGTGGCCCGCTCTTTGGGTGATAGCTGTTCGTGGCTCGATAGTTCTTGTAGCCTGACGATATCTAGAGTTTGCGATGCCCAGTAGTTTGATTGACTGGGATAATCAGTAGAAAATGAGCTGAAAGCTGACAAATTGAGAATGCTAAAGTCTGTGGGTGGCCATCATGGCTGGGAGGCCTGGATTAAGCTAGCAATGTTGAATAGTTCGTTGCCCCGAGCAACAACCGCAAACAATTTGCATCTGAATCTACCACCAATACCAAACATTGACCAGAGTATTAATCCTTTAGAATTGTCCATTTGGCGGTTAGTTTTCTGTAAAATTAAGCGGACCTTATATCGAATGGACAAACAAAAGTCCGAAATTTCTTGTAAAGCCCTCGGCAGTCTGTACGGAGGTGGGCAGGAGCGGTGGCGGCAGCGCTAATTCAAAGCAGTGAGAACAACCATGTCGGCGAACACTAATCCATCCCTCATAGGCGACACTCATCGAACAAACAGAATATATGTTGCTTTGCCTTAAAGTTCCGCTACTGTATCCTCTAATCTTGTCGAAAGTGGTTGTTCCATTTGTGGCGACTCGATCTTGCTCAGAAACTAGCATCACTCGGCAGAGGTTGGCCACCAACAAGCGGCAGTTTCAGTCCCAGATTGATTTACATCTCCTGCCGATTATCATTGGATTAGAAGATGCTGCACCAATATGGTGCTCTCATATTACCCATAATGATCGGTTTCACTTCGGTCAGTAGGATGTGAAAGGATCACTCTGAAGACCATCCTTTTGTTGTCGATCAATCATTGTATGTAACATGGCTAGCAACTTGATGCACTCAATAAACCGTTCGGTTAAGAATAATAGTGTAAATAGACAATTTGACAGCGTCGAGTTGCTCAAGCTAGATAGGATGGACTATATTGGCTCTGCTGGGAATCGCTCTGATCTATAAGCTTTAGGCGCCACAGTTGCGCGCGAACACTCATGCGGTTCGCAAAGCGAATTTGTTCAAGCAGAAAGCGAGACTCCGGCGCACCAACACTTGCACGTGCGGCGCGCGTTTTTGAAACTCACACAAACGAACGTGTGAAAGTTGGTGTCTTTATTAGAACAGTGAATTCAATCTGCCGCCCGTAAACAATGAGTCCAACATTCGGAACTCAACAATACAAATATGTACACAAAGACACTTCAATATACAGGGATACTGTCATAACCAGAGGAGTAATAGAGTTTAGCGTGCATTATATAATCCTGTTGTAGCAGCACTTTGCAGCGGTGTTCAGTTGCGAGCAATCGATGCTCATTTAGTTACTTACTTGATGGCAGCGGATCAGTGGCTAATTTGAATGTCGAAACGACTTCTAGTTGGCGAGAAAACATACCAAGGTTTTATCGCAACTTCAGTGGCAAACTTGAGGTGGCTCGTGTTTGGCGTGGGATACGAAAAGCGAGCTGAACCAAACTATCTGCAAGCTCGGTCGTCCAAACAAATTGTAGGCACAAGCTTAGAATGTATGGAAATACAGTTCTCAAGAGATCATCAGATTGGAACGCGTTCATGGCGACTTGTTTGGGTCTCAATAAGCTTGAGTAAGGCCATAGATGCGCCATAAACCAGGACGTCCGTCAGTATTTGCCCAAATTCAGACGGAAACGCGGGATTATTTACGCTGGAGAGAGCACGTTGGTTTGAATATACATGTAGCCGATAGGATTGCGTTAATCAACTGCTGCTCTCTTTTCGCTCAACCAGTACAAAATGACACTAAATTATGGCCATTTAAGTTAGGTCCAGTTTGAGGAGAGAAGGGAGGGGAAAGCAAAGAAGGAGCGGACATTTGGACCAAACAAATGTGCCGGTAGTCAGATGAACCAAATAGGGTGAGTGTAATCCTCCTATATGATGGTAACACTGGTACCCGAGTTCGGGGCATTAGTTCAATCTCCTCCATCTGGCATCTCAGTGTTTCGGAGTGACATCTTTTACCTTGGGGCGGGGGCAAGTATTGTTGCTTGTTTCGTGCCCGTCAAGTGAGCAGTTGTGGTAAGTTTTGGTCTGAGCATGAACTAAAATGGATCTCGAATATGCTCAAGGGTTCAATTGAATGTTTGACAAACTGGTTCAGAAAGAGCAATCTGACATGAAGCATATGGCGAACGATTGTACGACACGCGTCCCTATAGGTGCGACTGTCAGCATATAGAAAATGAATACGGAAAATTGTTTACTCTTGTATAAAGCTATGTGGTTTTATTTGAGATCATGTTATAGTTCATTGTACACTGGATGTTCCTTTAATCACAGTTCCCTCTCCCTGAATTGTTCATCGAAAGCTTTTTGCTGGGCTGAGGTTGAGGGACCACAAGAAACTGGTTGGGTCCCTCCAAGTAAGACCGGTGAGACGCTTTGATTCGAAGCAAGCGTGTTGGAGGAGGTGAACAGCTGATGGCTAATCATAGCAGCAGACGCTGTGGTTGATAATGGTATTGGATGACCCAAGTGATCCCGTTGTTGCTTACGAAATTTGGCTCGCCTATTCTTGAACCAAACCTCAATTCTTGCCTCCTTGAGGTTTATATGCGCCGCCAATTGTTCGCGCAATGTCACATCAGGATACTGAGTTTGGTAGAAGACTGTCTCCAGTTGGGCTAGTTGTTCCTCACTGAATATAGTCCTGTGTCGCCGCTTCCTTTTTGAGTGTTGTCCAATCAGTTGACACGGGAACGGCATGAGTGATCTTGGAGGGAGGGTTACATTTTGCGGATGTTGATCAGTTCTCAGAGTTGGTGGGTTAGTATTTTGTCTTGGGACTTCGGCTTGATTATTGGGCATATGCGCCTGACTACAAGTTGTGGCAGGGACTATGATCGTTCCTACCTCTCTTGCTCTTTGCTCTAACAACTGATGTCTTTCTGAGGCGGCAAAGTACCTATGATAGTACTCGCTAGCTGCTGAGTTGGCTAGCGACGCTAATAGGGCACTCGAATGATGTGGATATTGATGATTATGTTGCTGCTGAGTCTCCGATGCAGCCTTAAGTTGGGCGAGCAGGAGAGAACTTATGGGCATCATGATTCTATGATTGGTTTTGTTATTATCTAGCTGGGTAACGAAACCGGAATGGCGTATGAGTTAAATGGTGCCGAGGGCACGAATTCAATTCGTGGAGAACTTTTGAAAGCGCCATTCGTTGGCGCGCGCCGGTAAAGGACGAAAAGTTTAAACTAAGGTGGCGCCATCCTCGGATTTTTCTGGCATTAGATCCCGAGTGTTTACCTGATGGTTCGATTCACACATAGGTTTGGATCAGGAACATTCTGACTGTCTTCGCCTGACTGTGAAATAGAGGCGTAAGAAGCCGGGAGCAAACATAATCATAGGTATTCAGAGCTACATAGATATATTGGCTCTTATTCAGATCCTTTACCGTCATTGAAGTGATATTTAGCCAGAATTTCTAACGTTCCAACATACCAAAGACCGACCAGTTGTCTCCCCTTGAAGGCGAACTGTCCTCACAAGACACTACCAGGGAACCAAGTTAGGGACACTAAAGCAGTCCAAGATATGTCTACTCCAGAAAACAAGCCAGTTGCTTCGGCCACTAAGGTATCATTCAGGATAACTTTGACTTCAGATCCCAAGTTACCTTACAAAATTTTGAGCGTGCCTGATTCCACACCCTTCACGGCCGTCGTCAAGTTTGCAGCCGAACAGTTTAAGTCGTCGCCAGAAACGAGTGCTATAATAACTGACGATGGAGTGGGTATTAATCCGGCACAAAGCGCCGGTGACGTCTTCTTAAAGCATGGCTCTGAGTTAAGATTGATCCCGAGGGATCGGGTTGGCGGAGAGGGATTCGATTGTCCACGAGACTAGGAGATAAGAACTAAGGACCATATTCAAGCGCAATAAATTCTATTATTTATTTATGTACAAAGTCTTTATCTAGCTTCAGGGTTGATTGCTGGAAGGAAGCCTCGAAGGTTTAGATAGGCTTAATTTTAAAGTGAAGTGCGATCAGGGACAGGACTAGACATCTGAGATCTTGGACGAGGTAGTAGAAACACCTGAGGCCTTCAGGGTCCTTACTCTGATTGACATCAATGAGCGAGCCAATTTTGGAGGTTGTAAATGAGATGTGATGATTGCCAATAAGAATCTCCAGCTCCTGGCGGCCAACCCGATCAGGCTGGGGCCAGCTGGCGTCATCTTCCTGCATAATTTCGCTGTCCTCAATTATCCGCTTAAGTTCGTCTAGGACAAGCCGGCTAACGTGGGCTTCTTTACGAATCATGGTGTCGTTTTTGTAGTTCGAATTGTTTGCGTATCTAAGTTTTCCGTCCGGTTTGAACTCGAACTCGAGGAATTCGTGGCCAAACTTGCCCTTGTGGCCAACGTAGTATCTTAAATAGAAATCGTCCGCTGCCATCGCGGCTGGATGCGTCTGGACTGGCCAAGTTGGGGAGAATTAGTTAGCGAGGTGTGATTCTGGGAGTGGGAGAGATGAGAAGGAAACTTGGCGTATAGTTAAGCTGAAACTTCAGACAAATGCCTCGTACTTAACAACATGTGCTCGGTGCCTAGGACGTAAACGTCTCCGGGCTCGCGAGTAAGCTCAGTCTCGTCATCTAAATAAAATCATCATGTCAGCTGGTTGGCATTGCGAAGACGCGCGTCTTGGGTTCTTACCTACTGTGTCTGTCTATAATTTGTTGATCGCAGTTGTGGCTAGTTACTGATTTTGGTAGAGGCTTGTGATTTGGTTCATGGCGTCGGTACCAGCCGACGTCTTGAAACCGAATGGCTCATAGGTTGGGCGAGCTCGAATTTATACTGGCGGAAAAAGCGGAGTTTCTCAACCAGCGTGGAGCGGCGCGCACACCAGAGCGCTCTCGCAATGCACTGGCGATGGTCGCAGCCGCAGAGGCGCTACCCTGGCCGGTTGCAGGCGGCCGCGAGCAAGCACATGCTGGCTGGTGGGGTTTGCTCGTCGTCGCCCATAGGGCAAGCTGGTTGTGTCGCCGGTTGAGGAGGAGGAGGAGTGGGGGGCCGGTAAGGAGCTGGCGAGTGAGCGCGCCACCCCCTCTTGGCCTGAGAGCAACGGAGTGGCCAGGATCAACCTGACTCCGCTGGCTGCACAAAGCGGCCGGCCGGGCCAGTGGTGTTCACGTCACCGCAAGCGGCCGGAGACGCCGGCATTAGCTCGGAGTGGCTCCGGCGGCGCTGCCTTCGCCGCCAATGGTGTAAAATAGCTACACTCGCTCAGCTTCCGCCAGATACCATTGCAAGCAGCAACAAAGTGCTCGCATGCCTCCATTGCCACCCCCGTGCGCCGGCCAAAAACCCGGCAAAGTCTGGCGCCGGGCGAACTAATTATTGAAAAGGCACGGCCAGACAGACGGACGAGCATCCACATTTGCTCGTCAAGCTGGGCTAGCGAGCCTAGCGGAGGGAGGAAGGAAACTTTGTGTTGTCTGTGCCGCCGTTGTTTGTTGTTACCGTTCCCTCCAGCCTCTAGCTTGACCTGCTTGCTGCTCTACGAGCGCAAACTTAGCAGTGAGAGAGGAGGACATTGGGAGCTGGCTGCTCCCTAACTAACCAGATGCTGGTTGGTTGCCATCCTGGGCTAGCGCTGCAGGTTCCACAGCCAGCGAGCAGCTCACTCTCCCAGACTCTAGCCTGGCCGGCGGCTGAGCGAGCAGGAAGAGTCTGGTTGAGCAGAGTCTCCTAGATTGGCTATTAATCAGCAAGTTGAGTCTGCAGCCCAAAGTCCTCGCTCTCTCTCTCTCTCCATCTCGCTTGCTTTCTCGCAGTCTGTAGTGAAGCGGAAAAACGCCGGCCAAACACAAGCTCTGGCAGGAAGGCTCGCACTCAAACACACACACGCACACACGGACGCACACATTGGAATCTAGAGAGCAGAGGCAGAGTGAGCCTGCTGCCGCTGCCGCCGCCGCCTGCCAGCCAGCCTGCCTGCCTGCCAACAGGCATCGGGCGGCTGCAGTAGCGACCGCGGCCGGCGCCACAGGAGCAGTGACGACGACGCCAACGCTGGTGACTGACTGTATAATATGCACGACAAACAGACAGACAGAAATAGCTAGCCAGCAACCGTCAATATCCGGACGACGTTGTCGATTACACCAAACCCCCTAAAGGCCTATCCATTTATTATCAATTTTCAATTTAAATCCTATACAAAGTCTACCTGATTTAGACCACCTAGACTTCTAAACCCAACTCCTCCACTCATTCAAACACACACACACACAAACTGGCAAACACGACCACAAATATTGTGCTAAATTAATTGAAAACTAGCAGAGAATCAACCATATTATGTTCCAAAGTGTAGGCCCAACTGCACAGCCACCAATGGCACAATTTCAAACTATGGCCAGCGCGGCGGCAAGTCACCTCGTTCCACAACAACAATATCAGGCTCAACCCTCACAACAACAGCACCAACAACAACAGCATCAGCAGCAACAACAACAACAACAACATCAACAACAACAAGTTCAAGCCGCAATGCAACCAGACCAAGAGCATACAGTTCCAGCCGGTCTAGTGCCTAACCCAGCCATGGCCATGGCTGCAAGTGCAATTGTGGCAGGCGGCCAACAATCTGTAGCTAAGCGCGTGGTTAAGTGGGTCTTCTCTGGCGACTATCTTGTTCTCCGCGATCATCCTAGAGGCGGTCCACCGCCTGAATACTACGTTAATCTAGCCTACGTTCAAGCGCCCAGATTCAATAGGACGCCCGGCGAGGATGGAAAAACAAGCGTCTCTGAGCCTTACGCATGGGAGGCAAAGGAGTACCTGGCCAAGCGGCTCATTGGCCAAGAGGTTGTGTACCGAAGCGAGTATACCAAATCAGGTGGTGCCCAAGTTAGCGCCAGCGCCGCTGGTCCATTTGGCGGCAATGCAAACAAAGAGTTCGGTTTCATCTATTTAGGTGATGAAAATATTGCTGAGACTATGGTGAGTGAAGGGCTCCTTGAGGTCAGACGCACAAAAGCTGAATCACCTGTCCTGCAGCAGCTCATTGATGCTGAAGAGGCAGCCAAGGCTGCCGGCAAGGGAAAGTGGTCTTCTCAGCCAGCGCCTAAAAGGGAGCTCTTACACGAGCATCCTAATCCAAATCAACTTAAGGGGAAGACTCTCAGCGGAACAGTGGAGAACGTTAGAAACGGGGGCGCCATCCAAGTTTACTTGGATCTTGGACTCGAGCAGGGTGTCCACAAATACTTGAACGCTTCTATCATGGTCAGCGGAATCAGGAGTCCGGACAAGAACAGGGCCAACGAATCGAAATTCTTTGACGAATCGAAATTTTTCACTGAATCTCGCTTGCTAAATCGAGACGTCAAGGTGCACATAGAGAAAGTGGAGAGAAACTCTTATCTCGCCACTGTCTTACTTGGCCAAAACAATCTAGCAGAGGCGCTTCTTCGTCAAGGTATGGCTCGTTGCAACGACGCCAGCATATCTCTAACGAAAGCACCAGAAAAGTTGAGAGCAGCTGAGAAGGAGGCCAAATCAAAACGCCTTCGTATATGGGAGAACTATGTTGACAATAGAGGCGATGGACCCTCTGAAGCGTATGAGGCTAAAATCACTGAAGTCATAAGTGGAGATTCTATGATGGCCGAGAATCTTGCTACGGGTGAAGTGAAGAAGATATTCCTTGCATCAATCAGATTGGGCGCTCCAGTTGATCGGGATCGCCAGCGCGAAACTGCCAAGGCTCAAGAGGAAACGGCGACTGAACAATCTAAGCCAGCCAAGGGCGAGAACAAGGCAGCAAAATCAGCTCCAGCTCCTGTCTCTGATGGACCAAAAACTTCGATCCCCAGAATCTACGACAATCCAATACTTTATCATGCCCGTGAGTTATTACGCAAGAAGCTCCTGGGTAAGAAGGCTCTTGTTAAGGTTGAATATATCCAACCAAAATCAGATTCGTACCCAGAGAAAATCTGCTGTTCAGTTAGGCCAGCTGATCAGCCAAAATGGAACGCTGCCGAGGCATTGGTTAGCAAAGGTTACGCCTCAGTTATCAAGTATATATCAGATGACTCCCAGCGTGCCTCCAATTTCGACGAACTCCTGAAAGCCGAACAGAATGCTCTCAAGTCCAAGGATACTAAGGATAAGGAGAAGCAAAAAGATACTGCTCCACTGAGGGTTGTTGATTTGTGTAATGATGCTGCTCGCGCCAAGCAACTATTTCCATTCTTGTCACGTACAAGAAAGGATGCAGTCGTCGAGTTTGTGTTCTCGGCATCTAGGTTCAAGATGTTTCTAGCAAAGGAGAACAATACCTTGCTGAATCTCGTCTTGGCCGGCGTTATTGTGCCACGTGAGCCTGACGCCTTGAAGAGCGCTTCAACTGCTGCAGCAAAGGCTCTTGTCCACCAGAGAGATGTCTCAATTCAGGTGGATAGTATGGATAAGAAAGGCAACTTTATTGGCTGGATCTATTACAAGGATGAAAAGACTAATAAAGAGGTGAGTCTCAACTTACGGCTCGTCGAACTCGGCTATGGTCAAGTCAGGGACTCGAGCGCTTCTGGTACGTTAAGTGACCTGAAGGCAGCCGAAAGTATAGCTAGAGAGAAGAAGCTTGGGCTCTGGCTCAACTACCAGGAGCCAAAACGCCGAGAGGAACCCGATTCTGGTGCTATGCTGGACGATAGCGAGGTCGTTGAGGAAGATAATCCAACAACAACGAATGGTGTTGGCACGAAGACAGCTGCCAACAAGGAAGTTGAACTCTTGAAGAATCGAAAGCCAGTGATCGTCACTAATGCTCAAATGAAAGAAAAAAGTGTCATCGTTTCAGTGCAACAAGTCGAGAGTGGACCCAAGCTCGAAGAGCTATTGAAACAAATCAGGGCTGAGCTACCACAAACGGGTGGTAAGAAAGGAGGTAGTGGCGATGGTTATACACCAAGTCGTGGCGAGATTGTAGCCGCTAAGTTTAGCGCTGATAATCAGTGGTACAGAGCCAAAGTCTTGAAGGTCAACTCGCCTCAAGATATTGAAATTGTTTTCATCGATTATGGCAACCCAGATAAGGTGAAGGCAAGGGATTTGGCCAAATTATCACACAAGTTTGCCTCGCAAGAGGGTTTCGCAAAGGATTACGTGTTGGCGTTTGTTGAAGCAACAACTCACGATCAGGATTGGGTCGAGGAGTCGAGACGTGCCTTCCTGGAATTAACATATGGACAGGTTTTGATGAGAGTAGAATACAAGGATCCAGTTACAAACCAGGATGCCATATCTTTGGTGGCTGAAAGCACCAAGACTGACATCGGCAAGAAACTGGTTGAGAACGGTTTGCTGATTGCACTGAAACGACGGGAGCGTAAGTTATTGCGAACCATTAACGATTACATCAATGCCGAGAAGACTGCGAAGGAGAATCGAGCAAACATGTGGCAATATGGTGACTTTACTGCAGATGATGCGAGGGAGTTCGGTTTCCGTTCTGCAGCGGCATGATGATAAGATATGGATGATGATGATGACGATGATGATGACTACGACGACAATGATGATGTTTATGTGGACCAGAGTCACTCTGGCAGAGTGTATGGACTTGAAAATAAATAAAAGCAAATAGAGCCGAAGGGAAGTGTTTACTTCTGATTTGACCCACGGAATGACATACGCGTCACGACATAGTTTGCAGCCCTGAATACTAAGCAATCGGCTATCGATCAGATACAGAGAACTTACTGCACAATGATATCCGTTCGAGAGAAGTAGGCCCTCATCAAATACGTCATGGTACCATATGTGCCGCTAGGTGCGCTGTCATAGAAGCACTGACATACATCTGCAGCACCGCCGCAAGGTACAGCGGAAGAGTCCAGTTGCTTATTTGCGCAACAACGCGTTGAATTTCCACGATTCTTCCGTTGTTCGTCTAGGAAAATTTCATGAGCATTTCTAACTATTTGTTCGACTTCAATCACATGGCCAAGCTCTTTAACGATGTTTTGTTCAACCATGATAGTAAGAACCATCAACGCTTCAACCATAAGCTGACGATACTCTGGCTGCGGAACGCTGGTCAAAACTTGCTCCACTTGGAGAGCAAATTTTAGCTCACCGGAAGTCATTTCGCGCGTTAGCTGGTTCATGAGAACTCGCCCGTTTATGCTAATTCCATGACATCTCTCTAACAGCGACCAAACCTTTGGATAGAAACCTTTTGGAACTCGATTCAAGGCTCCGTCCAAGCGTCGTCGTCTAAGCCACTGGCCTTCGCGATCCTTTTGCGGATCTAGTTCCTCGAATTCGGATGCCACGCCCATCAGATTGGAAGCCGACGAAAATCTGCTCTTGATGCTGACAATGCTCTTAACCACTTCATCCTTGTCCAAGTTGTAATCAATTGAAACGCCCCTCCTAAGGTTCTTCACCTTGAACTCCCGGCCGCTAAGGATATGATGCAGGAGCGCTTTAACCTCAAAGGGGCTCAGATTTAACAAGTGATCGTTTGCCTCCTCCTCTGAGCACTTGTAAGAGCGAGCCAGCTCGCTCGCCATAACTTGTATTATTAAGCCAACTCTTAGTCTCAGCATCTCGGAGAATAATCGTGGCTCTGTTCTAATAAACATTGCTAAATAAAGGAGAATCTCTTGAGATAACATTGCCGTGCTTAATTCGCCTCCATGGGCTCTAGTGATGAGGGTTGTCAAATCTCGCGATGTCATTGGTCTTGTGATGGCGCATTCACAATTTGGTGGCATCCCAACCGTAACCTGCTTTTGTCGAACTAAGAGATCTGTCAGCGATTTAGCTAAATCCTCCACCTGCTTGTTCAAAACTCCAGCCATATGCCTAACAAGGGCCCATTTCTTCTCCTGGCAAGCGCGCTCATAAATGTCCTTGAGCATATCTTTGCCAGCTAGCGATGTGTTATTGCCAATGTCCTCTTCCATTCCGCTCAGAAAGCTAAGATCAGTTACACAGGATGTGCTGAGGAACTCGTCGAAGGTGCCCAGCGCAACCCTAGTGTCGTTGATGTAGCCACTCTTGATCTTACGTAAATTGGTCAACATTGACATGGGTACTCGGCCAAACTCTTTCTCTATAAGATCGCTGCCTAATCTAATCACGACCACGGGTCTTCCGAGGATTCGCCAGGATTGTTTTAAAAAGGCAATCTCGTTTTTCAGACTATCAAATAAGAGATCCACATCAGATGCTACATAGTAACGCTGGGGGTCTGCAAATTGGGGCGTGAAAGCCAAGATTCGATTTTCGAGTCTGTACAACTTGGATGTGCTCAATAGGCCAACATCGTGCAAACTTCTGCCGGATAAATTCAACTTTGAGTACTTGCCAAGGTAAGAGTATAGTTGGCTCAGCACTTGCGCCGAGTGAACCTCAATGTTTTTAACCTCATCCACAGTCTGAATCTCAATGTCATGGCGTCTTAGTTTATCTTGCAACTTTGCATCGTCCGCTAAAACAACAACCTGAACAACCACATCTGGCCGCTTGTTTGCTCCAAGACGCCTGTTCAGGGGATCCAACTCACCCACAGCTATGAATCCCTCGAGCAACAAACGCGATACGATGTACAGTGACTGGCCCCACATAAATGGCAGCTGCCCATTAACAACCCTATCTTGGCTATGCGGATCCTTGTACTCTAGCTCTACGAGCTCTGGAGGAACTGTATACGATTCTGGCACCAGCTTCAATCCATCCTCGTTCTTGACCAGGATTTTATCCAGCAGTTCGGCGTAGTGTTCGGCAGTGTCCTCGTCGCCTTTGAAACAGGCGTCAAGTATTAGATAGCAAAAGAAAACCGGCCACTCGCACTCAATGCCCTCGAATATCTTCAATTCCCATGGTTCATAGTAGAGTCTGCTTGGATCTTCGCGCGCCGTACGAAAACCATCGCGCAAGAATCGCTTGCACCCATAGCGACCCTGGAGTTTGGTTATGATGGTCTTGCGGGTCAGCTCAATCAGCTCTGCATCCTCAACGGCAAAGGCAGGAAAACTTATGACGGGTAAAAGGGCCGCATCTACCTCCTTCGAGTTGCTCTCGCGAGGTAACATTGACTGAAGAACGGCGTGACACTTTTGCGAGTTATCAGGCAGAACGTGTATCACGGAGGCTGGGCCACCTCGACCGCCAAACAGATCAAGTTCATCCATTGCCTCTAAGGCCGCCTTTGCCAAGCCGACAGAGGAGCCATTGAGTTCGGGAAGACCGTGATTGGTTTTGTCTCCACGCTCCCAGATCCCATAGTCAGGCACACAGTAAGCAGACTCAATGTAGAAGACCAGATTTTGGAGGAAAGCAACCTCGTCCAAGTTGAAGATTATCTGCAAGCCACTGGCTGTCATTTGTGCCAGAACGAGGAGATAAAGGCTTGTCGCGTCTAGTTGGAGGTGGCCCCAGTCTGAATCGCCGACAACCGTCGACATTGTTGATGCAGAGTATTTTGCATGTAAGGCGTCGTTTGGCGATTGAGTCTCTTTGAACTTTTCAACCTTCTCCACTTGACGTATCATGGCCATGAGAAGACCTCGCATAAGTTTTACGCAACTCTGCTCAAGCTCATAAGTTTTGGCCCTATCCTCGTCCAAGTCGGCGTTCTTCTTGTAAGCCATCGAGAGGCTCCAAACGGCCAAGATGGAGTAGACATTGTCGCGAACCCAAGCGTGATCGTTGGTCGAAGTGGTTGGTAGGAGACCAGAAACTGGGTTTTGATGATCCAAGATGGTGCTATAGACGACTCGCTGAAAATAATCCAACCTTTGGCCTGAATTCGTCCTGCTTCTCATGTTGGGGTTCCCAGAGCGGAGCGCCTCACCAAGCCAGGATGGCAATCTGAAGGTTTGGTTATACAATCGTCTCGAGAAGACGACAAAGTTTACTCTTGTTGAACCAAACAAACTCTTACACTCAGAAACAGAGCGTGCCAAGCTAGTGCTCCGAATGCAACATTTTCGGTCAGATCATCTAGAAAAGTTTGTGCCAGCGCAACACCAGGCGGCGTATCGTAAGGCTAGACCGCTTCATCTAGGCTGCCACGAAACTGGTGCCACTCCTGGTTTGCCTGCAACTAATTTGATCGAGTCCAAGGTCCGTTTGATAGATCGACGATACAAACTTAACAGCCCCGCCAATTTCATGGTCCTCCACCTATATTACTTTCGTCGAGGTAGTAATTGGCTTAGTTTACCTCTTAAGTAGTACGATCGGTGTGAATGTGTTTGGTTCTTCTCTACCCATACTAATTCCTAGGCTCCACTTTCTACGATAAAAAGTCGAACCTCTAGATTGGAATGGTGTCCTCGTTCTGGCTATCTATAATAAACTTGTTCAATGTCGAGATGACGACAAGGCTAGATGAATGTTGTGTCTGACGACAAGCAGCGCAAAGCATACTCTCATCGAGTAGATTAGACGAGTTTGCAGAAAAGCAACAGTCGAGAACGCATCATAGAGGCCCCAGACGGTGGAGATATGTGATGATTTCGACAGTAAATCGACCAACGGAATCAGAGAGTATAAGGTGAAAGGTTAGGTGAGCTTACTTGTGCCATTTGCGATGTTATCTGGTGATGCTCGCTTAGCACATATCTGTTTTATCATTTTCGCGAGTTCTGCCCCGAATGACAGCCGAGTCACGGCGCAAGTATCCTGTTATCATGGATCTTGCTGGCCGATATTTAGGATGAGTGACTGCAGAAGTCGGATGTAATCCATGGTTGCTCAATTGTCGGACTAAAAGTCAAAACTAAGGTTATTGGCCATTCTGTGTAGAATCGATAGCAAGTCTAGTGGTACGATAGTGATCGAGTTAGCTCTAGAGGCGACTAGAATGAGAACAACATCGGACAAGAGCGCTCTCTGTGCCACAGAGTCTGTGGTGGTTCAAATCAACACACCTGCCCAAATGTTTGCCTTCTGCGGTGGTGGAGCGGAACTATTTGAAACTGCAAACTGGCCGAATATTAGGCATGAAAGGGGTTGGTTAGCACTGAGTAAATCACTGTTGTAATTTGGAAATCGCCTCCACACCTACAATTACGCAAGTATTAGAGCCTGGAACGAATGTTTAGGTAACGGAAGATTGATTTCCATTCATCGTTTAAACCACACCATGATTTGCGGAAAGGAGCACGACTAACCTCAGAGCTGTTCTCGTTTAAAGGCTGATGTAATGCCAAATGTCGTGAAGCCCAAGATGCTCTAACCCTAATATCGACCAGCTAAACTAAGCCCAAGCCTGCATCATCGAATTGACCATCGTAGTGAACTCCAATGCTAAGACTGGCTTCCATTTGCAACTATCGCTTCCTGTTCGAAGAGAAACAAGTGTTTGAATCGGGTGATTGCTCGGCTGACTCTTGATTCGACACTCAGTAAAAGGGGAAGACGGCCAGGCGCGTCGGTAAGCCTAATTGTTCATGCGAAAGGAAGATGGCAAGCACAACGGCACAAGGCAACGACTGGCTTTCGCCTTTACCAGCCTGATTGGAGTGTATTCACTCGCCCTACGCTCTCGCACCGAATTAATTAGCCGTTTTCAATCGCCCCCCTCACCTGTTGTCCTCGAGGTGGTGGCCAAAGTCGGGATCTTCTCGGCCAATTCTGCTTTCGCTCATTGTTATCGACAATGCCGATTATCGCCCGCAATGGAAAGGCTTCATTGTTCGCCCATTAGACCTGCCGATTGGCTACCACTGAGTTAGCCCTACAGGCCGGTGGACTATCCATAGGTAGTGTTTTCAACCTGAACGGTTGCGTTTCAGATGTCTCAGCTGATAGCAGACGAAACCTGCTAGAGCTTGATACATATTGCAAGTGGCTGCTCCTCTTTAGAATGGTCCAAACTTAGCAGAGATGCTCGGTCCTGCCGTTCTTTGTTGCCCTACAACAGGTTCGTCCAGTGGCCAAAACGGGCATGGAGTAAATCTAGTGGCTCCATTGTTGGACACTGTGACTCGAATGGACCGAAGTTAGTGTTAAAAGCTACAGCTTGAGTGTTATGAACCAGGTAGATGCGTCTAAGTTCATCTTACCAGCTTGATCAATAGTTAAAAGGGTAACTTGTGAGAGAGTTAAAGGGGGAGAGAGGATGAGAAGGAATGGGTAGAGTTTAGAGTGATCTCGCTTGGGGAAGTCGGGGGTCGAACAGGCTCAAGGGGAGCCAAGGAGACACTACAGAAGTAAAAGTTTATTTGGCAGCCTTAGATGTTTGTAGCTTGCGTATGTCGTATATAACCGATTTTCGGTTCCATAGAAAAGCTCAGCCAACACGATATTCAATTATATAAGCTCCAGGTACAATATGTTATGGTGACCATCAGGCGGCGACAAACTAACGAAATCGAATTGTAGTAGTGCCCGCATTGAACCTATTCAATTGAGCTAACGCGCCCTTACATTGCCTTTGGTAGCGAGATCTGTTTTTCAGTCTCTTTCGGTGTAACAAGCTGAAACTTATAGCACTTTAAACATGATAATGCTCACCTGTTGCGGGTCGCAAAGTGGACTCACTATATGTGTTAGCAGCTCTAAACAAGTCCGCCAAACAAGTCTGGCTGACCATCTAACAAAATCCCACTCTCCTTGCCAGGCAAACTTCTCAGCTCGCTGACACGACGACTTCTCTAGATCATGTTTTGCCAGAGGAACCATCTTCCTCGAGTGAGCATAGCCGAGACAACTAAGGAGCTGAGCCAAGAACGAATAACGGCCAATCCCACCTGACCGTTCATCCCTGTCTCTCTCTCCCTCTTTTTCTCTATCCCGAGTGCTCAGTCGGATTCGTGCCTATTTTGCATGCCTCCGAAATTAATATCCATTCTTGAATATGTCCTGGTATGAATCTACACCGAAAGCTTTGTAATTCTTTCCCCTGCCCCGAGCATTTAGGAAAGAAAGTTTGTAAGAGGGAAACGGACTTGCTCGATCCGTCTCTGCATGGCTTATCAGAGGTACATCCTGATGGGTAGTTTGCAATAGGGCCGCGAGGCTAATAGTGAAACATTTGCCCGCTCCCCTCTAAACTAGACTCAGTTACTCAACAAGGTAACAGGAAGAGAGATAGTCCAAATTAAAGTTGAATATATTGCTAAGACAAGTAAAAACTAAAGGATGAGGGTAACCTCCTAGTAGTCAATGGCCGTTTTCCGTAGTAAACGTGCAAATCAACCTCATCTGATCAGACTAGACTAATTTGTGTCGACTCATAAATCTTTTAAACTAGAAGCCATTAAGTCGCTCTGAATCGGGTTTCCATCGATCCGCGGTGCTCATACCGACAAATGAAGTCAAGCTTAAAATTTCATGCAATCGTGATTTGATCTTCCAAAATAAAATAGCTCCGTGACCCATGTATACTCGTACAACGTTAGCTGGAACAAACGGGTTGAGACGGTTTCAAAATATTTGAGCGGAGGCTGGACGATCTAAACATGATGATCGATCACATATCTAGAGGCTCTAGATCCGCTCCCCTTCATCATGTGATTCTAGCCTGACCCCTCCTGAATGGACAGATAACACACTCACCGCAATTCTCCCGCGGGAATCTTTGGTCACCTTTTTGTTCATTCCACGGAGGAGCTTTCATCCTATGAGGTTGAGATAATTCTGGAAACTCTTATCAAGAGTCTAAATGAACCAACAGACGATATTTACTTTTGCTTCTTAACTTCCAATGTAACCAATCGAGATTTCACTATCCGTTTGGACGGATCAACAATGACACTTCTATGACCAGTTGCAATACTTTCAATGTAGTCAAAGCCATCGAAGGCTCCCACAATAAGCATTACTACACATTGTTGGCCTGTCTAGATGATTGCATTGATAGTCTTCGGCTTAAGAAAGTAAGCAAATGAACCGAACGATCCCCTACATTCTCGAAAGACTATCACTAGATTCGAACTCAGATGAACCCAATAATAGCCCAATGGGTTCGTTGTGTAACGCTGGATCAAGTTTGTATGCATTCCATCTGAGCTAGTTAGATTCAAAAAACCAGAACAGGCATTGAGTGTGTGAATTTAAAACGAATTTACCTCCTCTCAACATTTACCTGCAGCACAATGGCGAAGGTGAGCTCACATTCAATCTCCAGCTAGACTATGAATTAGGTCAGTTGATAGGGCTTAAAGGAGCTTGAGAGGACGATTTAGGCGATTCTGGTAAGAGTCACTCCAAGGTTAATGTAATCTACTTTTACTGGTAACCCTTGGATTTCATGATGGAAAACCGCAAGCTGAAAGAGTCGAAAAACGACAAGCTACACTCCACTGATAGGGCCGTCTTCGCCGTTGCAAAGTCGCCATCCCCGTCACAACCCTAACCACTTGCTAACCGAATTCAGCATTCCAATGAGAAGGGAATTTTACTCTAGCAAGGCAAGGCGATAGAATTAGTGGCTAAGAGAGCATGGTGATTGATTTGGTTCCATACCATACAGGTTTAAGCGAACGGTTTCGTTTATGGCCAAAGCGGAGTGGAGTCTCAATTTAGCTTTGAATCGTCCAGTTAGAGCCAACTCATCTTGATAAATGGACAGCTCGGAATGCTGAGCGACAGAATTCGGATTTTAATCGGGCAAACAAGCGATCAAGCGACAGGTAGATGTCACTGATCGTGCGTTGTTGTTTTGTGAAGGCAAACTTTTGCGTTGAGAATCGACGCTTCGACTTCCTATCGTGCATCAGATTACATGACTCTATTCCTGTTTCACACTATCAAGCTTGCAATTATTTCTGCGGAAGGGATTCGCCGCCAGTTTCTACTTGTGAAGCCTCGCATCTTGAACATCTGTCGTTGCATAAGAGCCGCAGCTACCGCTCCCGATCGAGATGATGCATAATCACCTGCAAGCCATTATGATGCAGCTTATCTGAGCATTAACTCTCCAGGTTAGCTATGGTAGCGTATAAGAGCGGCCCTCATTCACATAAATTATGGCCACCATTGCAGTCAAGCTGAACACTTCCGCCTAACTAACCTCCACACTCATTTTTGCATCGTGAGCAACACTGAAAGCCCAATAGAGACGTCAGTCTGCCTGGACATAACAGTTATTTAAGTCGATGAAATGACAAGGTCCCTCAGGTTGCTGGGGTGAGGCTGAAGAGACAAACAAGCCAGTTGATTGTTCTCAAGCGAGCTCATTCAACATTTCAACTTGGCGACAAGTGAAGCTTGACAACTCGTAAACGAGTTGGAATGTGACCAAGATCGATTTATGGATTCAACTTGTTGCGATTTTATGATGAGTAAGATCTAGGCGAGGTGATAAGAAATCACCACGCTCGGGTGGCGGCTAGGCAAATTTTGAATGCTCGAACGCGCCGAGGAGCCTTCAAGAACTTCCTCTAGGCTGGCAGTCTGATAGATACGGCGCCCGGCTAGTTGGTGGTAAACGAAATTTGCACGGAGAGGAAGAGGCTCGAACGGGATGAATTAGACATGTAACTGTCCGAGAACACGAATCGCCAGGCCGACCAGCGAGGTAAATGTCTCGTTGCCGATAGTACAATCGTGCTTCAGCCGCCGAGGGACCAGCGCGCAGCTGCCTCTACGGCAATGGTAAGTGTGCGCTTGTAACGGTCTCCATCGAGCTAACCTGGCCGGGGGTGGCTAGACCGAGTTTGCGCAGGTTCCAGGCTAACCTGTGCACATCCATTGACAATCGGCCAGCAGGCCATGAGTTGAACTGGAAAGGAGGGGCGGAATGGTGCAAGAGGAGACGGCCAAGTGAGCTGTTGCGTCGGCTCGGCCTTTGAGGGGAGTTGATGTGCCACAGAAATAGCTGTAGCGGCAGCAACAACAACGACGGCCAGCAGCTTGACCAAGTGGGGGGAAGGAGTCGGCTAGCTGTCGTTGTTGGCATCGTTTGTTTGCCGCCTGAAGCCGTTATTGTTGGCATCGTTTGAGTCGTTGCCGTTCGCCATCGCGCTCCGGCTTTCGTGTGTGTTTTCAGTGGGCCGCTACACCTGCCTCCTGCAAGAATCCAGCTTTCGGCTAGCCACAAGCGACCAACTGGCCGGCCGTCCGTCCGTTCGTCCGCCCATCCATCCATCGTAAGCGTCGACCGCTGCGCCGCAACAGCTCAAGCCGCCGCCAGGTCTGCGCCAGCTCGACACCGGCCAGTCCAGCGCACGAATGCAGGTCAAGTTCGGTGCTTCTCGCCGCTGATCATGTTGTTATGGTGATGGAGTTTCGAGCCAGAAGGCCTCAGTGTATCGTTGCCGGAGGAGTGAGGAGGGTCGAGATTTTTGCATGAACCTAAAATTACATGGGTCCAGAGGACCAATGTTTACCTGGAGTGAGGAGGACAACAACAAAATAAATATTCGCCTCTAAAACGGGCCACAACAACCAACTCTACCAGCAGCGACGGGTTTTACCCTCTTTAGATTCATGCTATTGGCGCTCACGTTCAAGCGAGAATTGTTCCTAAGGAGGGCGAAAACCAGGCAAGCTCGCTTTGTCAAGATAGATATGGTTAATTTGAAAACGAGTGCTGTGTAAGTGCGAGCCTTCCACTTTAACGTTTCATCCATTTAAACAGAGAGACAGCAAGCGAACGGGCAGGCAAGCGGGCGGGCGAGCGAGCGGAGGTTAGTTGTAACTATAGCAAGTTAACGCTCAGCAACAGTTAGATGTTTCACGTTACATTAATGTAAACTTATGCGGGGGTTTGTTAATGACAACAACAAGAAATAGACGAGTTTCGCTATCCGACCAAAATCAACTCTCGCCAGAGCAACTCTTAGATCGAAGTAATTTTCGCGTTCGTGCTTTACCTGGCCAATTAGTCACCCTCAAGCGGCCACTCGAAAGCCAAGCCGATCGATTGTGGCCACAAAAGCTGGGCCAATTGGGGGCGGCTTGGACCGAACTGCTCGAGACAGCGCGCCAACCGACAACATGCTGTGCCCACCAGTGAGCGCAAGCATTGCTCTACCCACAACAACACCACCAACGGCAACAACACCAACCTGCGACACCAACAACAATGCCGACACTGCCAACAGCAAGGTAACCCTAAAAAACTTCAACTCTCACAGTAACAACAACTCACCAAGACAACAAAATTATGAATACTCAATGACAGCTACCATAAGAGAAATCAAGAGTCGTAATCTTGGCTCCCTATCGCCGCTATGCTCTATTTCGCCAGCAAACAATCACTCGAACGGGCTACCTTTTGTAACAAATGGGGCCACAAACAACAACAGTCAGCCACTAGTCGAGTGCCGCCAAGCTATTTCAATGGAACGACTCAATTGCGTTCAAGTGAACCAGCGGAACAATTGCACAAATGCCCCAATGTACCGTTCGCGCAATACCAATGGCAAAAACAAAGAGAATTCAGGCTCCCTCTCGAGTGGTGGTAGCAACACAAGCATTGATGACGATCTTGGGCCAGAGAACGAGGAGCAATCTGCTCATCAGGCCACCGGCTTGACTAGATCCGCGAGCCGAGTGTCGCGCTTCAAGAGCGCAAAAGAATTCTTTGAGCGCTTGTCAAGTGTCAATAGTAACCCATCGCCACCGGTCAAACCCGAGAACAAGCCAACGACAACAGACCGACCACGAGGAACCGTGGCCAGCAGGTACACCGCGGTTACCGCTGCAAGGGCGAATTCGCACGCCAATCTAACGACCATCACATCACCACCAAGATCTCGAACGCTCTCCACGGGCGCCTTTACGCGGCCCATAGACTCAAACAAGTCCGTCTCAAGCATCGATGTGCGTCTCTTTAGCGAGAGCCCACAATCTCCAAGGTCAGGTTCGTGCAATAGCATTGTGTTTGAGGGGGACAATGTGATAATTGGAAGTGGATCCTTGTTGAACAAACGGAACAAGCAACTCAAAATTAAGTTTGACGAAAACACAACACTCACCTTCGAGTATCCGTCCGAGGAGGCGCTGCTGGCTGAGCCAGATTCTCCGGCTCCCGAGTCGCCAGTGCCACAGCAACAAGCATATCAGCTGAACCAGCAGCCCACCAATGATACAATCAACCATTCCTATGCTAGAAAGAGTAAGTATCTGAGTGCCCGTATCTGTGCTTTGGTGTTGTGAGTCGAATTTATCGGTCAAGTTACTTTTTCTCGCCTTGATTCTTGGTCCCGTATGGCCCTACAATGGCCAGTAAGTCTCGAGGAGACAATGCAAGCCCGATTTCGAGCTAAGTCGGCTTCCAGTCACCTAGTTCAGCCACAAGTAGCTACTTATAACTAGACCATACCACTTGTTGATCGCGAACGAATCAGTACGACTCTCTCGCGATGCGAGCAGGAATATCTTTTTGCTCTCGCAGATCGTCAATCTCGAGCGAACAAACTCATCGCTACCGTTTCGAACCACAGCCTCCAGCCCTCGATACCAGATTTGAGTTTATAAAGAGCACTACCTACGTTACAGTAGAACTGCACGAACGCGGTCCTTCGACGGTCGTAACGCAAAACTGCCTTCCCAGGTCTAGTGAATATCGAACGCTTCAACAGTTTTGCCGCGCTCGATAGAGGGTCTGGAAAGGCAGTGTCACACTGCTAAAGTCGAAAAGGTTCCTACACTCCCAAACATCGACCAACTCAGCCTGACTTGGCTATGGTGGATTCAAGAGCAGAGAGAAAGGAGGGGACAAAACAGGCGGGCAGAAACGCAGATATCTTGTAAACAACTTTTTCCAAGCGAGCGAGTGAGAGAGAAGGAGAAATGTGAACAGTGTTATAGTGCACAATACTCATATGCAACCACGCAGAGGCTGTTGCGTTGGATATTTGAACCTGTGGATTCAACTTATATTGGCCAAGGGCCCATCTTCGAGTCAAGGTTCAGACAATCAATTTCGCAGTGGCGACAATACAAGTTGGTAGAACAGCTACTAAAGGGCATAAATACTATTTAATTGCTCCATAGATCGTCCACATATCGTCGCGCATCGAGACATACTCGTATTGGAGGTGGATATTCAGAGAGGGACTCCAGATCACACCTATTATTGCATACCTAGAACCATGGTGTATTGAATGCTAACTGGACTCACACTTATGGTTTTAGAAACTCGCTGATCGCAACTCCAAGGCTATTCGTATTTCCACCTGATGGCTCTTTCAACCCTGAATGCAAAATATAAGCGCCACTTTGCTCCGTTCTTCCATGATAGATATCAAGTCAACTAGATGATATCGATCTCCAAGGATAACAAATCTGACCACAACCAGTCTTAATTAATCGAGCGGGAATCAGCCATGATGGGCCTGCTCTTCGATTCAAGAGTTGCTCTTAACCTGGCAACCATAGTGCGACCTCGTTTCTCGGGTGTGATACGACAATTCGCTCGAGATCAGCACAGCTCACGACCATTATTCTGTTTAAAAAATTTCAGACGTGATGGCTCAAATTGGTCATTGGTTGCGCGCCAGATGCGCGGCTTGGCAAACACAACCTCCGGTTTCTATGCGCCATCAACAATGACCGGCAGAAAGCCCGTTGATCGTCAGGAGGCACAAGGAAACCTGAGCGTTTATGAGGATAGCGATCAGATGCCTTCGTTGCCTGTTCCGAACTTGAATATAACTCTGGAAAAACTGAAGGAATCAGTGTCTCCGGTGGCAATGAATTCAATTGAGTTTGCCAGAACTTTGACTCTTATTGATGAGTTTGCAAAATCTGCCGGCCCAAAACTAGACTCGTTACTCAGATGCAAGGCTAAGCAAACGAAGAACTGGATGACACACGACTGGTGGGTGAATGAGATTTACTTGAAATCACGTCAACCACTCGTCATCAACTCGAATCCCTCCATGATCTTTCCGAAATTACCCTTCGAAGTAGCCAGCCAGCGTGCCGTTGTTGATCTTGTATCACAGTTTGTCTCATGCATCATCGACTTTAAGATTTCACTTATGAATGGATACAATCCTGAGGCAACTTGCTCCGACAACGAGTTTCGTCTCGAGCCTAGCTTGTGTTATCACCAATATAAGAACATATTTGGTTCAACTAGAGTGCCAGGCGAGCAGATTGACAGTGTTAAGTTTGTCGAGTTTGATGGACATGGTGATGCATTCAACCTTGTAGTCTCGTTTCGAGGCAAATTCTTCGAAATTCAGATCAATGATATTGAAAACGAAAAAGACCGTGTTTCCGAGATTGCCGTCATATTAGACAAGATCATCAGTTCGGTTAAGCACGAACCACAAGATATCACTGGCGCTGGAGTCTTGACCACAACCGATCGAACCAATTGGGCCAAAACACATCGTTTGCTTGATTCTGATTCAATGTCAGCCATAGAAGCGGCACAGTTCGTCGTTTGTATAGATACTATAGCTGCTGGGAGCGAAGATTACTCCAAGACACTCTTAGAAGCCCCATCAGGCAGCGAAAGTCACCTCGCTGCTTTAGGTCGCCAAGTACTACATGGTGATAGCTCAAATGTGGGTAACAGATGGTTTGATAAATCTCTACAGCTTGTTGTGGTGACTGACGAAAACGCAGATAGATTTGTTGGAGCTGGTATAAATTATGAGCACAGTTTCGCTGAAGGCGTCGTTATAGCAAAGATGATCGAATATTGTTTCGATAGGACGTTAAGAAAGTATCGATCCAATGCAAACGATGACTTCTTTGCTAAACAGCAAGTCCTGCCTCAAAAGCCTGCTGTGTTTAGGCAATTGAAAATGTTCAACTCCAACAATAGACACACTATTGCAACAAGCTTGAAACAAGCAAGGCAAGACTTCGCATCTCAAGTCAACCAATTTGACTTATCATATCTGGCCTACAAGAATTACGGAAGTAATGCTATAAAATCTTGGCGCTGCTCGCCTGATTCCTGGTTTCAGGTGGCACTGCTATCAGGTTACTATGCACTCCATAAAAGACTCGGTCCATGTTATGAATCCGCATCCACCAGGCGCTTTGCTTACGGAAGAACTGAAACTATCCGAAGCTTGACGAAAGAAGTAGCCGAATTCTGTCAGGAACCTAAATATGATACCTTACAGGCTGCGGTCGCTTCGCATAAGAAATTCGCCAATTCAGCAATCGTGGGTGAAGCCATCGATAGAGTCCTCATGGGCTATAGAATGACTTTCAATGAATTGAGGGCAAATAACTGGGTCTGGGGTATACCTGCGTTCCACAATGTTAGAGATATGAATGAAAACAACGAATCTAGCGCTGATGTCCTAAGCCGAGAACAAGCAGACCTGGCTGAGGTTTTCTCTGATGATGAGATAGCTACAATCACGGCCTTCTTCAATAGCGAATTAATTCAGCGATCAACTCGTTACGCTTTATCTACATCGCAAGTTCCATCGATACATCCGGATATCTATATGAGTTTCGGTCCCTTGTTGGCAGACGGTTACGGGTGCTGTTACAACATATCTGGCCATAAGATTGTCGCCGCGATAACTGCAAATTCGTCCAATCAATCTTTCAGTTGCGAAGTACACCAACTAAATGAAGTTGTCAAAGAAAAGTTGGATCACATGCGAGATATAGTAGAGGCACAGCGCTTCAAAGGGCTTCATCCCAACTCAAAACTATAAAGTTCATAGAAACCGAGCGATTGATTGCATTTAGTCGATCGGCAGAATGTGCAAGTTGATCAGTTTTTTGTCGTATTTCTTGCTGACCGACATCTCTTTTTGATCTTATCGCTCCGACACTCAGGAAACACGAGAATCCAATGATCCAATTAACCTTCAAACATGCTAACTGTCCATTCCCTCAACGCCATCATCTCTAGGTACAACGGGCGGATTTTCGAACTATAAGCCATCGACTTTGCTTGTCGAAATACCAGATAACAATATCGATAATAAATTAGGAGTTAAAAACTTGGTAATCCCGAACAGATCAGCGCCGGTGGCCAAATCCAGGATCAGTGTAGACCAGTGGTCAGCCAACAATGGCTCTGTCATATACGCCCAATCTAATGTTGTTATGAACGGATTTGCTCCTACGATGGCCAATCCTGGTTACCTGGCGGATCGACAAAGAGAAACTGTGGTTTACAACTCTAAACATAGCAATCTTGGCACTAGGACCATGAATGGTCGCAATGTATCCACCAGTCCGTCAATCATTAGCAGCAAAGATCAACATCAACCTAAAGAGGATCCAGCTACAAACGGCAGTGAAATCTTCTCAGATATTAAACAGGGAAATGAATCACGAATTAACGGAATCGCATCTGTTTTAAACACCACCCAAAACGAAAAATCTCGCGGAGAACTGGAGGACGATCTCAACTACTTCAACTCTAGTAAATGGTCCAACGGCACCTGTACAACATCAGATTTGTTATTTTAGCAGGTTTGTAATTATTTAATAGAATCCAGAAGGTAGACTCAACTCAGCCGTGAAGCTTGAGACCGGTAGAATACTGTTTTATTGGTATGAAGTGAGAGGATTAAATTTCATCAGTGATTGTTGTTAGTCTCCCTCTCAGAGAGGGCCTCTCTCACACATTTTTTTGTTCACTTCCGGTTCAACGAGGTCTGTCGTTCGAAAAATCGGGGCTCAACCCGTTGTCTATCATGAGGTTCATGTGTTTAGACTGTCACGGGTATTTTTGTGCGCCATCATTACTTGTGATTACGTACAAAGCCAACTTGAATAAGGAAGAAACAAGAAGCCTAACCCTGAGAGTATAGAAAATCCTTGATTTCTATGCCAAGAACAGATACATGAGGGCTGATTGAAAGGGAAAAAAGCGAACACGACTAAGAATTTTCGTCTATTTTAGGTCCGAGAAGCCGAGAACAGGTATAGATGAGAGAGGTTCAATTTTTATTGCGAAGGTGAGCCACAAAATTATTCGAAGTAACTAAGATGGCAGGAAATCCCATGCTCAGGAGCCGCTATAACTCGTGTCTAACAAGGATTGCATCTAGTACCAAAGATAGCTATCGTGATAGTGAGATCCAAGCTGATCAGTGAACAAGATGCAACTCAATATACATTAAATATTACATACAATGCGCCTAGTAGCACTCGCGGGACAAGTGTGTATCCACACATGGATTCGGGTTTCGGGTAGCATCGCTAACGTTGATGAAAGTTGCTCTCTATGGAAGCAAATCCGCGAGTATCTGGCGAGTTGGCTCCGTGAGGTTGTTGGGGAATTGAATATCGAAGTGTATCACTAAATCTCCTCTCTTGTGGGGCTCTTTCAGAAGCGGTAAGCCTCGGCCTGGGAGTCTTTTGGTGGTGGTAGGCTTTATGATTTCTCTCAGCGATATAGTGACTGGTTCTCCATCAAGTAAGGGGACTCTGACACTTGAATTGCACGTTAATGCATCTCTGAGGCTAATTTTGGCGGTGTATCTGATATCTGAACCATCACGTCTGAAATAGGGGTGGGGCTTATCCTTTATGATGAATATCACATCAGCAGCGAGGGCGTTTGGACTTTGATCACCTTCCTGGTTGAAAGTGATCTTTGTGCCAGATTTCCAACCAGGTTTCACGTTGATTGTAAGTATCTTGTCTTCTTTGAAGGTTTGTCCGTTAGTTTGGGTAACTCTTCGTGTGATCTTCATTCTTTTCGTGCAACCTGTGAGGACCTCCTCCAATGAGAGGGGTAGTTCACGCTCGATCGGCGGGTCTTGTCTGAACTTCTTGGAGCCACCATTTTGGAAGCCACCACCACCAGTGGAAAAGAAGGCACCCCCAGGAAACCCGGCGCTACGAGCGAAAGGCCCGGTTGCCCCATCATGGTCCATTTCCTCAAAATCGCCAAACATGGCGCTCATTGGGTTACCACCGCCACCGCCGAATCCATTAATGTTTGAGAATACGCCATCAGACTGGAAGAACTGTTTGAAGGTTTGATAGGGGTCTCCATGAAACTGGTAGGTAAAGTGTTGACCTCCTGCTCCAGCTGCGTTAGAGCTGCTGAATCCTCCGCTATTTCCTAGACCTCCCTTGAGACCCTCCTCGCCAACTTGATCATAAACGTCCCTCTTCTTCTTGTCTGATAGCACTTCATAGGCCTCGGCTATCGCCTTGAACCTCTCCTCCGCGTCCTTCGCTTTGTTTTTGTCTGGATGGAACTTGAGCGCTAGTTTTCTGTACGCCTTTTTGATTTCATCGTCACTGGCGCTACGGGATACACCGAGGATCTTGTAGTAGTCTTTTCCCATCGTGTTTCGAAGTTATTTGATTTGAGTGAGGTGATTGGTGTCGAAGTTCGCTGAGTTTTGATTTTGCGAAGTTGATAGTTTCAAGTCAGGATTCACTTATTCAATGAACTGTGTGTGGGTGCAAATCTAAAATTTGTAAGTGCGACGCCTGGTCGTGCGCATTTGGAGAAAACATTTTCTCGAACTAGAAATTTCTAGAAGCTTAGGCAGG
>Ga0209372_1000230_pt1 | contig 38973 bp, 26 predicted proteins | sample AgamicAtPe_FD_187170 | JGI IMG/M metagenome (GOLD analysis project Ga0209372, IMG submission 187170) | Agave microbial communities from Guanajuato, Mexico - At.P.e (SPAdes) (version 2) | ecosystem: Host-associated > Plants > Phyllosphere > Phylloplane/Leaf | place: Guanajuato, Mexico | collected... | reverse complement strand
CATGACAGTCGTATGCTTTCTAGATGGGAACGTTTATTGACAATCTAGCTGGAGAAATCCAAACTATAAGCTTTTTGACTTGCTGTGCGACGTGAATAGGAATTCGAAGATGTTACTCTTGAGTTCAGCATCAAACGAAGGCCTGTAACTGACACCGGCAATAAAATCATTGCGCGCGCTGACCAGATAGACCGAATAATTGGAGGAGACGCCTGATATTAGCCCCACCTGTTTCGTATCGGCAAAGATCACATTAAATTTGTCCATATCAATATGTTCAATTAATTGTTGGACTGCATGGTAGCCGATTCCTTCCAACAGAGCCACAGTGAATATAAAAGTCGGCTTTCGGGATTGCTCACAAAACTTCTCCACATCCTCACGATGGAGGAGAACAGTCAGTTTGCGATTCTTGTCAACTTCGTAGCCTTTCGAGTTTCTCTCGGATAGCCGCTGATCTACTTCCTCGAGAAGCTCAACTAGCCCATAGTAGTCAGCCTCGCCCCTCAGCTCCTCAAGAGCGGTCGAATTCCAATGAGTGAGTGGGAGCGAGTTCGGGTTCCGCATCCAGCTCAAGATGGCACCAAAGTGTTTTCCATCTCGGTCAATGACAATGAAGTCTAGTTCAGACTCTCGCCGGTCAAACTCTGGCGCAACGCACTTGGCCAGCGCCGAGTCTGGGAATTTCATCAGAGTGTCTCGGTGACAAAGGTGCAGTGTTGAGCCCACATCAAATCGCACATAATCCTTCTTTCTTGCAACGGTGAAAGATTTTACAGACTTGTTGGGCTCATCGGATTTTTTGACTTCTTCCTGTTCCATGGATCCAGAGAATGATTCAGTTCAAAGTCTTACAAATTATGCCAGTGGGTGTTTGATCTGATGTGATTTGGACGGCCTGACGGCAACTCTTCGACTTGAAAAATGAAGTGAAGTTAGATTAGAGGAGACAATGAGCAAGCGATAAAGAACGTCTTCAATGTGGAATGATGGCCGGATGAAGTTGACTTTGTTTGCATTGATTCTAGCCTATGCTTGGGATTCAAAAACACCAGAGCATTGTAGTCGTGATGAGAGGAAGAGTCGAACCGGAGCAATTCATCGATTCATTCATTCATTCGAGCATCTCTCGAATTGAACTACGGCGCCTCCGGAAAGTAGCCCCCCCCCCTCGGGCCGCAACAGAGTGAGCCTCCTGCTTCTACACCAGCATAGGCGGATACTTGAGCAATAAGGGTTGGGACAGTTCGTCTATCTCTTACTGCTCTAGCAGCAAGGCCGACAAAGCATTTTCGATCGCCCATGATTAGGCAATAAGCAAGCCCGTCGATAGTGTTCTCCATCCTCTTCATTATTATAACCCTGTCTGACTTACAGGCATGGGGTTGATGACTCACAACTCAGCATGTTAACATATTTTCCATAAATCTCTTCTTGTATATCAAGCTACATGGTTGATTGTAATCAGATAACTCTGTTTAAGGGATCAAGCGCATCGTTTTCCTACAAAAACATAGTCTCGACGAAAATTTCACGATCTCACAGCCAGAATCAAACCGAGATGGTTGCGTGTGGCCATAGAAACAGCGGGAGTCACAACAAACAAATCAGTGACCTTGGATCGCTAGACTCACGTGGAGCTGGCAGACAAGCGATGATGGGCAACAGGTTGACTGTTTGATGATGGCTCGAGAATGATGGTCACCACGAGCTCGTAGCAACTCCGAATTGGTGGTCCAGCATTGGGCGTTAACTTGGTGCACTCGGAGATCTACCCATCGCTGATCACCATGGGTCGATGGCAACCCAATGTTTGATGGTAGTTGTCCGCCTGGCGCCAACCGCTCATTATGGCACCATGCGCTGTTGATTCCATTGTGGGCTCAGTTGCTTCGCCCGCAAACATAATTCGGGGAATCATCTTGCCAGTTGATGTATCTCGAAATTCGATAGATTGCCAGACGCTCGCTAAATTCAAGTCTGCCGAAAGAACACCTTGATAGCTGTAAGCACCTTTTATAAATGGATCAGAGGCCCAATTGGACTTGGTGACGGAAACCAGTTTTGGCGGCGTTTTATCAGGTGCAAATGCGTGAAAGATAGATAGGCAAGTTGCGCCGACTTCCTCATCGCTTAGATGCTCCATCATCTTGGCTCCATCACCTCCCAGCCAAGCCATCAGAAAATTGGGTGCACTGCTGACTAGATCGAAGCCCGTAATGAATTTTGTCCAATCGGGAAATTTGTTCTCAGTCTCTGCGCCTCTCGTCTCTCTCAACCAGAGCATCTTCAAACCTTTCTCATCATGGAGGAATGGACGCTCGAATTCCAAGAATATCTTGTTTATCGTGCCGAAGCCAAGCTTGTTGAGACTCTGAATCCTTGTTGTGGGAATGCTTGGTTCGAAGAATTGCTCACAATTGTCTCTTAAAACTCCAATTGATTGAGTCAAAATCACCAGATTGCATTGCGTAGATCCTCTCAGGTGAAACACTGTGACTCCGTCAGCCGAATATCTGATCTTTCGAACTGGGCAGTTGAGCTGGATTCTATTTGTTCCCACGTACTTCACCAGAAAGTCTATCACACCCTGCCAACCTCCTTTCAACCTGACCATTTGTCCCTCATCGAAATCTGTCCACTCTGAGTAGGCTTTCATTGAAAGCAGAGACAAATTTTCGCAAGAGTTATCGATCGTCTCATAAAGCTCAAACCATCTCAATACGGACTCGACAAGGCCACAATCTGCTGATTTGAGAACGGGGCAAATTTTTGACTCCGTCTTGATGTATGTTCTGTAAAACTCAACAGGCAGAATACCTTGTCCAATTGAGTCAGAGGATTTGTAAAGGGTGTGTTTTGCATCCATCAGGAGCTCTAGGGTTCTCGATACGACCCGACGATCAGGTTCTGCACCCGATTGCGTTCGAAATAAACCCTCAAGTTCAACTTCTTCCTCCTCGATTCCATCGATTAGCTCCAAGCTGCTTAACCAGCTGTATATTGGATTCTGTTCGCGCCCATGCAGCCATTGAGCGCCAAAATCGATCCTAGAACCATCATCGCACAACTTGGATTCTATACGACCACCAGGCCTGCTTTTAGCTTCTAAGATTTGAATGTTTTCATGACCAAGCTTGATGAGCTTGTAGGCGGCTGATAGTCCAGCAAGGCCAGCACCAACAATGACGATCATAATGCTTGCAGAGATCAAGCTGAGGCTTGCTCGACAAAATGATTAAGTGAGTCAAATTATAAACCTGAATTCTATCCTAAGTTTTATTTTTCGAAAATTATTCAACATCTCTGGTTCATGACATGACAGACTGCATTCAATTCATTCGTTTTAAGAAGCTCCTTAACGTTTACTTTTGCTAGAGGAGGAGGATCGGCTGTTTGTCGCATTTGCGCTGCATTGCTGTCTGAAGTAGCGGTGAAACAGTCCAGCCAATATGGCCAAGTGACTAGCGTGCAATATTGCGCTACTGAATGTGGTGGATGGGAATTGGTTCCATGCAAACTCTATGACTCCCAATATGAGTAATTTGATTGTAACGTTGTATCGAGTGGCCCACAGCAACATCGGTAAGCTGTGATAGTACCAAACATAGAATTGGTAATGTAAAGATCTGCAACAGGCTACGCCTATGAAGTTGGCTATGAACAGAGTTAGTATGACATCATCGCGCTTGTAGTTGAAAGCGAACTTTTTCATTAGTATAATGTTCAGCCATCTAGGCAAATATATGAGAAATAGGAGCGCTAGATGGATGCCAAGTAGTATTTTGAAGAACTGTGGTGATTTGAAGGTCTGCTCGTCAAGAAATTTCCAGTTAACGGTCCACTGGTGTAGGAAAACCCTATTGAAGTCGAAAGCCCGTTGGAGGTAACCGATTGGATTCGCATACAGGAAGGGAGCTGCCATAAGCAATTGTGTCAATAATACCAGACCTGCATTTTTGACCGATTTTAACAATCCCAGGTCCTCATAGAATATCAATGCGAATGCTGGAGCATAGAGTAATATGTTCATCTTGACAGAAATGGCTAGACTGAATAGGACAGCCGACAGTCTATGTCGTTTCCGAAGTAAAGCATAGAAAGAGGAGTAGGCGATCGCCACGGCGATGGGATCGTTGAAGAGACGGAGTATATAAATTGAGTGTATCCTGTAGGATGTAAAACACATGATCACCAATGTGTATGGCGGGACCTATGGACATTCGCGTGATATTTAACAGCGACGTTTAAGGTTAATTTTCGTCGGTTGACTTCGAATGGTCGAAAAAGAATTGATACTTACTTTGAGAACATGCTTATGTGAGTAGATTTTGTATACAAGAAAGAGTTGAGCTAAATAAATGGAACAGAAAATGTACTGAGCAATCCTAATATTCGTGCCTCCGTCGGTGAGCTCTCTCAAAAGGTAGAACAAATATAGATGGCCGGCGGGGTAGACTAGTGGACCCGTTGGTCCCTCTATTTGAGTATAGTTGAAGTTAAGATTCGATGAATTGAAAACTTGGCTCACCTGGGCCATGTAGGTGGACCAATCGATTTCAGTGTATTTTACGTTTTGAATCACAAATAAGTTAGCAATAAAGTCGACAGCGAACACAAAATAGAACAGTTTCCAGGAAGTGCAAAATTTTGTTAAAATATCTGGCCATCTCTTCTGGAATTGTCTAAACTTTTGCATCAATCTCAACTTTGGCAGTTGCTGGCGCTTGTGAGCCGCGATAGACGACCCTGAGGATCGATTCTTTGACATATTTCCCCTAAATAGCTTACGCTGGTCGCCTGGTAGGAAATGCGTGCTCGTCCTCTAGAGTAATACGAGCATGATGATAGAAATCGATTTGGATAGAAGTTTTGGTGGTTGCTCGAGCGGTATAGGCCAAGGTGTTTCTTCGTTTGGACAGTGTGTTACTGATGACAAATATAAGCATAGTAAATACATAATCACATCTGGCTCCCTGTGTATGAGGACGGCAGCATGCGCTCGACTGTTCTCAAGAGGACTCGATGCAGCCATGTTCCAACCGTTAAAATTCCATGGTGTCCTCGAATATTGAGGGGTTCTGTTATGTCATTGAGCGTGGTTCTCTACCCTCAATTATGCCCTTCATTACGGGACAACGATCGCAGGATTCTCGACACAAGCGAACTTGGATGGCCCTCCAGTAATCTGGAAAACATCAATGAAAATCAAATTGAGAGATCCCAGTTGCACGCTTTCCTCGAAAGATTTCAAGCCGGTGCAACTTGGCTCCAGATATCTCCATCTATGACATTCAAGCCAACGAAAACCTCCTGAACGTGTCCAAAAAATCATTCGAATTCTTTGCAGCTCATGAAATGCGCCAAACTCTATCTCGCTTTTTTTTACTAGGGCAAACCCGAATGACGTTTGCAAACTCACTCATCGCATGATACTCTAAGTGTAGTATCGGTGACCAGTATTGCGAGCGTGCCAACAATACATAACAAACACTATTGGCCAACATTGGCTGATCTGATAGTCAGATACCCATGTAAGCCATAGTCGGAACTTCCCAATCGAGAATGGTCTCGGTCGAACTCGGAAATCAATGCCGAGATCGTGGTCTCTCGTGATGGAAGTGTTCATTTCAAGTGCTGTGACAGACCGGTCTCTCTCTCCCCCTAAGAAAGCTACGGATGCATTGCAATCTGGAATCCCGCGAACGCCACGCCCAGCCTTCCAACTGGCTCCGAGATGAACCGGAGTTCGCGAGCATTGCGATCTGCCTTTCCTTCAATGTTTCTCTCGCAATATTTATTCAACCCATCGACATATTGTCTATCTAAAATCCACGCCATTGCCAAGCGCTTGTCAGACAACAGATGTATTTTAGAGTTCAATTTAGATTATCTAGACAAATCTCGTGTCAGTTTAGGAGGATATCACCTCAGACATAAGAGCATTAGAGACTGTTGGTTCACTATCAATAGTGTTCATTGCGCATATTTCGCGCTCAACTAAACTCAATAAGCCAAATATCCAACAAAAGTAGGCAGGGTCGGGCAAACTTAATTGACGTTTGTAGGGAAAAACGGCTGGCTTATCGGCGCCATTCACAGGTCAAACTTTGTATCTCAAGATTTGAAACATACTAATAATCTAGCCCCAAACGGAGAGTAATCAAGGATTGCTGTTTACTTTCTGTTTGAACAGAGGGATTGTTGCTCCATCGATCCTCTCAAAGCGCAAAATATTGAAATGAGACTCTTCAACTACAAGTATCTCAGCCAAGAACAGCTCAAGAGACTTGACACATATAAATATGCCTCGATTGATACAAGTCCCATCAGTCAATATATTATGCATCCCTTTTGGGATCGTATTGTTGAATATGTACCCTCATACATAGCACCAAACATATTGACCATTGCAGGCTTTGCATGTACCCTGATGAACGCATTCCTGCTTAGTTATTACGACTATTACTTCTATGCCTCAAGTGATGATATGAGACATATTTACAAGCCCATCCCACCCATAGTTTGGCTCGTATGTGCTATAAATCTCTTCCTAGCCCACACATTAGACGGTATAGATGGAAAGCAAGCCCGAAGAACGAAAGCAACTGGCCCGTTAGGTGAACTTATGGACCATGGGGTGGACAGTTGGACGGCTGTTCTCATACCCATGTACGTTTACTCCTTTTTCGGAGCCTCAGACTACAGCTTTGGTCCACATAGGATGTTTTTCGTTTTTTGGTCAGTTTTCTTGACATTCTACATAACTCATTGGGAAAAATACAACACGGGTGTATTATATCTGCCATGGAGTTATGATGTATCACAGTTATTCCTGTTTGCCTGCTCGCTTGTTACATTCTTCAGCTCCTATAAAATATGGAAAGCTACATTTCCGTTATTAGGATGGCCTTATAGTGAAACATTTGAGCTTATACTATATGGTAAGTCGCGACTCGTTCTAAGATTGGTCATTTAAGCAAACAAAGTTTAGCTCAGCAAGTGAGTTGATCGAGCACATATATGGTCAAACTTTGATAAGAAAGTCTGGTCAAATAGTTTGCTCCAGCATCTGATGATCAAAACAGTGACTCAATCGCATAAGAAAACACTACTTGTTTCGCTAATGTATCGCATCTACCTCCTGAACAACCCTCCAACTTGCGTCCACAGTCAGTATCCTCCTGACATTACCAATGCCAGTATACAACGTTTATATGACGTGTAAATCCGGTAGATCAAAGCACTCGTCGTTCAAGGAAGTCATGAGGCCTCTTGCCCCGCTCTCACTATTGTTTTTGTTCAGTGTACTTTGGGCCTCCTACTCAAGAACAGACATCCTCGGTCAGGACCCGCGAGTTTATTTCTTCACTGTTGGCACAATCTTCTCAAACATATCCGTAAGTAGTCAGGCAACATTTGTTTTGTCATTCACCTCTTGGTCATGGTTTCACGATATTAATGGATGACTGCTACCTAATTCCCATTGTTTTGCGCAATCAAACGCGACAATCTTACCACTGATCGAACGCATGCCAACTACTCCCGCTAAATCCACAGTGCCGCCTAATAATCAGTCAAATGTCAAGCTCCAAATGTGAACTGATCAACGGCTTTACGATCACGTTTTCTCTTGTCGCTCTAATCTCTCTGTCACTGCCATCAATGGCAGCCATCGAGCTACAGACTTTAAGGCTACTGGCTGTGATTTGCACCCTTGGACACCTCCATTATGCCATCTCGGTGGTGCGACAAATGTGCGACCATTTCAAGATCAATTGTCTGTCGTTAACTAAACGCGACTCCGAATCGTCGAGGCAGCATTTGCTTAGGAAATCTACAAACTCTTTGAATAACGAGTAAGTTGCCCAAGAAGTTTGAAAATTCACCCATCTCTCAGTCTTTTCGCGAAGATCAAACAATCCAGTGGCACAAAGTTGTCCACTCCCCCTAATTGTAGGGTTTCAGCCAGCTCTCGCCGTTCAACTTGTCGCTCGAACCTGAGAAACTCTTTCGACTTCTCGAGACTGACTCAACCTGTCAGCGTCGTTGATCAGCTGCCGTCACTCATTGAACATTTCTGGTTTTCTCGTATGAGCGGAAGGCGAGCTTGCACAAGATCGCTGTGAAACTTCTCTCCTTTCTAATCCCAAGTTGTGACATATGTCGGTTTTGTGTGAATCACACCAACTAGCATAGCAATTGAGCTTGGTTTGTTTGTTTTCCACCCCCAAAAGCTTCTGAATTTACAATATCCTTTGCCCCCAACCCCCCTAACCCTGGTGCCCGTCATCAAATTGTAAGGTCTAGGCGAAAATAACTTGTGCCAAAATTATGGATTATGTACATTGATCGCGGAATGACATTGGTTGAGCTGCATCTTTCTGAACACTAGGTCAAATTACACGACGAAACTATGAAATAATACCCTGATAAATCATAAAATGAGAATGGCTTCAACGACGGTTTCGTGTGAGTTTCGATGTAAAAAAAATATTGTTTACGATGGGTTCCTCTAGTGTGCGAATCTATATCGTTTAAACTCGTATCGAACACGACGATCTGAGAACAATCTAGATGCATAAACGTAACTATGACTAGATGGACTAATCAATTTCACGAAATAACCCTCGCCTTCGACAACGCGGACCATCAAACGGTCAAATAATTGTATTGTGTCAACACATGTGCAAATCACAACCAATTGTGGAAATTCTCCTTGGATTGGCAGATTCCGAGATGACTTCCTGAATTTGGGGAACCAGTTCGGTGGAGTCCCTGTGAGTATGATTGGAGGAGAAGAGGACAATATCAGCGTTTCTGAGCACGAAAAGTTTGATAGACCACAGACAGTCATCGAGATGTGAATATGCTGCGATAACTTTTCCATCCAACTCAAGATTGTGGGAAAGTGCAAATATTTTAGGGTAGACTAACAAGCATAGGCAATCAGAGATCACAAAATTAATCTCATCAGCATTCTAGGAAATAGGGTACAAGTATTCCAGGTACTCACAAGCATTAGTAAAATTGGAAAGATCAAGCGAGTTTCAAACTGACATCCTTGTGTGAAAAATATCACTCGATCGATCTATCGTCTATGCCGACGACGGTCACGAGAGTCTGATCTGCTTCTTTTACTATGCTTGTGTTTGTGTTTCTTCCTCTTGTGGTGGTGTCTATGCCTGCGAGATCTGGAATTGCTAGCATCAGAGGACGATGTGCTATCCGATGAGGATGGTGTCGATGGAGATGGGCGACGACGCCTTGACCTATGCGTGTGTGGATCCTTCGTCTCTTTTTTACTTGGTTTCGCATCATAGCTTGAATTAAGTTTAGATATAGATGATGTATTAGGCTGGGGCTCAGTCTTGCTAGCGCCGGTTGTTTCCTTTAGCTCGCCCTTGAGCAATCTCTCCCTAAGTTGCTTCAATCTTATCGGGTTGGATAGGATCTCGATTTTGAGATCTTGTTTCCTCTTCTCTAAGTCCAATATTGGGTCACCTATCAACCTCAATTTATCTGCTGCTAGCAGGTTGATTCTTTCTTGCCTGATACGTTCAGCTTTCTCTTGTTGACAGAGTTCGAACGTTTTGTCAATCTTCCTCCCAAGCAAATATTCTTCGGGGTCTACAAGAGCAGAAACGCTGCTCATCCATTCTGGTCGTTTCTCTTCTGACATTATCCTCCTTGTATGGCTTGAAGAGAGGCTTCGAAATCGCTATGATCTCTCCAAGTCAGAGGCCCATTTTTGTGGATCTGTGTTGGCTATGCGAGAGATGAGTCGAAGATCTGGCAGAATAGCTAAAGTCTCGATAGGATTCGTAGTATGATGTTACGATAGACTTCACATCGAATAGGCCTGTTTCGTGAAAGTAGTACTGAATATGGATGCCATCTGACTGCTTTAGGTAAACTCAAATGTTTACGAATTTCTCACTGCGACTAATCTGCTGTGAGCTGTAGGTTTGCGTTCAACAAATTGCGTGCAAATCAATACAGAACGATTCTTTTCATCGGTTCATTGCTCGAGATTTCGGATTGCTACCGACTGATATACCCTATAAAGCGTTCACTCTATACTGCTCGAATTAGCCAGACTTTCGAATATGGATTTGCGCTCTATGGAGTAGAGGGGTTGACTGCAGTTTGAGTGATGGTAAGATACGTGTGCTACTATCAGGTGAACCGAAACCCTGGTTCTGATCGCTCCGCTTGACACTTGAGTCGTTTATCTATCCATGAAATGGAGATTCCCACGATCGATGGTTTAATTAATCCCTAGTTGAGGGCCATCACTATGAAGTTTGGTCTCGCTCGAATTCGCAGACACAATAATACCTCTACTCTAATGGCATTACATCCAAGGACGAAGGCGTTGTTCTCATCCAATACTGGGTGAGGACAAAATCGAAGATCCAAACTAGAACAACCGGCCACAGAGAGCACAATGAAAGAGTCAGTCGTATTCTAGAAAATTTTCAAGGGATTCCAGCCGATTTAGTCAAACCGGTTGAAGGTCCTCATCTCATTGAGCCGACAACCCCCACTTCCGTTCACATACGAAATGCGCCGTGATACTGGAAGACTTCATGATTGTATGTCGCAATAAAAACTAAAGAGCTAGCGGAGTATCTATTCACCTGATGATTACAAAGGCGAGCGCTTCGGCTGTTAGCGAAGCTAGGGGCGATTTGTTATGCGAGCTCCTCGAGATTCATATCGGATTGTTCAGCGGTTGGTCATACATATGTATAGAGTTTTAACTTAGGTGAAGTGCGCGCATTTGCTATCGCTTCCTGATAATTCTATGGAGCTTCTGATGCTCATAGACCCTTATGTAACTCGGATTCAGCGCGCAAGAGCGAGAGGGCGCGGCGCCTCCTCTGAGCTTAACATGATAACTGACTCGCTAGCTCTCCTCTAGAGTAGCGAGCTGGGGCCACAGACTAACGAGCGATATGAAAGGATAACAAGAGTGCTAGGTGAATGAGCCTGAGAACACGAGCACCTTTGGCGGCACGCTGTGTCCCCTTTCCATGCTTGCCCCTTTAACTAAAATGCCGACTTAATTCCTAACGTCAGCTTAGCCCACCAACATTATGCGCAAAGGAACCATATAAAACCTAAGTGTAGCAAGCGGAACTTTTCATTTAGCCAGCCGCTAGCCAAGTCGCTTGTGTTGCCCGGCTAACTTGCTCGTAAAATCACTCTATTATTACTACTATCATAGGCTGCAAATCTACGCCTAGCGTTTGAGTTCCATTGAAACATGATTCGTGAATTTTGCTTAGCAAACGGCAACATTTAGACTCATCGCTAAACGCGCTCGTCGTTTCGGCTCGTTGCACCGGTTTACATTGGATTGGATGCGACACTCAGTCATATCCGCCGCAGCCGCTGTCGCCTTGCATTCGGTCTACTGGAGTTTGGGCGATCGTAGGGCCAGTTTGCTTATCAGCACTTGGAAGAGATTAACGTTTATTGCCTGTTCAAGTTAAATGAGCAACCCAAGTGATAGAAACCAATCAAGGTCAAATGCAAACCGAATGGAACTGGATGAATCGGCAGTGTCGGGCGTTTGCATCCCCGATGGCAAGTCCGACTGCATCAGGCCAAGTCCCAAGAGATACCTCATCCTCCTCATGTATGGAATTTGCTCCATGGAAAAGAGCTTCCAATGGATCAATCTGTCGACAATCACGAACAAGGTGTCACTCTATTATGGGGTTGATAATATAGCCGTCAACTGGACCTCAGTGCTATTTATGCTAACTTTTATACCGCTTGTCCTGCCCACCGGCTGGTTGATTGAGCGCATCGGCCTACGCAAAGCAATACTGATAGGTTCAACCGGAATAACGTTGGGCGCTGTAATCAAGTGTTTCAGTTGCTCTGAGGACAGATTTTACGTCGTGATATTGGGACAGATTGTTGTTTCCCTCAGCGAGCAGTTCATCTTTTGTGTTCCAGCTAGAATAGCCTCAGTTTGGTTCCCCGACCACCAGGTATCACTTGCCACGGGTTTTGGTATCTTCGGTAATCAGTGCGGAATTGCGCTCGGCTTTCTCATTCCCCAAGCACTTTTAGACGGTCTAGAGAGCCGAGAGGAGATCGGCATTGGCCTGTATAGATTGTTCTTGTGGACTGCAATTGTGGCCCTCATTACCCTGGTCGTGCTCTTATTCTTTTTCGACAACGCTCCAAAGCATGCACCTGGAATCGCGCGCTCGAAGAAGATTATAAAGGAGCAGCTAGAGAGGGAGGAGGAGCAAAAGTTTTCCCAATGTATGAAAGAACTTGGACGGCTACTATATGGGCTCATTTCAGATAGAGATTGCGCTTTGTTAGTGGTCGCCTACGGAATCAATGTCGGCACTGGCTATGCTATTCAAACGCTACTGAACCAGATGGTCGCCGGCTCAAACTGGTCCGATCCCAACCAGATTGTTGGGAATTCTGGTCTCATGGTCATTTTTTGCGGCATGATAGGCGCCCTATATTGGGGCCACCTATGTGATCTAACTCACAAGTATGTGCTCATCAACAAGATCCTCTACGTTGGTGCGATTGTCTCAATGATTCTATTTGGTGTGACCCTCCAAATTTACAACCAATATCTACTTTATGTCACCTCAGCCTTCCTCGGCTTCAATCTAATCGGTTATACGGTAGTTGGCTTGGACACGATTGTCGAGATGACCTATCCAGCGCCTGAGCTAGTCTCAACCAGCATGATCAACTTATCACCCCAAATATTCGGAACCGCAATCACCTTTATTAGCTCGGCCATTGTGGATAGGTACGAGAGCGAGGCCGCAACCGGCTTCCTCGTCGCCGTCTTAACCCTCGGCCTCCTCATTACTGCAGCCATTCGCGAAAATCTAAAACGACAAACTGCAGTGGTCGAAGCCGAAAAGAGTCAACCAGAAGCGCCGCCAACTATCGAGTGCACATCATCTGCTACCAAAAACAAGGCCGAAAAGTTATCTAGGCTGGATGGTGATTTTGTTAATGCTACGTAAGAATCTTCGACAGTTCGTTTCACTCTGAATACACAATGTCACAGTTTAGTGATCCTTGTTTTGGGCTCCAAGCTGGGCTCTCTAGACGCAGCCTCTCTGTTGGAGTCGTCTCTTGAAATTGGTGTTGGTGTTGTTGGTATGGTTGTGGCGCGAGTTTTGGGTTTGGACTTCCAGAACATCAGCCGCTCTTTGAAGGTCGACTTTGCGTTCTCATTCTCATCGCGATGTTGCAACTGCGATTTTCTGACTGTGTTATTTATCCAGCTTCAGAATTTTTGGCTGCTAACTAATCTCCTTGGTGAAATTGGCGGGGAACAGTCCTTTCTGTCCGTTACTTTCCTTGATTCCCATCAGCCAGCCTTCTTCCTGCTCGAGAGGGTCTTCATACTCAATCACCTGAATAATCTCGCCGGCTTCAAAGCTAAGTTCATCCTCGTCCTCAGCTAGATACTTGTATGTGGCACGAACTTTATGTAAATACACTGGAGGTTTGTTATCCGATGCTGCATCGTCAGGGCTTGCTTCGGCTGGGAGGTTAGTAACGTGTTCGCCCAGGTGTGTCCCGTTTGAGTTTTGTGGTTGATTTTTGAAAGCTGAGTTGCTATTCGTGGAAGCTGATTGCTTGCCATCAGTACCTGGCACAGATGTTGTTGTTGACTGAACCTTTGTTGGAGCAGAAGATTGGTAGCCACTTGCAGCACTGCTGAGATTACCCCTCTCCGTGGCCTTAGCAAGCTGTTCAACACTCTCCAGGTATACCTTTTGAACGCTTGCGCTCTCGTTGTGGTAAGCTAACTTTGATGAAAACAGCCTCTGAAATACGGTTATTATAAATGGCAGCCGATTGTCATACAAGGCAGGCAGTTCATCATGTAGTTCATTATTTAAAGTTTCATAAACTCGTTTGGCTTCTTCCAATTGGTCGCGAGACTTGCTCAACTTGGATTCATCGTTTTGTTTCCCAGTCTGATGCTGCTGTAGCGCCTCAAATGTGTGCCTCTGGCTGTCATAGTCGACCAATTTCCTACCCCTCTTCGCTATCTTCTCCCGCATTTCTCCAAATTGACCAAGATACTGCTCGAGTGGAACTAGAACACTTTCTTTCAATTTCTCCTCAAGATCGTCATTAATATGGTCCAGTTCGTAGGCATTATTCTCGTAAACGTCATGTTTTGGCCATTCCCTCTCATGCATGTCTACAAGACACTGACTTAACCCTTTTGAGGCCTCATGTAGCTCTTTTAAACAATAAACGTAGTGTTTCACGTGTTTTTGTAAGTTTAGTGCGGTACTTTGTTGGCGATTGAAGTTTTGCTGATACACCTCAATCAGTTCGTCGGTGGTCTTGTCGGCCTTGCCAAAATTCTGCATCAACCTAGCCTTAGCTCGGCGAGTTTTCTTTGTAACAAGCGATGTGAGGTTCAATGTCTTCATATCGGACATTTTGAGAGATATCAATAGATATTGTCACTGATCTGTAAATATTGCAAAACTTTTAAATGATAACAGTCGTTGAGTGTGAGAAAAAAGTTGTAAAACAACAATAAGTAGTTTGTTGCTAGGGTATATCGAACCGACCTTGCTATGGCTTCGTATGAGAATTCTGTTTCTTCAATCGTATCAATCGATTGATTGATAGGATTAAGCAACGATCAAATAATACATCCAGCGCTTGATATTTGTCTGCAAAATCAGCAAAGGAGGCTGAAAGACAACATGGTCTCTGGTTTGTTATTTGATGCCTATGATTATGTTTCCTAGGTTGATTGGTGTTGGATGATTTCCTATTTATTTCTCGTGGCTCTTGAACTCAGTAAAATGGGATGGATCCTGAGTGTGTGGCTTTTGCTCGATTACTGCTAACACAAACAAATTTAATACCTTCCTTTACCAGACACAACCGAAGATCAGAGCTGTGAAAATATTAATTTGATCTCTACATCACAGTCATAGCTGAGCGTGCTGGCTTCTTATTTTTGGATTTGGTGGCGAGAATGCTATTGATTTGCAATAATACTACAATTGGATCTGAATACTTGGATACAGTGTTGGTTAGCTTTGGGGTAGTTCTTGGTTGAGGGTCCCTGGCATGGTCTCTTGAACGATGTAAGCGGCTTGCTCGGATCGGCAATATCCTTATTAGAAGGGAATAAACTTTCATTGGACAGATAGCATGCAACTGGTCGCGTAGCTGGTTGTGCGCTTGAGCTGGCCCATAAAGTCACTTCTCAATTCAAGCAGTCTCAACACGTAAGGGCGATAAATTATATTATTGACACCGTGCTGGCAGAGCGCGCAAATCGCCAAGCACATTCTACCCTTGCAAAGCCAGATGGAGCATATTTTTTATCTCGATTATATTTGTTGGCTTACAAGTCACAATTCAAAACAGCAGACAAGCGGCCTGTGTAACCTTTGCACCATGGGAGGCTCATGGCAGCTGATTGTTCAGCCGCTCATACCACGATCTCAGGTTCACGCTCTCAGTTCAGCAGGCCAGTCATATCGGGCAAGCGGATGTTGTTATCCGAGGAGCGCAGTTAGCATAGAATCCAAACCGACAATGAGCAGAGAGATGGAGGAGCTCGTCGAGTTTGTGGGCCAAGCTAGAGTCTGGTGGCAAAATCCGTCCATGACTCTCGGTTAAAACATTCACTAGGGTTATAACAAATTCCACGGGTACCCATGACCGAACGTGATGGCATATTGTGCCGATGGAGCAGAGCTCTGACGTAGAGGACAAATTGATTTTGAGCTACTTGTTGCAACAATAGCTTAGCTGCAGAAATTATCCAGTAACCGGCCATGAGGGAAATCGATTATCGCGCAGCCAACGCGTCGGAACCGTCCTGGTTCCGAGAACTCGGCTCGCGCTAGTTCCGCTAACTCTAACTCATCCACAGAGCCCCTCGATGATTTGGTTGGAACTTATTTGGACTCGGATGTTTGTGATCGAGCAACAAACATGTTAGCCATGAAATCGTGTCAAATTTTCCAACGATTACCATGAATCATGGTCCATGAATCATCTGAAAACAGTGCTGGACTTGAGTGCGGAAGTCGAGATCGTTCTGTGATGGTGCCACCCTCCTTAGGCTTTGGTTGCATTCCAATATCGAGGATTGAGTCCGACCTCCGTGCGATCTCTCAGGAGGCTTGGCCACTCCAGATAGGAAGGAGAGCGAGGCCGCAACCGGCTTCCTCGTCGCCGTCTTAACCCTCGGCCTCCTCATTACTGCAGCCATTCGCGAAAATCTAAAACGACAAACTGCAGTGGTCGAAGCCGAAAAGAGTCAACCAGAAGCGCCGCCAACTATCGAGTGCACATCATCTGCTACCAAAAACAAGGCCGAAAAGTTATCTAGGCTGGATGGTGATTTTGTTAATGCTACGTAAGAATCTTCGACAGTTCGTTTCACTCTGAATACACAATGTCACAGTTTAGTGATCCTTGTTTTGGGCTCCAAGCTGGGCTCTCTAGACGCAGCCTCTCTGTTGGAGTCGTCTCTTGAAATTGGTGTTGGTGTTGTTGGTATGGTTGTGGCGCGAGTTTTGGGTTTGGACTTCCAGAACATCAGCCGCTCTTTGAAGGTCGACTTTGCGTCCTCATCATACAAGTTACCCAGTCTTGGACTCAGGAATATCATGATTAGGTCAAAGACTGAGCCTAAGGCAATCAAAGCTATTGAGACACCGTGATAAACATAGCGCAACTTTTCCGTGTCATATAACCAGCAGTTTCCCCGCTTATTGCACTCTCTGCTCCAAACGAGACAACAAGAGTCAAATATCTTTCCATAGATGAGAGGATATGGAATCGATACGAACAACGAATGCCAGAAACTTCCAACCGCCACGGCGAGCGACTTCTGATCCGGGTTTATAGAGCGAAAAAAGGTGACCATGTTTCCTGGACGACTTGAGCCTGAAATCATTCCTCCAAGCGCAACTATGGTCGCGTACTCGAGCAACTTTTCCGTATCAGGCGGACACTTTTCCAGGGTCTTCGAGTGGACATCGGCACATTTGCACTCGGTGAAGGCACTTCCGCCGTCCACAGTCTTGTAGGAATTCCTGCAACCTGCGTGGCAAGGCGAAAAGTAGGCCTTCATTTCGGCGTGCTCGCAAACTGGCTGGTACCTGGCGTGTTCGCAGTAGCAGTTTTTGTTGCACTCGTTCGTGAGCTCCAATTGATCGTTTGCCTTGACCCGAGTCTGAGGGTAGGCGTACTGTGGACCAAGCACGGAGGCTCCATAGAGGAGAGTGAATACGGATGTTAGCTCGACAAAGAATATGAAGGTTGTTAGTGCTCTTGGGCCGGGCCGGCTCAAGGTGATCAGCGCCCCGCCAAACAACACACCGACGATCTTGGCCAAAAAGCCAGTTGTGCCGCTAACTAAGCTAGCCTTTGAGGCTGATTGTCTGAATTGGGCCTCCAGGTATTTAGTCTGGAAAACAAAGTAGCCAAGGATTCCAATTCCGCGAAACAGATTTCCCATCATCTGGCAAATGATGATTGGATTTGTGATAATGGCCCAAATTTCGCCTGGCAGATCCTTCAAGCTCAACTCTTGAACAGGTTTCGCTTTCTTCTTGACAGCGGGAACTCTTGATGCCTCGCCCAGTTCGGCTCCGTTTGCATCCTTCGAGGCCATGAGCTCTATGGCCTCGGCAGAAGGCAGCTCATCCTCCTTTTTCTTCCCGCTTGTAAATTCTCGCGGGAAAAATGATAGCGGAATTGCGAGCAGCAACATCAGCGCCCCAGATACCAAAAACCCTATCCACCAGGCGCCGATCCAACGGGGGTCAGTCTCAACTAGGTTGCTTGGAACAGAGAAGGGGTTTTCGTAGTATTTGAGTGCCAAAGAGGAGAGATAAAATCCTATTGGTGCGCCCAGAATTCTGGCAGCAAAGGTAAAAGCGAAAAAGGTGGGCATCTTGGCCTTGCTAACGTTGTCGTCCAAGTAAGGTGTTCCATAGGTAAAATAAATTGCTGTTCCAAAACCTCTGAAAAAGTTACTGATTGCAAAGCAAGCAACCGCAACCATGGTCATTGTCTTATTCGCTATCATTTGGCTACAATCCTCTGGTTGCGCCGCCGCCAGACACATTTGGTCGCCATTTCTAGACTTGGAAACTAGGGTTATATTTCCTGCCAACTCCAAGTCGGCCTCTTGGGCTGGGCCATAAATGAAATAGGGAAGGGCGGTGATCATTACGCTAAATCCAGTCAAAACGCAACCAATTGACATCCATCTAGGCTTATGCGCAGTCTTACCGTAATATCCAATAAATAGATTCGTCAGCACTGTTGCTATGTTGTCGGTTATCATAATCAAGCCACCTGTTGAGCTTGAAAAGTGGAACCGCTTCTCGAGCGTACTCAAGCTTGAGTTGAAACACGCATGATAGGAGAGGGAGAGGACCCCAAAGAGGGAATATATGATTGTGTAGGAGTAGATGCTAAAGAAGATTCGTCTGAATAGCGACTCCGCCATTTTGGCCGCCTTGTTTTGGTTGGAGCAGCTAGATGGCGAGTTTAATTGATTGAATGGTTGTTGTCTGTGGTTTAGTGTCGGTGGTCAGTTTTGAGTTTGGTTAAACATTTTGCGTGCGAATTTTAACAACAATTTGACTCGCTTGAGTTGCTCGGAAGACCAATTTTGGGTCCAATTTCGGTCTTGTTTAGGTTCCTATTGGGCCAGTTTGGTTCCACCGCTACATAGGCTCTTCTGCTCTAACCATGGAGCTCCATCTCTCTCCACCTCGCTTCCTCTCTCTCCCTGGTGCTCAGATTCAACAATCTTATCTTGATGAAACGAGCATCCAGACGCACGACAAGTGGCTATGATAAAACGGCCCGCACTTTAGTTGGTTTGAGTAGTCGCGTTAGGTTGAAATATGGTCCACCAAATGTGTTAGCACATGAGCTTAGACAAAGTTGGCTCAAGTTATCCGACAACAAGGCGAAGATCTAGGAGTTTGTTGAATGAGTATCGTGTTAGATAATAGTAAGCTAGTGGCTGAATTTTGCTCCCAAGATTCACTGGGCCAAGGAGAGCCGACTTGTTACGTCAGTGAATTTGCTCTAACTTTCCTACTTGATTGCCAGAGTGAGATTTCCAATCTTGTGACTAATGCCTATTCTGTTCTATCACCTAAATATGCACCAAGATAGTGTCGAGAGTTGAAACAACCTATCATGGCTGCTCATGATTCGGCCAAAATCAGTTTGGCCCAACAGTCTGTTTGCTGATCCCCTCAGCGGCCAAGCATCAAAAGTTTTATAACCTCGTGCAAGATTTAACAGGTCTCGTGAGTTGGACAGGTAGCCCAGGGACATGTTCGCCGGCTAGAGTATCGTCTAACACGCTTACAAGCATACACAAGCACCCACACACACTAGTGCTCAACTGAGATCAATACAGTCTTGGCCCCAACGAGCACTATCCGATTCAATGTCTCAGCAGGTTTGATTGTTACACTTATTTATATCTTTAAAGAGAGCGCAAATAGCGAAAATTATCAAGCGAATCCTCCGAAGCGATTGAAACCAGCTCCCCTCTGCGCATACGCAGAACCAAAACTCGAGCCTCGCAAAGCTAACTCATCAGTTATAGTTGCAGCTTGTGATCTTGATTCCAACCGATCCACTCAACAATTAGTGTCTCGGCTGAGAGCTTTACTTCCATCGGTCTTGTCTTCAATTGGTGGATGCTAAAATAAACTTCCAACAATAAACTGCAAGCATTCGAGGCGGATAAGATGTCTAATGCCCATAATTAGCGCTAGGGACTTGGCTCGCTCGAAACAGAGGCCGAACTTCGAAGCTGTAGGCTGGAGCTTCCAGTCGTCTCTCACCTGGAAACAGCCTTGTGCTTGGCTGGTTCCAAGTTGGGCTCGTTTGGATGAGCGTTGCTTGAGGAAATGACAATCGCAAGACATTTGAGCACAGGCAAGTCTTCCATAAAACTCTATTTATCATGCAGATGCTCTGTTGCTGTGAAACTGGATATAGCTTGCAATCTATTCAACGCAAGCAACGTACTTTGTTGCTGCCGAAGTTCATTTGTGTTTGCATTTGTATTTGACGAACCATACACATGATCAATCTGATAAGGTTAACCGAGCTCTGTTAATTGTGGACGTTCGAGCTTGTTGTTGTTGCAGCTGTTGAAAAGATTTACGGATGAATGGCTGATCGCAGTCAGAGTCATTTGACCACTTGTCGCCGGTCGCGATCTAAAACTGGGAGCATATATCAGACAGCAGTCTGTCCTAACCTGCGGCCAAACAACTGATTGGAGCTGCTTGAATAGCCTTACGAACAAACCGATCACGGCACTCAGACTGGACTGCGAATGAACCGCGAAGAAATGGACTCTAACAGTTAGATGGAACAAGGCATAAAAGCATTCGAACCACAAAATGTCCAAGATTAACCTCACCTACCTGCTGCTCGTCGCCTGCAGCCTCCAGATTGGCGGCGGACATTCGTCGATTATCGAGCTTGCCGACCAATTGAACCAGAGGGAGGCGACAAGCAAGGCTCGCGCCCAGCCGACTTGTGGCTACCAGTCGTGTCCAGCCACAGACGCCGCCAAGATAAATGTGCACCTCATTGCCCATACGCACGACGATGTCGGCTGGCTCAAGACGGTCGACCAGTATTATTATGGAACGAAGAAGCGCTTCAGTCCAGTTGGAGTGCAACACATCCTGGACTCAGTGGTGGCCCAGCTTGTGATGGATAAGTCGAAGCGATTCATCTACGTTGAAATGTCCTTCTTCTCAAAATGGTGGCAGGAGCAAGACGACAGAATGAGGGCCATTGTAAGGCGGCTAGTCAACGAGGGTCGGCTCGAGTTCATCAATGGCGGCTGGTGCATGAACGACGAGGCCACCGTCAGCTACAGGTCCACCATCGAACAGATGACTCTCGGTTTAAAGTTCCTCAATGAAACCTTTGGCCCCTGCGCCCACCCAAAAGTTGGCTGGCAAATTGATCCTTTTGGTCATAGCAGCGAGCAAGCGTCTTTATTTGCACAATTTGGCTTTGATGGGATGTATTTTACGCGAATTGGCTATGCAGACAAACTCCGTAGAACTCTCACCAAAAGTCTTGATCTCATTTGGCACGGCGATAGAATTTTGGCCGGCCAATCGGGCAGCATCTTCGCCAACATCTTTCGCGATGGTTACGACGCTCCAAATGGTTACTGCTTTGACGTGATCTGTCTAGATGATAATCTGGTTGACAATCAAAGGTCATACGAGTATAATATAGAGCAGAAAGGCAAATCAATGGTGAATTTTATAAGAAATTATGCAGCTTCGAAGCTAACAAATCAGCTGCTCATCCCTTTTGGCGGCGACTTTCAGTTCTCGGCGGCTGGACAGAATTTCAAAAACTTGGATAAACTTATCAAGTACATCCGATCGGCCGCCCCAGATTTGAACATATTCTACTCGACGCCAAGCTGCTACCAATACGAAATCAACAAACTACTTGCCGCCAAGAGTAGGCTCATCAACCTACCTGAAAAGTATGACGACTTTATGCCTTATGATAGCAGTCCAACCGTCTGGTGGAGTGGCTACTTCTCCAGCCGCCCATCAGTGAAGCTGATCGAACGGGAGCTTGCAAAACTGTTGCAAATTGCTCGAACAGTATCTCTAGCCAATCTGATAGGGTACCAGAATAGTAAATCATGGACTAAAGAAGTGAGAGATCACGAATCTAAATGTTTGCAACTTTTGTGGGAAGTTTTGGGCGATTTACAGCACCATGACGCAATCACAGGTACAGAGAAGCAACATGTAACCAACGATTACATTCGGAGGGCCTCAGATGCCATGCATTTGTGTGCAAAATTCATGGGCGATTTGAGACGCTCAAAATTGAACGATTATGTCAAGAGGTCACCAAAATACGAGCAGCTCAGGGAGGCGGGCAAACGTTTTAAGCTCGACTCGGTTTACCTTGAAGACACCATGTTTTGTCCACTCCTCAACATAAGCCAGTGCGATGCCATTGAATCAGAGCTTAACCATCAACTATTTCAGGCCGACAATTCAACGAGGAGCTCAAACGCACAAGCCAAACGCGAGCGCAGATCAACCAGCTATAGGTTGCCTGGATTTCCGCCGGAATTGGTGACCAAGGCGGTCTTGTTGAACGTGTACAATCCAACAGCTCGCTCGATTTCACAACACGATATACGCATACCTTGCAATAGCCGCTGCGACTTGGATAAGATCAGCGTCATCCACCTGTCAACAAACGAAACAATGAAACTCGTCAGACTCCCCATCCCATCCGGTGTTGGCTCGTTACCTTTCCGCGACGCAATCACAAATTTCGAGGTCCTCTTCTATGCGAATGTTCCAGCTCTCGGCTATACTAGTTTTATAATAGAGGATTTGAATACGGACGATCTTGTCGACGAGGAAAGCGACAATCCTGAGTCTATCGTTATAACTGACTTCAGTGAGCGCTCTAAAAGCACACTGAAAAGTAGACGAGTTAAACGGGATGTCGCCCAATACGAGTATTTCCCCCTCAATCTTGGCCCCCAGCTTGAGTTTGGGCGTGGAAAACGCGAGAGCAGTCAGTCTCAACAAACAGCTGCCGATCGGGTTATAGTGAAATTTGACTTGAATTCTGGAATGATTGTCGGCCTAAGACGGCTGAGCGACGGAAGTGGCCTGAATATAAGCCAAAAGTTTGGATACTACCAACCTGCAGAGTCAGGCCACCAACCTGGAGCCTACATTTTCAGGCCAAACTCCTCTGAGCCAATCCTACTGGATAAGCCGATCATGTATAAGATGTATAAGAGAAGGAATGGAGCCCTAATTGAGATCCACCAAAAGTGGGCCGACTGGCTGTGGCAGACAATCAGGGTCGACGCCAAGAAGAATTACATTGAATTCGATTATGTTGTTGGTCCAATACCGGCGCGGAAGTTAGTTGGTAGAGAGGTAGTCACTCGATATATAACAAATCTCGCGCACGAGGGCGTCTTCCTGACAGACTCGAACGGCAGACAGTTGTTGGCCAGGCACAGATCTAGATCGCGCAATCCCGCCGAGCTTGGTGGCTCCTTCTATCCTGTTGTCTCCACCATCATGCTCAAGAGCAGCTCAAACGCTACCAAGTCGGGCAAAAGGTCTGCTGAGGCGGTGGCCATTCTTGTCGATAGAGCTCAGGCTGGAACGAGCTTGAACGAGGGCGAGATTGAGCTGCTCATCCATCGGCGACTCATGGAGGACGATAGCTTTGGGGTCGGCGAGCCCCTGGATGAGCCGGGCGAAGACGGACGGGGTTTGGTTGTTCGTGGCCAGCACCGGCTTTATCTAAAGTTTGCTGATCACCAGGAGGCTCAAGCATCAGGCGAACAGACGAAGGCAATAACAAAACCGCAACTCTTTCAGCTACCAGAAACAGATCGAGCGAATTTGACATACGAACGCGATTATGCAATGTGGTCCAGGAACTTGACAACACTTCCGCCCAATGCACCAACCTACATTCTGCATGACCAATTGCTCAATGACATCCGACAGGAGTGTATCAAGTTTGAATCGAGCCCAATTTTAACCTTCGATCGCCTGCGCGTTTCTGCAAGCGAATTCATGGAGATGATCAATTCAAGTGGCAGTTCAAAGGTAAAGACAGATTTGAGCCTCCTCAACGCAACACTCCCAAATAATATTCACCTGCTCACGCTTCAACCTTGGAATGGCGGACCAAATGAGCTGTTGATACGATTAGAGAACCTGGACAACCCGCTCACTATTCACCCCTTCCCAGATTACCAATCTTATTTGAGCCTGTTGCGCTCAAGCTCAATTTCTAGCGAGCACCATGAGGTGAACCAGGATGGCGAGTGCCCTGATATTCTTAGACCCAAAACTGAGGTTGACATTGAGTACTTGATCCGGAGAATAAGGATCGTGTCCTTGGAGGAGCTCAATCTAGGTGCGAATTCGCCCCTTAAAGACGATCAGCGCCTAAATTGGACGGATGAGAGAGAGGGTTGTGAATCAAATGGAGGACCGACTTTGGTCAAACTGGCTCCTAGACAAATCAGAACTTTTCTAGCTCGCTTTGAATGGCTCTAAATAATGTCGAACGAACTGTTGTTCGAGCCCAAGCCCGAGAAGCTGAGAACGGATACATCAGGTAGTGTGGTTCAGACACGATAGAGCTACGGGGAACTATTTTGAAGCTATATCGATCGCTACCATTGTATCTCTGGATAGACCAGGTTCCATCAATATCGAGAAAGAGAACACACTCGCTGGACTCAACTTGCAAGCTCTGTAGTGCTCGATTTTGAAATTAAGCACCCTCTAATTTGAAATCAGGGGACACACATTGCAGCACACCCTCTATAATGGAATTCCTTTACATTCTTTAGCAAGCCTATGCTATCACGTATTCATAGTATCACAATCAGCCTTGTAAGCCACTTCTTTGTAGAGTTGAGTGATCTGACCAATATCGTCTCTTGGTGCACCCACAATTCCTCTACCGACTATAACAATATCTGCTCCATCGCGTGTTACCTCGACTGGGTGCCTCCACTTCTGATTCTGGCCGCCTTTAGTTTCGGAAATATGAACTCCAGGTGTGGCCTTGATCATCTGGCAACCATTCGGGATCTGTAATTTCTGGGCTATTATGCCAATGCAAATCTTGGGATTCTGCTACCTCTAGTAGCTTTGCAAGATCTACAGGGATAAAACTGGCGAGAGAGACTTCGCAAACAGCTAGACAACCTCGGTGCTAGTCCTCAGGGAGGTCTACTTCACTAACAGTGCTCTCAGTAGCCTTGAAGATACCGTCTCTGCAAATAGGCACGACTGTAACAAGATCCACATACTTGACATATTTCTCAGCATAGATAGACTCAATTGTCGGCATTCCGCCATAAAATTTTCTGTCCTCGAACAATAGAAATTCTTGTTATAAAGGATTCGTAAGTTTTCTTCTGGGTCACCTTTGAATCTTTCGCACTGGGTTCTTAGAATACAAATAAACCTTCCAACTTGGTCTCCTGAATACTGCTGAAGTTGGCTGCCACACAGAGATTCGATCTCTTCTGGTGCATTATAGAGAAGAGCTTCCTTAGAAGTGGGTTTGTGCACTTCGAGAGACGTTTTTCATAAGTTAAAACCATCTTCGATAACTCTGATAGTTTGAATAGGTGGTGATAGGTTGACACGTGTTCTTCGTTGGCTAAAGCAGTTCGCCTTAGGTTGCAGTCATGTTGCCATGAAACGTACCTTTTGAGTAATATTACTCAAGGCATTGGAGGAGTTTACATTCCAAACTTTTCAAGAATAGTATGTTCTCAGGACAAAAATAAATAGACGACTAAAATAAACAAATGATGCTGTGACAGACACCCGGGCGAGAGACGCTCACGGGAGGTCATTGTGGTACTCACACTTGTCAGTATTTTTCGTCAACCACTTGTTCCGCACCGATCATTAGATCATATGTGCAACAATTCCTCATATCGAGATGGTTAACCTACTATTGTTCTTTGTCTTGACCCCACTGGGCATTTATATCGGTAAATCAATACTCAAGGGCAGGAACAATCCGGGTAACAGCCAGCGATACCCCGTTGGCACGCACGTAGTTATATCTGGAGGATCCAAGGGTATTGGAAAGGCGTTGGCCCTCAAGTTTGCCGAACTAGGAACTCATGTAACAATCATCGCCAGGAATACCAATGATCTCCACGAAGCTAGAGCCGAAATTGAAAGGCATCGCAAGAACACTACAGTCCAGAAAATCAGAACTGTTTCCCTGGACTTGACCAAGCTAACCTTTCCAGATAGCTCCAGTAGTGATGCCACAAGCCAGCAACAGGAGCTCCTCGACAAGATACTTGGTGAGCACGAAAGATGTGATATATTGGTCAATTGTTGCGGCTCTGCCATTGCTGCTCGCTTCGAGGACACAAGTCAACAGCAATTTCGGTACATGATGGACGTAAATTACTTCTCAGCTGTCAACTTGACACGTATCTTACTACCTGTCATGAAGGCTAGAAGTTTGGCAAACCAGGCTGCAGCTCGATCCAATGGTGGGAGGATAGTTTTCGTATCATCTATGTGCGGACTCATGAGTTTTTTCGGATACTCAGCATACTCAGCCTCAAAGTTTGCCATCGTCGGCTTAGCAGAGGCTCTGAATATGGAGGTGCAGCCATTCAACATCAGTGTTACTGTCTCCTTTCCACCTGATACAAACACACCAGGCTTCGAGGAAGAAAATAAGACGAAACCTAGTCTAACAGCTAAGATATCTGAGACAGGTAACGTTTACAGTCCAGAGGAGGTAGCGGCGGTCATGATGGCTGATATCAGGACGAGGAAGTTTTATTCAACAGTTGGAATAGAGAATTTGTTAGTATTGACGACTATGAACACATTCATGCCTACTCCATCATATTGGAAGGCCTTAGTAGATATAGTTCTCGCAGGACCTTTAAAGTTGGTAGGTTTTATCATTGTTAGATCATGGTATAAATTAGTTGAGGCTGCTGCTCCGAATGAAATGATCAAAGCCGAGGTTGCCTCGAAGTGCACAAAGAGTGTCAAGTAGAAGAAACTAACCTGCCACCAGCACATGTAACTTGCGATTTTCTCTAGTTAATCTGCTGCCTCGAGCTGTCACCAAATCATTGATGGAAGTTGGCGATAAGCAGCAACCAAATTAAATGACTGCTAGGATTGTCTTGAGCTCTAGTATGTCGATCAATCACATTGTAGTTTCTGGAGAGAGAGGGAGAGATCAGATTGGATTTGTGGAATCATCTTCCAAACAACAACATGTAAATATAATTTATTAATTTGGACACAATTATTCTAACTCTAGTGGAGGCTGATAATTAACCGAAGTTGAATTTGAAAGTGAACGGGGAGCCGCCACCTCCGAAATGGCCAAACGGATCTCCGTAAAATCCGTGATGGGCATGATGCTGTTTGGACTCAGGATCCAGCGGATCTTCGCCCCTGTCATACTGCTGACGTTTTTCTGGGTCAGTGAGAACAGCCTTGGCATCAGCAATATCCATGAACTTGGCTTGGGCCGCTTTCTTGGACTCTTCGTCTTGATGCCTATCTGGATGCCACTTAGCGGCTAATTTTCGGTAAGCTCTGTTGATTTCACTCTCATCAGCTCCTCTACTAACGCCTAGAATCTTGTAATAATCTCTCTTCTTTTTCTGCTTCTGTACCCTCTTCATTCTTTCGATTCCTTCGCGCGCTCTCTTAGATTGCTTTAGTTTTTGTGCCTCTTGATAAGCCTTGAGTGCCTCGGTATAGTCTTCCTTATCAGCTAGAAGATCAGCTTTATCACAGATTAGGTCCGATTTGTCCAGAGCGATGCCTTCGATACCCCCATCGGCCGAGTTCTCCAACGCCGAATTACAAATCTTCAACCCCTCAGCTATATCTCCGGCACGGCTAAGACAACGACACATTACTGACTGAATTGAGAAGATCAACGGTTTCTGCTCTGGCGAGTTGCTGAGAATCTTTAGGGCATTTTTACCTTGCACGTAGCAACCGTCATTATCTTTAGATTCTTTAGAACTGATCATGTTCTGAATATGATTATTCAACTTTTTGGTCGGTTTATAAAAGTCCATGCAAGATTTGTGATCAGGATCTAGTTTCAAGCATTCTCTGACATTATTCAACGATTCTTCAACCTCTCCTAATTTGTGGCATAGCTTTGCAATTGTGAGATATGTGGCCGCATCTACGCTTAGTCTTGCAATCGTTTTAAAATCGCTTATTGCACGCCTGATCTCCCCAACCCTCTCGAAGGCGATCGCCCTTAGCTTCAGAAGCTCTGTACTGAACGGTATGATTTCAATTATGCTCGCGAGTGATTTCAAGGCAACATCATATTGGTGATCCCCGACGAGATCCTGTATGTTCATTATCTCATCTTTGAGTTTCTCTATCTGGTTGTACATCATTACGGCATCATTGTTGTCAGGTTCGTGCGTGAGAAGTCGTTCATAGTCAATATGGGCCTCATCTAGGTTTCCCAACTTTATATGCAAGCTGGCTCTCTGGTTCAACGCAGATATGAAATTTTTGTTGAGGTCCAGAGCCTTGTTTAGGTCGTCAAGGGCTGATTTGGGTCTGTTTAGAGCGAGAAACACTGCTGCCCGCTTAAAATAAGTTAAATAGTTGCTGGGGTCATTGTTTATGGCCTCATGGAAATGAGGCAGGGCGTCGCTGTACTTGCCACTGTTCATCAAGTTTTTGGCAAATTCAAGATGATCGGAGGCCGCGTCAGCAGTGGCGTAACCAAAGAGCTCCGACGCATAACTGAGTATTAAGTAATAATGTATTGTTTGGTAGATATGATGATAATCTTGTAGCAGAGGCCTCATGTTCCTCCCTCCCAACTGCTTAAGTTAACCTAATATGACCTAATATGACGACAATCGACAACCTGTCAAAATTCAGCCCCTATCCAGGAGATGAGAGCAGTAACGTAAGTGTATGAACGCGTTATGCCACATAATGCTAGTCACCATCATGCCGAGGTCCTCTGGGGCGCGTTTTTCAAATTTCAACGACCTTTAATTTCTACTAAATCATCTGTTAATATGGCGATAACTCGTTCATTTGATACTTCTCACATAATATCTAGCATCAGTTTATAGACAATGCAGGCTATCACGATAAGCGCAAATTTATTGAAGTTGGAAATGAACTTTTCAAGCTTGGACTCCACCACGATCAATCTCCGCTCGATTTTATCCTTAAAAACTCTGATGAATTCCTCTTGATTTTTAATAATCTCTTCTTGATTCTTCGAAGACGTTTCAAGCGCTTTGACTTTATTGCTAAGCTCGACAAAAATAGAGGGCTTCAGGGGCATGGTGCGATTCAAAGGTTGTGGTGTTGGCTGAGGTTGGACGAAGCTCGGAGGCTGCTCTTTCTGTTGGAGAGCAGAAGGATTAACATCAGAATCGTACCTCTCCAAGGAGCGTGAGAGTCCGCATATATCTATGTCTGTCATCATGTTGCGATAGACTCTATAGGCAGATGTCCTACGCTTTGGTTTGCGAGCAGCCTTGTCGATCTCATGCGATTTCAGATCAACAGGCTTTTCGGACTTTTCATATTCGTCTACCATAGAGGCTCCGTAAACTTTTACCTCGCTAATAGGACAATAATGTTCGTTCCCATAGTGTGAATGCAATTCGACCCTGATGAACTTTCCAAATCCAACTTGATTGAGATCGAATGCCTGGAGTGTTCGAGAATCTGTTGCCGTGAACTGGCCGACGAGTTTCCAATCTGAGGCTGGATAAATATCACTAAAGTAGACTGTGAAATCTTTGGGGGTGGACGAAAAAAGCTCGTAGTTTGCTATCTCGATATGTGTTGCTTGTATCGTCTCGCAAAGCTCTATCACAAACCAAATTTTCGTTTTACACGGATTTAGCATATACTCATCAATCATGTCATTCATAATGTGCGATGCCTTCTTTGCTTCTGGATTAGTTTCAACTACCTTTGCGCATTCGGCCGAGGCATAATTCTTGGCATCACTATATTTGTTGACGTTGGTTAGTTTACCGGTAAGTTCGAGATGGTTCAAGGCGGTATTCGTGAATACAGTGCACTCGACCAAGATTGAACTCCCAAAAAGTGATCGATAAGAAGAGGCAACCAATAATTCAACAACACAACCGACCATGAGATTAAGGTAAACATTGTGACGAGGCCGGTGGCTATTGAATTTTAAAGGGAGCCTCATGTTTGAGAGGTTACATCTATGTGGCTGCTGAGAATATCTTCAAGCTTTCGCGGCCAATATTGATACTGAGCTCGATTCTTGCCGCTCGAATTTCGTTTTTCTATTTAATAATGATCCCCGAGAGAGTTTTTGTGGAATTATAAGAGAGACCCAGGAATAAAATGTGTTCTGAAGGAACTCGCGCTTCTCGTTTAGGGGTGAGCACGAAGAGGCGAATTTTTTCCCTCCTCTATCTTGCTAGCCTTTCTACGCGCCGTTGTGCGCGCTTAGACTGTTATGATTCAAAGACTCGGGATAAACTTGCCATAAGTTTCATCTGATGTGATCACTATAAGCTTTGGAGAAGTCTACATTCCAAGCTTTTCAAGAATAGTATGTACTCACGACTAAAATAAATTGAAATTGCACCATCGCTTATGACGAGCCACCCAAAGGACACGGTAGCGTTTAGTGCGTGGACCTTGGCGAGCCTCCGACTTATGTTAGGATAACCTGAACGGTTGAGTTCTTTAGCATTAGTATCAAACGAGTTTACATAATTTTCAAGACTACCTGAGCACTCGTAACCAAGTGAATAAGACCACGAGTTGTTACTCCTATCGCTTTCCGTCTATCTGCGATTCCTTCATAAAAGGCTCATAGTTTTTAGGCTCAATCTTATGCGCCAAGCTCAGCTGAAAGAGGATTCGGGTTGGTTCCGTTGAGATTGACGCTGCTCAGGACCTGAAACACTACACTCTGGCGTCGAGTTAGACGGGTTGTCAAGCTGATTATCTACCTTGGACGCTCTTGGTGGAAAGCTCTTCAATTGCTCGGCCATTCGATGGTCACTAATCGAGTCAAAATGTGGCGGATAGGAGTGTCGTCTTATGCGGCGCTGTGGAATCTCAAGCGGGGTCACTGTCGAATCGAGAGTTGGTAAAATGTAGAGCTAAGCGCCTCCCACCATTGAATTCCAACTAGGTCAATACTTAGTGGCCGACCACTGCGCCAAGCAATGATGGCTGGACGCTTCGATTTTGAGCGAATCGAGGTTCTCATCATGTGGGTGACCTATTGCGCGGTAATCATCCAGGTGATTCGAAGATCGTGCGCTGTAGATTTGTTGCCAGAAAGCTGACAGCTTGCCAACGAGTGGCAGGTATCCACGTGTTTAAGGCTGCCATTCGAGCTCGAGAGGAGACTGCGCACTCGATCCACGTGAACAGCAGAATCAAGAAATAACAGCTGATCACCAAAATTCTTCCCCAACATTACCAGAGTTCCGTCCATCAATATGGAGACTGTAATTCCCCCGTAACAAAAGTGAGCTCATCACCCATGAATCGCTATAGGTCTTTGTATTCAGGAGGAGTGGAGATGTGAGTATTCCGGATAGCTCAGTCGATCATGGGCGCCATCGCGCACCTACAGTATTTGTCTCTGGTTTCCAAGATAATAAATGAATTAGAAAACCACAATGAACCAAATGACAAGGACTTGGCCGAGTTCATCATCCATTTGTATGACAAAAATCCAAAGTTGGAAAAGTTCCAACGAGCATTGGAGGAAAATGAAGCGGACTTTAATGTTATTCTATCCACATCGTTGTTCAATATCATCCAACTTATGCGTCCATCTACATTATCGAAGGAGCAGAAGGATACGATCAGACGAGCCTCTGAGACAACCGATGATAGCAGAAAAAACAACCATGATAGGGGACACAAGAGTCGCAATCGAGAGCAGAGCCATACGGATCGTAGGCAAAAGGAGGAAAATTACACTGACTCGAGAGGTAACAAGAGATTGCGTGGGGGTTACGAGGGTAGCGAACACTCACGACAAGATCGCTCGGATTACGGTAGCAAATTCGAAGAAATCAACTTTCGAAATCCCATAAGGCCGCTGGAGGCACCGATCGTAGAGACAGCGCAGGAGAAAGATACACGGTCAAAGATGAAGAGAATGTCGTCACCTGAGAGATGGGAGTGGAAACAACTCCAGGCTGCCGGCGGTGTTAAGGCTCACGAGTTAGCGGAGATTGAGGATGAAGATGATGACGTGGAGGATGTTGAAGTTGAGATGGCAGAACAAGGGGCGCCATTCTTGAGAACTCATGGTAACTTTAATTCCGTTGACCTGGAACCAGTGAGAATTGTGAAGAATCCAGACGGGTCTCTCTCAAAAGCAGCCATGATGAGAGCTGCCCTATCCAAGGAGAGTAGAGAAATACGACAGCAACAACAGCGTGACGAGAATGCAGCCACCTCGTCAAGGTTGGGACAGAAATTGTACGATCCGCTAGCGGAAGACGATGACTATGTTCCTACGTCCGCTTATCGACGGTTACAAGAACTACCAGAGTGGAAACAAGTCATAAGTAAGAATTCTTACGGAAAAAAGACTCAACAATCGGTCATAGAACAGCGTAAGAGCCTACCTATTTATGCCTTCAAACAGCAACTGTTGCAATCAATCAGAGACAATAAGATTCTTGTCGTTATCGGTGAAACTGGTAGCGGTAAGACAACACAAATGACTCAATACCTGGCGGAGGCCGTCGACGAAAGAGGCAGGAAGATCTATATCAAGAATGGACGCATGATTGGTTGCACACAGCCTAGACGTGTTGCCGCTATCTCTGTGGCAACTAGGGTAGCCGAAGAGTTTGGTTGTCTAGTTGGTCAAGAGGTGGGTTACACAATTCGATTTCAAGATGAAACTTGCGAGAAGACCCAAATCAAATACATGACTGACGGTATGTTACTAAGGGAGTGCCTCCTCGACAAAGATCTCAGCAATTATTCTGTCATAATGCTTGATGAGGCTCACGAAAGAAACCTGCATACTGATGTCTTGTTCGGACTCATGAAAGCAGTAGTTACCAAGAGAAACGATTTCAAGTTAATAGTTACATCGGCAACTTTGGATGCGATCAAGTTTTCAGAATATTTCTTTGAGGCCCCCATTTTCCGCATACCTGGAAGAACGTTTGACGTTCAGATACAGTACCTAAAAGAACCCGAAACAGATTACCTTGAGGCCTCAATACTGTGCGTTTTACAAATTCATATCACTGAACCACCAGGAGATATTCTTCTCTTCTTGACTGGTCAAGAAGAAATTGATACGTCGTGCGAGGTTCTCTTCCAGAGGATGAAGGATCTTGGGCCAAAGGTACCAGAGTTAATTATTTTGCCTGTCTACTCGGCGCTACCTAGTGAGATGCAAACGAAAATTTTCGAACCAACGCCGCCAGGCTCTCGGAAAGTTGTGATAGCCACAAATATTGCTGAAACTTCATTAACAATCGACGGAATCTACTATGTAATTGATCCTGGTTTCGTCAAGCAGAAAGTTTACAACTCTAAAACTGGGATGGATTCCCTCATTGTCACACCAATTTCGCAAGCTCAAGCTAAGCAACGAGCAGGTAGAGCTGGTCGTACTGGACCTGGAAAGTGCTATAGACTTTACACAGAGCGGGCCTACAATGAGGAAATGCTCGCCACCTCTGTACCCGAAATTCAGAGGACAAATCTTGCGTCAACAGTGCTACAGCTCAAGGCAATGGGTATAAATGATCTCTTAACTTTTGATTTTATGGACAAGCCACCAGCTGAGTCCCTCGTAGCCTCCCTGGAACTTCTCTACTATCTTGGAGCCCTCGATGATGAGGGGCTCCTGACAAGGGTTGGTAGAAGAATGGCAGAGTTTCCGCTTGAGCCGAACTTGTCAAAAATACTCATAATGTCAGTTCATCTCGGTTGTAGTGAGGAATTGCTCACTATAGTTTCCATGTTGTCTGTACAGAACATTTGGTTCCGACCGAAAGATCAACAGGCCCTTGCCGATTCCAAGAAGGCCAAATTCAATCAAGTGGAGGGCGACCATTTAACCCTCTTGGCGGTATACAATGCCTGGAAAAACAACAATTTTTCAGCGAGTTGGTGCCGAGATAACTTCGTTCAACATAGAAGTCTCAAAAGAGCTCAGGAAGTTAGGAGACAGCTGCTGAGTATAATGGACAGGCATAAGCTGGATATCCTCTCCTGTGGTAAGGCTACTGCGCGCATCCAGAAAGCGATTTGCAGTGGCTTCTTCCGGAATGCTGCCAAGAAGGATCCGCAGGAGGGTTATAGGACTGTCGTTGATGGGCAGGTTGTGTACATTCACCCTTCGAGTTGCTTGATCAACATAAAACCCGAATGGACAATCTATCATGAGCTCATCCTGACGACCAAAGAGTACATGCGCGAAGTGACAACTATCGATCCTAGATGGCTGGTCGAATTCGCTCCCTCCTTCTTCAAGTTTTCCGACCCAACAAAATTAAGCAGAAACAAGAGAAAGTTGAAGCTGGAGCCACTGTATAATAAGTATGAGGAACCAAACGCTTGGAGAATCTCACGAACACGGCGGCGACGAAATTAAAGATTGCATTCTTGGATGCCACGACCGCTCGGGTCATCAACAACCTTGTCGCTATCATCGGTCGCCCCTAGTAGCGGCTATATTCGACCGACGGAGGAGCAATCCGTCAAATTCGGGCATGACTCAGCTTGAAAGTACACCAATCGGGGGTAGAGTCCAATAGATCTGAAAAAGTGCTCCACCGATATTGTTTTGGATCGTTCGAATTTGCAAAGCTCTTTTCTGCCGCCATTGAGTGTGGGCCTGCCGATTTTCATAGCCAGGCGATCAGAAGAGATCATATTGTTGTTCCTGACCAAAATCGAAACTTTAATATACAGGCTTTTTTACACGCCCACAAGTTCATTTTCTTGCCACATGATGTAATAGGATAACTTGTCTACTTGAGTAGTTAAGTTTCCGGCTGGAAACTCGATCGAGCCGATCGCATGGAAAGCTACCTCTAATTCTCGATACGAGCCGCTTTGTTTGGCCTCATGTCGCTGAAATCTCCATCAAGTGGATCGGAGGGATTTTGCCTGAACCAGAGTCTCAATCTGCAATGACTTTGACAGATAGCTTCTTCTTAGGCTGTTATCAGACTCGTTTTATCAGATATGAGCAGCCTCGTTGGTGGACGTGATCAATGCACCTTCAGATCTCGCTTGTTTACAACTTATATCTGACAAACTCTCCCTTGGTTCTGAAAACTCTAACTACGATGGGCTCGGTTCAATAAATTCGAGATAATACGAAGATTCCACACTAAACAAGATCACCATGGCGTTGGATAGGGTGGTTGTAATAGATCCGGGCGACTCAAATTCGGGAAATTGTTTGACACTCGAAGACCTAAGAAAATACGACGGAAAGCAAGACGATGGCAGGATTTTTATAGCAATCAATCGGGAAATCTACGATGTAACTAAAGGTCGACAGTTCTACGGACCGGATGGACCATATGCTCCTCTTGCGGGACGTGATGCAACGAGAGCGCTGGCCATGTTCACTTTGGATGTTGTCAAAGATGAATGGGACGACTGTTCAGACCTAAACAGCTCTCAGAGGAAAAACGTTGCTGACTGGCAAGCCAAGATCAAAAAGAAGTATGACTACGTCGGTCGACTGATTCGGACTGATGAAAGAAATTTGGACACAATCGATAAGACAAACTTAATCTCCCACAGCTAAGCTACTTGTAAGAAAACTTAGATTACTAGCTAGCCTGAGCGAGCGAAGGCTATATGTTCGATCGGCCCTGATCGCACTGTCTGACTCTCCAACCTTCCACGCTGATACGAATACCGTTCATCTCCTGGTTCTGATTTTATCACAGATTGTCATCCACCCCGGACCGGTCTACTGTTTGGTTTTTGGGGCCGATCTAGAGTCGAAAAGTTATCATAGAGCAGCGTCATCCGGTGGAATGTCCTGTAAATAGGCCTCCGGTAGAAAGTCGGTCTAATAGAGTTGCTTGGCCTGCGGGCAGATAGCGAAAGGCAGGGCGTGCGGCGAAGGTTCCGCCACCGCCGCACTTCCTCTGAAGACGAGCCGATCAAGAGAGAATTCGGGGCCTTTATCGGCAATGCGCGTGGCGAGGGGGCTCTCCCCATACGAAGAAGTGTCAAAGATCGGACCCAGGTTCCGGTTGTGCCACCCATACTGGTATTGTTGATCCTGTTAGCTCTTTAGTACGATGAACCTCATTCAATTGTTGAGTAACCCCGATGAACGTTGAATTTCTCGGCAAAGCCTTAAGTTAAGCTGATCCCGAATAGTTGCAGGCTGACCTAAGACCACCCAACATGTCCAATCTTGTTTCCGACACATCGCCTCGATAGGGAGCTTTCACTACCTTGCATTCGGATGCCCGATAAGATGCTAGACCGGCGCTGCGTTTTTCTTGAGCGAACTTCGAGGACATGCCATAGATAATTTGAAACTCTCATCCGGTCCATCGGTGTGTACCTCCCCAAGGCACTGGTTGTGGTCAGCTAACATCGATGTAGATGAGATTGATTTCTGGTACTCTAGTGAGAATCTGGCCGACTCTCGTTTGATCCTGCTCACTTATACCTGCACTCAGAGCAACGCTCTCTAACACATCGAGGTTTTCCTCCGCCAACGCAGGCCATTCCTCGGGCGAGGTTTGTTTATGGATGGCCGTGGATTGATTATGACCATGAAAAGCTGTTGCCATCTCAAATTTGCCAACATCGTTCATGTTTGATGCAATAACAGATACACTTGCGTACTCTTGACCGCTAGATCTGAACTAGTAAGAATGCGTCAGCGATTCCTGGAACCCGCTCTCCAATAATGATCTGTTGAGTCAGGGGAGAGCATCCTTGAATTCCAACTTGACGCCCTCCTCGATATTTAGAGTCTCTGATTATTAATTTTAGTATGCTAAGCTTAGATGAGGGTCGAGATTATGCGTATTCTCTCGCATATGACACCGACTTATGTCCACCGATGGCATCGCTCGCTTTACACGCATTTCCCTTTGTTCCTCCCTATCCTAGAGCTGACTGCTTGATAACCCCATAACTGCCAGTAACTCTCGGCCTCTGGCTGCAACATGCAGATGTAGGCGGTAAAAATCTACGATTCTCACAAGTGAGAGCTTGATGGAGAGCCAGCGTGACAAGACAATCATAGGAGTCAACTTTACGCAGCCATCCAATGTTATCCTAGGAGCAGGAAGTCTCAACACGACGATGCAAGCGATTTGGCAACGGGGCAACTATGACGAGGTTATTATTAAGCGTATCGCCACCCAATGCCATACTGAATGGGATACAGCCAATAGCGGGATCTCAAATACCCTCTTTATCAGATTCCATCCCTCACTGAAAACATGCAGTGATATCGCCAAAAAGAACAAAAGTGCTGGCCATGTTCACTTTTGGATGTTGTTAAACATAAATGGGACGATCGTTCAGACTTAAATGTCTCTCAGATAAAAAACGTTGCTGACTTCGAGCATCATCATCTTCCGTCTTCATGCACATCGTTTCAGTACTAAATTCTTGAGAGCGCCCACTCACGGACCAAGAGTCTTGACTTCCGGCCGCGCTAGACCTGAGCGCTGTACCCATCGATCAGATACTTTGGGCAGCTCTATATAAACACGAATCGCCATCCACTAATTAATTTGACTAACCAGAAGGTTTTTTAACTTTGGAAGACTTGCCTCGAGAGTAGGCTTTGAAGGATATCTAAAAACATGCCATATCAGTTATAATTTTTGGCAGGTGCTCAGATATATAAATTAAATCGTAGTCATAACTTTGGATGATTTAATAAGTTATGGAATTATACAAGGGCTCTGACCTGCATATTTCCAAGTGACAAGATCAATATTTTCACTATGTAATCATTGGATCTGATCCAAGTCGTCAGCTCTACGCAGAGGGAAAAGCTCAAGGGCCAGCTGCAGACGATTGTTTTCTTGCTCGGCCACATTGCGGATATGATAGAATGGGAGCTCAAGAACTTCGGGTAACCACTCTATTTGCAACCTGTAGGGTACAGGTGGCAGTGCTGGCCTCTCGGGTGGACCTGGTAATGCGCGCTCTTTGCGACAAATCTCAATCTGTTGCAAGATGAAAGAGTCTCGATATAGTTCCATCCAAGATCTATGCATAAGTCTGTTAATATTCCTGATGTTGAAGTCTCTTAGGCACAGATGTCGCCACAAGGTCTCACCATGTCGGAAAATGATGGATCTGAACTCGTTGTTAACTTGTGCCATTCTAATTATTGAATCAACGTCAAGTTTCTTCAATATCTCCAATTTCATTTCAGTTGGCAGTAGAATGAGACCAGGTGAGATTATTTCGATCAATTGCTTGACGTAATTGTTCAGCTGATTGGCGAGCTGTGTTCCGGAATTGTATCGGCCACTAGTGTTTCCTAAGAGCCGTAGATTTAGTTGTGCTTGAAGAGCGTGCTCAGATGGGTCAACATCAAAACGATCATTGTTATATTCCCATTCGTTAGTATTATGACTTGAAGGATGCTGCCGATTTTTCTCACCGAAGACTGCACAAGCCGAACCGTCGTCGTCAAATTGTAGTCGGATCTTCAGTGTTTCAGCGATTGGTTGATTTTTGATATCTCTTGGAGCCGATAGAACGAACATCTTTTTTCCTTGACGACCAAATGGTAGACCTACCACGTGGATTATGGTATTGTGAACAATATCATCGCAAAGAGTCGGTTGTTGGACCAGATAGCGTCTCATATAGGTCGCTCGGAAACCAAATAGAGCGTAATCAATGTGAGGTTCTTCGACTATCTCAAAGCCTGAGCTCACAAACGCTTGGAGCAGATCTTGAGAGAAGACTCGCAATTGCTGCTTCGTGTAGAACAAAGGGTCCATCTCGTACGAGTAAGGTAATGCCCTTTTCTTGTATCAAACAGGGGCTATATCATCGCGTTTAATTCTAGCACGCCAGTCTTGAAGATCAGCTCAACTCGTCCTCTCCCGTATCGTTCTCTAGAATCACCATCCGATGACTGGTTCGAATTGAATGCTATTTAATAATAGAAAATTTGCGCGATATCCGATAGATGTTGAAAGTGTCTAAAGGTCGATACAGATCGACAAACAATGAACAGGATTGTTGTTGTTGTTATTGTAGCTCGTCACTGACAGAGGGCGACAGAGGATTCGAGCGCTTTCTAGAAGCTTCGCAGGAATCGGCAAAACGGAGAACGCATATTGCAGGAACT
>Ga0209372_1000227_pt1 | contig 39210 bp, 21 predicted proteins | sample AgamicAtPe_FD_187170 | JGI IMG/M metagenome (GOLD analysis project Ga0209372, IMG submission 187170) | Agave microbial communities from Guanajuato, Mexico - At.P.e (SPAdes) (version 2) | ecosystem: Host-associated > Plants > Phyllosphere > Phylloplane/Leaf | place: Guanajuato, Mexico | collected... | reverse complement strand
CCAACTCTACCTTTGACAGTGCAGCTGTCTGCATTCGATCTCTGCTCATGTTCTGTGGGTGAGAACGATGTGTGCTTGTCCTGACATAACTAGTCGAATAGGGGTGCAGTCGAGCTAATAGGTACAACAGCTCGAATACAAAGGATCTACACAAGAATTCAAGCGTTGGTCAGAGTATTCTCAACAGTTTGGTTTGGTTTGGTTTGGTTTGGTTGGTTTGGTTGGTTTGGTTGGTTGGTTGGTTTGGTTGGTTGGTTTGGTTCGTCTGATTGGCTCTCGATCGATTTGCAACCCCCCCCCCGCGCGCGCGCGTGTGCCCGTACATAGAGAAAAAGGTGCAGAAAATACCCTACTTCATAACTTCTGAACGGTGTGTTCTCGTTTGATGGGACTGCCATAATCGTGTTAGGCATCGTCTTATTAGTCTAATTAGATCAAAAAATTTGAAAAAAAACAGGTGGCAACTTCCGTAATACACCCCCTCTTGTAAAGTCGCCTCACCGAGACCCCTTGAATAAACCGAGTACGCCTAACCGACTATTTGCAATCATCTTTATATCTAGCTGGCAGAACTACCCTGTGGTAACGCTGTGCCCTCTATCGTCCGAAGGTTGAGTGGATGATAACCGAAAGGTAAGCGTTACACCTGTGCCTAAATCTGCCTAAAAAGGGCGAGGGAAATGAAAATTTTAGGCACTGCCGATAGGCATTTCCTACCCCCAACACTACCCGAGAGCCAGTCTTCCCGGATTTCAGATGACACATCCTAACTCTTATCCAGCCTGACATGGGGGCAAGTTCGAGTGGTTTTCTCAACTCGGCCTGTCTTTCTGAGAGGAGATGAAGAAGCACTCAAACCGAACCCCATACTTGTTATCATCCTTCAATAAACAACTTCGACACATTTGTCCAGCTAGCAAACGGAACTTTGAACATGGTTGCGCCAGACGAATAGACTTGCAAGTTCCAATGCTACTGAATCCTCTGATTAGATTTTGGATCGAGACCTGCTCCTTGCTTGAACTCAGTCAATCTTCAAGTGTCCCATTCGTTGCTCAACTTGTACCCAACCACTTGCATTGTGGCTGTCAGCAAGAGTTACCGAGACTCTGTTCGTCACAAACATTTCCGACAGAAATTTACGAAATGAAGCACATATTTAGACGTAGGCTCGCTCGCTCTATCACCCTTTTGGTGGCTAAACTACAAACAGGGTTAATATAAAAGTTCGCGATTGGAGCTCGACAGCATCTGTAAGAATGCGCGGCAACAGGCGATGCCACGTTGAAAACAAACGGAGTTTAGCCAGACAAACAACTATCTCCACGAGCGATCACGGAGAATAGCGTTTAGTCTGGTTCTCGCCGATAAGAATGGTAACCGAGATCACACTGTTATGGAATATCTCAGAGAAAATATATATTCCTTTGTGGCCATATTCATAGCCAATGTGTTGTTCGTCAAGTTCATCGAAGAATATTTGCTCGAAAATCGGCTGCTGAAGCCATTCATTGATTTCTTCGTGAGTATCGAGAGGAGAGCTTTGCAACCTGAGGAAGAACAGAAATTGAGCGAAGAATGTGACAGAGTTAAGCGTCTTCTGGCTACCATAAGAAGGATTCGGATGGAACGAGGTCTGCCAGCGCCCGTGTTAGACTCACAAGAGTTGTCAGAGACTGAATCAGACTCAGATATTGAGTACGAGACAGATTCTGGGACAGACTTGGAGGCCTAGCGACCTTGGGTGCGCCTATGTGGCGAGTGCAGCGCAAGTGGTGGCGGAGGCAACAGGCGAGCCGAACCGAGCTGCATCGCGGCGAGAGCGATCGTATCAGACAGAGCAACACGTGGGCAAGCGAGCGAGCGCGGACAGAGAGACGAAGAGATGTCGTCGAGCAAGAGAAGGAGAAGGAGTCGGGGTAGTAAAAAACCAACAATCTATTAAACTCTGAGTAGGAAGAGCGAACGCAATCGAAGGTAACCTACATATAGAGCATTATTGGTATGCAAACCTCATCATCGCTTCTACCACTGAATTGCCACCACTGCAAAACAAGCTCTCGGCAAAACCATGCAACCCGCATATGATCTAGTAGCTTAATTTTGGGACTGTTGTCAAATAGACCTCTCATACGAAAAGAAAGAAGGAGAGACGACAAGGAGCAAAGGCTTAAGTTGATTTTAGGTTGAAGTTGGCGCTGCATTGCAAGCTCCTTGGCCAAAGACCAACTGAGCGTACCTCTCGCTTTAATGCTTGGCTTCGTTCGGCCAAACAAGGTTACTGGCGGTCGCTCATTGGATTGAGGAATGGCAGCCAATGACAGGTAGCTAGCTGGTTGACATTCACACTCGAGCGACTTCGAGAGTCTCTAAGGCCGCCAAAAGTGTTAATCAACCATCGAGCAAACGCATCGAACAAGCGGCCTGGCCATTTGCAAAGCAAGTCCACTAGTTGCTTGGCTGCCTTACCTCGTTAGGTCCCTGTTAGAACAGCAGTTGTTCGTATTAAGTGTTCTAGCTTGGGCTGATGAGCAAGTTAGCGGACAAAAAGGCTGGAGAGACTCTCGCTCGCAAGTCAATCCAAATTGGCCAAGCTAGCCAATGAGAGGGTGCAATTTACATGCACCTGAAGCCCCATCGAGCACGTCCGATCGCTAGTTAGTTTAGATTTGGTTTGAGGGCCATAGGAGCTGATTGATTTGTGCATCAATCATCTCGGATGGAGTTGCATAACAATCTAGATGCACCATAAGACTGGTCAGTTTTACAAGTTTAAGGCTGAGTGTTTTGCAGAACAGAAGCGGACTTTGCATATGGAGGGACTTTGTTGCTAACAAGTTTAGTGATAAGTGATCTCGCCGCTTCCAATCTGAGAGCTCATGGCAAGTCTTGCTAACAAAATGTTGATTTTAGCCTTCGCTTTTACAATTGGTACTTTCGAAAGTTGGTTACATTGGTCATGTCGCTTTCTCAGCCGCCCATCCCTCACCCTGGCAAAGTCGGCCGATGGTGGACAACGAGCGCGGGCATCTGATAGCAATCGATGGCGCTCGATTGCTCTCAGGGAATCCAGCTGGGCCAGTAATAAAAAGAGTCTGCCCGCCGAAGGGTTCGCCAATAGTTTGGAACTTGGCCTGTCTAGTCTGTGGCCAAATGCCAGCCAGGAAACCAACTGAGCGTAAAGGCGAAAACTGCGACTTGGCGGATCTAGTTGGATGGCTGTCCGGCTAGCTAGCCGGGTAGCAAGTCCGCGGAAGACCAGAGGAAATGAGCGGGGCGCCCAGGTAGCTGTAAGTCGGCTCCTCGTTGCGTTGCTTCACGTTTCGTTTCGTTCTGTTTCATTTCGTTTTGTTATGTCGTTGTGTGTTTGCCGTTGTAGTTGGCGCTAGAAAGCATTGGTTTTATAACAACTGACCAAACCAAGCGCTCCACCCGAACCAGCTTGCCAAGGGCTTGGCGCCAGATTTTGAGAGCCACGCGCAGGCGCACTAGCTGGATCGGCGACCTGTTGCCCATCACCATCCCTTCCAACAGGAATCGTCTGAAGCCCGGCGACAGTTGGTTAGTTTAGAGTCAACTTTCGAACAGTGCAGTCTAATCCGTTTGGGTTTGTGGATGGCCATTTGCGGGCGCATCGTTCGAGCAACCCGAAGGAGGGAGACGCGATGAGAGAACAGCAAGAGGCGAGAGCGGCGGCTTCAAGTAAATCTCAACCCCTTTGCTCACCGCAACTCAGAGACCAAGAGGCAGGCGTCAGTCGTGTCACTCGTTGCACATGATGCAATATTGCATAACCCATAAAGCTCCGTTAGGTAAGTTCTGTTGGTTAATTGAAGATAGAACGGGTGACAAGTAGGATGCAAACGAGTCGATTGCAAGCAGAGCAGCTGCAAGCAGGCAAATGACCCCCTGAGAGTGGCCAATACATGCATTTACGGAACACCGATCAGCTGTCTAGCTAGGGCAGCGGCCTCTCATTATTTGTAATGAACAGGCGCTCGAGCAAAGTTTGTCGGCACCTGCGAGCGATTGTTGTCCGTTGTTCCTCGCTAGACACTTGAGCTTGTCCGACAGTGTCTGCTTGTTTGTTTTAGGCTGGTGTTGGCGTCGGTAGCGCTTTAAACGGCACAATGGCGCCGCAATGGCTGGGCTTGTCGGCCTGCAGAAAGCCAAGTAGCCAAGCTCTGGAGTTCGCATCCAAGCTAGCGGCGCTAAAACACAATGAAAGATGTCTGCTTTACGAATGATGTTGTCACGAAATTAATGATTGCTCATGCAACCCATCCGCCGCTTTGGAGCGAGCGGTGGCCAGTGTTTGCGGAGGGATGGATGGGCGAGGAAAGAGAGAGTTGGAGAGGAAGAGAGAGAGAGAGAGAGAGACGAGGGATGAGGGGCGAGAGTGAAGAGAAAGGGAGATAAACAATCTGTTCGAGCCAATGAGCTCGTCGGGCTGGCGGCGGCGGGAGGAAAATTGATGATTGGGCGTTCACTTTCATATGCTCTAGCCGGTTCGTCCAACGTTCGAGAGATGAGGAAGAGGAGGGAGAAGTTTGGAGGAGAAGTTTTCACGTTTGGGTGCAAGAGGGTTGGCAGCCGGCTATTTGCGTAGGTATTCAAAGGCAGCCGCGATGGTTCCTTGATTAGCTTTCGCTAGCTCGCCGGCCAGAGCGACTACCTTCTCAGGTACTTTCCGTCCGGCCGCCCGGCCGAGCGTCTAACCTTTTAATTGTTCCTTTTGTTATCCCCTTCGATCCGTTTTGCCTCGCCCGTCGCCAGTCTACCTTTGGATGCTTGTTAATAAAACTTTCAAGCCGCAAAACAAGAGCACTGGCGGATTGAACGAGCGACAACAAAAGGTTAAACCAACCAATTGGAGGCAATTTCATACTTAAAACACACCCAAGCATAGTGTTGGATTTGCTCTCCCTTTCTCTCTCTCTCTCCATTATTGGCACAATTCTTTAAAGTTGTTCAAGCTCGAGCATCACTGCTCGGCGGGCAGCTTGCAAGCTCGCTTTTGTCTCTCGCTCGGCCAGGTGCAGTTTGCGCCAAATACAGACCTCACATGTAAGCCAGCCAAAAGGGAGAGTGAATCAGCTCTTGAGTGGCAAGAGCAAAACTCTGGCCAGCGCGTGCAAAGACCGGACAGAACGGGGATAGAGCTCGCGCTGTGGTCATAAATCAAGGCTACATTTGATCTGCATCTTGTTGCCCTGCCGCCTCCAGCCGAGATGGGCCACAGGTTGTCGCCTTATAGTTGGAGGTTCAACCATTGAGCTTGCGAGCCTGCAATAAGCCACTATCTCGTCATTTATCTCCCTCTAACCGATCAGCTTAAATAGAGTTGAACGGTAACAATGGGCGCTTCCGTTTTGGCTACATCCTTCCGCCTTCAATGCGAGTCGCCGATCTCTTCCGATTATCAGCAGACTTGGGGGCGCCCAGAAAGCTCGCCTATCTTGCTCGGCCCATCTGGGAGGGGCGCTGAACCTGTTGATTGTTTTCCGCCGCTCGTAAGGCGGCCTCCTCGAGAGCGAGAGAGAGGGAGAGGGCGAGGATGACGATTATTCAATCGGCCTTAAAAGCAACCAATGGAGCCAATAGTGAGAGGAGCTAATGGTGCGTTCGGCCCTGCAAGCGTTAAATTGGGAGCATTTGCTCGCTGAGCGAATGCAATCAGCTGCGGCTCCTTTACCTTGTAGACACACACACAGTCTTGGCCCTAAGCAGATGCGGCTTGCCTAGCTTAGGCAAAGCAGAGAGAGGGCAGGTAGGTTGCAGGTGAGACTTTGTTAACGCTGTCGAGCTCACCTGGACAGGCGAGAGTTGGGCTCCAGCCGGCCAAGATTGATCTGGACTGGGCGTTTTGGCAACCCGAGCTTGATCGAGCGGCGCCAACGGGGAAACGGCGAGCTCTTGGCCATGTCTAGTCTTTGTAGGGGAGGATAGGCCGACAGGGAGTGTTAAAGGGACCATACGAGCGCACTGTTGGCGCCTCACACTGGGCGCCAGCCATGACGGGCGCGAGGAAAGGCGCCACTTTTCGAAAGTGAGCTGTGCTCGCGCCTTCCGAAGCTACCCTGACTAGATCCAATTTGAACTCCTTCATCATGATCGCAAATCATGACGTTGATTATTGACTCAACTTGGTTTCGCTGAAATCGATTCCAAAAAGTCTGGCCGCCGCCGCCGTCGTCGTCTTGTTGGCGCCATTTGCATACCAGCGGCCAGCCAGAGACTCGTGGGCGCAAGCCTGCTGCTCTGGACAGGAAACTGCGCTTGCATTGTTCTCGAACTTTTGAGGAGGTCGGAAGATGGGCGAGCGAGCGGATCGGATCCAATTAAAATGCTCCCATTCCGCCTGAGGTTGTTGTTGTTGCGGAAACGCTTGGCTGGCGAGCAGCGATGTGTCGCCCATGTTGGTCCCATTGTGTTCAGGCGAGGGTCTGAACACGACACTTCGAAATAGAGAGCTACCTTCGGCCACCCAAAGGAGCGTTTGCATGCAAGTGGCAAGAATTTGTGACAGTGAGAGTCGCGGTTGTAGCTTCAGTTGCTGGCAGTACCATTACGACAAACATCTGCATCAAATCCTTTGGATTCAGTCAAACTCTTGCCCACAAGCTCCAAATTTGCATCCACAAGAGGCAGCCGCCACTCGAGCGAAGAGGCTCGCTCGCAACACCTTTACCTCAGGTGTCACTACAAATTTAGATTGATGCTGTGACGCTCGAAGGAGCTTCGGCTCGCTGATTTAGTTAGATCCAAAACTCAAACCAAGCAGACAAAACTCTCACAATCAATCATTTTGTTGGCCTGAGTTTTGGAAATCAACCCATCCTCTCCGCAGGCTTGCGAGTATCAATCATTTGGGATCTCTGTCGGCCATCTAAGGAAATTTGAATCAACCTCTCGCTCGCCTGTGCCACTCTGCCGCAGGATTTGAGTGGAGCAGAGTAGAGTTCAATTCAGTTTAGGTCGAGTTGTTTGCATTTCCCTCTCTCTCTCTCTCTCACCCCTACCTATCATCGCCCTCACACACACACCTGAGCTCACCTGTTCGGGCCGCCCGACTGCGGCCAGACTCGTGCTCGGTCAGCCACCTCTGAGCCGTTACTCTTGTGGCTCATTAGGGGAAGATTTGCATAATTTTGCGCAAACCCGGCCGGCAACACTTTGCCACCCATTGCGGGCCGACGAGAGTGCATGCGAGATCCGGGGGCGAGTTTTGCTGGACCAACCAAGTGTTAGCTTTGCCGCCGCCGCCACCTCCACCTCCAACAACAGCAGCAACAACAATTACAACAAACTGCTCTTGAATGGCGCCTAAGGCAGCAGAGTTGCGTTCGGCGCCCAAATAAGAGGGCATTCAGTCGGACAGGCGAGCAAAATTTGGTTAGGCAACCAACTGCGCGCGGGCCCCCCAAGCGCTCGAGTTTGGTGCCCGAGATTGGCAGGCTGCGCGACCGCGAAACTCGCTCGACTTCAGCGGACACAGGCAAGCGCACCTGGCTGATAGACTCGAGCTTGGCGGGCGGAAGGGGCAACTGGAAAGCCCGTTAAGCTCGCCCATTACGAGCTCGAGCTGCTTGGACGGGAGAGGGGGCAATATTTTGAGCAAGTTTCGGTCGCAATGGCCAATTTCTGGCCATCGCCAACCCGACGGCGCATCCATTTGATGAAACAAACGAATAAAGCGCGAACAGCTTCCTGGCCAAATTAGAACTATTCTGAGGGTTTTGTGAGGGAGGGACGCAAAGTTCGTCCAAATCTGGTCAATCTTAATTTCAATGCTGCTCGCCATTAGCAATGGCAATGGATTCATCAAACAAACTGGAAGACCAACCTGATGTAAGATGAATTTTGCGGCCACAACAATTGCTCTCAAATTTCTAGGTCGAGCTAATTGCTCGATCGCTTATCTCGAACGAAAGAGTGGCCTTCCACTTATTTCGGGATCGCAATTAGCCTCACAATCAGACGGCCGGTAGATTTCTAACTCTATTCCACAGCCTCCCATTCGAGTTCGCGTCTAAACAGCACCACTTCCTGGATGATTCTCTGAAGGGCAAATCTTCGGCGAGAATCATCGCAACAAGCGGCCTCAGCAGCAATGAACTTGGTTCGCGAGCAACAACGAGCGCGCGGCCAGCGATCCATTAGCTTGAAGCCAAAATTAGACGAACTCCGCTCTGGGGCCGCCAGTTTAGATATAAAGACGAGCAATCAGATTGGACTGGCCACCGATTCAAGTGGCCAGCTGGCTAAGGGAGCCGAAACCTGTAATCGCGGCTCGCTCAGCTCGGCCGGCTCCTCCTCGGGCTGCTCGTCGGTGGCGGAGACCTGCGAGCTCGCTGACTCGCCCGCCTCGAGCACCAGGCGCGAGCTTGGGCGCCCCGACCATTCTGGCGCCGGCTCACCACTCGAAGGCGGCGCGCAAATCCGGAAGGAACTCTCTCGGCCGGACAAGAGGCCTTCCAAATGTGGTGGCGCAAACATCGCACGGATGACGACGGGTTCAAGTGGCGGGCGCGCACAAGTTGATTTTCGCCGTGAAAATTGGAGGCCTGACGGCGACGGCGGCCGTGGCGCCACAATGAGCGAGTTCTCCGCTTTCAGCCTGAGAAGGAGCCTCGAGCATAAGGTTGCAGTGGAGGCCGCGAGTGTGGGGTTAATGCTCCACCATCGAGAGGCTAACGATCCCAAAAGACGAGAGGCTGCCACAGGAATTGAGCCCCAAAAAGTGGTCCATCACCAGGCTTTTGCGCAAGAGTTTCAATCTAACAACAACAAGGCACTCAAGTTGCCCACCTCGAGGCTCAGCTTACGGCCCCAGGCCAAGGGGTCGCGCGCGGGTAAAACAATCGGAAGATCTCTAAGCGGCGCCAGGTTGATTCCGCGGGAGGCCTTAGAGTTGCGCTCTGGAGGGCAGCTTACATTTGGCGAGCGGAAAGCGGACGATTACTGCTGCTGCTGTTCCGGCCACTGCGACACCAGCAAGCGCGGGGTCGCGAGGCCAGCGCCTAGCTGGCCACGCAACCAGCCGGCTGGCGGCCACCATTTGGTGGCGCCGCTCGCGGATCGGGTTGCCCAGACGAACAGGCAGCCGCTTGCTAGGGCGCGCGGAGTTCAGCGGCTCAGGCGGCGGCCGCCGCTGGCCGTGCCGCCGCCAGTGGTTCCGCTGTACAAGGAGATGGCTCTCTTCGGGCCCCTCGAGTCGGCGGCCGAGTGCTCAGGGTTGGGGGCAAGCGATGGTGCCGATGGAGACGAGGATGGGAGGTGCGCGGGTCAGGCGAGGCGCGAGGCTAAGGAGGGGGCGGCTCTGTCGCAAGCAAGCGCCCAATCCTGCCCAGGGGCCAAATCCTACTACTGCGACAGTTGGGAAAACTTGCGCCAGTTCGAGGGCCCACAAAAGGAGCTCGCGGATTTCGAGGATGAGACCCATTTAGAGGGGCCATCAAATTGTTCGTCGAAAGTCACCAGCACGAGCAATCAGGACGCCGGAAGCGATAGAAGCTCGGAACATTTTGGCTCCACTTTGAGCAGGAAGGCTGGAAAGTTGCTCGAGCGCATACGACAAAGCTTCTCTGTATTGAATTTCAACAACGGACATCATCAGGCTGCAGTTAGTCCGGACGAGCCACTTGAAGCCGAGCAACCCGCAGATTGCGAGGGTCAAGCTGATTTGAGGGACGACGAAAGGAGTTCAGTCAGCAGAGGCAAGCTCGTGCGCTCGCTAAGCGTGCAGATTTACGATACTCCCGAGTACGACGCCCAGCGCGAAGCTAAGAAGGCGGAACCTGTCGGGCAACCAACACGACCCTTGAGGGCTGCGCGACCCGCAGTGCCGCCGCCGCTACCGCCTACAAGCCCAAGGAGCGGGCGGGGGGACGCATGGCAGACGCGCGTGCAAAGCGAACGCGACTGCGCCAATGGACCAACACGAGCCAGCTCAGACTCGTCGATGGTATCCCATCTCAAAGTCGCCCACGAGCTCAGTTCAATGATAGGAGGCGAGCCGAGCGCGACGAAACCTTTGAGCCGCTCTGAGCTGGCTTCACGAGACGAGAAAGCGAGCCCAGAATCTGCCACGAAGACGGCCGCAGACTTGCAATGCGAGCAGGCCAAGCAGAAGAGACGGAAGGCTGTCAAGTGGGCGGAGGATTCTTGCGAAGATTTGCTGGATAAACAAATAGATCCACAGATAGAAGCAAACTCTCCCATTAGATCGCGAGAGAAAACTCGCTCGGATAGACCAGAGATTTTGGATCAAAATTTAGCACAACGGTCGGCTGAAGGGAGGAAGACTCCTCAAAGTGAGGCCGAGTGTGGGGCCGCTTACAAGGAGGCAAACGGAGTTTTTGCCGACGACAGGAAAGGTGAGTATGAATTTGCATAGAGGTGGCCGAAGATTGGTTGCTGGCCAGGGGTGGCAAAAGAGCGAGCTTGAGTGTCCAATGCTGTCCAAGTGAATCCATTACGAGGGAGCTGGCAAGTTCATTGACAGCGAGCAAAGTCTAGTGAGAGTCTAGTTGTGTTTGAGGGTTTGAGCTTTTGGGGATGAATTTGAATTTGCTCGCTGGCCGGTCATCCTCCAAGCTCCAGCCCATTCAAGGGGCAGTCGATTGAGCCAACAAAGTGGTTTAGTTTGTTGGCCTTGCGAGCAAAATCTCTCACATCTTTTGGGTGTAATGTGGCAAAAATTTGCATTGATCTCTGCGGACGCAAGTCCGAGGGCATCGCTTTCATGAACACAATGGCGCCAGCGCGCATCCCCTGGCCACTTTGGCAAGCTGGCTTGCTTGCCCGGCTAGCGGGCCCACTTCCGCTCGGCCGAGCTCCTCCTGCTCGCGTTGTGGGAGGAGCGGCGAGTCTTTGTCAGCTTGAAGGAGCGTAAACATTTTTCCCACCGCCAACAACAACAAGTTTAATGAACCATGAGCGCCTTTGGGGACAGCGGCATCAAACAAGCCATTGTTACCTAAGCCAGCCTGCTCTTGTTTGCCCCAAGAGGGGCCAGTTCAGAGCTGGGGGTTCCAGTTGGGGGCCCTTTCGCCCCCTTGGCCGGACGATGAACAGCTGGAGGATGGACAGTTGGCCGCGCGATGGGACCAATAGCATTTAAGCCAATTTGCCTGATCGAACTTGATCTCGCTGGCCGGACACAAATCTGACCTGGCGGGGTCATGGGACGGCCTCGCATCCGGCCAACTCTGGGCCTGGGCGTCAAGCCAGGCTAAAGCTGCGGTTGCGAGCGATCAAGCTTGCCTCGCATCCTTGTTAGCCAAATGAACTCCCATTGCCTCTCTCTCTCTCTCACACACACTCTTTTCTCCCTCCGAGCCAACAATCACGCGCCACACAAAACCAAGCTTGCTTGACAGCGGCAGCCAGAAGTCGGCCAGTTGAGGCCGGCTGATCGGCTCTGTTGGCGCATTGATTTCATTGGCAAGTTCACTGGGCTTCCGATGTTCCAGGTTTGGTCTTGGGCGCAGTGAACTCGGCGAGCGTGTTGCAATTTCATTTCATTGGTTCGCATTCGAGCGCGCAAACTAGTGTTGTCTTCAGCTACTAGAACTGAACAACCAAACAACCAACAGTCCACGCTCGAGCCATGGCAACGCTCTTGAGAGTTCAATTAACGCCTCCTCGGTGTGCGAGTTCACCCCCAAACTTGACTCAATTGCACGTCCAATCTGCTCGTCAGTTTGGCCCGCAAACTCGAGGCTTCTTGGCTAACAAGACTCGACTGGACGAGAGGTCAGCGTGTTCTTGGTCCAGGTTGAGCCTTCGGTAAACTAGAGAGCCAGATAGGGCGACACTGGCGGGAAGATAGGGACAGAGAGCGAGCCAATAATTTGGACCAGCAACCGACGCAGAGGCGACTCCCACGCTGAACTTGGCCGCGGTTTGCCATCAATCAATAACGTAAGCAATGCGCCAACTTCGGTTGAGCGGCTTGAACTTGGCCGACCTATTGACAATGGGCGTTAACGTTGGATGGGATCACTTGATGTTGGCTACATCAAGTGGCTTTAAATGTCAATAAAACTTGCCTCCGGGCGCGCATTGATTTGCGCCCAATTGGTTGAAAAGGGTTTGTAGGCAAAGGGGGGGGGGACAAGCAAACTTGCTTGTTGTCGTGCAACGTAGATTAGGTTTTAGGCCAGACAGCTGGCCCGAAAGCCGGCCAGCTGTCCGCTTTGCAGACGCCTGATCGACCTGAAAGAGCGGGCCCCCTTCCAGGTGAAGTTCACCGGTCTGGCTCCATTTCGACGCCAATTTACAATGAAACTGGTCGACAACTAAGTGTAAATAGTGGCTCGCTCGCTGGCCTTGTGTTACCAGGGTTTCAGTTCAGATCGCGAGTCCAGATGAGCATGGAAGTTGTCAAGAGATTGTTGTTGTTGTAGCTCCCGCTGCTGCCGCCGCCGACCGGCTGGCAGGCCATAAAAGTTTCTAGGATCCAATTTAATTTGGAGCCTCGGCCATTCAATATTGCGCGCACCCCCAGCCTGCAGGACTCAGGCAGTAAGCGGGCAGGACTGCTGCACGAGGCCATCCTGACCTGACGCCACCGCCACTGCCATTGGCTGGCTAATTCGCTCTCGAAGTATAATGCAAAATTTGTAATGGCGCCTCGTCCGTCCACCACGAAGCCAGTCTGGGGGCGGGGCAGAGGATGAACTGAGGCCGCTAGCTCGAGTTGGCGCCACTTGAGCATTAGCGGGCCCATGAATGCAGTGAGCGGACTTGGTGCCTAGCTGGTGGGTCGGTTTATATTGCATCTGGTGTCAATGTTGCGGCCGCTTGCTCCCTCCACTAACCGTGCGCTATCCACAATTGTAGCCCTGAAAAGCGGGTCACAGTGCGAGCATGATCGGAGCGACGAAATCCTGCCAACCAACAGTGGCAACCTTTGCCCACGAAACTCCCTTCGGCAAGAGCAAAGGATCAAGCCTTTGTTTTCAGCCTTCTCTCCTCGCTGGGAGCAAATGCTGCCCACTGGCCTCGTTGAGCTTCCCGCCGCCAGCAAACCAACCAGGCTCCTGCCCGCGCTCGCAAGGCCCAAAGACAACTCAGGGCCGCACGTCTGGTGCGCGCTGGTTCCGTTTGCGCGCCTTGCTCAGCAAGATTACCCCTTGAGGTTGCATGGACTCAGTTTTTAGCTTTAAACCGACAGCGCAGCGCTCGATTTTGTCCCGCTTGTGGTGTCGCTGTTATTCCCCCAAAGGCTTGGCGCCCCGACTTGCTAGTTGCTAGAGGAAGTGGGCAAGTTTATTCCGCTTACAGTGGCGTCTGACATTTCAACAGGATTGCCGCTTATTGGCTCACGTCTAACAAGCTAGCTTGGAGCTACACGCATTTCGGGTTATTGGATTCACCTATCAGCGTGGTCGCGAGAAGCCGAGAAATTGGGGCCAAGTTGGCGGCGCATGAGCGCTAGGCGGCCAAGCCTAGCCGCCAGCTTGCTCGCGCAAAGCACGCGCATGGAGACCTCTGTGCGAGCGCGCTAGGCGCACCCTCAACTCTGAACCGGGCGGCTCCAGCCCCCAAGACCCATCCATCATCTTGGCCGCGGATAGTGATCATATTCGGCCGCTCCAGCTTCAAGGCTGGCGGATCAGCGCGAGAGTAACTTGGCCTCAAGTCGGCGGCCCCACCAACCTTGGCCCTGGTGGTCGCCTTGTCTTGGCCAAATTGGTCCAATAGACCTCACTACTCTGCCCAGCCAGGTGACCTAAAATTTGGCCAAACTGCCACCTATTGGAGGTGCAAACTTGCGCCGATTCCAGCCCACGCTCTCCAATCCGAGCTCGTCTCCCTCTCCCTCTCCCTCCCTCGGCCGGCCGAGCGACTGACGTAGGCGCCGAGTGCCAGCAGTATGATGGATAGTTGGCTCGAGCTTTGCGGCTCCAAATGTTCAATTCACTGGGATACGCAGATTGTATAATCTAATTACTTGCTTGCTCATAATGAAGAGTCCAAACAAAATTTGGACTAATAGTTGACTGGAGGACTGGCTCGTTACGCGGCTGTGGAGCTCATCTGGTGGCAGTAACTCGCCACCAGGGGATTGGAACAGAACGATGTTCCCCTCCCTCCAAGTTGCTCGACTTGCGCCCACTAACCAGAGTGTATTTACCAAATCTCGCTCTATTCCTGCTGGCCAACCAAATGAAACATCAACTCCCAAGCTCGCAAGCTAGATTTGTGCTCAAATGTTAATTTTTCCTAGACACATATAGCAATGAGATCTAGTGGCCAACTATGGCTAGGCTCAGTTCGCACAGGCTTGTTTGGCGAGCCAACATTACATTAGCCAAACAAGCGAGCCTATTTGCCGCTTCTCCCTTTCGCAGTCTCCAACCGGCGGAGTCTCGATGGGCGCCCTCTGTTCCAGCCCATGCATACGGTAGCACCAAATTCAATGCACAAACGCCGCAGGTTTGTGCCGCCCATCGGTCTGCGTGTCCAGAGCTAACGGGCTTAATTTTGAACCATGAATGTGGCCAGCAATTGCGCAAACCACCGGAACGAGCAAGTTCCAATGTGATTTGAATTATCGTTGGATCTACATTAGTGCGCTCAATCTAGTTATTGAGTGCGCGCCGGCAGCATCGTCATCGTCTGCTCCAATTGAAACGCGTCCCTTTGCGTACTGATCAAAGTGGCGTCCGGAAATTAATTAATCTCCCTCAACTCAATTTGCCCATTTTTCGGCCTCTCAAATCCAACACACAGGTATCCTATCGAATCAAAAGCAACCGCAACCTTGCCCGCTCGAATCTAGTCGTCTGGAGCCGAGAGGAGGGGCAAGCTTCGAAATGGGCTCGGCTCACTCGAACAGTGCGCAAGCAACCCCAGTGTCGGCCAAACAAGCGGCCAGCTCTGCGGCCGACGAGAGGGGCGCCAAACAATCGTTCAATAAGTCAAACAGGGACAAACCAATCAAGACGCTGTCACTCATGACAGGTAAGCTTGCTGGCAAAGCTAAATTGGGACAAAAGTGCGCAACAGCCGGGGAAGGGAAGCAGCATAAGAGGGGCATGATGAAAGCTAAGGATGTTGGCAAATCAATGGCCGCAATTGTTCTTAGCAAACCCATCTCAAAGCTTACAAGTCAACCAGCCACTAATACTGTTAGCAACACTGATTTAACCCCCGAACTTGGCATGAGCTCGGCCAAATCGAACGATTCAACCATTGAGAAGCGGCGCAAATCAATTCAAAATGGTGACGTTTTCATATACCCGCCAATCTACAAAGACCTCAACGAGTGCCCCAATTGCGCGCGAGACAACAAGATATGCAACTGTAACGATCTAGACTCTTGCGGCACAGGACAGTCTAGCGTTTGCTGCTCGTCGTCATCAACTTCCTTGTCGTCGTCATCATCTTCGTCTCCGGCACGGACAGTCGCAACGGCCGCAGTTTCTCCGTTGCCTGCTGAGCCCAATAACAAATTCCGTTCTTCCGAGCGAAACTCAAGAGCTCAATTACCTGCAAGTGAACCGATCAAATCAATGCCATGTTCTGATGCCAAAACTAAGAGTGGCCAGATGGTTGCCAAGGCGAAGCATAGCGATCGCGCCGGCTGCTCGCGAGAAATGTCGATGATGGAAAGGGGCCAGCAGCAACTATTGAGAAGGAGTTACAAGATTAGCATTGCAACCGCATCCATAGATCAAAGAAGCAATCAGCTCAGACTAACTACACCAAAGGTTTTAGTTCCAAACAAGAGTGGCCCAATCATATTAGCTGAAAGTACTCCGCTTAATCCGGTTCATCAGCATGTGCGATCAAATCCACACAATCGCGTTGGCTTTCAAGGCTCCAACTCGAGCCCAAAGAGCTCCCAGAAGGTGATTAATATTTGCAAGAATCCAATGAAGAAATCGAGCTCATACGATCGCATCAATGCCCTCAGGTTACATGATGGCGGCCGCATCTCTGAAGAGGCATCTAATGAAGGTTTCGAACGCATGGCACAAAGTGCGAGTGCACTTCAAACTTCCAAGGTTGGAAGCAGCCACCAAGCGCCCTTACAAAAACCGGCTGCCCTGTTGAGAGCATCGCAATCGGCATCAGAGATTCAGGCCAATTCGATTCAGCGAGAAAGTTTAGATTCATCCAATGAGCTTGGAACCATTCAAGGAAGTAACAATGGCAAATTGCAACCCTCCAAGGTAGCCAATCCGAGCGATCATGGCAACCAAGAGGTCCGTCTAACCCTTTTACCGAGTTCAAATGTGTCTGATGACAATAACAATACCTTATACGAGCAAACATGCGCAATTCGTCTATCAAGTGAACAGAAGCCTCGAGTTGTAGAGATTGGCGACCAGGAAGAGCAGTTAACTTGCGACTTGGGAATAGGCGAGTTCATTCAAATAACGAGTACACCAATCAGCATCGGAAACAGCAATCGTTCACCCCGAGATTCAGCCAAGCCAATTATGGTGAGGAGTCAAAACGACACGAGCATTGTTCCCATTAGAACACTGTCATCTAGGAGAAGGAACCTGGCTAGTAAGCTGAGTCGGCAAGCAATCAATGAGGACGATGATTACTCACCTGCCGGCAGCTTTGATACTCAAGATTTTGAGCAAACACCCAGTAGAATCATGCTTCCGGATCAGATGAGCCCAGATGGGGTGGACGCAGTATCGGCAACGAAGGGCGGCAGTGACCAAAGGTGTAATGATGTGCTCGAATATAGTCCAATTTTGACAAGTGCCCGTGAGTACATCAAGAATGTAAACTCAGAGCTCCAAGTTCAAGCCTCCGCAGCAAGTGTGCAACTGATAGACGAATCGACACCCATAAATGGCATCCAGAGCTCAACAGAAGCTGCCTTGGTTGTTGCAACTCCCTTGAAGCAGACCACGATTGGTGTTGGAGAAACTGACGGCCAGGTTATGGTTCAGACTGCATTCGTCGCAGCCGATTTAGCCAGAGATCTCGAGTCTCCAAAGAAGTCTATCTTTGATGGGGCATCCAAGGACGAAATATTAGAGTACTTGGAGGACGCTAGAGAGCGGGTGCCCGAAATTCTGATGGCCGCTGATGATGTGATGGTGATCGGGCAGAACGAGCTCATTGTTGTCAATCAATTGGAACCAGATTCACCTGCAACTCCAATATCTATCGTTGATACAGCTAAAATAATTGAAAACGACACCCCGTTAGCAGTTGCAAGCGAGGAGTTCACCATTCAAGCTCATCCTGGCCAACTAAGGCAACACCTGCAACAGATGTATCAAACCTCTCAGTTAGCGATCTCACAATTCGCCTCTTGCAACGACACGATTGATGATGATACTGGAATAAGCAGCAGTTGTGAGCAACCTAGTGGTTTAAGTTACAAATTGGACTCAGCTTGCAATTCGCTCGATGTTGGAGTTGTGTCGGTCAGTATTGGTGGCTGCAGTAGCTTGGACGAGCATAGTTCTAATGCTATAGCCAACGAAGATAGTCTTGATGACCAAATTGTTAATGATGAAAATGGTATGCTATCTGACAGGGGCATCGAGAGCCAACTGACTTTGAATCCAGACTTGGCGCTACAGGTTCATCCCTCAAATCGGCTCCCATCTAGGAGAAGCGTTCGCCTAACAACATCCTCGATCTCAAACACAAGCAACACTAGTGTCAGCGAAATGAGTAGTTTTGGATTGCTCAGTTTTGCACCTTCTGCCAACTATATGCGACGAAGGAACTCTTCCTCCGAGAATTCTAGCCAAGTTGACAGAAACCACGATATTCGAATGATGATACTTCAACAGAGTTACTCCAATCGAGACTCCCTATCCTCTACCTCATCATCATCATCATCCTCAACATCAGCATCGCCGTCTTCCTCAACCTCATCGCAACAGACCAGCGGCAACTGCAGTGTGGCCTCAACCTTCTACGCCTCATCCTCCCTATCCAGCTCTTCGCCTCTTCTGGCATTAGGAGCAATGCAAAGTAACATCGGATCCAACGAGATGTCAACCAAACCTAGTCCGTTTAAATTTGATTCAGACAACTTGTCGCCATCGTCCTCGTACAACGTTCGCCTACTAGAATCGCTCATACAAGGAACGAAAACAGACCTAATGAGTGATATCGGCACTGATCTGAACCTGAATCAAGTGGAGCGAGACGACTCTGGTTTGGGCTCTGAGCTACTGGGTCACCAGAGCAAAGCTATCGTCACTTCATGCACGCCCACAACTGCACAAGCGATCACACTAACTGCAACCACTGCAACCATGACCACCACCTCTTTGAGCGATAATCTGGATTCGGACCTGATTCACATCGATCGTAAATCTTCCACGTGCCAAACAAGGGGCTCGCAGACAACAAACCACTCGAACACAAAGCATGATAACGATTTGATCGGAAAGTTGAGTGTCATCGAGGAGGTTGGAAGAACTCCAGTTTCCGACAGATTGCGACCTGTCGCTATCAAGGGCGTCGCGACTCCACTTCTCAGATTGACTCCCACCACCTCAACCACTCCCACCTTCTCCTCTGCATCTAATCTGATGTCGAGATCTCTGCATAGTCATTACACTACAATGAGCAGATTGAATAACTATTTCATGAACAGACACCCGGTTGGTAGTGTCTCTGATGAAATAGTTGATTTCCAATGTCTCGACTGCGATCAGTTTATCGACGTTGATCATGCAACCATGTTGCACAAAACAAACGAGCTTAGATTACTCAAAGGGGCCGAAACTGATTCATTTGATCTCCAAAGCAAAATGAAGCCCATGAGTCCTGATCAATTAGATCGAGCTTACATAGCGGCCATGAACGGACTACCATTATGCAATTCTTGCGAAAAGAAACGTATCGAGAGGAAGGAGATTATATCTGAGTTTGTTGAAACTGAGCTGAAATATGGTCGAGATCTTAAAATTATACACGATGAATTCTATCGACCAATGCAAATAGCTGGTCTCTTAAGCAAAGATCAGATTAACGGAATCTTCTTAAACTTGGAAGAGCTGATAATGGCGCATTGCAGGTTTGCCGACAGGTTGGAGGTTGCAATTAGTGAGGCGCATTCTATGGGCGACGCCGACTATAATACAGTGAATATTGGCCGTTTATTCGTTGAATCAGCAGAGATGTTACATACTTTTGAATCCTACTGTATCAGACAAGGTCCAGCTGCTTGTCTTCTAGCAAGGCTGGCCAAAGAGAGGGAGCTACTCAGGATCTTTCTAAGGGTCTCTCAGATGGAAAACACATTGCTGAGGCGTATGAATTTGGCAGCATTTTTGATGGTTCCTGTTCAAAGGGTAACAAAGTAAGTGGCTTCTGGGGTTGAATTTCAACCAAAACGTCTACGTTATGATCTAACATTTTCCATCCACGGATCTCATGATCGAATAGGTACCCTCTACTTCTGAATCGCCTATACAAAGTTACCGCCTATCATCACAAAGATCGCGAGGCGCTCAGGGATGCGCAGTTGAAAGTTGAACTTCACTTGGAGCATATAAACCAGCAAACAAAAGGAGTTGGAGCCAGCAACAAAATTTGGCGCCGAATTTCAAACTTGTCGGCGCCCATTTCTAACCGACGGGGTCTTATTAACGCTGAAGATATTGGCTACATTAAATTGAGGAAAACAGCCATGGACATGCTCAAGTGGGACAGAGACGAGATACAATTCATCCATTCTGGGCGAATTAATTTTGCGCCTTTAACCGAATTCTTGATCAAGCAAAAGATGAAACCTTTGCGATACATGGCTGCGCATGCTTTGTTGATAGTCTTGGGAAAACCGAATTACAAATACAGGCCTGATCTAGTCAAGTCAACTTTAGACAGCAAACTCATGACACCAACACCAGGTGGCAACGGTATCAAGGAAACTGCCTTACTCTTATTTAGGGAGAAGAACGGCCGCTTTGTCCCATGCCGAGAGCCTCTATACCTAAGCAATTGTGTGCTCAGTAATGATTGTAGTCAATTCAATAGTGAATGCCCTTTGAATCAGTCAACCCATCACAACCCAAAGGCTTGTAACACTAACACCACAAGTCAGCAATCCGCCAATTTTGCTGGCAATTCAGTCACCTCCCATGGAAGTGCTGCCATCAACAGTGCTCGTAAACCAGCTCAAGATTCAAAAGAGCCTTTGGGTGCGTCTGCGGCCAATGATTCTGGAGCAGCAAGCTCTGAATCGTATCACAAGCAATCGTCTCTATCTAATGCAGGACTCAATAATTCTGGTACTTTGATCGAAAAAAGAGTTAATTTGATAAATGGAGACACTGTTTCTATGTCCTCGATGAAAAGTTTACCTGAGAATCATGGATCTCTTCTAAAATCGCCGCCTGCGCATACGTCGCGTTCCTATTCCTTAGCTTCAGCACTACCGCGAACAACAATTACAACTTGCCCTACTGCAGCCAGCTCCAGCCTCAACCTGGCTAAGCCCGCAGCTGCTAGCACCCCTGCAACAACCACGCAAAATTCCACTACTATCTTGAATCAACTCATGACAAAGGTTAACAGCTACAGCTTTAAGCAGCCGACAACTGCGCTCAAGGTCGAGCAAACCAAGGTTCTGCCGATTAACAACAACGGAAACGTTGATTTAACCTCAAATTCAACGACAACTCTAAGGACAACAACCGCTTCCACTGACACTACCGCAACAAGTCGACCATCAGCTTTGTCTAGCCACGGTCCGCAACAGTGCCATGGAAATAGCCACACCGCTCCAGCGGGCCACAATGAGAGCCATCAGCATTACAACCACCATTTCTATCACAACCATAACCAGTTTTATGGCGACTACGAGGAATCATTCGAAATCCATGAGCGACTAACCAAGGAGTCAATGTTACTACGAGCTGACACACCACTCAAGACTCGGTACTGGTTGCAAATGCTGCGCTATCACGCCAAAGACTTGGGCCAATGGCGATCCAGACGTAACGGTTTAGCCAATATCATGATGATGCGTCAAGAATGAATCATCAGGTGAACTGAAAGCGCGTTAAATAAACTCAAGGCGCAAAGTACTCGAACAATCATCTTGTAGGGACCGAGAACTTTTGTTTGAAATCTTTTAATCTAAATCTCTTCCAAGCTGCTTTTGCTCGTCCGCGTAACCTATCTACAGCACAAGTGTTTTATGAAAATTCACAATGAAATATCGTGAGCTAGTTTCAAGAGTCTTGAAATCTCTTGGTTTTCGTGGCCTCCTTTGTGGCCGATCGAGGTAGTTTTGCAGACTCAGGGTTGATTTAACAAATGTACAAGCTTTTATTGCGATTGCTAAATACATTAAAATATTTAAATAACAAATCTAAAAATAACAATAAGCTTGGTCAGGACGGTTTTCCCCCTCCGCTCATTCCCCTCCTTTTCGCTTTTTAGTCGTCTAGGACACAATTGCTCAGGCCAGATTTGTGGCGCGAAATCATTCGACGCCTCTCGAACTGATTGAGAGTTCAAACTCAAGAGTTACAGTTCATAACAGAGCTGTTTTGAATAAATAATTTGGAATCCATAATAGGCTCTCGCAATGAACGGCGTCTGTGATTTATGGAGACCCTTAGAGGCCCAACCTGATGCTAGCTCGATCAACAAACTTCTGCCCGCTGCAAAGGGAACAATGAAGACTCTCTGTCTTTACCTATTCCTTTCGGCCTCATGGGGGACCTTCAAGTGCAGGCTTTTTTGGTTCTAACCGCTGACAGCCTGGCCTCGCTAGCGAGATGGGGGTATTTGAATGGTGCATAAAACCATAATGCATTTACCACACGCATGACCACAACTGATTGTAATGGTGTTGATAATTTGGTGCTGTTGTTGGTATTATTCCATGAGTGTTGACCCATAATTGTTGTTTTATTAAACCTATTGTTAAATATTTGACATGAAATACCATCACATCATGACCGACCAGTAGGGATTAGGCAGTTTTTGGCTCACATGTTTTGACAGCGCGTGCTCTATGGCCTTACCTGCATAGCTTTGCCAGATATGCATCGTAGAGTGCAAACTTCAAGATCAAGAGTGATCTCATTCCGAGAAGAATATTTGAATAAATGCAAATCGATCAAATGTACTTGATTCAAGAATGCGTGTACGAAACAATTTCCTACAGTAAGCTTTCTTTGATTCGTGTGTATAAGGTGCCTCCCGTGTGATTTATGGAGTTGCCAATAGTAAATATGAAACCTCATATGAGGTTCTTTTACCCTGTGGATTTGCATTCGATATCATGAGGCTAAAAGATTGGTTCGCAAACAATCTTTTCATCGCCGAACTTGAGATCTAAGAGAATCTTGATAAGAGAAATGCTCACAAGGTGTTGAAACAATAATCATTGGTAATCGGGAACCAGTGTGCAGCTATGTGTTCGATTTTCAGCCAGGAGAGGCACTAGAAAGATGGTAGAAATACTGGCCTACTGACAGATCTTTATCTCGGCAAAGCCCATGCATACTGTCGCGCCCTTCTAGTTGTAGGCGGGTCGGCATCCTCAGCTTGGCTTCTTCAATAAGACAACAATAGAGTGAGAACAAACAAGCATAGAGGATTCAATGGACGTCCGACTATGAATGGGCTTTTAATAGCTCGGGTTGGGGAAGGATACAATTTATTTGCCGGCACAATGATGAAAACGGGGGAGAGCGGGGCGACGAATAGTGTCGTAAATGTAAATCAAAACGTGCCAGTAGATTATTGAAATGAGCAGCCTCATAAATTCATGTGAATAATAGATCGAGAGTTGGGGTCCAAGTTTGAAGTTGACTGGAGAAAAACAAACACATCATCCAACTCTATTTGTCGCCATTCATCAACCATTTGTCCTTTTCAGTTTGCATCCCAAGAACACCTTGGCTTCACTCTCAACTGCCTCTGCTGTCCATTATTTTTAGCCCTTGAACTCGTTCGAGAGTTGCTCGAATCATGACAAAGAGCACTCTCTGCTGATAAGACTTGCTCCACGAGCGTTACCTGCTTCAATATTGAAACAGCCCAAACTGATCTACAGTTTATTCCAGTGATTTATGATAAGAGTGGCCGAATCCTGAGTGCGATTTGAAGGCTTTTATGAGATAATTAGTGGACCATGGTAGCGGACGAAGGGGCCGTTTAGCAAATCTATTGTGCATTTTACCTGCTGGGCGGCTTATTGAAAATATGCATACTCTTGATGAGGCAAAACTCTCAGATTTACTTGTCAGTTCGCGTCTGCTTCGTTGTTGTTAGTTTTTGAAAGCAAGGTAATTTTTTCGTCTCGCAGCTTATACCTTGCCAACTAAACCAGCAACGCCGACGATGCCGTCGCCGGTAGGCAACTACGCCGGCACTTGAGATACTTGTTTAAGAAGTGAAAACTTGACACTTGTTATAAGGCAGAATTCAGTTCTCGCTCCTAAGCTCTGCAGGTTTAGCAGATGAAGCGGCCTGCTTACACATTAACAATGGTAGGCGAGCAACCTATAACAACAAACACATCTTCTCATAGGTGAAAAGTTACTTTATAATAAAAATCGATTTGTATGCAACAGCGCCGCCATCAGCGAGCGCAAGTGCCGACTCGGCTGTCCGTCTATCAACATGACCAAACTGGACACCAAGATCAAAAGGTCTTGTTTATGATGTTCCGCACGAGGCAGGATAATTATTTTTCGACTGTTCGACGATTGCTGGGGCGGAAACATCACATACGCACGAAGGCGATTCAGTCCCATTACAGAGAGTACGGGTCCAAAATGACAGGTCGGCCCTTGTAAGTGCCATGCTGGGATGCAAATTTGCCTCTCCGTCTTCCTGCTTTCCCTTGTCCTGACAGGCTGTAATCCACTCAAGCAATGGTCAATCCACTCCATCGTTGAGCTGTTTGTGTCAATGCAAGACCATGCCCGCCCAGTGGCCGTCTAAGGACGTTTGAAGGCTAGACTTCGTTTGAATGAGAGCGCGCTCACGGGCATAAGCTCCACTCGATATCCGGCTCGCAGTGGAGCCTTTATAGGAAAGACAATTGACAGTTCTAAGAGCGGCAAACCCTTGCTGGAGTTGGATACGCATATTAAGGCTAATCTAGCCTCCCCCTGCTGAATTGTTGCGGCCTTTCAAGTAGGCAATTTGTGGTGCATCCGCCCAGCATAAGCCAACAACAAAGAGGATCCATCAAATGAGCACCAAAGTGGCCAATGAAAAATGGCCAACAAAGCTGAAAGATCAGTTTAAATGGGTCCATACAACGTGCGAGCCTTAATGCGGGTGAAGCCGGCCCTCTTTGTTATGTAAATGGAGCACCAATTCTCGAGGCCAATGGTTGACAAACTGGTGATTAGATTTATCCGCTTCCTTTTGGGTACCGAGTTTTGCTTGTTGTTTCCATGTTTTGACAGAGCTAGCAGCCAAGTTGGATCGGGCCAACTTGGTTGTATCAGTTTTGTTCAAGGGCACAACATGGGCCTACAGAGAAAAGGGAGAGGAGAGGACATTTACCGGGTGCTTATATTTGCTCGTATATCAAACATTTGTGTACGTGTATATTCAAATTTGAGTGATTCAAGTGTGAACTAAATTGTTCCTTAAATTTGGGTTAGAGTGACAAAATTCTGAGTTCGATGTACAATATTTGTCGTAATAGTTTAAACAACATGATGATGTTTGATCAACAAAATTTCTGGCGTTTCAGTTTTCACGCCATCAATGTGTCCAATTGGCCTATAGCTCTGGCCACAAGCTATCCAGCTGGTCTTCTCGTTCGGCTGATTGGCCATCTGAATTGTGTTTACCATCCCTTGCAGAAGACCTCTCATACGGCTAGAGTGCATGATTGTCGGCGGAGATTTAGAAGTGTCGCCAGGCAAACACGATTTCAGGGTAGCTCCTGTTTGCGGAACAGAGGCGAGCAAGGGCTGGCCGAGCTGGGTGCTGCCAGGGCACCATGTACCGGTTGACCGCCACCAACTGCTGCTGCCACAAATGCAGCTGTGGTCGCTTCAGCAGCCGACTTCTGATAGCTTAACTCGAGTTGCCTGTGCATCTCAAGCGAACGCTTGAAGTGCTCCGGTAGTGGAGGCTTTGTCGCATCCTCCATAGATTCGTCCTCGCTTTCATCAGACGGCACGTCCATATTGTTCCATCGTCGCACTTTGCGTTGGGCACGTCGGCGCCGGAAGTCGCCAAGCATAAAGTCCTCCATGTTCGCCGGATGAATGGTCCAGTAGTGGCCTTTGCCGTTTGCTGCTCTACCAGCCTTCTGGAAGCACTCGTTCAGCGATAGGTTGTGGCGGACACTGTTGCGCCACCCACTACCCCTGTTTCGGTAATAAGGGTAGTTATCGAGTATGAACTGGTAGATATCGTTCAAAACCATCCGCTTCTCGGGAGAACTTAGTATGCACATGCCAATGAGTCCTATGTAGCTGTGAGCGGGTTTCAAATTATCGAGCTTGTCCGGATTGGTGGCAAGGCCGTTATTACTCGCCGGTAAATGATGCTGCTGGGCTTGTTTGTGATTTTGGTGGAGGTGGCGCGAGGATAAGCATGAAACGTTTGAATCTAGTGGAACAAACTTGTTGTTCATGCTGTTTTCTTGGCCCACCGAAGCCAACGAGTTATGTTGGTGATTCAGCAGCTCAAGGCCGGATAGACGTGGAGGCGGCAGCGGGTTTTGTGACGGCTGCGGCCTATTTGATGTGCCAACTGACTGGCGGTGAAGCGCTCCAGACGAATGATATGGATTCGTTCCCTGATCAATCTGCAGAGGGTAGGGTTGGTTTCTGATTGTTTGGTTAGCTAAGAGCCTCGCTTGCTTTCCAGTTCCGCTGATAAGTTCTGGCAGTTGAATGCTTGTTGGTGCGTTGGCTGTCAATCGCGCCAATATTGCCAGACTGTCCATTTGACCTGTGGCTAAATCCACCGGCTGCCTAGTTAATTGTTGATTCACTGCTGCCATATTCGCCGCTTGTTGCTGCCTTGCAATCTGTTGATGCCTGAGTTGTTGTTGCTGGTGATGCTGTTGTTGTTGCTGCTGTTGCTGCTGCTGGAACAACATACAAGCCATGAAATAGAAGAAGTTTGGGTGCGATTGTTGGCCAATCTTAACTTGTGGTTGCTGAATTGCTTGTGTTCGTTGAGATGAATTTTGGCTCTGGTTTAAAGTGAGATTTGCCTGCGTCGCAGCTGCAGCTGCCGCTGCAGCAGCCATTAGTTGGGCCCTTTGTTGGTTCATAAGGTTAAGCTTGTCGAGTGCATCTTGTTGGCCACCCAAAAGCTGATGCTGGTTATGTTTGGCCGCGGCGGCTGCAGCGGCAGCAGAAGTGGATAAGATGTAGTCAATACTGAAAGGGTTGTGTTTACTCGTTGCGCTAACTACGCCACTAGGACTTGGAGTCCGACTGATGGGTTGCGGTGGCGACGGGGTCGACGGTGATGAGCTCCTCGGTGCTTCCATGCTCTCGGCTTCTTGGTTTGTGTGGGCGACAGATTGAAAATTCAAAGCCAACTGGCCCTCTCTTACTTGGCAGCAAAGTTCAGATCCGTCCAAGTTTGGCCTGAGCTTCAAATTGCAACTGCTCATCTGGCTGCCCGAGGAGTCTGAGCAGCTAAACATAATGGCAACCTTGTCTCTATACTGTGCTGGCAACGTAAGGAGCGCAAAACAACATTATTCAGCTTGTAAAACATTCGCAAACACAGAAAAATATAAACTCAGAACAATCTTGCGGCTGTGCGAGTCTAAAATCTAACTCGCGAGTGACCGATTGGAGGCAGTTGCGCAGCGGCCGGCGCAAGCGCAGACCCAACAATGGGCGTCTTCTGGTTTCGCGCGCTTGCTGAGTAGGAAAGTTCGCTCTATATATACACACACACTCGCTCATGGAAGTAGCTTGACTCAACTCGTTCGCTTAAATCTGTATCCTGCGCCACTCAACGGCCACGAGGAGGGTCTTGCACCGAGAGTGGGTGTGGTTTCGGGTTGGCCGCTTTGGACGGCCTGAACCGCCGGCAGGCGGGTTAACTCTGAAGGTGGCCGCAAATGGCTCGGACAACAACCCAACCGACGAATTCCATGTGCTCGCAGAGGCTGGCTGGTTGGTTGGCGTTGAAAGCCATTACAGAGTTCGCACCCATTATAGATGTAATGGGTTTGAATCTGCGAAATTGGAGCAAGTACAGCGTGACACTAGTGCACTTGTTAGGAGGAGCGCTTTTTGATTACAAAGCCAGTGGTTCGCAAGGAGATTTTAATTCAGAACACTCGTGATGGTTGACTTTCTCCCCTTTTTCGGAGCGCCGTGTTGGGAGAGCCAGACTAACAAGCCGACGTTAGAATTCTTCCAGTTTGCATATATAATTTTAAGATAGTTCAGCGTAAAACTGCTCACCAATCACCTGGAGAGAAGAAGAAGAAGGCGAAATTAATGGAGCTGGAAGAGAAAGACGGGTGGCGCATATTGGACCAAGTCCCGGGGGCGACAGGTTGTCACGTTTGTGTTTCGTGTTGGAGGCCGTTGCTTTATACAAGACAGCCTCAATACGAGGTCTGCAGTTGGCGCAAATCTAGCTAGTGGCCTTTGCTCGGAACGAGGCCGACGGGACCAACTGGCTGGCACAACAATTACCCAATCGATTGCTAACAAAAGCCGAAATGAACAATATGGCCAGAAACACACAGGAGGCCGTCAATCTGGTTGATTCAAATCTGCCAGCTAACACGGCTAGATAGTCAGCCAATTTCCCTCTCGCATTGAAAGCAGACGAGCCCTGAGGCGAACTGATGGACACCAAAGCGTACCTCCCAGACAAAGGGCGACCGGCCAATGTAGTTCAACCGCAAGTGTCGCACTTGTCGGCGCCCTGTACAAATGAATCCGAGGCTGTCGGCGGGCTCTTCTGGCAAAATCACGAATTCACGATAATTATGCGCCGATTTGTTTCGCGTTGTCCTCGAGGGGTTTACTTAAGGCCGCCTTTGTTCAAACGATTGCATTGCCTGACCGAGCGGTCCAACCAACTTAAGCGGCTTCAGCAGGCAAGCAGCAAGAGCAGTAGCAAGGCTGCAGCTTCCGAAATAGCTCGAGAACGTGGCTGTCAGAGACCATCCAACATATTTGACTGCAACCGGCCTGGTAGCGGCCGCTTCGAGGTGGGTGCAACAAACAATCTTCGGGCCTCAAAAGAATCAGATCAACACCACCACCGCTAGTTTCCATGACAATCGACCAGCTAGAGGGGTTTAAAACATAAAAAATCCTCCTTGGTCGAAGTAGTGTTAGTTCAGCCGCTGACGGACTCGGACCTCCGATTGTATATCACGGGATCGCAACGGACGCCAACCAAGTTCTACTACCACACAGTGGTAACAGTACCAGAGGCTGGAGTCGTTTGATGCAGCCTGCGTGATATGAATCGATAAGATACAATTCTGCTACTTGGCCTCTGTCTAAAGTAAAACTACTATTTCCGCTTGATAATTGTGTTTGATTCCACCCCCGAGCGGCCTGTCCAACATGATAGACAGAGTCGTCTGCCGACAGTAATTGACATATAAACCAGTGCAGCCCCTTTCTACCTCAAGCCAGACCATTGGAGCCCTATGCGCCCCATCCATGGCCAGTGGCGCGTGATCTATGGGCTGTTTCGGGGTTCAGTTGCGTTATATAAGTCCTGCGAGACCGGAAACTGATTTGCGATCTGATTTAGTCGGTCGCAGTTGTAGCTTGGGCCAAAAAGAGGGCTTGAAGAAAGCTTGTCTCTGCAGGAAACAAGAATCAAAATAAGTCTGTTTGAGCTTCATCGGAATTGTAAGCCATATGACTCAACAAACACACGCGGAAGGAGTGATCTAATTGCCATGATACTAGCCAATTCAAGTTTAACCATTCTTGCTCGTCCTCCTTGAATCTTGATCTCTCTATTCAAACTTTCCCTCGCCCTAATCACACAATATGCTCGTTTTGCTCACATCATAACAAGAAAACAAATCCTCAAACTCACTTCGATGGATTCAATCTGTAAGCCGGAAACGAGCGAACGAGCAGGCGGAAGCCCATTAGGGAGGCATGTGCTTGGACTGGTTAGTGAAAGGAGAAGTCTACAACAATGAAAACTCAATTGTCCACCTCCCTTGAAATGGGTCAAGAATTGCGTCTCAGGCATTGTTAGGTTCAAGTTTTGATCTCACTTGGTGTGGTCACTCGGTCGGGGTATATAGGACGCAAATAGCACAATATTTCGCTCGAATCTCTCCGTTTGCTCACTAAATGTCAGTGACGTCGAAAACATACAAATGGAGTTGTCCGTTCGATTGTTCCCATGGAGATCAACGGTGAGATCATCAATATCTCTTAGATTTGTGTTCGTTTGAACCATATCAATCTGGAGGACGCCCTCGAAATTTCTCAATTAGTGCGCTCTCGACACGCAAAGATGCCCGTAATTGTGCATTGAAGTCAGCATAAATCGCTTTACGATGCAAAGGCGTGATGTGCTCGCGACTTACCGCACATTTATGCGCTTGACTATGTAGGAAGTCCCTGAGCTAAATAATAGTTCATCTAGTATCACTCAATCGATTCAAGATGCCATTTTATGAGCTTGCAATGGTGATTAGACCAATACCAAAGCAAGAGGTCATACAGTGCCTCAAAAGAGCTGCAAATATAATTTGGAACGAAAACGGAGTCATCAAGAGGGTCGAGTTCCTCGGACTCAATAAACTACCTTACGCAGTACCGTTCCCATCAGAGGGAACTAAGTATAAGGAGGGCAATTATTTCTTGTATCATGTTAGTCTCAATACTATGAGACTGCGAGACATTAACAACGAGTTCAAGCTGGAGTTAGACATCTTGAATCATAGGTTCAATCCAAAAGATCAGTGGGCGCTGCCGGAGGGCTACGAGTGTACGCTAGAAGAGGAGCTTCTGCCACCGGTCCATCGTCCTAGCGTGAAACCCCTACTTGAGGATAAGAATGTCAGGGCTGATGTCAGAAGATGAAAAGTACCAATATATCGTTATTATATCATCCAGCTTGTATTAGGAGGAGGTAGTCATTAAAATGCTCGCTAGATCGAAACATCAACACAACGTGGTGAAAATAATTGTCCGTGCATACCAAAACATATACAATCCTCTCGGTGTCTTCTAGTTTTATCTCCATCAAGTTTAATTGTGTGAGGAATGGCCCTCGGCCATACATGGTTGAGAAGATCAATTTTCCACCAACATACAGTTATATGTTATTTCATGAATCTTGGTCGTCCTAACAGTATCAACTTCAAAAACGTGTCAACCCTTACAGAGAACGAGATGGTCACTCCAGTAGGAGGGCAGAGACTCTTGTCAGTCTTTGAAGACAGTCCAAAAAGGTTTCAGCGGATCAAATTCCTTGCAAATCTCTACCAGACTAACGGCTATGAGCTTAGAATAGCTGGGGGTGCCGTGCGAGATATTGTCTCTGGCTTGAAGCCACATGATATTGATTTTGCGACAACGGCCACACCAGACGAATCTCTGAAGATACTCAAAGATTATGAAGATTTGCTTAGGATAATTGTTACAGCTGCCGGTTTGCGGCATGGAACTGTTGCGGTCAAATTCAAAGAAGGTAATCTAGACTTCAAACGGATAAAACTTCATTCTGAGTCTGATAATTGTAATGAGCCACATGCGGCCCCTCACGAAGTTCCAAAAAACAAGCCCGAGTACGACGAAGAGTCACCTTATGAGATCACCACTCTAAGAAGTGATGACCACACTGATGGTCGCCATGCTGAGGTTAATTTTATCAAAGATTGGAGGATAGACGCTGAGAGGCGAGACCTCACCATTAATGCAATGTTTTTGACCCTAGATGATGGTCGACTGATAGACTATTATAATGGGGAGTCTGATCTCAAAAATGGTGTTGTGAGATTTGTCGGAGATCCTGAAAAACGGCTAAAGGAAGACTACCTGAGGATACTTCGATTTTTCCGATTTTGGTCGCGCTATGGAAAGAACAGGCCAGACTCTGAAACTTTGTCAACGATTCGTGAGAATTTATCGGGTCTAGATATCATCAGCGGTGAAAGAATTTGGGTAGAAGTCAAGAAAATTCTGTCTCATCTGCCAACTCTCGAAGTGATTAAGTTGATGCTTGAGTTGCGCGTGTTCGAAAAGTTTGGCCTTCTAGATCTACATAATGATGAGGCCCTTATTGGTGAAATCAAGCTCGTTGAGAAGAATATCGAGGATTACCTTCAAAGAGATATAGTTTCCCAGTTAACAAAAGGCGAATCTGATCCGTTCACGAAAAAAGTTAAAGATCTGCTACCCGTAATTTTGTTTGCAACTTTGGTCAGTTCGTCAAAAGCTGTCACCAATGTCCATCAGAGACTGAAGTTATCCAATCTAGAGAGGGATTCGATTCTGTATATCGTGGAAAATCGTTCCAACATTATATCTTTAAAGAGCATAAAGCATCAACTCGCTATAGCCCGTGCTCCGGACAGGCCTCTCGTAATGAACAAATTACGTGCCTTACTCATATACTCCGGTAAATTCGAGTTAATCGACGAGATGCAAAATTGGCAAGTGCCTAACTTCCCACTCTCAGGACACATCATTTCGCAGGCTGTCCGGAAGTATAAATTACCTCGCGATGCTATAGGCACGATTCAAGAATCTCTGAAAGATGAGTGGGTAGAGAGTGACTATAAATCTAGTGTTGAAGATCTTAATCAAAGTTTGATGTCCAAATTGAAAGAATTGCACAGTAGTTTAAATAAAACTTGAGCAGACCTTACCATTCAGGCCACTCAATTAACGGTTTATTCTATTGCAAAAATACTATCAAACTTGTCTTAAGATGAGCATGGGGCGAGGTATACTCTAATAGATAACTTATAACATAACATCTCACATCTAGTGATGGGTTTCCAATATAGATGAGTTGTGCGCAATCTGTGACTGGAATCGATCGTGTGGGCAACTCCTATTGCATAGATTTGTCCACGTCTCCATAGGCTAGTGTGAGATTTCTTGGACGTGTTGATCCTTCAATCTAGTCGTAATGATGTGATGATATTAATTTTCAGATGAGTCCTGAAAGGGTCAGATTATACTCACTTATTCAGCTCATTCAGCGACTCTAATGTTCGTTCATCAATCATATCTTGCTCTATCTTTACTGAATTCTGTGGAAGCGTCATCAAGGTAGAGGACCCGTTCGCTGTTTGCTGACCGTTTCCGCTTTTTTTACTCGATAGGTGAGTCTTGAGATGTTTTGAAAGGTGGTCGCTCCTCATAAAACGTTTTAGGCACTCGTTACACTGGAATCGCTTTTCACCAGTATGAGTCCGCCGATGTCGTTGCAACTCATCCGAACGGGTGAATTTTTTGCCGCAAAAAGACCAATTACAGACGTATGGTCTCTCACCTGTTTGATGAAAGTTCTTGATCGTTAGTTTTGATAATATAAAAGACATTCAAAGTATGTAGTAGGTTTGTATTCAGATCTTACCGCTGTGCCACCTTAGGTGGGCTCTCAGATGAGAGGTTTTACCGTATACCTTATTACATTCTGGGAAATGGCAGATGTGTTGTTTCTTTTTGTCACCATTATTTCGAGAGCTGTCTCCATCTCGGCAGTTTGGGCACGTGCAGGCAAGTCTTTTCAGTTTCCTTTGTGGTTGCGAAGCTTGGGTACCTTCGCTTACTTGAGATGAGGAATTGAATTGGTTAAGTGAGCTATTTCTAGTAATTGGGCTTGATGAGTCAGGGTTGCCGATATGATTTGTGGATGAGGCTTGAACGTTCGAGTCCTGAGTTGGTATTTGATTTGATGTAACAAATTGCCACTTGCTTGGATCGTTTGGATCCTGTGTGATGAATTGACTACCATTTGTAGGAGGCAATGTTTGGATCGGCTGGCCGTTTTGATTCAACAGACCCTGTATTGCAGCTTGAGGAATCATTTCTATGACACGTTGTCCGTTTGGACTGGTTGTTGGTATTCCTTGCACGGGAGACAGTTGTACTACTCCTTGCTGAGCTAGCGCAGAAAGCTGGGACAAGCTGATTGAGCCCCCAGACCATAACTGATTCTGGGCTTGCCGGCCGACCATCTGATTACCTGGTAATTGCATTGTGGTCATAACTTGTTGCTGACCAGGATTGCTGAGAGATTGCGACGATTGGTGTTGTGATTGCTGAGTTCCCTGTTGTAGTTGCGGTGAAGTTTGCATGGATTGTTGCTGCTGTTGCTGCAGAGCAGGACTGTCAGTTTGTTGTCCTTGGGCTGGAGAATTAGTGGGTAATGACATGGTCTGAGGCATCGTACCAGTTGCTGCGGCGACCGCCATGGAAAGTTGTTGTAAATTTATGGCATTCGGGGACCAGAATTGTCCTCCCGATGGGGCAATGAGTTGTCCAATTTGGCCATTTGGTAATTGAACTGTAGCAACGATCTGTGGCTGTTGGTTTAGAGATTGATCGGGTTGGCTGGACATGAGATGCCTGGTATCTTGCAGTTGCATCTGTTGGGCTTGGTTCTGTTGTAGGAGTTGAACTTGTTGCTGCTGCTGGGCCAATTTTTGTTTTGCTGACATTCTTTTCGTGCCTGTCTTTTTCTGGTTGGTAGTGGTTTGCGAAGTATTAATGGCAGAGAGGTTGTTAGGATCGCCCGACATCGTTTGGATGTTGGAGTTACTATTTGATGGGGTGGTCTGTATATTATCAGCTTGAGGTCTTGAATGATAGTTGACAGCTGAAGTGGTTATCGGAGGGGGGCCATTTGGGGTTGTTGTCGAGATAGGTGTCATTTGCTGGCCAGGAATGACACCAGTATTTAATGTTATAGATCCATCAGGGTTCAGCAGACCAGTTACAGTCTGGCCGGACATTAGTTGAGCCAGCTCGTTTGGTGATAGTACAGCGTGACCACCTGGTCCGTTTCCCTGATTGTTACCTACTACGGTCAGAGTAAGTACCATTATTCAAAAATTATAAAAATCATAAAGTTCTGGAGATTCGATAATAGGTGATAATATTGCAACATGCCGCTGGGGCTAAGTTAATGTGATGGAACTGGTATGGGAGTTCAGTTTACATTTCAAGGATGGTATCGTTGCAAGAGGACTAAATTGAGGTCATAATCGGTGCAACTCAGAAGCACTTCTTGCTCGATAGATTTTTACGAATAGATATGCAGTCAGAGGCTAAGTCATTTTGTTGAACGCCAACCCAGAGTTCCCGTTGAATTTGAATCGATCGATAATATGTATTCGTGATCAAATTTGCTTTGTAATAAGATTGCACAACCCCGATAGATATGCACACGTTATTGGTTACCGAGCTAGACCGACACTAGAGGACCCAAACAATGATGTTGAAGCTCTATGGCGGTGTACTGAGGAGAAATAATAGTCAAGTTCAAACGCATTCAACAGCTGAGCATTGGCGCGCTCATCATTTTAGTTGAAGAAGTGCGGCTTCATCGTTGCCTGATGTATCAAAATTTCGAATCAATTACAGAGTGAGCAGAGTTATATGCCGAGGATCAGTGGAATCGATGTTTAAAATTAAACTCTAGGGATCTCAGGCAAATTTCACCTCCTCAGTAAGGGACTTCCTATCTCCTCCTGTTGGAATCTAAATTCACTACTTGCAATCCCTGTGTTGTTTCATCCTAAAAGTGGGCTGGTCTCTCTTGATTTGTGGGCTGAGATGTTTTGCTCCCAACTCGATACCACGTCGAGATTGCACTTCGTCAAATAAGAACTCGCTAGCTGAGGTGTAGAAGAAACGCGGCCTTTGCCGAGTCTGTCTCAATAACGTATACCGATTGGGAGGTGGTCACAAACAGCAACAGCGGCAGCAATAGGCAAGCGTAATGCATTGATTAAGGCGGTCGTATCTTGAGTAAATCTAAACTGGCGTTCTATCTCAAGCTACTAGACTGTTGACACGGTTGTATACTGTCTAAACTCTAGAGTCTAGGGTTGGATTCTTTTTGTACCAAACTCAGTACGATAGGAGGAGAATAGTCTGTCTTTTCAGTCTTCCACTAACTGTTTGAGTGCGACTGAATAGCAGGACAAAATTCGCAACAGCCTGGAGTGGCGCGTTAAAGCCTATTCAATGCCTTGCAATCTCGAGCTCTCCTTCGCGTTGGCTCTACCCACCGCTAAGCGAGCTTGGCTAGACTTGGTGGGCGAGACGAAGACGATAGTTGTACCGGGCAGGTAGGAAAGCTAGCAGAGAGTCAAGCGAGCGGGCGGGCAGGCGGGTAGGTAGGTGGCTAGGTGGGCAGGCAACAGGTATCTTGGGGGAGGCAAAGTTGCATCGGTCTTAGCAAAGTTAGGTGAGTCGTGAGTGACTTAACAACAGTCGGGGAGCGGGACTGCGAAGTTACGATTATCATTACGTAGTGGTGGGAGTGGGAGTGGGAGCAGCAGCAGGCCCATCGATGGCAGGCTAGCGGCTAGCTCATAGATAAACAGGTGATCCACGGACAGACCGGGGAGGAGGCAAGTAGCGGCTTCAGCTGCGCTCACAACACACTGAGCTTGGATGAAGAATTTGCAAGAGCGGCAGGCCTGCGAGCAACTTCCCCGAGTGGGACTACAGGTGGGCAGTAAGAAACGCTGGGGGACAAACAGGGATGTTAGTCGCATCGCAGGTGTGCTTATGTCTGCCACTGCTGGAAAGACGCAACGCAATTGCAATGCCCTCGGCCGCAGCCGTAGTAGGCTGGCCAGCGGCCATCCCCTCTGTCTGGCTGGCTTCAGTCAACTTTCAACCAGTTTACAGCTCTCGAGCCATTGTCCAGAGCTCAACTTGAGGGCTTGAATTGAGTCCATAGATGTGTGTTGGGATGGTAGAATGGCCATCGACTGGGCACTGGCTTGTCCAACTTCTGGGCTTGCTCGGAGGCACGGAATTCAATGAAACGTACCGCCTCTACGTTAGCGATCCCAGCCCATTCCTGTTTCGCATGTCAAGCCCGCTCAAGTCGATGTCCTCCCTTTCCAACATTCATTCACATGTTATCGTCGATGTCATTCTTCGTAGGAATTTTTCCTCTGTTTGATTATCCAAAGCTGCATCTAGCTCACAGCCCCTAGTTGCCTTAGAAAATTTGTCCACCGAGCTAGCTGTATTTAGTTTTGTCGTGAGTACAAACTAGCTAGATTGACCAGATCGAATCAAAAAATTCTCGCACCCGTGGAAGACTCGTACGGCTCCATCATTACAGAAGCGATTCAGAAGTTCAAACACGGTGCTCTTCCGCTCTAACTTTGCATGAGTCTCTCTAAAACTGGAGTGCAAGTCTCTTTGGTTATATCGTGGCCATCATTTTGATTGGTCGCTACTTTTCAGAGAGGGCGGCTGTTATAATGAGGGCTCTCTGTTTTAAGCTCAATGCTAAGAGTGAGCTAGCTGAGTCATTCGGCTGTGATAGCTACTAACGCTCACAAGTTGACCTATGTGCTTATATATGTGCTCGCTCAGTGATTAAAATTGACCACAGATTGGTTGGATCAAATTTGTAGGAAATTTGACAATTGGGCCTTCCACTCTGTGTCACAAGTGATAACTGAGAGCTCGACTGGTGAGTTGATGATACGAATGATAAAATGTCCTAGCCAAGTACTAGCTTTGCCAGGAAGGCATCTTTCAGTGTTGATCCGCTTTACAGTTGGCTGATCAAGGGGCGAGGAGGGAGGTAAAGAGATCTTGGGTCCCCTGCGCAGAGAGCTATGCACAAGATACTCATGGATCCTTTTGCAAGTTTTTCAAATTTCCAAGGAGAGTATGCTTTAATGAAATAAATAAAATCTCAGATCTTATACTTGCGCAGAAACAATGGTTAAGGGGGCCCCTTTCCGAGTTAGAGCGTAGAGGAGATCTCTCGAGAGCCGAGCCTGACTCGAGTCGGGTCTAGACCGAACGAGATTAAGCATTTTTCTCGCATGCTCCTCCAGCATTTAATAAGAGCTGCTGACTTCTCTCTTATACCATCAACTGCAAAATTGTTTCATTGAGAAATTCAATCTAAGGGCAAGCCACGAGCAACCTCATGAGCCTCGCCCAGAAGCTTGCAACCAACAAGCTAGCCTGCTGCTTGCAAGGATGATTTCAACCTGCGCTGACCTAGTCTAGTAAATAGAGTCCAAAACAGAGTCGTTCGGCCCAGGGACACGAAACCAGATTTCTTCTCTCAAATCAGTGATACCTAGCGCTGATATCACCGGCTCAAATGGAGCAATACGCCTCTAGTGCAGAGCTAACTCATACTCTAGCGCATATAGCGCCAAGATCTAAGCCAACACTTGTACAAGTCGAATTTGAAGTTTTTGGTAACATCCATGGTGAGTAAGAGTGACAGGCATGATGGCGGTGAACATTTTCGACAGATCACTGACAAAACAACCTCCTTCAGGGGTCAATTTTACCAAGGTAAGTCCAATTGATACACTAAAATTTCTGAACATGACTCCGATTCTAAGCACGATCATCAGTACGCTAAGGACATGGGCAAGAAGCTGGGAGTGAACGGATGGTAGGTACCTGTTCGCCTGACTTTCGTAAATTGTGCGTGCTGCTTGTCTCATCTAGGCTTATGATATAATTATGAACTGCGCTAGGATTAGATTCAATAACAAGCGAGGATCCGTAGTGGGTCAGGTAGAAGGAGAGAAGGATAAAATCGACCAGATGGCTTTGTGGTTAAAGTTGCAAGGTAGGTATTGGCTGCTGACTGTCGTGGATACCCATTAGGTTAGCTAACGTTCTACCGGCCAACTTGTCGTCAAATAGGTTCGCCAGGATCTAAGATTGAGCATTGCGAGTTCAGAAGTTGGCAAATTGTAGACACAAACAGCTTTAGAGACTTCAAAATAAGATTTTGATCCCTTGGTTGGCTAGACTACTTGACCATAACTGATTGATTTGCAAAAACCTATCACCTCTTTTATAGAAATATGCCTTTCAATTATGCGACTTGAACACAAGTCTGAGAAGCCAAGAACAGATAAAATTGAAGTGCCAGAGGGTTTTTAAACAGCACCCCTATGTCAGATTTTCGATGTTCTCGAGTCCTTGAGCTCTCTGATCTAGTCTCTCCCAAGTGGAGTATGCCGATCTAAAGTGGAACAGAGATAACAGAGGACCGCCCAACCAAAAACTCGATTCTGTTTCACTCTTGACTCCAATGAATCGAACGCGTGAGCGAAGCGGAAGTTAACTCCGCTAATGCCAACAAAGGATCGCTCGATGGTCAAATTGTTGTTAGCGGCAACAACTTCTCTCTTATGACGCCAACTCGCACCGTCACTCTTCTGCAATCAAGTACATATGTGAATCCAGCAAATTTGTTCCCGTGAGTCCAGTCTCAATTAGATACTCAGGCTTATGCCTCTTACAGAATTCGTGGGAATCACGACTAGCCTTTGCTTTCGTCATCTATGTTGGAGGCCCTCCGATCCTCAAGGATCCGCTGCTCCAATGAAACAACGTAACTTGCCTTGTCTATCGGCCCGTCTTATACGTCTGATTCCTCCGTGAGGAACATATATACATTCATATCGGACGATTTTCCGTCCACTTTTCGATGGGAGATCATAAGCAAATGGTCTAAGGCCATCTCTTGGGCTCTTCCATCCTTGGCCTAGGACTCACATGCGAGATTGTTGACCTTACCTCCGCCAATGACAAGAGCTTTCTCAGTGCCGAGCAATGAAAGTTTGACCCCGATATTGACGATTTTGTCTGCTACGTTATGAGAGGGATCTTCTAAATCGCTTCCTGAATTGACACGTTGCCTCACCTAATTCAATTCAATAGTATCTGCACCTAGTTAAACCGAAGCTGTCGAGAGCTCAAGTTTTCGGTTGAGGCCAACGTTTCGATTCCATCCAGAGAGCATAGCTTTTGAAAAGCGAATTTCAACCAAGGACTTTGTCCTCCGACCAAACAGACTGAACCTTTTATAACGTAGTTATAGTGACCTCGACAGAGCCGGAGTCTAGTAGTTTGCTTCCTGCTCCAATCATTCACTCGACCCCAGTTGGATCAAGGAGAACTTTTCGGCGTGCATCGTGTTCAAAAGTAGAAATCACACCGATTGGTAAGCTGAGAAGTCTTTCGGAGCACATAGGCTAGGCCAATTTTACCCGTTACCTCAGACAAACCATAAATTGGACACACTTTTCACTCCCAATTA
>Ga0209372_1000224_pt1 | contig 39533 bp, 28 predicted proteins | sample AgamicAtPe_FD_187170 | JGI IMG/M metagenome (GOLD analysis project Ga0209372, IMG submission 187170) | Agave microbial communities from Guanajuato, Mexico - At.P.e (SPAdes) (version 2) | ecosystem: Host-associated > Plants > Phyllosphere > Phylloplane/Leaf | place: Guanajuato, Mexico | collected... | reverse complement strand
CTCTCGCCACCTCCGATCCCTGATTGAGGCGGGATAGGCGCCAAAGAGAGACACTGAGACACCTTCGAGCTTTCGCCCGGCTCAGAACATGTCGCACACAATCAACCAACCAGCCAGCCAGCCAGCCAACTGACGCCAGTGGCAGCGCAAAAGGCGTCCACAATGACAACGAGAACGAGAACTCGAGCTTGACAGCTGAATTATTATTATTTTTATTCGAGCTGTTTGGGTAGCAACACTTCGCGCAACCAAACCGCCAAAACGAGAGAGTATTGGCGCCATTTGTTGGTTTACCTGCGGCCGCGCAAACAAGTCTTTCCTGCAACAGCAACAGCCGCTAACTCGCCCAGAGCCCATTGTTGCAAGCGCTCGCAACTGGCGCTAAGGAGCCACCAAATCGGCCTTACAATTGTCTGCCTGTTCCGCCCGCTGGCTGACATGATGTTGCTGCCTCCTCTCTACCCCCAACCCCCCATTTCAACCAGGTAAACCACCAGCGCCAGTTGCAATCAACTTTTGCCCCTGCAATCGGCCGGCTGCTGGGCCGCCAGCGAGCTCCCGCCAGACGCCCATGGAGCCAACTGCAAAGCCAGTGGGTCAGTTCTGGTTTCCAGCAACAAATATAAACAAACTGTTTGCCAGCCAACTGTTCTACTCGCTCGCTTTGTTCCCGGCCGTCGCCTCCCGGACGAGCCAATCATTGAGAAACATTGTAATTAAATCTGTAGAGCCTGCGAGTTTCGATCCTATATGGGCGGCGGCCGTTTCCGGCGGCGGCCAACTGTCGGGCTCCAAGCAACAGCAGGGGGAGCCAGCCATCCAGCCTGCCTGCAAGCCAACCAACCAGCTGGGCCAGCCCTCCGTGGGCCGGACGCGGCCGTTTATGCAAAATCAAACCCCATTGCCACCTGATACGAGCCGCGCTGCCCCTCTAAGGCCGCAGACAATCAATACTCGTGCTTGGCGCCCAGAACGGGCGTTGCTTGCAAAACTCCCCTCCAGCGACAGATGCGATACCTGACAACAAGCTTCCTCTCCGTTCGCTCAGCTCGCCCATGATTTATTATTGCTCCTCGCCATTGGTTACCAGCTCCAGCAGCCGGCCGCCCCTCTATGGCACACAATGTCAACCATAATGATTGAGATATCGATTGTGTGGCCATTGTCGCAACTCAGCTGTCGGTGGCGCAGACTCGGCCGCGCACTCAACAAACGGCCCCGAGACAAATGGACGCTTTCGGCTTCCAAAGCAGAGCGCTGGAGAGGAGAGATAACTCTGGCTTCACCTGGCCACTTCCATGGGCCGCGCTTGCCCATGAGCAGGAATGAGTCTGCGCGCTCGCGCTTGCACAAAATTGTGCGCACAATACGAGCGGCGCGCATGATTTTCCCACTCCCTCCCCCTCCCCTTGGGCCGGCTATAGTTACCTGAACACAAACGCACACACACACACACTGACGCACAGGTGAACGGCTGCTCGAACATCCTCGGCTCGCGCCACTCGAGCCGCATCATGCGCTCAGCTCCATCAATAGCTCGATGGCCGCTAATGTCCAGGCAAGCTGCTGGTGCCCAACAACTTGGAGAAATAATCAAGCCAACTTGAGCAGCTCACTCGACGACTGCTACCCAACTGGAGCGAGTCCAAGGAGGAAGAGTTGAAGACTACCGACAGCCAAGTTCAGTTTAATTCAGAGAAGCAGATGAAGAGTTAAGACTAAGGGGCTGAAGCGACAAGATCAAAACTAGAAGCTCAGATTATGCTGAACCACGAGGCTTTTGCAGCCGCGGCCGCCGCTTTAGCCAACCACCAGCGCCAACAGATGTTGGCCGCAGCCTCGGCCAGCGCAAACCCAAGCTCAGCCAGAGACACCTCAAGCACAAGCACACCATCCGTTGCGGGTCCCCAACTGGCCCAGTTGCCGGCCTTTGCAGCCAACGTGGCCAGCCCCGCAGGTGGCGCCCCAATCTCGGCTCCGGATCCGCACCAAGCTGCCGCCGCAGCAGCGGCCGCCGCGGCCCTGTGGCCCCATCACCCGCTGTGGCCAACCCACCCTCTTTGGGCCCACCATCCGCTGCTGCAACACCATCACTCGCTCCTCCAACAGCAACAACAGCAGCAACAACAACCACCGCCTCCGCACCAGCAAGTCCAACAGCAAGCAAGACAACACGCTGTCCATCCTACCCACCATCACCATCACCATCACGCCCATCATCCAGCCTCCGTGATTGGTGGCTCCAAACCAAAGGTTGCAACACCAGTTGTCGTGAACAAGATTGAACAGTATAAGCGCGAGAATCCGACCATCTTTGCTTGGGAAATCCGCCAGAGGCTTATGGACGAGAGGGTTTGCACCGATGGAACTGCACCCTCGGTGTCCTCCATCAATCGCATACTCAGAAATAGGGCAGCAGAACGGGCTCAGGCAGAGTATGCCCGCAACCTGTTGCTCACCAGCCAAACAGTGTTCAATTCTGGCCAAGATAACAACAACCAATCAAATGTTAACAATGGGCCAAGCGGCATGGAGCGACAAAACGGACTCAATTTGCCCGGTACAACGAGCAAGCTTGGCCTCCAAGGTCCTAGCGCCGTTGGGGCCCAAGCGCAGCATCCAAAGTCTCTATTCGATATAAATGTTGCAGCCGCAGCAGCTCTAGCTGAATACCAACAACAACATCAAGCAGCTCTCATGGCTGCGAGCTCGACGAGGCAGCATCTTCTCGTCTCAAATCATGATCGACAACAGCAGCACCAGGCGGCCCTATTTGCAGCCAACCAAACATTGCACCAACAGGCCCTGCTTGCAGCTTCCGCAAACCGGGATCATAGGCATCAGATGCATGCACACAAACAACAACCTCAAACGCCTTCCTCTGACCAGAGATCGCAGGAGCAATCACCTAAAAGACAGTACGATATTGCGAGCATCTCCACTCCAGATAGAGTATCGCCAACCATCGAGCTTAAGCAAAATCAACAGGAGCCAGCTCAACAAGCAGCAATTGACCAAAACAAATCAAAATCGAGGGAACAAATTAGTAACGGACAAATCCTATCGGCCTACGACAATCTATCCTCACCGAGATCGCCAACAACCTCCTCAACCTCTTCCTCTTCATCCTCCTCATCAACTTCCTCATCCTCAAATTCGACATCAAAATTTAGACGCAATAGGACTACCTTTACTCATGAACAGCTTAAAGTCTTAGAACAAGAGTTCGAGAAGACGCACTATCCTTGTGTGGCGACCAGAGAAAAGCTTGCCCAGGTAACGAATCTTAGCGAAGCTAGAGTGCAAGTTTGGTTTAGTAATCGGAGGGCTAAATTCAGACGGCGCCAAGGTTTGCCGTACTCTGCGGACAATCCTGGTTACGTATCACCAGACAATGACCTAGATGTCAACGACTGCTCATCGGACGCCTGTTCAATCATGGCAGATGGCGACAACGAGAATTGTTTGGTTGCCAACGATAGGAGGAACACCCGATTAGGGGCTTGTAGGAGCGATTCTAACTTGAGCTGACACTTTTATGATTAGCATTAGAGTCAAAAATTAAACCAAAGATTGATTATGGAACCACCACAGGAAGGTCTATTTTCGCTCTCTCGATGTCGTTGGCTGACCTTGCTTAGGTTGAAGCAGTTTTCTTTGGTTCAGCCTTAGATGTCAGTCGATCCCATATCACAATGAGTTCCTCTTCCTCAGGCGTTGGTGCCTTATTTGTGACCGGTGCAGATCTACGGTCGTTAAAAAATGATGATGTGGTCTCGCCCAGCAGTTTTGTGAACAACTCAAACATCGTCAGGCCTTCGATCCTAAATTTATCTTGATCAAAGTAGTTACTGCCAAATAAGTTCCAATTATCGTCTAAGAATTGGAACATCAACTTGGTCAATTTTATTGGGTGAGAGGTATTCTCACACCAACTATTGATCATTGTAAACATTAGTTTAAATCGCTCCTCTTGATGATGAGACAGGCGAACTTTTGACTGCTGGCCCTCTGGAACGAACTGGTTCATCGAAATCTTGAATGAATCCTCTAGGATTGATCGGCAGCTTGATAGATGTTTCAACAATTCTTCATTCACTATCCTTGATAGTGAATATAGATGCCATACGACAAAGTAAGCTAAGTGAGTCCTGTCGGAGTCTTTGTAGCACGGCTCCAACGGAACTAGATCGTATTTGTCTAGACTCGTTGTTAACTTTGAGTGCACACTTTTATAGTCCAGAATTATGGACAACAATTGAGTCAAGAGCTCGAATTCAGATCTTTCCTCGCTTATCTTTCGTAACATCGAACAGAAAATCTTACAGTGACATGGACAAAGCATCGGAAGGCCTGATCGTAGGTCGTCGAATTTCACTAGCCTATTAAAGTGTATCCAAGATGTGATCACTAGATCAAACATGAATATCTCAAAGTATTTCTGGTCCACCTTTGGACAGGAATAATCTTCAAACACTGCGTCATTGAGATCTTGAGAAATGTTGAGCTCCTTAAATATATCGCAAGCTGGCTCGCGTATCCTTGTCATAGTCTCTATCACAGCCATCCAAATAGTTGCAAGTGTGTGGATTGTTATAGACTCTTCTGATTTCAGCGGCTTGCACCCCTCGTCGGAATATATACGCTGGTCAAGTTCGGAGAGTCGTCCGACAACCATCAACAATCGCTCCAACTTGTTAACGACTCCATACGAATAGAGAGTGTAATATCGTTGTTTTGTGGAGATTGGCAAACTTGATGTATTTATCCTATCAACCACTGAGATCGCTTCGCTGGATAAGAGTTTCAATTTACGAAAAACAGAATCTTGCACTTGATTGCCATCCCACTTGTTGTCATCACAGAAGTAATTTGGTTTTATTAATGCGAAATCGTTTCCAACGTCTAGCACCAGATCTTCGAGGGCTTCTAATTTGGTATTCAACGAACTTTCACCCACTTTCACATCATCAGCGATGAAAGTCAGATCATCAAGATCAACAATATCGATTGTCCACGATGTGAGCGAGCCTACACACTTCGCCATCTTGATACTAGTTAACTGTGAACATAATATATCTCTCAGTTTGATTGATACATCAGGAGATCCCGTACCTTAACGTTTATCAGCAGGCTTAATTTGGATCGGAAATCTTGTAACTAGAATCAACGATCATCGATTTGTTTAGATCAAGGATCCTCTTCGGTTCGAGTGTCGTGGAGGTAGTGGGCTTATATTTCTTCAGGCATTCAATTTGAGTGATTAGATTACGTTCGGAAAGTAACCGGTCAGGTAAAACGGCTTTGAATTCGGTAATTTGGCAACACAAAATTTGCAAATTTTGAAATGAACCCCGAGATTCACCTGGTCTAATTCGCTACAGTTGTTCGCTACAGTTGGCATCGCTGCACACGCATTTCGTCGGGAGACTTGACTCGCATTGGAAAATAGGCATGACCCGTTAAGCACTGCTCAGTAGTAACTGCTGTCAGGCTTCCTTACTTGAAACGGTTACAGCTGACAAAAATCGCATGAATGTGAACCACTAGTCCTTTCAATATTTCACCGCCTTGCCGTCTATTATCGGGTTAAATAAACTAACATCATCATACACATTATATTAGGATATCAACAAATTTGAAACTAAGAAATGCCGGCTTCAGACATATCTAGAATATCTGGTTTTGCAGGTCAACCATCCGATGCGGCTGCTGCAATTGCTAAGAGTGTTGCCGATCGCGAGATCGGTTTTAAAATTAAGAGTGGCCTACTGAAACAAAACGATTTAGCTAGTATAGATAGAGAGTACCGAGCTATTTATTCACAGGAATATTATAAATACTATGCTCATCTATTGCATCAAAATCAACAATCCAGAGTTATTTATGTTAACGCCGAGAATCCAGCTAAGAAGAGATACTTCGCCCGGCATACGGTGGCCAAATTCAGCAAACTGAATTGTTTTATCCACGTTCATCGAGACTGCATCACAGTCGGTAGGATCAGCTTCCCAGTCGACGATGAAATTTCTCTGGAAACAAAAGAGGCCTTTCTGACTGCTTGGCCTGGGCCATTAGACAGAGCTGAAGCTAATTTAAAGCAGAAAGTTACAGACTATGTAGAGACCCTTTGGCAACACGATTCGCAGCGACGCATAAGATACTGTATCAGTGCGAATGATGATCAGAGAAAGACGATATTGAAATTATTGACTGAATTGTTGCATAGGAACGGATCCATTGATGCTCCCGGAATCACACGCCTTTTGCTCAGACCAGAGCAAACTGAAATTCAGAAAGATGAGGGCAACAGAAAGCCTCTAGAAACACTGCAGAAATATCTACTACTAGGTAAAAGAAGTGAGGCCATCAAGTTTGCGAAGGCGAGAAAATTATGGGACCACGCTCAATGCTTAGCATTCCTTGATAAGTATCAGCCCCCGAACACTAGCAATTACGTCAAAGATAGTTTTAGATTGAAGGACGATCCGATAGTGCAATTGAATGATGAGTACATTAGTTCCATTGAACATGGTGTACTCAACACAGTTTACAGGTCTCTTTTAAACAAGGTGCTCAAAAGCGACCCAGAATCTGTTAATATTATCAAGTACCCCAACGTGGCCAACAACTCTTACGAATTCGCCATCCTTAGCGCAAACGATTGTGAGATGGAATTTGATCAGACTAATGAAATTTTCAAGTTGATTGTGGCTGTGAAGCAAGCAATTCAAAGTCCAACAATTGCGAATAGCCACCTCATAGCGCTCGGTTACACAACGCTCGATGCCTACGATTCCAGCGATGAATTATCTTACCGATCCCATTTGTCTTTCAGGCAAGGTGACACCTATGCCTCGAAGACCTTGACAATATCCAATATAGATATGCTCATATTGAACGAAATCTGGGAATATTGTTTAAATCTGGCAAAAGGGACGTGCAATCCTATAAATTACGGCTACATTATTGATCTAGTTCCTTACAAACTCATTTTTGCCTCAAAACTTCTCGATTTTGGCTTGCATAAGATGTTCTCGAGTTATTTAGTCTCAATCAAGAACGCTTTGCACAGAGCAAAGAGCCTAGACTTTGTTGACAGGGATCCTTTTTATGATTGGCTAGCCATAGAACGAAGTGTTGAGCACTTGACCACATTCTGGGAAACCCTTTGCCTGGACTTTGAGGCCGGTGAGCTACCTCCGCAAACTATATCGAACCCTGAATCTCCGATATCGCAACATTTACCAAATCCTGCTATACCTCATAACTTCCAGCAAAATTATGATCATCAGGCACTTTTTTTGAGAGAGCAAAACGAAACGCAGCCCGACCATATAGATTCTACTCAAAATAACTATCCATCATTACCTTATCAAGGTGAAGGTCTATACATGCGAGGTCATAGCCATAGCCAGAATTTGCAACAGCCAAGATACGACATTCCTCCTCCACAATTCAATCAAGGTCCAGTTCCTGAAGAAATTTTCGATTACAATCCTGAGAGTACACCTATGCCCAATCAAATAGATGAAAGAACTGCATACGAGCCAAATCAATCTTACGACCAACCTGACGAATCCTCTCGAAGAAAATCCGCCACTGTGGACACGCCAGTCTATTCTCCACCCTCTTTCGGGCCTTCAACTACATCAGGTCATGATAGAAACCAAATGGCAAGTTCATCGCCGGTACATAGGAACCGAGATTCGATGCAATCTAATCAAATGGGCGAATCATTCAATTCTCCCTTTTCACCTATCAACGAATATGATGATCTACCAAGAAGGGATTCTGATCTTGGCCGCAAGGCATCAATGGTTAATAGCGTCCCTAGCAATGAACATGTGATGGGTGGTAGTAGCGGTACCACTAATTCCAGTAGCAATAATAAGTCCCAGTCGGCAGGCGACCAACAGACCGGCTTCTTGTCAAACTTGGTCGGGAGTGCTAAGGCACTGTTGCCCAAAAGTAATTCTAAGCAAATGATTTTACCAGACGATTCTAGCAAATCCATCGTCTATGACGATAAGAAAGGTGCCTGGGTCGATACCAACCAACCAACAGATGCTGGTGGTGCCGGTCTGGGTGAAGCACCGCCACCAATGAATGTCGCTCAACCTCCAGCCAGTTATTCATTCGCCCCAAAATCAGCTAAAACAAGGTACCCTAAAGCCCAATTCTAAGAGCAGAAAAGGATAACTGGTCATCACAACGTGATGAGATTAATCTACCTAGTTTTAGAGTACACTCCAATAAATTGATGTTAATTGTGTGTTGTTGAGAATTTCTTTCATGTCCTTTCAGAGATCTGTCGTCTCTTGGTGGGTAAGATCCACAGTTAACGGGGCAAAAACGTGCACCCGTCATGAATCTCAGCCGAAAGATCACGACTGTCCGCCACATCAATACATGTTGTATTGCCCCATTAAGTTTAACCGGAACGGTATGAGGCCTCCAGGTGTGGGTCGGCACGCCAATATGTGGAGATGGAGGTTGGGGATCAACAGCGAAACGATAAATGACAGAAGTAAGAGTGCTCAGGCGTTGTGCTCTACTAGTCTGCTCTTGAGTGACATGACATTCGATGTAAGGAGTCTGTAGTGAGGACTATATATGGAATGAAGTTGCAAATCGCGCGCGTTTCTTTACAACCACAACTTGCGCTCTGATAATCTCCATGGAACTGAAAAATCGATTGCTCTAGGCTGGAACGCCGGAATTTGAACCAGTAATTCAACTCCACTGGATGATACCATTTATGAAAACGTCAACGACAACATTAATCATTAAAACACCGACCTAAACGGAACTCTCCTCGCTCACCAGAGCCTCGTACTCTTCGCTCGCATAACGATCCCAATCCGAAACTACGACCCCATCTTGGACAACGTCTCTAGCTGAGACAAATTCGCGAGATTCGTGCTCCAGGTATTTCTCCAAATTAATGAACGTATCGAAGAATATTGTTGCCATCTTAGTCCGCTTGAGATCAGATAAAGAAATTTTGTTCTTCTCTTTTGGGTTCACCAGATCAAGTATTTGACATGCACTATCTAAGAAGGGTAATGCCTCTATGTTCATCAATTCAAGCCTCTTTGTTTGCTCATAGTAAAAATATTCCATTTCGTACATGCTGATGTAGCCATCACCATCTATGTCCATCAATCTGAACCAATATTCTATAGATCTTGGATGCTTCTTATCCTCTTCAGCAAGTAAAAACCAAACAAAATCTGAGTAGCTCATGGTTCCGGTTTGTTGGATTTGTTTTGAGACTATTCCCATGAAGATGCGATCGATTATTCGGGAAGATATAGCTGCATCGTTATGCCTTGCGAGGTCTTCCTTTCGAATCAAGAGGTCATGATCTTGATCTAGGCTCCAAAACTTGCAGTATATAACATAGAAGTGTTCGTAGGAGAAGTAATCTGTTATTTGATTGATATCCTCTTCCTGGCTCAAAACTTGAAGCACTGCTAATAGGTTGCTGCGTCTCAATTCGCTCAAGCTTATTTTACCTGTCCAACTTCTATTTAGACAGAAGTAAATTCGCGCTATCACCGTCTGTATGTAGCGCATGTGGAAATCTGGCGCCGCCCTTAGGAACTTTAGACCTGGATGGTCGTCAATGACCGATTGTATTAAAGGTATGAAATCGTCTGGCAACAGGTAGTTTCGCTTGCCCAGCGTTAGTAGGTGAACAAAGCGAGACGCATTATCAAAGCACGAGCTTATCATGTTGCGCCAGCAGATTAGAAACTGATCACAATTTATGTGGGTCTGGCTTTGTAATTTTTCAATCGTCGACGTGTCGATTGAAGCGGCACGGATTAGCTGTTTTGGTTTGCGAATTGGATCCTTTTCTGCAGCCGCAGACGATGCCTGACCAGCACCTGAGATACCGTTGGTTAAGCCTAGACCACTCTGCTTCCTTATGGCCGAGCCTGTGTTGTGCAATAGGTTCGAGTTGACCATTTGGTGTCGGACATAAAGATAGAGGGGCTCTTTAAAATATTCGGAGAAGCCGCAAGCGAGAGCGATTGAGTGAAAGTGGCGCCTATACGCTGGCCCCGTAAGTTGTGCCTTCCGGTCGGGAAGTTTGTCAAAGCAGGCGACAATGTTCTTCTTCTGGAGCTCAATCTCATAAGTGTTCGGCTTTCCATTTGGATGATAAAATCTAGGTATGCCTTGAGTGCTGGAATTGCTAACAGTAGAGGATCCACGCCGAAGGCTGAAACGTCGCCCATTTGTGGGCGACTGTGGACTCTTCGGCGAACAGACCAAATTTGGCTGATCAACTCGTTGAGAGCCTGAGATTTGGATGGAAGAGACTCGCGATTTATATAGCGCATGTCTGCTTGTGGCAGACTTTTGTTCCGCCCCTAGAGACTCGTTCAATTGGTGGGTAGTTGTGCTAGTTGCGATATTAGATTGAACAAGCGATCCTCCAGCTCGTCTTGTTTCATCACCACCGATGGAACTCGAGAGCAGTGAATTAGTGCTTGCGCTTGAGCTACCCGAACTCGAGCCACTCAAACTATCGGCCGGCACCTTTTCAAACTGCTGAACCCGTTCAAGGACAGAGCCTCTGGTCAGTATTTTGACAGCTAGATCGCTCCTATCGACATTGGACCGCGTTGGTGAGCTTGAGTTTGCAAGAGCTTGTTGAAGTTGGAGTTGCTGGGTGGCAACAACACTGGTCATTGGCCAGGCGCCATGAAAGAGGCTTTTGCCAGCTTGGGCTGCCAGTCTCTGGCGACTCTTGCACTTTGCAAACGGCTCCCCGCCTTCCCACTTCTCGCGAGCCTTGCTCACGTTCACCTGCTTCGGTGGCTTGAAGCCAGAGAGGATGGATTCTGGTATCGCGCCCGAGTCAAGTATTGAATTGCCAGCAAGAGGGTGGCTGCTCACGCACTGTCTAGCAGGTTTGTCGTAGATTTTAGATTTTGCATAGCTAACGACTGAACTCTTGTTAGCAGTGCTAACTTGGGGCGGCGGTGGAATATTGAACTGCATTCTTGAGTTGGCTTGCTGTTGCCTCTCCTCAGGCAACTTGCACACTGTTTCGATTTTCCCTACAATTGGAGCAGTCTTAGTCTGCTTTGGAGGCTCTTGAACAATAGTCGACTTCATCTGTGTGGAACAGCCCAAGAGCTTGTTGACTTTATCCTTTTCATCACCTGTTAGTGGTTCATTAAGTCTACTAGGCGACTTTCCTCTTGTTCTCTCGACCTCTTGTTTGCCCCTCGAATGTTGCCCAGTTAACTCATCAGGTTTGCACACTAAGTCTTGAGGTTTGTAGAAGTTGCCATACTTTGAGGCCCTGAGTGTGGGGGTCTTGTTCGAGCGAGGCGTTGGATCAGAGTGGTCATCTCTCTCTGGGTGAATCCTACTTTCTTGGCTCCTCGGTGGTTCGGCTTGAAAGCGGCTTTTTTGATCTAATGAACTTGGCGTAACGCTATTGCAGCTTCGCTTCTCTGCGTACTCGTCGTGCTTGAGCCGATTTGTTTTGGGGTTCAGGCCAAAAACCAGCCTGGTGTTAGCGGGATTGTTGCCACTTGAGAAACCAACTGATTTGGAGCCACCGGATTGAAGTCCACCGTTGGTTTGAGTTGCGCTCGCCGCTCTAGCGACAACAGAGCTAGGCGTCTCCGAATTTTGGCCAGCACTTCTCGGTCGCTCCGACTTTTTCCCTTTAATCGCTCTCATTTTGATTCTATCAAGTAAACAAACAAAGCCTCCCCAAGAAACTGGCCCACAATGCGCAACGGCAAACCCGGTAACGAAGAGAAGAGACTAAATCAACTGAATTCTAGTCTTCCCGGTGGGGTCGAGACAAATGCTCTATGGGCGCAGCATTGCACTCGTCAGCTAACTGAATTCAACTCTATACAGAGACGTCAAATGCGCTTGCTCTTTTTGCTTGCAATTAATATCCTCAGCCTTCTGTGGAGTTCAATAGCAAGCTCAGAGACCAGCTTCACTACCTCGCCCTCGTCTTCCTTTTCTCCCTGACTCTATGCGAAACAAATCGATTCCTCGCAACAATCGCACTGCAGCAACAAGCAGATAGCGGGCATCAATATGAGCTGCACGGCATCCCGACAACAATGTTTGGCTCAGCAAAGCGAGCCGGCCATCGAGGGAGCCGGACGAGCTCCCGAGTCTCGAAACTGAACAAGACTTCCTCCGAATGAGCCGACAATCTGCACTCTACCTGACTCTTCCATTCGACAAGGCGCTCGATTATTACATGGGCGCAACCTCAATCTCGTTTTATATTAACTGCATACTTAAATTGGACAAGGATATCGATCGGTTTCACCAGCTGGCATGGGATTCGTGCTCGCGCCCTCGGCTCGGCCATCTCCATTGCGGCGGACGGTTGGAAGGAGAGATGGAGAGGGGGGCGCCCTGAGCTGGCTAGGGAGGCTGTATGTAACAAGCGAGCGCTGAGGCGACGCTTGGCAGCTCGCGCCAGGGAACAAACATGTGCATATGGCTGCCGACGCCCCAATGTACCCGCTAACTATTATGGCGGGCGGGCCAATCTTGAAGGTGCCTTCTCCCGACAGCCTGAGACATTTTGACTTCTTTAACTCAGTTTACATGGTGCTCGAAATACGGCTCGCTGTTTCAGCAAGAGTCGGCGCAAGCTAGTGCTCATCTCTAGTTTTTTCCTCTCCCTCTCCCTCTAGAGCGAGCATCAGGCAGAGGCTGTTTCGAGGAAGCACTTACGGTGTACATGCGACGGGAAACAACGTGGAGCTCTATGGCCCTTACTCTAGAACTCGTCTAGTCTCCTTTCTCTCGGCAAGTCGTGACTTTGCCAGCCCCAGCCTTCGGTCTAACTGCTGCTGGATCATCATGACTCATTATGCTCGCCAAGTCAACGCCGATCGAGATTACAGGCCCACGGTAGTTCAACTATCAAGCTCTCGTTTCCCAACTATCCACTATGGACCCGTGATGGCTGGGCTATATTTTGGAGTTGCTTGGAGTAGTGAAAAGGAATATTCGCTTGATATTGTACACCCTCGACTCCTTCTCACTTTGTGCAATTTTACAAGTCTAAACCTCTCCATCCTGAGATCTCGGCGAGGGAGACGCGTAGGCTCTATCGCGCGCTTCCTTCCTCTGATCGCCAACTGCTTCTGGCGTTTCCTTCGAAATTATACAACCAGTTGTAATGCATTAGCCAGGCGACAAAGCAAATATCTCGGCCGTCAGATAGTCGTGCGGCGTATAATGAAGGGCGTTAAACAAACGGAAACTAACTGGGCACTCGGAGATCCCAGATCTCCTCCTTGTGCTCGCAATTTTCGGAGCCAATTGTTCTCGGCTCACTCATTTGATGGCAAGAATGTAGATGCGTAATGATGACAGCTTCTGCAACGTAACCCCAACTTCACAGTTCATCTGCCAGCCGAAACCTTAGAAGCAAGTAGCTCGTGCCGGCTTTCGAGTAGCATGGATTGGATGGCGCAAAGAGGCCAAGCTTGCACCCTCGGCTAATGAACAAACTAAAAATTGTTTGCTCCTCAACTCTCGAGGGCCGACAAAATATGACCCAAGCTAAGGAACTTTGGGTCGCACGAATGTTGATAGTTTGTTGCAAATGAGAAGCAACAAGTGCACTGTCCCCCTCAAAATCCGGCAGCCTCACAAATTTGTCAGGTTGAAAATTCAATGAACGCGCACTTTGGAGACTCAACCTGCCTGTGACCTGACGAAAATTATATCAGTCGAGTAATAACCTCGTCTCGGCAGCCTATGAACCTCGAATCGGAGACTCTTGGTTCACAAGAGCCGCAAGCATATCCTGTTGTTTCAATTGCTGCCCTAAAATCCCCATGCGCAGATTTGAGCTGCCAAGTAATCATCAAGCAAGTTGCCTAGTTAGTTTCGGAAGCAATCATACATCTTCCTAGTAGAAGCGGCACGACGAAGACAAAACTCGGGATCGATCCTGATTCTGGAAAGAATCTTATATCCCTGAATAGCTAAGATGGATCAAAGGGATCAATGAGCTTGTATTAGCACCTTAGATCGACCTTTCAATTTGTGCCTCCCGGAATTTCGTTTCAAACCAACTCATAAGTTTGTCTGATCGGTGTCTTCCCATTCCATTATACCGGAGCATCCAGGGAGTTAGCTATCGATCCCATAGGTTTCCTACTCAAGGCCTCAGGAAATTTGTGGCTAAATAAAGATGAGATCAGAAGAACCTGTTGATCCGAATGATCTGGATATGCAAATTGCCGATTCAACTTCCCTCTTTAATGGTGGAAAACGTTCGGTGGAAGTGATTTATTTTCGAGTTTAGCTAAGCAAATGATCTTATCTTGTAGTAGATAGCTGTGAAAGTTATGAATCGTGAAACTATAAGCATCAAAAAGATGGCCAAGAAGCAGCCATAGATATCTTGATCGCGGACGTTAAAGTCGAGCATCGCATATGGTAGAACATCCTCGCAACTGGCGATTTGGTGCCCATATGAGTTGGCCATCTTGAATGTCTTAAGCATCTTGTTGACGACATCGATGTTCGGGTCAATATTTGTTCTGCTGCTATTGTTTGCGGACATTATTGGAGAGTCGGCGTACTCATTCGAGTAGGTTCCAATCCAAACGCTGGCCAGAGTGTGTAAGTTCTTCGGTATTTGGTGTGCGCTATTCTCTTCAAAGTCCTCCTCTTTGCAGGGGCATCTACCGAACCCGTACCTGAGTATGATGAACCCATTAAGCAGGTGATAGAGGTATGATAGTTTAGCCGCCATTTGAGCCACAAGCGGGAGAGTGTGTATTCTGACTATGAATCCGCTCAAGGCGAAGAATGGAGCCACAATTCCAGCGGCGGCCAGCACCGCCGATTGTGATGATTTCATCAACAAGGCTCCAATGGTTAAGCCAACTGACTGAGCCACGAGAGATGCTAGTATAACCAAGACAATGATTGCACTATAACGCCACAATGAATGCGGTTGGCCGGTTAAAAAGTACAGAATAGTCATGCCAAGAGAGTGAAGCAGTATAGGTATAGGTAAGTCGGCCAAGGTTCGGCCGAAGAAGTAAGAGCGCATTGAGTACCAGCCATTGCGATATTCCTTCAGCAGGACGTACATGTCGAGAGGAAATATTAGCGCAGTTATGCAGTTGATCGAGAAACTTAGGACAAACATTTCGAAGAAGACGATGCCAATGTTTCCAATGGACTGGCGTATCGACGATACTGTGCTCTGAATCATGTTTTCCGAGTCAGAGTAGGCAAAGTCGACCAAGTCAAAGTTTCCAATTCGAGGACAGCCTTCCTCTTGGACGGAACCGAATATGGCCCCTAACAATATTGGAATTAGGACATGCATGCAGGCTTGGATGCCGAAAAATATCGGATCTCTCACGATGGAAAGCCAAGTGCGATGGGTTAGGAGGAATGCGTGATACCAGATGGGGTTGTCTTTCTGTTTCGAGCAGTTATGCTTTGCGCTCAGCCGCTTGTCGAATTGTCTCTTCATCCTAACCGGCTTATTCGGCCATCCACATGTTGCCTCCTCGTTTGGATCCATATCGAGATCGTCGAAATTAACAACAAAATCGTCCACCTCCTCTGACATGATCGACTCATGATCGCTTGAGGAGTTGCCGCCAATGAACTGTAACGAGTTCCCACCTGAAAACTTTTTAACGCTCGATGGTTCGGAAGCCAAGTGTGCCAAGCTAACCGCCTTAACCGGCTTTTGGCTCACGTTTCCACCACGATTAGTTGGCTCATCAGCACACTCATGGGCTTTTGCCCGGTGATCTGACCAACCCAAGGACGAGTAGTCGCTTTTAGCAGACGATGGAGCGACCGTTTTTCCTTCCTTACTGTCGAGCGATTGTGGAGACGTTGCCTCACTTCTGAACTCACCTCCACAACTGTCGCCATAGCTGGAGTCAAGTGGATTTTGATATTTAGCCTTTTGAATTTGATTCAGCCTCTTGAGTAGGTTCCATTTTTCGATTTGTTGTATCTTGTCATTATTTTTCGAGAGTTGCTCGCTAGTGATCAGCTTTCCATCTAGAGTCCTGATGCCTATATTTAACAATGGCTTCTTATCCCGTCTGCCACTTGCCATCTCCTTACCACTGATCGCCTCGGTCAAGCTTAGCACTGAGCGCTTGATGTAATTTTGGCCTTGTTTTTCAAGGTCGTCAATATCATCAGCATCTTTTTCATCGTCGTTATCGTTAGCATCAGATTCCTCTCCTTGGTCGCGAACAGAGCCACCTAAATCACTCGTGCATCTCGTTTCGCTCAGGATATCAGCGTTTTCGGCGATAAAAGCGTTCTCAACAATGAATCTGGCCGGATTATAGCTAGCAGACGGAATCTTCAAACCGACTTCGGCCAGTGTGAGTGCAATGTTCTGCGGACGACCCTCATAGATGGCCAAGCCACCTTGAGCTATCACGTAAACGTGGTCAAACAGGTTGAACACATCTATGTCAGGCTGATGAATGGTTAGTATGATGCTCATTGGATGCTTAACCACAATCGATTTTAAAGTTTGCACTGTAGACAGGCAAGTCATTGCGTCTAATCCTGAAGTTGGCTCGTCCAAAATAATCACATCTGGCTCAGAGAGCAACTCTTGGCCAATGGACACCCTCTTGTATTGGCCACCACTTAATTTACCGCACCTAGTATCCAAGCAATCACTTAATTTCAGCATTTTTGCTACCCGTTTTACGTTCTGGTGGTGGAAGTTCTTTCCGGTTATTGGTCGGGTTGCGTTTTTGATCTTAGAGGCGAACAGGAGCGATTCGTAGACGGTTAGATGGTGCAACAAGTGGTCGTGTTGGGGTAAGAACGCAATCTTGATGGATCTCCGCTTGACGGCCAGTGGTTGGCCATCCTTGAACCAGGTGACCTTTGTCTGTCCATAAGCACCCTCTTGTTTTGCGCCGAACAACGTTGACAGGAAAGTGGATTTACCTGCCCCACTAGGGCCCAGGATGGCCGACAATTCGCCCGATTTGAAACAGCCGTCTAGAGAGTTTAGTATTCTCTTTGATTCGGTTAAATCGTTGCCATCGATGCCCTCAACATTCGACTTGATCGGTTTTGCTCCGAAAAACTTTGCAAGCCTGGAAGTTGGTTTTTGGTAATAGGTAAGTTGGCGCCAATCAATCCTGAATTGGACCCTCGTTGTGTCCTCCTGGCCGCAATCAGTTGAATTTTTTGCAAACTTATCGCTAACATGAACCTTCTGGTTGGTTGCTGAATCAATTGAAAGCTCATCCATTGTAACGGTCTCCAATGAACGAGAAAAGCTCCCCTCAACCTTATCTCTTCGCTCCAATTCTCTCGATCTCTTCCAAATATCTGCTTTGCATCAAATTTTCCTGCATGAAATCAACAGGGTCAGTATCACACCAAGTTTCAAATCCTTAATAAATTATCTTTCAGAATTCTAAATTTCCCAAAACTATCCTACCAGCCTACCTGTCGCCTCGCACAGGTGCCAAAAGTTCAATTGTTCTAAGGCTGCAACTTTTTGGCGCCAACTCAATCAATCTGGCTCACGGGCTGTCTAGAGTGGTCTAGTTGACAAAGTCTGTCTGCCCACAATGCTATGACTGTATAACCTAATTTCAAGGCGCTCTTACCCGTTTCTCTCGTCGTCTGTTCTCGACACAAGAGACTGAATAAGATCACTGGCTTGCTCACCGGCCCGTTGGCTACACTTCCAGTTGCGCTTCAGTCTAAGCCTAATCCCTTCCACCACCGCCGCCGTCCAGAGGCAAAGTTTCCTTTATCCAACCAAGTTTGCGTGCTCTACTCCCTCCCTCTGTCTCTAAAGTTCTCTTTCCCGATCCCTCTTTACCTATTTATCTGAGACCAAGAGTGCCGTTGCAGTTGGCGCCTTCGCAAGCCGCCCCTTGCTTGTTGATACACTAGCCTCCTTATAAGAGTCTCTGTATATGTTTAATTATCTTAACTCTGTGTCGGCGACTCACAAAGTCAATGGGACATTTCGCTCCGCTAACTCCCGTTCGCAACCATAGAGGTCTATCAAGAGCAAGCGAGATTAAACCGTAAGATTGCCACTTGTTGCAACCTATTGGCCGCAACTAGCTTGCGGCCCTCCTACCTATTCGCCTGCACTTCTCGCCCTCCCTTGCCCGATCTCTTGCTTACTTGCTCACCCGCTCGCTCGCTTACCTGCCTGCCTGTCCGCTAGCTAGTTTGCTTGCAGCCAGTTATCCAACAGACTGAAACAATCTCACCTCGCAGTTGACTTGCGAGTGTTTCACTAAAATGTGCCCAACATTCAGCACCAGTCAAGTTCAATTGGCATTGCTCGCCGATCGGTCCGAAAGGCAAACAATCAGTCCTTCAGCGAGCGAGCTTGCCCAACTTGGTCTCGTTCCTGTCTTCTAACCTGTGCAAGTGCGCTATTGTTCCCCCGAATCTTGCGGCTTCCAATCAGTGATGGCTCATCCAGTAGTTATCACCGCACAGGTTGACTCAAAACGTCTTGAATATTCAACAAACTCTTCCACCTGCCACCTTGTTCATGCCCTAAAACCAGATTTTAGTGGGCGCACAAGGGAGGGAAGAGGAGAGGAGAGGAGAGGAGAGGAGAGAACAAGGTAAGAGTGGGTGAGCTGGTAGTTACGAGATAGAACTCGAAAGGCGAGACGAGAGGTAACCGCGTTCCGGTGGACATTCTACTCAGACACTAACTCACTTCGCCTCCCCCAAATCTCTCTCACTTTCTACCTCACTCGTCATATATTTATATGTTCAAATTGCGTCAGGCTAATCTCATGAACCATTAGCTTGTTGCCACTAGTCTGCTGCTCACCCGCTGCTTGTAGACAATTTCGTGACTTTCGGTTCATACGAAACTGAACTCCCTACCCTTACACTGATTCCTCTTCCTCTTCCTTAAATTACAATGAAATTAATTGGGTTCGTCTGGAGTCTTGCAAAGATTTCAATTTTTACCTATTCTTTGATTTCTAAAATGGAAAGCAACCCGGCCCTGTCAAGGTGCTTTGTTTGTATTACGCCGATTGAAACTTGCTTCCATGAGATATTACCTCTAGCGCAATATTTCCCCAGACTGACGCATAAAACTCCTTCAGCACTTCAGGAGCGCTCCCGTAGTCAAGTTTACTGATCACGTAGAATCAATATTAAAACTTTAAACCTCTAATGAAATTACCTCATTGATTAATCGCCTAAACGCACTCGCTCTGGGCCTTCCAAAAACTGGGTTCCAATGGTGATTTTCTCTTTCGGAAACTGAACTGCTGAAATTGTTCTCGCCTTGCAACAGTTGCGCGGCTAACCTGTCTATCTGTATACTGTCGAGCATTCAACATCGAACTGGATGTCTGTGTAGACGTAACGAGAACTCCAAGGCTGCACTTCTGCAAAGGATCCACAGTTATACCTTGAAAAGGCAAAGCCGAAGCAAACTGATGAGCATGCATACAAACACCTGAACTTGACCGTGTTACAGGCAGAGAACAATCGGTTCCGATTGGCGTGCGGTCGTTTATCTAACTATCGCGGAGCTGGCCAGCTCGTTGAGATTGCGCAGTGGCCTTCATCTTACATCAGATTGCGTTTACTCGTCAAGATTGCACAGCTCTCATGAGGTCGCTTGTACCTCGAATAGGAAGGATCTCGGTGCTCTTGAGAGCCGGATCTCGCCAAACCGATGGGGTAGGCACCACATGCTTCGTGAAGGCTTTGAAACACTCAAGCCACTCGTTTGCTAGCTCACAATGGGAGTGATAGCTGTTGACTAGTTGGAGACCAGGCGCATTACAGTGGCAGCCAGGTTTGTGATTGCGACGGCTCGAGTTTGAGGAGTCCATTGCATTGAAATCTCAGACACCATCTCTCACCAGAGCTTTAACCGAGCGTTCTCCCTCCATTACCGGAGCAATTTAGCGGCAGGAGAGATTTCAGCGAGTTTTGGTGCGCCAGCATCTATCACAAAGCAACAACTAGCCCGGCCAACTGGCTCCAAGTAGGCAAGCAAACGCAGGCGTAACCTTACTTGGCTCCTTCTCTCCGCCCGCTCCATGTCTCTCTGGCCTAGCCGTCATCATGCTAGAACAGTTTTGCTCTCACCTTCCAGCGGCCTGGATGGAAGCCACCGGGTTGCCCATCAAGGAGGAGCCTGCAGTCGTAAATATGAGGCTAGCCCTCTATTGTCTGAGAACAAAGGTTCGACTGTTTGCTGAAACGAGGCTCCGCGTTAAAATTGGCGGTCTTGCAGGAACCAGTCTCAAACTATGGCTAATCAGCATGAGCACTGAACTTGACTTCTTAATCACGTAGCCGTCCGTCGTATGAGTTATGACTTGTTGCTCAGACTTCGAGCTGACGATAGAAAATTAATCTTAGCGAATTTTTGCATCCGGCCCGAAAGATGGCGACCTGTCGTGTGTCACGTTCAAGAAAACCATTCTAAGAAGGTCACAAACGAATGCATTTATCGTCTCGAAAGGTTTTGCTGTCTCACGAAAGCAAATTGAATGGCTTCGAGGCTGCCGATTGTGGTGAAAAAGCCTGGAGCAAAAACATACCTCGAACTCAACTTGAAGAAGGACGGATACTGCAGCGGAGATTGTTCGAACAGGGCTGATCAGAAAGTGAAGCCATAGAAACTGACACAGTAGAGGGCTGTAAGCAACACGAGCTAATGATGGCGGCTATCGGGGTATCAGGTTGATCAGCACCTTAGCTGCTACAATATCCGCTTACTCGTTTTCACCTGTTTCATTGCCATTGAATGGAACCAAACAAAACCTCGCTTGAGAATCCATGATTGTCGAGTAGAGAATCGGGGCAAACAGCTCAGGAAGTTGCCATTAGATAAAAGCCGGAAGGTTTATCTTGCTTTGCAGCAAACGCAATTTCAATGGCAACGGATCGAACTGAACCAAGGTAATCGATGCCAAGTCAGGACTGATCAATTTTGCCGCCGACGTTGGTGCTAAATTGGATCATTTTCAAATCAGCAGCGAGAAAGTATGGAACTGTGATTATATGTCCGTATCATTCTGCCTGTTGGTGATAGAGAGAGCAAAATTATCGCAAGGGATCTATCTTGCTCGTTTCCAAGTCCAACAGTGTCGTTTTGGCTGACAGACGGATCTTTTTGTAAGGTCAGCTGGTTCAGCTGACTCGACTTGCTCTCTTGTCCAAGTTTCTATGAGCTTCCGCCCATGGTTCTCTTGGGATCAAATAACCAAATCAACTAGCGTTTTGAGTTCGCTTTCTCTTCTTTTCTTTCTCTCTCATTATCTGAAAGCGAATGAATCCATGCCGATGATAAACTCAGTTCAAGTACTTTTAACGCTAGACTTTAATCGCTGTCTTCCAATGTCTCATTGTGATGAATCAGATAACAGGAGGCTAGCATTTCCACTTGGAGATCGTCGATTTGATGTTATTAGCCTTTCGTTATCTTCACAAAACAAACGCATTGTGTCCTCTCCCTGATAGATTTAGGAACATGATACGAGATTCAAGTTCAGGCTAGACGAAAGAAGGGGAAGGAAAGCTCGTGATATGTGTCCATTCGATAAGAATCTTGTTGCTGGTTGAGATAAAAGCTAACGCTTGTATCTTAGCTTGATTTTTTGACAAACGTAGATATAGCATATCCCAGTTTTAAATTGATCTGAATCCGTTCTATAGTACCTAAATTATCTCGCTCATTTCTCGATAGGCGACTCCTTAATCGACTGTATCAGGATGGCTACTGAGAAGAAGATATACTTTACCGCTGGACCTGCTAAACTGCCGGATGAAGTGATGGCACAAATCCATCGCGAGTTACTCAATTATGGTGATATGGATATTAGTGTGCTCGAAATGAGCCATCGATCCAAGGAATTTGCTTCCATTATAGCGCAAGCAGAGGCTGATCTGCGGAAACTGCTCGAGGTACCCGAGAACTTCTCGATTCTATTTATGCACGGTGGGGCCAAGAGCCAATTCGACTCTGTTCCTATGAATTTATGTCCAGAGTTGGACAAGTTCTCGCTTGATTACATAGTGAACGGAAGCTGGTCCAAGATGGCCGCTGCGGAAGCGGAAAAGTACGCCGAAGTGAAGAGACAGTCCCTCAAAAGCGACAAATTTGACAGGATACCAACTAGAGGGGAGCTTATCACAAACAAAGAGGCATTATACCGGTATTACTGCGATAACGAAACGATCCAAGGCGTTGAATTCAACTATGTGCCGGAAAGCGATCCAACTGTACCCCTAGTCTGCGATATGACATCCAATTTTCTATCGAGACCGATAGAAGTCAAGAAGTATGGAATCATATTTGCTGGGGCGCAAAAGAATTGCGGCATCGCTGGGTTGACCATAGTTATAATCAGGAAGGACCTGATTGGTAAACACATGCGTATTACACCGACTATCCAAAACTATCAGATTATGCAAGAACACAATTCCCTATACAATACACCATTAACTTTTGCAATCTACGTTGCCGGCATTTGTTTCAGATGGATGCTCGAACGCGGTGGTCTTGAAGCGATGGACAAACTGAGCAAGGAGAAATCATCTCTGCTCTATGATTACATAGACAACTCTGGTGGGTTCTACACCTGCCCTGTCCACAAAGATAGCCGGAGCAGAATGAACGTTGTGTTCTTGATTGCAGATAAATCTCTGGATCAGGCATTTCTGGAGGAATCCAAGAGGGCGGGTCTGTACGAGCTGAAAGGGCACCGGTCAGTTGGAGGATTTAGAGCCTCTCTCTATCATGGGGTCACAATGGCTCACACAATAAGATTGGTCGATTTTATGAAAAGCTTTCGGGATAAACATTCCTCTCCCTGAATTGTGTTATAGCGTTACCTATGCGGACTTTATTGTTGACATTGTTTGCAGGATCGAAGAAATGACGTCCATAAGTTTCGAGAAAGATCTATTCTGTGAGCGAAATTATAGTTTATCATGGCATTCAGGTATAGAACCAGTTTGGTAATGGGATGGGGCTTTACAATTTGGATATGAATATTATGCTTCCTATGTTACGTTTGTATTATGTCAGACCTCATGGCAGGGCTTCCGCTACAAGTCGGCGCGATTCTGGACTGAGGAAATCAGGAAAAACAATATCAAAACTCACTTTCAAGTCTCCGAATTTAGTTGGCTCTTTTGTATGAGGCAGACCCTTATATGGTATAGTCTTTATAGTGTTTGGTTTGATAATCTCGTTGATAGGCAGATTAACCATCTCACCATTCAGTGTTGGTATTCTCACAATTGTGTCACAAGTAAGGGCCTCTTTGAGAGAAATTCTATGTGCATATATGATGTCCGAACCCTCTCGTTTGAAGTGTGGATGAGGCTTATCTCTTATGATGAATACTATGTCTGCGGCTATAGTTGTGGCGCTCTGATCACCCTCGCGAGGAAATGTTATCTTTGTACCGGCTTTCCAACCAGGCTTCACATTGATTGTCAAGACTTTGTCCTCTCTATAAGATCTACCATCAGGATGGAGAGCTTTCCTGTTTATCTTCATCTTTTTGGTTGTGCCTTTCAGTACTTCTTCAAGCGAGACCGGCAGATCATGTTCAATCGGGGCATCCTGCTGTTTTGGCTGTGGTTGGTTTGAGGATTGTTGTTGCTGATGACGACGCCCAGATCCGTGCCTTGTTTGATGAACTCTTGGGCCTCCAGAATAACTGTAAAAACCGTCATCAACATCATAAACACTTGGACCTCCTGCTCCACCCGCCATGTTGAAGATATTGGTGAATGGGCCGCCGCCAGAGGCGCTAAAGAAATTCTCGAAAGTTTTGTACGGGTCTCCGCCATAGGTAAAATGAAAGGCATTTCCGGCACCATGTCCTGCCGATTCGTTTTGGCCATTTTTCAGGCCCTCTTCACCAAACCTATCGTAGGTGTCTCTCTTCTTCTTATCGCTCAGTACCTCATAAGCCTCCGCAATTTCTTTGAACTTCTCTTCAGCATTTGAGTCTTTATTTTTATCAGGATGATACTTGAGAGCAAGTTTTCTGTATGCCTTCTTGACCTCTTCATCGTTGGCATCCTTTGCAATACCCAGGATTTTATAATAATCTTTACCCATAATAGTGAACCAGTCTCTCTCTCTTTGCCGAGCTTCTTCTTCCCTGACAAGATAATGAATGTAAATTAGCGGCAATGACAGTAGAAACGAGGCAGCGTTTCTAACGATAAATCTTTTAGCAATCGAATATACGGTACTAAAAAGGCTTCCAACAAGGTATATCATTCCAGTAACATTGTCGTACCATTTGAGTTGCTCCCCATCATCATCAATTTCCAGAACGAAGAAGTATTTATTCCGGTTAGGCTGCTGGCAGAAAGTGCATTACTTGCGGCCATGCTCTGAACACAGCTGATAGACGGTCAGGCTTGCTGCGACATCGATTGTCAATTTTCATTTTATTTCCACACATCTATTTGTTCTTGGCTTCCCGAGTCTCTCTCTATTGGTTTACATCTATGTTTCTTTTACAATGGCAGATGATAGGACAGAAAGCCTGGCCGAACTATTAGCCAAGTTAGAAACTTCAACAGATAAGCCTCAAAAATTCGCACAATCATTTGTAATAGATGTGGACGCCGAGGAGAAGGGAACGAATCATGAAACTGAGGATCAGATGATTAAGAAGAAGGAAACTGTAATGCTCATGAGTTTGAAAAGACGAGCGGAACTGGAGGCCAAGAGAGCAATAAAACAGAATGAACTGGCTATCCAAAGGGAGCAGGCCGCAATGAAGAAGGAGATGCAAGAACATCGCAAACTTGAATACAAACAAAGACGTGAAGCTATTCTGGAACAGTACCGAATGAAGAAGAAAGCTGCCGAGGCAGCCGAAAAAGACGGTCAACCGTTAGGCGAAAAATCATCATGTGGTGGTTCAGCCAGCAATTTATCTCAGAATGGTCAAAAAGGCCCCCGTTCAATGAAGTCTTCCCAGAGTCACCACGCTTCAGTATGGACTCTCTATACAGGTCCCAAACTGTTTGCGAAACCTACTACAAAAACAAACCTAGTTATTATACAAAACGCTATTTTAAAGGCATTGGAGGGAGCAGCAAATGCTAAAACCCTAAAGAAAATGCAGGATACAATAGCCACTCACTCTAAAACCTGCGGCCACTTTCTAATATTGTTCCGTAACCGTCATCAGTTCAGAGGACTTTATGAATATGACGATAAGCAAAATTTAATCACAAGATTAGATGGTATAGGACCAAAGTCTATCAAAACTGAGGATATATTGAAGTATTATAAGTTCGATTCTCCGAAAAGACAGTTCACTGAAGTGCAAACAAAACACATTAGTCTAACCATAATTGCATTTACCATACAAGACCACTTATGGTCAAAGCCGTTGTCCTCACGAGTGTCTTCCCATGATCTAGTCCACCAAAGGAATGGCCACTAGTGCAGTGTTCATTCTTTTTGTGAGCTTGCAGCAACTCAAAATCTCCAAATTAGATGACGTTCACGACAAAGCATTCAAACACACCGAATCTCAAATCACTTACCTATAAGTGGCAGCTGATCAAGTGGTAGCATGAAGACTCCTTCTTTGGCGCGTCACTATCAATGATAAAATTCAATGTGATAATTGACACTATTGGCACCTGTTATAATTTTATCAGTTGGGACATAGACCTCCTCCCAGCCTATTTGAAGAGACTGACCGACTGCCAGACTACCGGATGGACACTTATGCCGGGCTGGCATCTTTATTGAAGATCAGTATTGTAGTTCATTCAAATTGACTCAGACTCTGTGAATTAAAATTTCATTCTGTCAATCGAAACTCCAACTGTGCCGACAGTTCAATCCCAGATTAAAACCATTCCCACGCATGCTTAATGGCCCCAACTCTTGTTTGTTCTAGAGTAGATCAGTGCTAGCTGATATATCATTTTATTCTGTGAGACATGGAATCACTTCGAAACATTAGCCCATTGAAGTACTAGCCGGAAACCATGGTAACCATCAACAAGAGCGGACATGACATATTTGCACCAAACTCAGCTTCTCAGTCGAAGACGGGAGCAAACATCCAAGACCTTGAGAGCGAGAGAGAGTGAGTGAGTTTGAACCTCCCATCATTCCTAATCTTCCTGTGAGTGTGGGTGGAGAAATCTGGCAGCAATGGAAGAAACCACACAGACTTCGACTCTTATTCACGGGAGTGAAGCAATCTCGCAGAGGCTCAAATACTGTCTCAGTCCTATGGGTCACCTGTTCAAGTTCGATCAGCAGCCACCATATAAACCGAAGCCTCTGACTGTAAGCGTAGTCTTAATGTTATCATCTACCGTGTTTGCGTTATTCATCTTAGATTTTGTTTTTCTGAAAAGTTTTATCAACTCTGCGGATGCTGATCACAGTTTTAGCTTAATATACGAGAGCCCATTCGTTTGGCAGGTGGTTAGATTCTATGAACTATATCGTATCTCGTTGTTTGTAGTGGTAATTTTGATAAGCATTGGGCAGCACGGCTTGATGGTGAACGTTATAGCTCTGAGAAACAACTTTATCAACGAGAAAGAGCAAACCCAACTGGCGAACATGAGCTTTAGAGTGTTCTTCATCAAGAGTCTGCTAAGTTGCACAACATTGGTTACGATCCTACTTTTTGGTGGTTTCAAAATGGAATCAAGAGCAACCCAAACGAGCTACTCAATTCTGTCCGTCATGCTTCTGTTCCTCCTTTCAATCACTGTGTCTGGACCGCTGATGTTTACCTGTTTTCTGGGCGCCTCCCTGGCCAAGCATGTTGAAAACTTTTCAAAGTTGCACATCGACTCCATGTTCGATCAATTCATGAAACATCTGAAGAGCGAAGAGTGTCTTGCTGGCGGCGAGGGCCAACTGCCAACCAGGTGCCATCAGTTGGTTGATTCGGCGAGCGAACCAAGCTCGCCTTTGGCCGTACTGCGCCGATGGGCCCTCTCAGTCTGGTGCGCTACGAGCAGGCTAATCCTACGACTAAAGCTTGCGGGCGCCTTCCTTAACTCGCGCAAGTATCCAGAGTTACCCGAGATGAAGATGACAAAGCTCTCGGCGACCACAAACCTTCAACTGAGCGACAGTGTTCGAGCCCAAAACAGTCGGCTAGTTAGGGCTAAGTTGAGAGAGAGCCAGATCATGTTGAGCGAGTTGAGAGACATGGTTAGCGACATTAACAAAACATCCTCGGCCATCATAATGATGCAGATCATCTACGACACCATGCTCATCATTCTGATCTCAACCTCCTCAATCCAGTGCAAAGTTTACAAATCAGTTGGAATACTCATCCTGCCAACAGTTGCAAGCGTCGTTGGCTCAACCATAAGCACAGTGTTCGTTTGTACCTCGCTCGACGGGACTCCGAGCCAGCTGAAGCTGATGATAAACAAGCTGTTCGACTTTATCATCATGACTCACGGGGCCAGAGCCAGTTCAGTGGGCCCGAGTGGCGCGGGGCCAACGAGCGGCCAGGACGAGAGTCTGAGCGAAACTTGGTCGCAGTTTCAGTACACCCGCAAGCTGGCCAACACGATCCAATTCAGCATGGGCGGCATCTTGCCCGTCTCTCGGCGGCTCGTCTTCTCAATCCTGGGCCACATTCTGAGCGCGGCCTTCATTGCCATCGAAATCAAGAGCATCGTCGACACTCTCGGCTCCAAGCGAGAGCCGCCAGCTGGAGGCGCCGGCCCGCAAACCCTCTCCCCGCTTGCTCTCGGCGGACTTGCGTCGGCGCCAACATAGCGCGCGCGCGCTTAGGGAGTGGCGGCCCTGGCGCAGCCTCCGCCGCCGCTAGTGGCGCCGGCAGCGAAAGCGAGCAACAAGTCAAGTCCAATTTGGCCAGTCACTGGACGCTGGGCGCCACTTGCGGCCAGTCCAAGGCGGCGGCGACGACGACTCGCCCACCATCTGGAAGGGCCTTGTTGCATGGCGCGAACGCCGCCAAGCCGAGATAGAATTTCCTAGCTGAGGACAAAGCCAGGGAGCCAAGATGGCGAACTGCATCTGTGAGCGGGTGGCCGCCCGCTGATGCTTGCGCGCATCTTGAGAGGTGAGGACGTGCAAAGCGAACTAGCGGCGGCTGCGGCAGCGGCGCCAACATGAGCGCTGCCCGCACGAAACAAACGGGCTTGAGGGCGGCGACGTATCAAGTTGTCGCTGCGGCGGCGCCCAGACGACATGGCATTCGATCGGGGAAATCGAGCATGCAAAGGAGTTAGGAGCGAGAGAGAGAGAGAGAGAGAGAGAGTTGACGTCGTTCCAATTGCAGCCGCAGCCTTTCCAGCTGTGGCGCCCGCCGATTCTCTAGTTGCATCTCCTCCTCCGCCTTCTTCCCCCAACTCTCTCTCTCTTGTTGCTCGGCAATCCGTCGCGTCTGTTTCGCCCGGACTAAGGCGCCCGATGAGCATCCATCTCGCGCATCGGCCGCAACCCACTTGTCCTACCAGAGCCAAGCATCCGTTTTCCGTATATAAACGAGCGCCTCCTCCTCCCCGACCACCAGACACCGTCGCCGTTGCCTCGCCAAGCAGCAAATCAGCCTCAAGCTAGCCCAGCGCCCCACTCTCGCCTCGTCCAACTTTGAAAGTCAACCAGGTGACGAGCCAAGCCAACTCCGCAAGATGGCCCCATCAACAGCAAGGATCGCCTGTGTCCTCGTACTCGTGATCGCAAGTTGCGCTCTCGCTGACAACACGACGCAGCCCATTCCACCAGCCCAGTCGCCAGCCGTAGCCCCGAGTTCGCCAACTGTCCCTACAGCCACAACTGCGCCGCCAAGCCACTCGCCCCCGCCAGCGACAACCCAAGAATCAAGCCGACCCACCACTCAAGCCGCAACCTCCCCTCCCACAACTCCTGTAGCTGCCACAAGTCCAGCTAGTCTCGCCACCACTACCACCAGCACCACCACCACTACTGTGGTCAGCACTCAGCCACCAACCTCGACCTCACACCCAGAGCCAGCGAAGACCACAGCCCCGCCGGCATCAAGCCCCAACGTTACGGCTAGTCCTAACGTTCAGGCTGACACCATCCCAGACAAGAAGCCAGCAGTTGTAGGCGAACAGGCTCACGCTCGTGACGTCTCCGCCGCCTCATCGTCTTCCGGATCTATGAACGGCGCCCTCATGATAGCCATCGTAGTCATGATGGTCGTAGTTCTCGGCGCCATAGGAGGGGTTATATTCTACCAGTATCGGCACAACACACGCGACTCAAATCTTTGACGTCGCGGTCATCTATGGACTTGAAGTTAGATGAACACTTAATCTAGCACTGGTGATTCTTACAGGCATTCGCGATGTCGATCAGCATTAACAATAAAGTTCCTATGTTATCCCAGACTAATTTGTTATCCCAGCCATCTCTCCATTGTTTATTGCAGATGTGGTATCAAAAGTCCGTACAGCCTCACTGTCGACTGGCTCAGATTGACAACACTCGTGTGGAGAGCGGATGAGATCATGTACAGTTCCACCGGGTCCAATATCGCCTCAAACTCGCCAGCTTGCTTCGTGATCCTTTCGTCCAGACACTCAATTAGATCGAGATTCCGCGATGTGTTCAACAGCATTCTCAAAAACATCAGATCGAAGTAAAGTTGCAAGGCCCTCTTGCGTCTGACCCCGGCCACCAACCTACTCATCACGGGAACCATGTCGGTGTACACTCTCATGCAGTTCTCGAGGGTCATTTGCAAGCTAGCAACGACAGATTGCTTGCTCAGATTGAAACCGGCTATAATATTCATAACCTTGCAGACTCCGAATAGAAATGCGTTCAATTCCGGCGATATTGAGTTAGGTACTTGAACTATTGAGTTCCCTGTCTGACTCCTTTCCAATACAATAGAGTTGGTCGTACTGTTGAAATGCGAACAAGGTTGATATCGCCTCAATTGTGCTTGATAACTTGAGTCCGAAAGATCCTTTTGAAATGTCGTAACCAAAAACTCGAATGAGGAGTCCAAGCTCAGCTTGTATAATTCCTCTTGATCACTATTGGCAATGATGCCAATTTGATCAGATTCTGCTGCTTGTATAATTGACCATAAACTGTTCTTAATCATGGCTCTCGATCGTTTGAACGTTGTTTCGAAGTTCCGAATATCTAATAGATCGCCGCGAGCTGAATTACTCAGATGCGAATCCAGCAAATCCGTGGCTTCATTCAATTGTTCAACACTTGAAGCTAAATCACCGAGATCGTAACTTTCCCATATGCGGGACGAATACAAGATAAGTTTTCTAGTGAGATCCGCATTGGTTGGCTCGCCAAGAGCGTTTGCAACGGTTGAATTACCACTTGATTCGATCGGATCTATCCTATCAGCATTTGCTGGAGGTTCCTTGATGTTTGAATAGAATTCCAAAATTCTCCTATCCAGTGACCAAAGGGATTGTTCAACTTCTTTCAAGTTCTGCTTCATTGACCGAATGGCATCGCTAGTTTCAACTATATCACGATATTTGCCTTTCACGATTGATTTCAATAATTCTGTTCTCTTTTCAATCTCACTGGCTAGATTATCTTTAACCGATTCTATTTCCTCAAATGAGTACTCTTTGAACAGAGACTCTATGCTGGTATCTCTCGCCATTCTAAGCTCAGATTGTCAAGATCTTTCCTTAGAAGGAGTTTGTAAGAACTAGCTCGGAACCCGTAGGTTGCTTTCGGCTATACCACAGAAACTCGGAGGAGTTGCTCGATAAACAGACGCAATATTGTTTGCTCTCATAGTATCATACCATCGGCGCAAATGGAGCCAATAAATTTCCAGTGGTCGCTGTTTTTGTTCCAACAGATTAACTTTCCCCACTCACGACAAAGATGAATAAATGATTTTTCGACTTTCGAGGCATCCCAGTTTAAACCTTTTCGATCGATTTTGGGTCGATTGGAAAGATCGGATAACACTGATCATCCGCGTATAATAGGAAGAAGTTGTTCAACAATGATATTACAACAGTGAGCAAAGCCTTGTAGTTGTCCTTGGCTCCTCGCGTTAGCAGGCAGCTTTCCTCTATTCTGTGTTTATTTGAGATGAGATTACCACCGAATATAAACACGGAATGAGCCCGGACCTGGAGAACAGTCAAACTACCTCAATCGGCCATTAGAATGTATACATAAAAGAAGAATTGAATCATCGGCAAGAGAGTGTTTGTCATTCATCTGGACCAATGGACGAAAACCTATTGTCTTTATTAGAGGAGCTCAGCCTCAGATCTTACTCCGAGGATGAGAACTTTCTTAGCAGACCAGGTAACGTCCATCGTGGCTCGACTTGTACATCTAGTAGCAATGTATCGAGTCCTACATGCGAGCAATTAGCAAACGATATACCCGAGGAGGATGTGGAGCTTAAAAATGCCGTCCATTCACTTTTTCAAGATTTGAAACCAACAAACTCAACCAGAGCACATATTCCTTCCCAAGAAGGTTATGATAGATCAAAACTATTGGTCGCCTTACTTGGCAACATAGATCTCGTAACTTGCGCTGTTAAGAAGATAAATCAGCTGGTATCTCTGGGCAAGAGAATGGAACAAATCTATCGTTCATACTATATGAACCCCGATATCTATCTAGATCTAGAAGAGATAAACCAACTTGTGACGAACTTCAACAATATCTACAACAGTGAGAGCTATATCCGAGAGGTGAATGTATCGAGAGTATATCAAGCATATAGCAGAAAACTCATGGATGTCTATAACGATAGAGCTATGGCATCAGAATCCATCGAAACAATCGAAGAGTAACTTGGCCTAGAGGGGTCACCGATGAAGATTATGTCTCATAGTCAATACCTTTCGTGCCGCAACAATCCTGCAACGGTTGTGGGGGCCAAACCTTGGGTTAACAAGACTCCCAATCGATCAATACGGTCGTCTTGTGATGTCAGAGTGACTAACCAATGTGTCAAAAGGTCCACATTTATGATTACTTATCGCACAGTGCTGATGCCGGTCTTTGTTTGTTCGAATTTGACGATAGTTTCGCCTCCAACTAAACTACCATCTTGGGTGCGATGTGGGCACCCGAGGGTAGAGGTACCATAGGCTATAATATGAGCATTTTTCGTCGTAATAGTGTATCTATTTTAGTCATTAGAACATACTTTGAGACATCTCAAATCAGACACTGCTGGCCGTTAGCCGTTTCAACTCCAAGTGAGATCACCGAAGTCATGCCACCGTGAGCAGTGCTTCACCGCGTGAGCGTGTTGTCCCAATCCATAATTCAGAAGCATTTATTCATGTAAACGACCAACGATCATAGTTTGACAGAAACTTGTGTAAATAAGAGGCTTTTCATTAGAAACTCGGATAAACCTCAATTGTCTGAAATGAAATACGCAGCCGGAGCTTATATTGCGGGGTTAGTGGGTGACTTCTTCCTCATCTTTTTATCGGTACATCATGTCATAACATTCGATGAGCTGAAGACGGACTTCAAGAACCCAATCGATCTTTGTAAACTTATGAACCCCCTGGTCTTACCTGCATATACTATACACCTCCTCATGACTCTATTGTTCCTTTTTTGTGGAGAGTGGATAACAGTTCTAATCAATTTGCCCTTCTTACTTTATAACGTCAACCGATTGCATCAAGTCTACACAAAATCGCCAAGAAGCAGGTCTTTCATCGACAGAATTTCAAACGTTTACGATCCAACGAGTATCATGAACTCGGATCAGTTATCTCAAGCCACCAAAGAGGGCTGGATCAAGTTGGCTTTCAATCTGTTCACCTTCTTCTACTATATCTACGGACTCGTGGCAACGTTAGTCGCCTCAGATTGATGACATATCAAACAGATACCATGGATTTACGAATCAACCATAGTGATCATCATGATGTCCCGCTTTTCAAATGATTAAACTCGCATTCGCTGTTTTGAAGCAAAGCCAGGGAAAGAGTAGCTCTTGATGGCAGTTTCGCCGCAAGATTTTGCGTCGATATCGTAACGTTTACTTATTTGAGGACGAAGTTTCTCGCGTGAGTGAACGAGTTCACAAGTACCCGCTATCTATCAGGATGTATCTTCAAGATGGTCGCGAAACGTATGCATTCAAAAGATCTCTGTCTACCCAATAAAACTGCCTATGCCAATTTTTGTACTGCCTATCTTGACTCAACCATTCCTCGAGACAGTGAAACGAGGCCATTCGGTTCGATCGTGCCTGAGTGCTGGCATTTTAGTAAGTCGTATCATTGTGATCCAGGAATCTTGACACCAAACTATAAGATAAAGTAATGTCCTTTCTACCTCAAACTAGTGGAGAGTCGAACGGTACGATCTTAAGAGACCCAACTCCGCGCGATATAGGGAAACTGTTGGAGTTGATTCAAGAATCAACAGGCGGTGATACAAAGCTTGACTCGTCTATGTTGATGAGGGATCTACTTTGTGTAGGCTATGATAGGCCAGTACCAAAATGCGATGATCCATGCATTAAATTTGATCCGGAGGTATTTAAGAATCCAGTACCTGCGGCGAGAGCCATCATAGCGGAAGTTGAGCGAGAAACTGTCGGATATCTGATTTATCACTATCATTACTCTCCTTGGATGGGCTTCGGAGCTTTTGTTGATGATGTTTTCGTGTCACAAAACTTCAGACGAAAAGGTATGTGTTGCTCGACTATTCTCTTATGCATAGCTGATCATCCTAACCTAGGAGAATCTGACAGGAATCGCAAGAAAAATGATCGGTGAGCTCTCAAGCATATGTAAGAGGGATGGTCTTAAGATTTGCTTCTTCAAGATTCGGAACATCGAAGTTGACCTCATTACCACACTTGCAAGGACCCGACCAACTTGGTATAAGAATAAAGAGCGCGACTGGAGTGTGTATCGAATCGATATTTGAACTTGAGGAAAGCAAATATATCGACACAGTAAGTGAGTACCCCAGAACGACCTATTCATCGGGGCACTTTTTAACCATAAGGATTACATCGCTCATTCCGGTCGAAGTGCTGAGAAGCCGTTCAACATTTTTAGCTGACCAGCCTACGATATACTGGTTAAATTGTAAAATTTCGTCTCCAATGTTAAGCTTATCTGTCTTATTCGCGGGCGATAATGGTGTTATTTGATCAATGATATGAACATTCCCTGGATCAGGCGAACAAATTGTCAGACCCAAATCGTTTTCGTTCACAGTTTTTCTTATTCTGATTGCTTCTAATCGAAAGGGTTGGATCATTATCGGATCATCAGTTCCAAGTACAATTCTATCACAATAATCAGCAAGGGTTTTCGAGCTCCTTTCCAAGATGTCGTTCGGCCGCTCGACGAACTGATCTCGTTGTGCTGTCGAAGCTAGCTCGATACTTAAAGCTAGGATCAGACTCTTCATCGACCTGTACTCATCACGTATAGAGAACGGTCTACTGTTTAGCACCTTAGTGATGTGTTTGATCGTCGTGACGATTGAGGAAACGTTCGATAGTGTTTCTAGCGATACCTTCTGCTTCTTTGTTGGTGAAATATCACGCTGTTCGGAGGATAGTGCAACATCTTTACGTCCTGGCGGATGAAATGAATCGTCCTCATTTTTTATGGTGGCAAGCTGTTTCTGCAGACTTCTCGATTGGCAGGCAAGTCTGAGTATTGATACTTGAAGAGTTTCACTGGCAATTGTGAATGCGCAAGACTTCAGGCTTTCGATAGCCTCGAGGATATACTCCTGGAGATTAACCTTTGTTGCACCGATACTTTCCAAATCTTGTGGAGTCATAACAAGTAACTTTGTGCCCGCTATGTTGTTCTTCACCAAACTATCTGTGAACAACCAACTCGAGTCATCGCAAATCCCAATGAGCCAGTCTTGGACCTCCTGGCAAGTCCAGCTCGAAACATCGATGTGATTTCGCATTTCGAACATGAGCTTAGTGAGCAAAAATGCCACAACTCATTAAATTCAATCCAAGTAAATACTAGAAATTAGAATCTATGAGTGCCGGTTTCGGTCTAACTAGAGGGCGGTGTTGGACTGCACAGACTTGTACTGGAAACATTATTGGTTTGAAATTCAGAAAGTGCCGCCTCTAGATTAAACTAACTGTTGTGAATCCTATTGAAATCGAGAGTATGGTTTCTCACGGATATTAAATGGATCCTCTGAACAGAATTGTCATAGTTAGGTGCGAGTGCATGTTTTAGTTCAGCTCCTCATAAGTATGCGAGCGCTTGCACGTGCTGATCTGCCGATTGGTCATTGCGCGATGTTAACTCGGTCCGAGAAACCAAGAACAGATACATCTCTGATCCCCGAATATCCACCGATATAGAGTGGGTAATAACGCCTACCCGTCGCATGACAATATGCAATCTAAGAAAGAGCTCGAAGAATATTTGAACAACTCGCTCATAAATAAACTTGTTGAATCGAAGATACCAGTTGCTTGCAAGCTTAAACCATGCATATTGGGCATCGACGAAGCTGGAAGAGGTCCAGTCTTGGGGCCAATGAGCTATGCTGTGGCTTATTTTCCTCAGGCGGATGAAGAAGTTCTGACTCGTATGAAGTTTGCAGATTCAAAAGTACTCTCCGAGTCTACTAGGGAGCAACTTTTTGAGGCTTTGCAGATCCAAAGTGGTGGATTCCAGGATATTGGGTTTATGATCAAAATTATAGCCCCAAATATGATTAGTAACAGCATGTTGAGAAGGTGAGTAGTGAATCTTAGTTTAGATCCGAGAAACAAGATGTAGCGATGACGGCTTCAACTTGTACCCTGTAGGAATAAGTACAACCTGAATGCACTGTCTCATGATACGGCGATCGATCTTATCAAGACAGTTGTAGCAAGAGGAATTCAAATTGTACATGTCTATATTGATACAGTTGGGCCGCCATCCACCTACAAACAGAAGTTACAGAGATTTTTCCCCAAAGCTCATTTCACGGTTACAGAAAAAGCAGATTCAAAATATCCGATAGTAAGCGCAGCCAGTGTTTGCGCTAAGGTGATGCGTGATAGGATTGTACAACAATGGAGGTACATTGAAGCAGATAGTCTGTACTTGAGCACATTCGAACTTGGAAGCGGCTATCCTGCAGACCCAGATACCAAAAAGTATTTAGAAAACTGTATAGATCCTGTCTTCGGATTTCCTACGCTGGCACGTTTTAGTTGGTCCACGATAACCAAGGCCCTCGAAAAAGGCGCCTGTAAATGCGATTGGAACGAGCCAGACGACGATAGCGTTAATCAAAAAGAGCTGACTAAGCAACAAGAATATTTCAAGAACTTCGTGAAAAAGAAGAATTCAGCCTCAAAGCCCTCGGCATCCTTCAATTCACCAAAAACAAAAGCCTCGCCTAGAACCAAGAGTCGCACAACAGCAGATGTTTTCTTTGGAGACAGATTGTTATCGAGAATAATGACTTGGAATATCTGACGTGTGCCCCGTTTCCAACCATGCTCTTGTGATATCTATTTTAGCTCTTAGATAATGTTCGGATTGTAAGCATTTGCCTCAAGTTAAAAAATGATTAATAAATGAAACCTAACTGGAACCATATCTATGGCTCAATAATGGCCAAGTTACAAATGAGGAGTGCAAGTCACAGATTTATTAGGATGATTCAGGTATGTATAAGGAACAACCAGATCGCCACCGACTTCAATTGAAGCCATCTAACTAGTTGAATAATGCCTTGATCAACAATATTTATAGATGCACAAAGGAATCGGCCGGCCGACAGTCTTTCATGCCCTCATTGTGATATTTGCCGAATTTTTCGCCTGGGGCCTGCTGACTACTCCCACGATAACAGCTTTGAAAAGAACATTCCCAGGCCAAACTCTCATGATAAATGGTCTCATTTGGGGCATCAAGGTAAGCTGCCGATACGACAACAAAGAAACGGTTTTATGAATTTTCTCTAACAGTAACTGCACCGTACACTAGGGCACACTCTCGTTTCTCATGAGCCCACCTATAGGATATTTTAGTGATGTACTCGGCAGGAAGCCTTTCTTATTGATTACGGTTCTATTCACATGTTTACCAATACCGGTCATGTTCTTGAGTTCATGGTGAGTTTCCAAGATGCCGTTGTTATCAACACATTCTGCTAGAAATCTAATCGTCCCAATCTTCCTCAGGTGGTTTTTCGTAATGATATCGTTGTCCGGTATATTTTCAGTGACTTTCTCAGTTGTGTTCGCCTATGTTGCTGATCTAACGACAGGCCCAAAGAGGAGCTCGGCTTATGGACAAGTGTCTGCCACATTTGCAGCTAGTTTGATTATAAGTCCAGCACTCGGCGCGCATTTGAGTCGACACTATGGCGACAACCTAGTCATACTGCTGGCAACAAGTGTCGCGATATTAGATGTATTGTTTATATTATTTATATTGCCAGAGTCGTTACCAGAGAAGCTTAGATCACCTCAGCTGAGTCTATGGGAGCAGGCGGCGCCATTAACAACCATCCGTAAAATTGGGCGAGACTTTATGATCTGGACGCTCTGTTTAACCGTCTTCCTATCGTACCTTCCAGAGGCCGGTAAGTCTCTAAATCTGGCACTATCCTAATCCTATGATCACAAGATTCGTTTTAACACATCTGTGTAGGGCAATACTCCTGTTTTTTTGTCTACCTCAAGCTCATCGTCGGTTTTAGCGAGGAACAGGTTGCCATGTTTATAGCATTCATAGGACTACTATCCGTGCTTGCCCAGGTGAGTGCCCACTTATGTACATCTGTTTATAGAACTAGAGATCAGCCAGTGCTAATTGGTTTCCCCAGACGATCCTGCTCACGTATTTGATAGATAGATATGGTGGCAAAACCACCATACTTGCCGGCCTTCTACTCCAAGCGACACAACTTCTCTTCCTCGGAATTTGCAAGCGCACCTGGATGATGTGGTTATCCGGAATCATTGCGAGCATGAGTTCGGTCACATATCCCGCTATCAGTGCCTACATATCAACCTACGCGGATGCAGATAAGCAAGGTTTGGTTCAAGGTTTAATAACGGGTGTGCGAAGTCTTTGCGGGGGCATAGGTCCCGCAATGTTCGGATTACTCTTCAACATATTTGACGTAGATATGTACGAAGAAATCAAAGCGAACCCATTCAGTCCACATACAGCTCAAGATCCTTTGAAGCCGTTCATAAGACCTGATTTGGGGTTGTCTTCGTCTGTAGATTCTCATCATCATCATATCGGATCGGTCAACTCTCCAGTCAAGCATTCACTGAAAACTCATCCGATCGACTTCACGTCGAGCTGGATTGTGGGACCTCCGTTTCTGTTCGGCGCCATTCTCGTGATTTTAGCTGCGATAACAGCGACCTTTATACCGGATTCGATAATGCCGTACAAACGATATGCAACCAAATCGTCTGGTCCCAGCTATTACCGTTACACCAGTGTTTTGTCGAGTACCCACGAAAACGGTATATCAGCAGTGAGTAACACTGGAAATGGTACAGTTTCGTCTGAGTGCGAGCTGTTGCAGGACACCGAAGACTGATTGAGACGCCTTGACAATGACTACCTTTTTACACCTTGTGCAATACCCTTTGCACTAAGATGCCTTTCACTTCCGCCCCGAAATAAACTTCATGTTCCTCGTTCTGCTCTAAAAGTCCCACCTGTCGGCCTTAGTGAGATCAACTTCCGGGTAAATCTTCAACACCATAGCAGTCTAATCCTTCCTCCTTTCTGGCCCCACGTTCTTAGCGAATTGGAGCAAATATAAGCACCTAACTTGGAATCCGCGAGACGAGCTTGTTTGACGTACTGAGAAAGTTTCCGCCTGAAAAGTGGGGTGTTCAACGGTCGAGTAACCGCAACGTTACTTCACTCTAAATACTAATCTAGCAAACAATCTTTTAATGCTTGGGCTCAAAACTGGAGACGAGCATCAATGTTTGCGAGGAGTATTTGGTTGCTTACTAGAATGGTATTTCTCGAAAACACGAGCTCCTTTGAGCTTGAGCTCTAATTCCACCAAAATGACCAAATGATGGTTTTTTGGTTGTCGCAGTCTCCGGCCTGGAGTTTCTTAAAGGCCACGAGAAATTCGAATCGGCTGCCAGTAGAGTGGTGGGGGGTGGTCAATTCGTATACCATTCGCATGTGAGAATGTTTACTGTATCAATGGAATCTTTGTGGTTCACATCTACCAAAAGAGAACCGGGTCAGAGGGCCAAAGACAGGCGGAAGTGAGTCTTATTAAACTAACTTAATTTCTCAGAAGACCGCCTTCTTGGTCAGGTATGCTCCCGACAAATCAGCAATTTAGGTTCCCCACGCAACTATTTTGGTCTCGAGGACTTATCATTCTCAAAAGATATGAAATTGCTTCGTCTAGTGCTATACCGACCAAATAAGAGCTCTCGGATTTTCGGTCTTATCGGTGAAATGCGCACAGTCCCTCGAACATGCGAAATTTTGTGCGAAGGAACCGTGAACGAATA
>Ga0209372_1000222_pt1 | contig 39615 bp, 16 predicted proteins | sample AgamicAtPe_FD_187170 | JGI IMG/M metagenome (GOLD analysis project Ga0209372, IMG submission 187170) | Agave microbial communities from Guanajuato, Mexico - At.P.e (SPAdes) (version 2) | ecosystem: Host-associated > Plants > Phyllosphere > Phylloplane/Leaf | place: Guanajuato, Mexico | collected... | reverse complement strand
GACTTTGCCATTTAGAGGACGATTGCATGATCCGCAGGTAGTGTAAATGGTGGTCGAAGTTTGATTGATTGAGTTTATATTAGCTAGTGGACTTAGGTTGATTACTTGAGCCATAACGTTCCACAGCCGAAATTTGCTTAGCAGGTCGATGTATGAGTGGTACCATGATTCTCTGTCTACTTCAGGTATACGTTCGTTGACAATGTTCTTGAAACGATCGCCTACCTAACACTGAGCGAGCCGCCGACGCAGGTGTAGAGGCAGGTGTGGCGAAGTGCCTTCGATGGCTGGCGCCGAAATACACTGCATAATGAGAAGACTCCCGCCGGCTTGATTGAAGACTGCGCCCGTGGTTATCCATAAGACAGCGGGCCTAAGGCAGCGCTTGAAGCTAGACTCCGGTTAGATTTGGCCAAAAGTGGCGGCGCCGCTCTCGTTTGGCGTTACCGTTTGGTCTGCATTCGATTTGCCATGCAAGGATAAATTCAGATTAGTTCATCACGTTTGTTTGGGAGTCTAGTTTGCGGCTTGCCAGGCGGCGCCGAGCTGAGCTGAGCTGAGCCGAGCCGAGCGAGATCCCATGCGATTGGATGCGATGGAGCCTCCTCCGGCTAAGAGCGGAGAGCCAATCTGGTTAGCGAGCCAGCTGGCCGGCACACGAGGGACGGCGGACAAGTGAAGGTCTCTGTTCGGCAGACTAGCGGCCAGCTCGCGCTCGAGGCTCATGCCTGTCGAGAGCAAGCTGGCGCAACGAGCGACCACCAACTGGCGCTCGGATTAGCTTGGCCGTAATTACGGAAAAATTGGCGCCTCAGCTCGAGTTTGGGCCCGATCAGGGTTGGAGGAGGCAAGGCGGGCGAAGTTTAAGTCCCGCCGGCTGGCTGCCATATCTCGACCGTCGCCCTTTGCCGTCGCTTGGGTCTGCGCGCGCTTGCGGGGAGAGCTCGAGGGCAATGGAGTAGAATTTGGCAAGACAGGCTAGATAAGGGATGAGGGCGAGCGAGGCGCCGGCCTCCGCTGGCTCGAGTGCCCAGCGGCAGTGGCGGCGCCAGTTTGTCTGCAACCATGTGCGCTTACTCGGATAGACTTGTCGCTGCCCATGGCTGAGCTCGCAATATCATCAACTTAATGGCAGCTGGCCGGCCATTGTGGCCTCTCAGCTAGACAAACAAGGATTCAGGCGGCGCGCTTGCCGCCGCTTAACCAGTGTGGACCTTTCACGCCAGCGCCGGCCAACAATATGCCAACGCCAAGCTTGCTGGAGATAAGCATCGACAGATTGCTGACCCAGCGCTCTCTGGCGCAAACTGGGCCATCAATTGGGCCAGTGATAATCCAGTTCACGACTGGCTGGTTTTATTCAATTTCAAGTTAAAAATTCTGCCACCAACTGGCTCGTTTCTGGGCCGAGGGGCGCCAGTTGCGGCTTTTTGGGGCCCGCCAAAGGGCTTGGCCGGGGCCAGAGTGGCGCGATTTACTTGGCGGCGGCGGCGGCGACGGCGCCAACTCGACAGGGCCGTGGCTCAGGCGCCGCCGCGCACCTGTCACGGGGCGACAAGCGAATCTCCAATTCTAATGCGAGCTCCTCTCTTGCCGGCCTCCCTAGCTCGGGGGGAGTTTAACGCGGACTGGGCCCAGAGCCCATCACAGGTTTACACATCACTGGCGCCCTCTCGCAAGCGAGCGCCTCGCTCCTCACATGATGGCGCATTGGCTGTCCTCGCTCGCGCTGGACATTGAACGCGGTTCCTGTTGCTGGAGGCTGCCGGTCGCTAGGGGCGCCGTTGCTGCTGGACTAGGCGCAGACTGCTGCTGCTGCTGTTGCTGTTGCTGGTAGAGGCTCCTCAGGCTCTTCAAGTGGTGCGCGCTTAGCTGGTTCTTGAGCACAGGAAGGGATTGGCGCCGCTGCTTGTGGTCGTCGATCACAAACTGGCTGAGGATTTCGGGCGCCCTAGCCTGGCGAAGGAGCTCCTTGAACACGCGGTCAATGTTCAGCGCTTCCTTGGCCGAGCACTTGACAAAGGAGTTGGCCTTCGTGGGATTGCATGGGCTTGGGTTAATGGGGTTGTTGGGAGATTTTTGGGCCGGGGAAGGAGCTGGACTACTCACCCATCGCTCACAAACTAGCCGCTCGGCCTCCTCCACGTCCACTTGGTAGGCGTCCGTGTCGAGATCACATTTGTTGGCCACAACCACTATGGGCGTCCTGTGGCTCTGGCGTCTCGCGCTCGGCTCCGCCTTGCGCCTCTCGGCTTCAGTCTCGGGCTGAGCCGCCATCTCTGTCTCTGTCTCGCGCGTTCCTCCGTGGGGCCCGCTCAGCTCTGGGCTGCCCGTTGGCTTCCTTGGGCGCGCCTTGAACAGGAGCCCCTCCTCCTCCTCATCGTCGCTCTCTCGCTCGTCCGTGCTGGCCGACTGGAGGCGGCTGTCCCGGTGGCCGCTCGAGGGGCTCTGCTGCTCGAGCAGCTTGCTGAGCTGGCTGTTGTAGTGGGCGATCGTTGGCCTGGTTTGCGGGTCGGCCGCGGGCTCCCTCTCCTTGTCCTTGTCCCTGTCTCCGTCTCTCTCCCGCTGCTGCTGCTGCTGGCTGAGGCTCGGCCGCCGGGCCCCGTCCGCCGGCTTGAGCGCCGGCGAGGAGGAGGTGCGCCTGTTTGCCGAGACCAGCCGCGCTGCAGCCGCATAGACGGACGAGATGGGCTGCTGGTCCGCGGCCAGCTCCCTCTGCTGGCCAGCTGGCGCCTCCTCGCAAACCTCGGCCGCCGGCGCCGCCACTCCATCGGCCGCATCAACTCCACCAACTCCGCCCGCCGCGAGCTCGCCCTTCTCCTCGAGGATCAGCTGGCGCAGGTGGATCACCTCCTGCCAAGAGCTCTCGTCCGCAACCGAGCAGACCAGAATGAAGGCGTCGCCCTTCTCAATGCTGAGCCTTCTCATGGCCGGAAACTCGAAGGTGCCCGAAGTGTCGAGGATCTCGAGGTAGATTTCGCCCAATTCGGGGATGTTGTACTTATTGCTGTGCAGCTCCTCAACTGTCGGCTTGTGGGTGGCTTTTGCGCGTCGCCAAATTGGACAGAGTTAGTTTTGGGCGGCCGCAGCGGCAAGATTGGCGCGAGTAGGAGATTTTGGAGCCCGGATTTGGGCGGTTTTGGGTGGAGGGCGAGAGTTTGGTTTGGTTTGGGCGAGAGTTGGGAGTGGAGGGTTAGGAAGTGGAGGAAGTTAGAAGGGTTAGCCGGTGGCCCTTAATTGAGTTTGGCCGCCGGTCTTGGTGCACTAATGACGGGGAGCATCTTTGCGGAAGGCGTTTCCGTCTCGATTGGCCCAGCAGCCGGCTTGCGGGCGCCAGCTGAGCAAGTTAATGATTTTGGCCCCAAGCAGCCGGCAAGTCGCTCGATTCAGGGCTCCGCGCGGGTGAGGCGGCCGGCCGTTTAGCTGGCAGGATCACAAACGAGCTCCAAAGTGGGCCGCCGCCGCCGCCTCGCCCGAAGTGGCGCTTGTTCCCGCCTGATTTGGCTGGCAAATTTGGCGCACCATTCAAAAAGGGGCCCCATAGCTCGCTTGCACGCACCAAAACAGAGACGCAATCCATTAACTGGAACAAGTGCAAGTTGTCGGAGCGCCACTTCCGGCCGCCCACTTCTCGCGCGCGCGAGCGAGCCAGTTTGCGCGCCCGCTTGCAAGGGCTAATGGTCGTTTCATTGTAATAGGAGGCCCCGGCTGTCTGGGGGGATCATTATTTTGGGCGCCCTATCAGCGGGCACCTCGAGTGTTTGTTTTAACTGGCGGCCAGTGGCGAGGTGAGCCGGCCACTGATTAATAGATGAGCTCTTGCCAGTTGAGGGGCCAACTCTCGAGCCGGCTCGCCATTGGACGCTTGGAGCGACGACGGGCGGCGCATTAATCAAGCGCGGCGAGGGTTGCGCGCGACGGAAGTGGCCGCTTCGCCAAGCAAACAAGTGTCCATTGTTGGCCGAGAGCCGCCAACCGGCTCCAAAGCTCTGTGCGCCGCCGCTCAAACGCTAATCCAATTTGGTGACCGAGCCGCCCATCGAGCGGAGGCCGCGCGCAAAACAACGAGCGCCCTTCCGGCGCCGCGCCAGCCAAGGGGGCGCCAGTTGAAACTCCACTCTGGGGCCGGCGAGTCCCCGCGGAAATGGGCCCTCGCTGGGCTGCCTGGCTCGGGGCACTTTGGCGCGCGCCCGGGCGGCGCCTCCAAACCGTGGAGGCCAAGGCGAGCTTGCCAACTCCGCCGGCTAAATTGATTTCCGCCTCCGCGAGCTTCAATTTAAATTTGAAATTGGCGCCGAGCGAGGGAATAAAATTGTCCACTCCCGGCCTCAGCTAGGCGCGCAGAGGAGAGCGAGAGCGAGTGAGTCCCTCTGCGCGGCTCGCCCCTCCGCGCACACTCCACGCAGGCGGCGGCGGCCACAACAACTGGGCGGCCCACTGACGGCAAGCTGGCAGGAACACAATCATCAGCTTGCCTATTCATTAGTCAGGCGCCGCCCGAGTCTCGCGCGCGGCCACCGGAAGCGATGGCGGAGCACCCAAAGTGGGAAGACTAATGAAGGGCGAGTCGGGGTTGTTTGGGCGCTCTCATTTGCTCGCTCGCCCGCTCGCCGTGGTGGAGCCGCCGACCGCAGGCTGCGAATGGGAGGCGCACGCGGGGGGGGGGGTTGCGCCCGCGAGAGGCGACAATGATTGATGAAGCGTCGCCGGTGGGCCGCCGCCGCCGCCGCCGCCAACTCGGCCGAGCGAGCGCCCCCACAAACCAGCGAGCGAGCTCAATTTCCATCCAAATTTTAAGTTTATTGCCTGGCCAGTGGAAGGCTCACCTTTGCGCTATTAGGGGGCATCCACCTCCACTTCCGGCGGGCGGGTGGCGCGTGAGCAAAATCAATCGATCGCGCAAAGCATGGCGAGCGCCATGCTTGGCAGCCGGCGGCCCCGTAATTAGCTGGCAAATGCGCCCGCCATCCACTGGCAGCGCTAATAGGAATCTGGAACGAGCGCTTCCTTCCACCTGATTGATGGCTCACGTCGCCTCTCGCTCGGGCGCGCAGGCCGGACGCGCAGCCTGACAGGTGCATCCGTTTCCATTCTCCGCGTTGGGCGCAATTGTTTGTGACTTTTGCCCGCTCCTTTTGGGGCCAAGCGGGCCAGCTGCCCCGGGGGGAGGCCGGCCGCCGCTTGGGTTGCCCGCCGGCCCGCCCACTCGGAGCGCCGCCGCCGCCGCCGCCTCCCACTTCGTTCCCAATGCAAATGAACGGCGCGCCGCGCGAGCAATCAAGGCGCCGGCGAGCAAACTCGCGCACAATACACAACGCAAGCCGCCCGCCCGCTCGCCCAAAGATGCCCGGCCGGTGATTAGCAATTGTTTGGCTTGGCTCCCCTCTCTTTGCGCCTCCAAACTTTGCGCCGCCTCCAATTTGAATGCGGCCAGCCAGCCGGCAAGTCTGCGCCAACCGGATGCCCAAAGAATTGAATTTCCGCCAAAAGGGGGCCCCGGACTTGGTCGTGTGATGCAAATTGTATCTCGTTTTCGCCACTTCCATTCTGGTTGAGCTGAGCTGAGCTGAGTTCAGTTCAGCTCGGCTCAGTTCAGTTCAGTTGAGTTGAGCCGAGCTGACTAAGCAGGGGCCAGTTTACTCTGATGACTGGCGCGGCGCCCTGAATGGAATGGGATGGAATGGAATGGGACGGAAGGGAATGGGCCTGTTTGGCTCAGTGTGCAAACCTGCGGCCGGCGCCCACGTTTGCCGCCCATTGGAGCACAATGGTGGGCCAACTTCTGGCGCAGGCTCGGCCGGGCGAGCGATGATCGGCGGCCGAGGAGCAGATAGGCGGACGGGCGGACGGATGGATGGACGGCCAGTCTCGGCTCGAGCCGGCGAGGCGCAAGCGACCTTGGCCAAACAACCATCAATCGATCGATGTTCTGGCCCCTCGGTCGCGCCCAAAGGCGGAAATAATTTGCCGCCGGAAGTGGGCCGCGCGAGGAGGAATCCAATTTGTCGCTGTGGGAGCGGCGAGCCAGGCGGCGGGCGGCCAGCAGGAGGGGCGGCAATAGGATAGGAGCTCCACTGGCCCCGTTGCTGGCAGCAGCAGCAGCAGCAGCAGCGGCAGATAAGCTCGCTGGGCCGACTCTCGGCCGGAAGCGCGCGTGGGGCCAACAACGCCGAAAGAGCCCCGGGCAGTTCCAGTCGGCGCCCCTCTCCGGCCGGTGGGCGGATTAAACTTTGAGCTACTCACCTGGAAAGTGGCCATAGAGGAAGCGCTGAATGAGCGAGGTCTTGCCAACAGCGGAGGAGCCAAATATGATAAGCTTGTAGGTGCGGCTATGGTCTTGGCAGAGGCTGAACGAGGCACTTTGGTTGTTCGGCAGGCAGGCCTGCTGCTCGTTGGGCCGCTCGCGCTGGTGCGCGCGGTAGAGGGCCGAGCCGGCGGCAGTCAGAGGCGAGAAGAGGGAGTTTTTGCGCTTTAAGCGGCTTTGGTCGCGCTGCTGGCCAACTCTGTTCGGCTGGTTGGCGCTATCGCTTGCTGCTGGGCCGCCCTCAGCAGCGGCCGGCCTCCTCGTTGCGGGAGGGGGTTCGTCCGGGCGGCCGGGCGGCTTGTGGTGGGCGGCGTTGCTCAGCGAGAGGGCGCGGCGCAGGTCGTGCGGGAAGGAGCCGAGCCTGAGCTTTCGGCGGCGCGTCTTGTACGCGAGCTCGTCCCTCCGTTGCGCCTCCATCTGGGCCAACTCGTCGCCCTCGTCCTCCTCCTCCGCCCCCTGCCCCTTGGCCAACTCGTCGCCCGCCGAGCCCGGCCTCTGCTCGCCGCCCGCCGGCTGCCCGCCCGCCGCGCCCACCAGCTCGGCCGCCGCCGCCGCCGCCTCCGAGTCCTGCGACTGGCGCTGCTGCTGCTGGGCCGAACTCAGGAGCATCGAGTCGAAGATCCTCGAGCCGCGCCGAATGGCCTTCTGCACGAAACCCTTCTTCTTCTCGCCCGCCTCTCGCTGCGGGACAGCCGCTGACTGCTCCTCGATGCTGGTTGCGCCGCCGCCGCCGCCGCCGCCAAGCTCGCCCGACACCAGCGACGACCGATGCCTCAGGTCGCGCTTCGAGTTGCCCACTTGATGCTGCTGCTGCTGCTGCTTGTTGGCTGGCGAGCTGAACGGAGTCAGACTGCTCATCGCGTAGGACAGACTGAACTTGCGCCTCTGGCCTCTAGATTTGGGCTGCTGCTCCATGAGGCTCTGCTGGTGCCAGTTTGCGCTCTCTTGCTCTCGCCGGTTTCGCTTGCAACTTGCCGAGTTTGAGTAGCGGCTTGTTTGGCGGAACTGAAACTCGCGTTGTTGCGCAATTATCTCACACAAGCTGCTCTGTTCCCCTGCCACCTGTTCGCCGCTGCCGCCGCTCTCGCCCTCGCGGTCGGCGGCCATTCTGCTCGGCTGCTCTCCCCTCTGCTCGGCCCCGATCAGCCGGCGGTGGGCCAGTTCTATTTTGGTTCCTCAGGTGTGGTGCGGAGGAGCGAGCGGGCGGGCGGGCGGGCGGGCAGGCAGACAGGCAGGCGGGCGGGCGGGCGCCGTCGACTCTGGGGCTTGAATGCTGCCTAGAATGGCGGCCTCGTTACGAGTGCCCGGCCAACCAACTGCCGGCCCAAAGGAGGCGCCAAAAAGTGCCAAAAAGTGGATCCGAGCCGGCCTATCTATCCTGCCCATCTACCCATCCAGCCAGCTGCGGGCCGCTCGCTCTCTCTCTCTCTCCCTCTCAAACTCGCTCCCTCTCTCGCTCGCAACTCTCCCCTAGCCGCGCTGGCTGACATAAATTGAAACTAATGGCGCGCAACTCAATCTCTGGCCAGTTTGGGCCAATCTGGCCCCGTTGGCGCGCGCAAACGCGTGCAGGCCGCGCAGGCGCCCGCCGAGACCGCTCGGCGGCCCACTCGGCCGGCTCGCTGGGAAACAAACGGTCGGGCCGGCGACAAGTTGCGCCCGCTGGCCCCCCCCCCTCTCGAGCCGGCCCAAGCTGGCGCCCGAAGCCGCAAACAGGTCCAGCCCCTCCCCCTCCGACTCGCCGCCAGAGAGGCGCCCTCCCAAAGCCGTAAATGTTAATCGCGCCTCAACAATAATCATAATTTAGCCTCAGCTGACGACAGAGAAGCGTCGGACGTGTTTAGACATAATTCAATCTAACGTGTCGTTCGGGGATCCATTTTCTTGCCGGGATTTGGCGGTTTTGGCGCAAAAAGGGGGCGCAAACAAACGGGCCAAGCCAGGCAGGCAGCCAGCCAGCGGTTAGGTGTCGCAGCTAAGCCCCCTTTTGGTCCTGCTGCGCGCAAACGGCCGCCCCGTGCGCGCGCCCCTCGCAACGGGAGCGGAGGCCAAGGGGGAGTGTTTAGGAAAATTGAAATGTCCAACGCCAATGAATGCTTTATTTAAGCCAAGCCTCTGGCAGCGAGGCCGGTTCAATGCCGCAATTGCCAGCCGCAAAAGGCGCCCACGACGGGCGTATTGTCGACGCCACCACTGCCACTGCCGCTGCCGCTCCGACCGCCGCCGCCTATTGGTTCTCCTGCAGGTAGATCCAACGTTTTCCGCACGTATGGTCGAAGCTGTGAGTCAACCACTGCTCCTTCAACAGCTCGAATCTCTCTGGAACCAGATAGAGCGGCTTGCCGCGTTGCAATCCGTTGTCCTCCTCGTCGTGCGCGTCCAGGTAGACTGAGCCCCAAACGCAGGCTCTATTCCCGCGAATCACCACCACCGAGGAGGTGTGAACTGCGAGGAAGACGGCCGTGTTTGCGCCGCAATGTTGCGAGTGAACCTGCCTACTGCGCGACCTGTCCTTGCAGCAGCTCACGCGGAAACAGATTGGGGCTCCGCAGACGAGACAGATTGCAACGTCCTTTGGAATTTGCTGGCACAAGCTGCATTTCTTGCGGTAGTAAAACATGAAAATGTCGTCAAAGGAGCGCGGCAACTGCATTAGCGACGGCCGATACCAGGCAAGCGAGCGGCAGAGCAGAAGTGAGCGCGCTGCAATAGAAAACTCGGCCCCAAATCTGAGCAACTCGCAACTCCAACTTGCTATCAGTTTCATGTCCACCCGCTCGCTTGCTCGCGGCCAATTTAGCGTTTCGGTTAGTTGAGTGGCGCCGGAAGTTGCGTTGGAAATCCTCGTGCCAAGTTGTAAGTATGCGGCCAGTGCGGCAAAGTCCGCCTCAATGTATTGGGCCTCGCTTAGGCGCTCGTCGTCCGTGATGCTCAGATCTGGATAGGGTTGCTGCTCGTACAGATGGTGCCGGAGCAGAGCGGCCGCTCGCAGGTAGGGCAGGCAGGCGAGCTTAACACGGTTCTCAATTAGGGCAAGCTGCTCGCCAACTCCGAGTTGTTGTCGCTGTTGCTCTCGCTCCTTAGATGGGCGAGGCTCAAATCTCGACCAAGAGCTACGCACAACCGAACTTACAAGCGGCTCCTCAATATTTGGCGCCAACATTTGGCCCAAATTTTGGCCAACCGAGCTCACGAGAGCGAGAAAGTCGTTCGTTGGCGCTCCAATTGGTGCTTGCGTGGCAGGTAAATCTTGATCAAGTTTGCTCGTTTCCTCCCGGCCCGCTTTGGGAGCAGAAGTAAGTTGCTCCCCTCGCTCGGCTCTCCTACAATCTGATAAAAATGTCGGCTTTACGTAAGACAAAACTAAGGCGATTGATTGGATCACAGTCAAGTTGAAGAGGATTTGCACTAAACAGGTGAAGTTTTCGCGGTAACAGAGCGAGTTTGAGATAGCGAATAGGAATTGTAATAGCATGGCCGTTGAATCACGAAGGAGGAGTGGCACTTCACTATTCAGCGGCTTGACACTAAGTCGGTGTCTCTCATCAACACGATGAGTTAGATGCGACCAAATCTGATCGTAAGTGAACCACTGGTCGTTGATTAAAGTTTGCGCATTTAAGGCAAGCACTTGGAATAGGAGCTTGAAGCAGCTTCGCTTGGAGGCGCTCGCTTTGGCTCTGCTCGAGCGAACTATAACTTCCGTTTCAAGATTGGTGCGCGCAATTGAGGTTAGAAAGAGGAAGAGGCTGTGCATGCTGGCGTTAGATCTAACAAGCCGATATTGTGGTCCAGTGGCCTTGGTTAGATGGGAACAGAATGAGGCAGATGATTGAAGTTCCCTCTGATTTGGCGCAAGGCGTCTTTGTAGGAGGGAGCCGATTAGCCCGATTTGATCATCTAGTTGGCCGCTTGACACTAAGGCCAGACTAAGCTGGCCAGGTCGGCCGAGATCGCTTAGTATGGGGAGGACAGAGTTTGCAAGCTGGCGGCAGACGGGACATAGGAACTCGTCGCTATCTGCTCTGCTCCGAAGTCTATCCTCCTGATCCAAGGATTTGATATAAGATTGATAGCATTCAATGTGGAGATAGTGGCCGCATGATTGGACATGAACGCCACCCTCGGCGCCGATGTTGATTGAGTCCAGCCAGCTCGATTCAGAAAAATGCTCGCAGAGGAGGTCTATTCGGGCCTCCAAGTACTTGGCATAAGTTTCCTCCTTCAGACTCTGATAGGTTGCTTGCTCACAGGGAAGCCGGCGCTCCTCGCTCGGCCTCAAGTGCGAGTGGCCATAGATGGAGGTGGACTGGAGGAGCACAACTTGGCCGAGAGGATTTGTCAGATCGCTTGGGCCTTCGACGCCGCAAATGCAGCATTCATAGCGAGCCGATCCGTCTCTATCCGGATCCAGTCCGCTAGCGCTGGGTGCCCGCTCTAACCCGCTTGCGAGGCCAGATCGGCAGCAGTGGCCACCACCGCCAAGCTCTTGGTTCTCAATGAAATTCTTATCAACTTTGGGTGTCGATTGTTGTTCTTGTTGCTTATCACAGTCGCTCATCTGTGATTTACTCTTTTGGCTCAATTTCGACGATAAATTGATTGGCTCCTCATCTATGGGATTGGAGGCACCAACCTTATCGCTGCCTGCTTTGCAATGTGCTGTTTGCTGGCTAGAAGACTCATATTTCTCTATGAAAGCCCGCTGCTTGTTTGCAAACTGAGCCATCAGTTTGCATTGGAACTCTTTGGCTCGGCGGCGTCGCTCAGTTGGGGTTAGAGGTTTGGGGATAGCGGCAGTTGGCGTCACTTTGGCTCCGGTGCAGTCAACTGATGCTGCTGCCGAGCTGCCGCCGCTAGGCTCCCAATCGGCTCGTTGCTGAACGGAAGAGGAAGTGCAAGGGACAGAGGCCTGATCTTCGGCCCGAAACTGATTCATTCCGGTGGATTGCGATGGATTCGATGCCTTATCCAGTCCAACATCGCTCGCCTCAGCTCCATGCTGCTGCTTCTGCTCTAGTCGCACTTCTAAGTCGTCTTTATCGCCCCAAATGAGCTCCTGCAACCGCTCCACCCTGAACTTCATCCTTTGATCTAAGGTGCAGATTAAGTCCAGTACAATGGTAACAAAATGAACCCCATCGCCGATCCTGCCTCGCTCTGCTCGAGCCCTCCGCTCATTATACTCGTAAGATCTAGCCTGTTGTGAATATTTCGCATGCAACCTGAGCAATAACGACAGCAAACTCTCACCGTGATACATTCTATCCTTCCTCAGTCGTCTGCAGCGACGTGCTCGTTGCGATCTACTCAGAAGTACTCGGTTCAACAAAGTGCAAGCACTTGACCGCCTTGCAGATTGTCGAGGCAGAATCTCGTGCATCAGCCACGGGTAGACGGGGCCAGAGGTGGCTTGCTGAGTGTTATTGGGGTTGTGCACGGCAAACTGATGAACTGGGCCGCGATAGCCGCCTCTTCTAGCCATTTGTCGTTGCCGGAAACCTCTGGGACCAGGTCGCTGGGGATCAAGCCTAGATTGGAAAAAGCCCATGAATCTAGCCTGAATATCCACCTCGGAAAGCGAGCGCTCGCTGCGGCTGCAGTTTTCGTGTCGACCCACGTTGTTCTCCAGACTCAAGTTGGATGCTGTTTGTAGAGCTAGCGGCTGAGCTGGTCCAGCAATCATGGGGCGAGGATCAGATGCGAGTATTGCGCGACGTTCAGTCACTAGGTTTTCAGGGTAGAGTTGCGATGTGTTCCCAGCTCTAGTCTGATTAACGGGAACAAGACTTAGAGCTGAGTTTTGTGTCTCTGGCATAATTTCCACCTCCATTGAAGTCTCAGTGACGCTATAAGTATGATCGTTGACTGCTCTTATGAGGCTAGCTTGATTAGAGGTTGACGGTGTAGTGGTAGGCCCACTGAGAAGCGGATTTCTCTCGCCAACAAAGTCCAGACTGTCGTCGGAATTGTCACCGGCAGAAGGCTGAGCAGGAGCTTGTCCCTCTGATGAAATGAGCTGGTCGTCGCTCGGGTTCCTTTCATAAGTTACGGTTATCATTTCAACATCGTCTATGTAGTGCTCTACAGTCACAGGCTCAGTTGCGGCCAGATTCTGATCCTGAATGAGCAGTTGCGTATTCAGATGGGACAAACCCTGCTGCTCGTCGGTTGTAACTTGTGGTTCGCCCTCATTAGACTCCGGATGTATCTCGGCACTGATGACGTTGAAAGGAGTTTCATGGTTTTGGCGCGACTGCTCGGTCGTAGTCGGATCAAGTGCCATCGCGCTACTATGTGTTGCCTGGGAAGCTAGACCAGAGTGGATGATTGTGCCGACGTTTGTCGTTGGAGAGAGATTTTGTGAGTCCGCTATTTGTTGGTGCTCAATTCCTAGAGCCCAGTGGCTCTGGGTGTTAGTGGAACGATCATGCGTTCGAGTGTGATGATCAGCTCGCCATCCAACTTCGTCCACGGTTGCTGGTGAGGTCGTCCCTAGAGAGCGACGAGTTCTCATAATACCGTCCACAGGCCATGTAGGATCGAGAGGAGGCATGATCCCAGTGTGCGCCAGAGTATTGAAATCACGATCATGATCTCTGGCATCACTCCTCCCGCCACTTTCGTCATTTTCTTCATCTTCGTCCTCTTCCTCTTCATCATCTTCGTCCTCTTCGTCGTCATTGTCATCTTCGTCATCTATTCCGGTGCCTTCATCATCGTCATCATCAATATCACCGTCGTCAAATGCAACCTCACCTTGGACGCACCACATGTCAGTTGTATTTAAATCACAGTTTGCACAGCCATCTGACTGGTTGCTTTCACTCTTATAAGGTTCTTCGCCCTGACTTGGGCATTTCAATAGGACTTCAAACTCTTTCAAGGACAACGAATGCACGTTTTCTACATGCACTGAACAATTTTCTATCACAGATTTGAATGGGAACCAAGTAGTATCGAATCCGAGGTCAAGCGCATGTCTGACGACAGGGAACAGATTAAGATTGCTGTGATCGTACGATTCCTTGTCGTGCTTATCGAAGGAGGCATATATGGTGCTACCTTTGATATGTGCCTCACCTTTGGAGCCAAAATACGCTGGACAGGATGAGAGTTCTCGGTAACTGAATGTACCTGTGAACGATTCATTCATCTCTGGCCTTTTCTGGTCTCCACCCTGAACATTTCCAGTATAATCGCTCTGATCCAACCATTTTCTCAGTGCTAGCTCTAGAAGATGGATAGCATAAGCTACTATTGTCTCAGAGACATCAAATATGTACAGGTTCTTGTATATGATTGAGAATACAAGCCCAACAATTGTCGGACATTGTAAGAGGAGACTCAGATCTATCTGTCCAAAGTTGGCTATATTTCTGGGGATCTTCAGTGGAGGCCAGAGAGTCGACGGGTGAGGACGTCTCTCCAGTCCTCCGCTCGTTCTAGACTGATGAAAGAATCTTTCGAGAGCCATTTGATAGTCTCTCTTCTGATAGAATCTACACTGAACATATATAGGATTGAACTCCTTATCCCAAACTTCCGGTTTTAGAGTATAACAACCCTGTTGCAAATTTCCCCCAATACCATGTTGTGCTGGCTTATATATTGTTAGCTCATCCAACAACGATTTAAAATTTTCATCGATATTGTGATGCTCGGCGACGCTCCTCTCCGAGATCATCTCGATAAGGTAAGAATAAGATCGGTCTTGGATTGCGATCATGGCAATCATTTCCTGTTTGATCTGTTCACTCTCGCTTATATTGCAATGTATGTTCAGTGTCAACAATTGAATCAATGTTAATAAAGAACTTTCAACCATTTGCGTCATTTGCTCTGGTAGGATATTGAAATGGTACAATCTTCGAATATCTTCGGCAGCGTTGATCATGAAAGTGTTACTCTTGAAACTAAGCCATTTCCACGAATGGAATCTCGACATGAGTATCCGCAAGAAATAGTTAGGATTCAATCGAGAGGCACAGAATTTCAACAAAAATAAGTCCAGATCTACTGTAGAGTAGCAGACATAAGCGATAGCCTGGTTGATTGTCATAAGACCATTCCTAGTCCACATACTACTTCTAATCTCATGATATAATGTTAGAGCTTGCAAGGGATGCATCATGAGCATCTTAAGAAAGTCGTCAATTTTCAAAGCCATCTGAGCTCCACAAGCTGATTTGTAACAATATTCGCCGCCAAATATGGACTGATTTTGAGAGATGAATTCGAGACAGTCAGGATCATTTTGTATAAATAACATGTGTCTTACGGTAGCAGCAAACATCCTGTGGAGAGGTATATGGAAACTCATGTGATAAGGATCCAACAAACTGTTCGGACCAATGCTCATTCGATGGAACCACTTGGCTAGATTAACGTGAATTGATTCAAGCAGTGATCGACTCAAGGGCAAATCCGACTTTTTCCTGAGATGGCTCAATATCGACCATAGTGGCGTAAGACAAAAATCGGCATCAATCATGAAGACTGAGTTGTGGGGACCAGTTTCATAAGGTGTATGTTCGGTAAGTTCACGTTTGTAGGGGTTCATAGTTTGAAAATAGCTTAGCATCTCAATCCATGTATTCAGAAGGTCTTTATCGTTCACAAGACGCTTGGCTTCATTTTCATAATATAATACAGAATTCAGATCATCGGTGAAGGATCCGAGATGACGATCTCTCATTATAAGATTGTCACAACAAACCACCCTTGGTGGGTTATTGCTGTTCGAGCAGAGGGGGTTCACTTTTAGTACGCCTCTTAGGCTTTCCGAGGGAGCTCCTTCGATGGCAACCTTAAGACAATATATTATCGTGTGAAGGAATTGTTCTTCTTCGCACAACATCCTTGTTAGATCTGCATCATTAACAAGTTGAGAAGTTACTCTGAGTATTCTGAAAGAGAGTTGTTCATAGGAATCGCGCAAATGTCTTCTAGGCTCCCCCTTAATACCAGCTAAAATGGTCATAATTCGTGCATAGTGGCCGACGAATGCCCTGGCAAACACGCTCTTATACGTTTCGTTCATCATGAAACTCAATAGAAAGCAAACCAGCTTTTGTGGGAACTCAAACACAACAACCCAGAAGACTAGCTCGTCGACAAACCTTTTTGGTGATCTACTATCACAGAATGCTCCAACTTCCTTTGGAGATGGATCCCAGTCTTCAATTAACTTTCGGGGATTTAAAGTTTTGCCCTCCCTCTTGAGTTTCTTGAGACCCTCATTGACGGTTCTTGCAACATCCTTGTCAGGATGGTTGCTAAGCAGATTAATTTGACTAGAATAAACTTCCTCACTAATTAAGGCATCAATCATTAGGCCTCTCAGGACTGCGCTAGAACTGGCCATATGGATCAGAAAGTCGAGATACATTTCTGTCTCACCGTTTGTAACAATCACGTGGCTCCGCCTGTGTTGGATTGCTAGCCTATGTACAAGGCGTGGCATCGCTCTTTTAACAATACAGATGATTTCGTTCGGTATCTCTTCGCCTGATCTTTTGGCAACGGCATTCTTGCCATGATTTTTGCAATGGCCGCTCTCTTTGACAATACTGTATCCACAATCACATGCGCCGCCACTACGAGACTTAAACATGTTGTAATCGTGGCCCTCGTGATTTCCATTCCTGAAACAATCGGTGCATAGAGACATGGCAAGCGCCTCGCTGCAAGTTCTACAACGATAGGCAACATTGTTTGGCGGCCAAACGTATCCACAATGTTGCTCAATGCGATACTCTGATAGAAGTGCCAAGTAGCTGGCGACGTCCATTCTCCTGTTGGTCAGTAGGGGCCAAATTCGGTCTAGCTGAGCCTGGGAATGGAATATGACCTTCGGATTTAGGATGGCATCAAGTTCGCGCGAGAGGATGACCTCTCGGCATTGGGGCGAACCACATTGACAGCTGTCCTCCTCATTAAGGCGACAACTTTGCTCCTCAATCTGATCGACCAATTCTGTATCGCTCGCCATGAGCCCTCACTTGGCGGCCCGATGCTAGCAAGACACTGCTCGCCGTGAAGCTTGATTAGACAAATCTCTTGATTGGCGAGCCTCGAAGCCGCATCTGGTCAACTGGGAATTGGGTTCTGGCAATAATAGAGGCAGCAGACAATAAAAACTAGGAGGGATGCTGAGTTTGGCTAGCTGACAACCGTTGGTAGTCAGACGGCTCGGGCCCGATGGTTTGGTGGTGTTATGGTCCAGCTCTTTCCTCTGTTTGTGTTCGCTTGTTTGTGTATATTCCTTCGCAAGGGAAGCAGCTGCAACATCGACAGTAGCAGCAGCAGCGACAGTGTGTGCGGCCAGCGCTAGCAGCGGCGAGCCGCGTTGCAGCAAAGGTAGCGAGAGCATTGGGTTTTGGATGCGCGTATCGCATGCGCCAGCAACGCATTGACGCGAATGGAGAGTTTTGGTTGCTCGTCCTAATCCCGATTTCATGAACTTGGGCGCAAGTTTTGCGGGTTTACTCACGCATTTGGCGCTCTATTTGCGCAAAGTTTGTTGAAGAAAGAGAAGGGAACGTATTTGATGGAGACGACGACGGGGACGGCGGCGGCGACGAAGTGAGGCGAGGAGGGCGAGTGTAAACGAACAAAGGAAGCTACGATCCCACTGGCGCTGCCACCGCTGCAATCGCTCCAATGGGCCAAGCGGACAGAAGTTTGAAACTGGTCCAACCAAGCAACCAGCCAACACTATAGCAATCAGCCGATCTGATGCCCACTGCCTACCAGCCTGCCTGGCCCACTGCCTTCAGTAAATCATAGCATGAGGGATTCAGCATTACAAAGTCAAATTAGCTCAACATTTCAGGAACCAAAACACTAGCCACGAGAATCCAGTTCATCAGGCACAATTGATTGGAATAGATGTAATTTTGCATGATTCAAGTGCGCCAATAGATTGACTAGAGGAAAGGGAAAAAGTTATTTAAATGGGCCGGCAGCAGTCTAGCGCGCAGCAGCAACAGCAAGTCTCGCGACCAAAACGCAGGGCGACGAATGCCCATGTTTTTAGGTACTTGCAGACAAGGAACCCGAGTCGTTTAGAGGAAAACGACCTCAAGCGAGCACTCGAGGCCTCGCTAGAGGAGTGTCCCGATTTTTGGCCGGAGGATTCAGCTAGTTGTAGCTCATCGGAGCAAAGCAACCTGACTAGCGCAAGCAGCAGTAGCCAGAGTAGCAACAGCAACAGCCGCCTGACACGTCGTCTTGTGCCAACCAAACGAAGAGTTAAATCGTCATCATCGTCTATGCAACACAACCACCTAAATCATAGCCCAAGCCACCAAAGCAACCACAACCACCATCTCAATCATCACCTATCGCATAACCTGCAATCACCCACTGCCAACTCACACTGCTGTCCAATGTCAGGTGTCCACAATCGTTACAAGCCTGTGGCGAAGAAGAATATCTACAATGAGGCAGATTTCTTCCACGATGGCATAATGGAATATATCGAATATGAGCTCACGCTTGCCATGTCCCAGCGAGTAAGCGAGCGCTGACATATGGCGTCCAATATCTCAAAAATCTTGTTGCTTTTATACGAGATAATCAGCTTATGTAATCCAACCATTGAAATCCTATCAACTATAACACTAGCAAGCAAATCTATCAACTAGCCAACACAAAACCACGTATCTTCAATCATATTCATCGAAGATAATAACAATATTGAAAAACAAAAGTATGAGATAATATTTATATTAGTACTTTAACCTCACGAGGCCGAGTCACTAGGATTTATTCTTCACACATCACAATTTCTAAGCTTTGCTATTACAATGAATTGAGATCTAGGGGCGAAGAGAATGAAGGTAGGAGAGACAAATAAAACTCTCGATATTTAACTTATAAGACTGCGTGGTCTCAGTAAGTTGCATTTGGATCTAGAAGTGACTAAGGTTCAGATCAAATGCACGCAACGCGATAACCGAGATGCCTAGTAACTTGCTCTGCCCATAGCCATAAGCTTTAAATCGGCAACTTCACCCTCTACATTAGCTCCGCAGGATGAGATTTGTGCTAGTTCTGCTATGTATCACAGACTTGTAGGATGGCGAAGGCGTCCTAGTGCCAGGTATTTCTGATCGATGGGCAGGTGCAGTTTCTATTCGTTTCTATAGATTTGTTCTCACTCATTTTTGTCGTGAGTACATACTATTCTCGATAACACATTTGTTCTTAGCCTCTCGATTTGTTCAATTCTCGAGCTAGACTTGTCTCTGCGGAACTCAAAACCAGAAATAAATACCTCGCTACAGAAATAAACACTTGAGCTCAGAAATTGAAGCGATCACTTGCTTTTATTTATGTTCAAAGCTGTACAGTCGCCGACCGTATGGGGCCATCTTCTTGTTTTTGCCCCACTACGCTGCGCAGTAACTACGCCGTTTGCGGAACTTTAACTCGCGAAAATTATTTGTGACTCAGAATCTGAGCGGTGAAACAATAACAAATTCCCACTCGCCTAGATACAAATACATGTTATTTTCAGCCTGACTATGAGCACCGACCCCAAGTTCGAGCCTAACTTATAAGTGCCGAAATCTGTTTTTATATCTGGAGCAGCAAAGCCTCTCACTGGATTGGCAGCAGATAATCAGGATCACGAATCTTCATTGAAACATTTCGAACACCATCCATCAGAACAATCTGATGAGTCAATATGGATCGATACTCTCCGTTTCAGCTTTACCTCTTTTCAGCAGTGTTAGCTGCCGCAACGTTTTTAGTCAAACCCTCACTATCTGATCAAACCGAGACTCCATTAAGGTAAGTGTAGTCGTACAATCTCTGCAACAAACAAACTCTCGAATCACCAGCACGTGGTGTTGATTCAAGTCCTAACCTTCTCATCTGCTGTCAAAAACAGCAACCCGTTTCACTCGAGCTGGACAGACAAGCAATCTAGATACGATTTCATATTTAGTGTGAGCGGACCATTAAAGACTAAGATCGAGTTGGAATCTGTGGCCGAAAACTTCAGCCTCAACGCTTTGAGCTCTTGCACCGGCCACTCAGCCTGTCTCCTGAAGAATGGAAATTTCACACAAGCCTTCTCGCTCGACTCATCGAAAGTGCACAGACTTGTCTACAAATTAGTCGATAAAAATTCCACAACCAATCAAACTATCCCTACCAACTCGACACAGCCAACTACATGCAAAGACAATGAGGCAGAAGTAACTGTCTCAAATTTTTGCAGCACTCATTGGAATCCTCCGACCCACTTGTATGCAAACGGATGCAACCATGCACTCGAATGGCATTCGCCGTTTTCCTGCAACTCCAAATCGACGAACTATGAACACCCTTGTTATCTGTATGATGACCTGGGTAAACTGATAGATCTAACTCCCTGGGTTCAATCTAGCGGGTCCTCCTATGAGGTCGACACCAGCCTTTTCAACAAGACTGTTAAAAAATTCAACCTCAATGTTTGCAATGAAGCTCATGATGCCTGCGGACCAAACGTGTCCGCATGTTACGTTAACGAGGGTGGCTCTGTGGAAAGCGGGTACAACAATCTCACAACCATCGACTACGATGTCAAGGACAAGGCCGTTATTGTGACATCTCTGGGACACCACAAGGAATCTTGCCCGGACCACCGCCTAAGAACCACACTGAGGTTCTCGTGCATAACCAAAACAACGACTAGCTCCAAGCCCAGACTAACCAACTTGACTGCTTGTGAAAGCATCGTTGAATGGCAGACTATTCACGCCTGTCCAGTGCCTGAAATTGGTGCGCCATCAACCGATTGCAGTATCAAGTACAAACCTCTAGATATTGACATTGACCTGAGATCACTAACAAAGAACGCTAGTTTTGTCGAAGTGTCAAACTTTAAACTCGAAGGCAAAGAAAAGAACATGATGTTGGGAATCTGCAGAGGTATCGACAAGAATATTATGAAATGTGAAGGAAAATCAACTTCTGCGACGACAGCGTGCCTGATAGATGCTGGTTACAACACAACTGACAGGAAGGCAAACAACTCAGAGATTGTCGGTTCGATTACAAAGTCATTCATCAGACTTGCTGATAACCGTCTTTATTTGGAGTCTTTTGCAACCAACAAGAGTTGCCAGATTCCTGCTGGTCGCAATTTTAATGCCACTCGGCAGGTAGGTACAAGAATTGAGTTTTATTGTTCAGATTATGATGACGACAAGCCAAAGTTTCTGGGCTTTGAGGATTGCATATACACTTTTGAGTGGGGTACGCGGCTACTTTGCTTTGAGACTGCTGGAACAATAGGATTTCCTAAAATACAGATAGGGGGTGTCGTGACAAATCTTTCTACTAATATCGAGCCAAAAAAGACAACCAACCTATCCGATGAAAGTTTGAAAATCCAATTGGACCAAAAACAAAAATCGGCCAGCGAGATGCATAAGGCAACTCTAGACAACAGTGTAACCATCATCGAGCCCAAGAAGAAAACTGATGAAGAAGTAGTCAAGAATATAGCGGTAGAAAAGATCCAATCTGAGAGGTCTCGGACCCCCGCTCAGAATGTCTCCATACCTAAGTCAGTCACGGTCAAGACCACCTCAAGCGAAACCACGCAGCTGCCGAAGAAGATGGACACCATTCCCAAATTCTTCATGATAAGTTTGATTGTTATGTCCCTAACAGCCTTTATATTGATCATATTCATATTGGACAAGAAAACTAGACTTAGGATACCCATTGGCAATATAAGGCGGCAGGCGCGACAAGTATTTCAACCTCAGCCAGTTCCGTACAGCCGCGTCAACGAATTTAATGATAGTCTCGATCTCTAAGGGCGCTCCTGCTCCTACTACTGAGCCAAATCGTTGTTCCGCCTTATAGACTTGCGGTTCTAGGAATTGATTGTGATACGAAGGTTGTTCAATTTTATCAAGCCTGTTATGGTTCCGAACCTGACGTTCAGGGAGGACTAGAATGACTTCAGCAAAGATGCTCATCTGTGATCAACCCAAATAAGCTCTGAGGACACTATGGATAGACATAGAGTCTATCATCTCAGAGCTCAATCCGATGTTGCCTGCTTGTTGCGGAATTCAATCTAACTATGACCAAACCCCTTCAGTCTGGGCCAACATTCAAAAACATTGTCCCTATTCAACTACCTTGTACGCTCTTCCTGGCTCTGCATAGCCCATAGACAGAGCAATTGAAACTGTTCCAAACTTCTAATCATTGTAATAGCGTCTATCTGGAATTATTCATCTCGATTAACATTCTTATGAACCTCGTGATTCATTATCTTGGCGTTGAGGTGTTCGGAAATTCACTAAGATCGTCCTCAAAAGCCTAGAAGCTGTCGCACCTTACAATGGTGTAATGAGTTCTGGCTGAATGAAAGATGCAAACGCTGTCCAAAGGTTCGCGCCCAAAAAGAACGTCACTATCGGCTCTTACAAAAACCTATAGAGTGAGCAGCAAAACTCGATCTGGCAAACTGGAAAAATCCAACCCCAACTATGAAAAAAGCATTCGAATATACTTCACTTGTTGAAATGCGGAAATTTGTCCAGCTCGAAACATTGATAAACTGACATCTAAACCGTTTGCATCAATCGCTACAATTTTCTAAAAAGCCCTCACCATGGCAAATCCTCTTTTGAAACGTTAAATTTTGCGGAATGAATTCGAGACTCCGCGTTCTATCGAAGTAACTCAATATCGTTTCTGGTGTTTATTCTTTTTCAAAATTCGCTTAGTTTGGCTTCCGAGGGCCATTAGATGACGGCACCTTGGATGCTCTGAATTCACTAATGGCCGAGTGGCGAGGGATCAGTTTACACTGTGATATGGCAATCAAAGTGGCTGATTCAATCCTATATCTGTTGTTTGGCCGGTTGGCTCAAACTTAATAAGCCTTGTTACGCGAAAATTTGAAACTCGCCAGTTAGCGAGACAATATTCAAATCAGACAGAATTTTCACTCATAAGACAATGCTGAATATAGGCCGGTCAAGTAGATTTATCAGCGATTTCGGTCGTCTTGTGAGTGAGAAGAAGATAAAGTTCCTCCTCTATTTGATGGGGGCTGTTGTTTCCGCTCTCATATTAAGTCTAGCTTTTGGTGACAATTACAATGGCGACTCGTGGAGACCAAAGCGGTCGCCCGAAAGACGGAGAAGAGAGATCCGTTCAACTGAGCTCAAAGACCCTTTTGCAAACAGACCTCGCATTCAGACAAGAAATGGGCACCTTGTCATTGAGGCCAGTCAAGACAAGAACATCGATTTTCGAACTAGCGGCTCGAGAGGGACGGTGACGATAAACGGCCACAAGCTCGACCAGCTGCTGGATGTGACGAAGGCTCTTGAAAAATCTGCTCAATTGGCGCCGAAAAATAAGTTTACCTCCTCAGCGGATGATCATTTTGAATTTATCCTCAGCACCCTCTACAATGCTGGCGAGCGATTTTCAGCGCTCGACAAGAAGCTCGACAGTCTGGGTGTCAAGGTTACTGACTTGGACAAACAAGTGCAGAAACTTGCGCGTCGTCTAGCAAGCAAGCAATCTCAGGTTTCGAAGTTAAGCAAGAAGCAGGCTATGATGTTTGAGAGATTAAAACGCAATGATTGTTTGAACAGCGAAACTGGCCAGCCAGTATGCAAAAATGGAGCAACTTGTATCGACATCTATGATGGATTCAAGTGTCTCTGCCCGCCAAACTACGAGGGACCAACTTGCGAGCGCGATGTAGACGAGTGCGCCAATTTTCGTGGCACTGACTTGGGCTGCCAAAACGGAGCCAAGTGCGTAAACTTGCCCGGTAGCTATAGATGCGAGTGTACAACGCAGTACCATGGCGTTCATTGCACCGAGCAGCACGACGATTGTAGCTTGAGCTCCTCGCGATCGCTATGCGGAAATGGGAAATGTATAAACCTTGCACGGGCCGTTCCAAACCAGGCCAGATATGAGTGCATCTGCGAGCAAGGTTGGACTACGGATGGCATAAATCCGGCTTGTGTGATCGACATCAACGAGTGCTTAGTGGGCCAGATATCAGCAAATCAGTCGGTCCTTGCCGACAACTCGTCGCCTTGGTCAAACTCCCTCATGGCCGCTTATCCGTGCTCCCAAAACCCCTTCGTCGACTGCATCAATCTACCTGGCTCCTTCAAATGCGGCCCCTGTCCGCCAGGTTACTCCGGCAATGGGAGAGTTTGCCGCGATATCGACGAATGTTCCACCAACAATGGAGGCTGCTCAACTTCGCCTCTCGTCGAATGTATCAATACGCCGGGTTCGCGCAGGTGCGGCCTCTGTCCAGCTGGTTTCACTGGCGATGGGCTCACTTGTTCGCGAATATCAGCCTGCTCGGCAGAGCCGAACGGAGGCTGCCACCCGATGGCCAAATGTGTAGAGATGAATGGTGTTGCTCTCAACTCGAGACTTTGTATTTGCCAGTATCCGTTTGTTGGCCAAGGTGTTGGAGAGTTGGGCTGCAAACTTTTGCGACCTAATCCAGCCTCAAGCAATGGCTCATCTGAGTCGGAATTGCCGGACAAACAAGACGATTGCGTTCCAAACCCTTGCCTGAATGGTGGCAAGTGTCAGCTAACTCGCACCTCGTTCGAGTGCATCTGTCCGTTGGGTTTTACAGGTAGATTGTGTGACAATCAGGCGTCTACCTGTGGGACACAGTTCTCTGTAACGAGAGGCTCCTTGAGATTTCCTACTGGGGGCTCATACGATGAGCTCAAGAGAACAAACCTGGATGGGGACAAATCTGTAAGCACCAACAAGCAGTACAGTTGCAAATGGTCCATATTTGTCGGATCCAACAGCTCAGTCCAGCTTTCATTCAAAGATTTTATAAACAAGCTCAATCCTAGCAAGAAGATTGTAATGTTCTTAGCTAATTCAACCTCGAACCAGGCAGAACCAACTTGCTCTGAAATTTTAATAGTCCGCGAGCGGCTAGATCTGGCTGAATTGGGTCTACAAGAGCGACTCTTGGCTCAGTTTTGCGCTGAGAGTCGCGATATTAGAATGAAGAGCGTTCCCGACAACAAGGAAGTTTCAATTACATCCGAAACAAGCTCGGTCGAACTAGAGTACACGTTTCATGCGACCAGAACCCAGTTTGGGGAGCCAAGTCTCGCGTTCAACCTCACATGGAGCAAAATAGACGCACGCTGTGGGGGCGAGCTTCCAGTTGCCGAGTTTGGATCAGTCTCTTCGCCAAAATTTCCCGACTTCTATCCACCTGGCTCAGAGTGTCGTTATCTTGTTCGAGTGCCACCAGGTAAAAGGATCAGGCTACAGTTTGGTGAGCTAACCCTCCTAACTGGTTTGCCTCGCTCATTTGCGTGCTCAGATTCCTTGACCATCCTAGATGGATCCATTGGCTCCGACAGGCCCGTCTTGCTTCGGCATTGCGCAAACGACGGAGCAAGCAAAGGAAATGCTCACATTGCAAAGTCGATACTTAGTTCGAGTTCTAGTGTTGAAATAGTGCTCAGCTCGCATACAGCATCAGTGGCTCCACCATTGCAACCAAAGCAAAAACGCGGCTTCTATCTAACCTATGCCAGCGAACCTACAACACCTGGTTGCGGCGGCCTATACACAGTCAAGTCGGCGACAATCAAGTCGTTCGACTACGAACCAGCGACTTCAAGCGCAGTCGATCCCAGGTACGCGCTGGAGATTTCAAAGTACTTCGAGGGCAAAGATAGCAGAGCTAACTATCAGTCGAACCAAACTGAGCTGTTGCAATCACAGTCGACCGGCGTCAGCCCGAGAGGTCGTTGGTTCATGAGCCGCTGCGAGTACGAGATTAGACCCACAAGCCACGCAAGGAATCACAGAATATCACTCGATTGGCTCGATATGCCTCATGAGTCGCCCACGGGGCCAGATGCATTGAATTTGCTATCGCGTAAGTTGCGTTGCAATAGAAATAGCCTCATCGTTTACGATGGAGACCCGCTGGATGGTGGCAATCGGACAGAGATTGCAAGATTCTGTGCAGGTGACCGCTTCAGTGCCAATGCAAGCTCTCTTAAACCAATTGTATCAAGTGGCCACGTTCTCTATCTGGTCTACGAGTCTTACCAGTCGATGTCAGAGTTTCAGCCTGACAATTCTGATCGACCTTATGGATTCAAACTGCACTATTCAACTATTTGCACAGCCGAGTACCGGCAACTCAGCAGCTCAATCCAAGTTGAGCTAGATTTGGAGGTCAGCGAATGCACCCATCATATTGTTTTGCCACCAAACAACACCATTTCACTCATAATCGAGCCCCAAATTCCGACTGACAGCATCATGCTGCCCCAACTATGCGCTGTTCAAGCCGTATTCATGGACGGATCAATCCAAAACAAGAAACAAACCCTTGAAAGTCTAGATCGTCAGCTCAGGACCTATGAATTCGGTAAGAGTCTTCAATCGGACGCGAGGACTAACAAGTCGAGAGTTGGCGACATGGATGATCCACCCGACGATGGACAGGGTTCAAAAAGTGGCGAGACGAGCACGTACTGGCAATATTCGAGCAGCCAGGTGCACGACATAAAGGAATTCGAAGTTTGCAAGCTGCCAGTCTTGAGTTTTGACTCAATCTGGAACCACCTGAGTCTCCTATTCCGACTCAATCCTCTTGCAATTCCCCTGTTGAAAGCAAGGGACAAGATGAGACTGTCTGTCAAGTATCAGGCTGAACCAGCTTGTGGTGGCATCGTAAGCGAATGGCACGAGGGAGCCTCGATTAAGTTGGACTCTTCAAGACGGATCTCCGCCCTCAACTCTTTTCCGATCACCGTTAATCGTTTCGAGAAACTCCATCGAGAGGAGTTCTCCAATCCTTGCGCCTGGATTTTGCATAGCAAATCTGATCAGGTGATACAACTCAAGTTTGAATCGCCTGTTGCTGAGATACAGAGTCGTTTTGACAGTTGGCTGAACTGGTCGCGGCGCCAAAATAGGAGCAGTTCGAGGAAAGTCGATGGCGAGTTCGACTGCAACCAAGTGTTTCTAGAAACCATTGAGCTGTACGAGCCTTCTCTTAATAGAACTCGTAAATTGTGTCCGATCGATTTAGCCACAAACATCTCCTCTAGCTGGACGAGCCAATCCGACACCCTGCTGATCCGATTGCGCAACGATACCAGTCCCACCAACGCGAGCAGCATTGAACTCTGGCCAAACAGGAGGGCTCTCTCGTCGGGAGCTATTGTTGCCAAGTACACTTTCGTCTCTAATAGAGACTCTCAGCAGTGTGGGGGCTACCTGATACAAGAGAGTGGACTCATAACATCGCCAAGGTATCCATTCAACTATCCGGCCAACTCAAATTGCGTTTGGATCATTCAAACTAGCGCGAAGCAACAGGTTCGCTTGAATATAACCAAATTTGAGCTTGAGGGACAACGCGATTGCATCTTCGACCATCTTGAGCTTCGCAATGGACCGTCGAGGGACTCACCGCTCATCGGCCGCTTTTGTAACCGAGATCTTCAATCGAAAGTGATCATTGGCCATTCGAACTCCCTTTGGATAAACTTCAAATCCGATGGCCACCTGAGCCGGCCAGGCTTCGAGATTTACTACGATGGCGCACAAACAGGGTGCGGCGGGAGACTCACGAGCTCAAGCGGCCAAATCGACTCGCCCAACTATCCGCAACCCTATGCGCATAGTGGCGATTGCGAGTGGGCAATCGAGGTGAGCCAATCGAATAAGGTTGAGATAACTTTCGCCGACTTGGACTTATCGTCGGCTAGCAGCAATTGCTCAACTTTGGGAGCAAAACCAAACTACATTGAGATTTTCGACTCTGGATCAGACTTTCTCACTAGATCGATTGGCAAATTCTGCCACTTGAGCGAGATGAACCAAACAACGTTCAGATCTAGTCAAAACAAAATGTTCATTGTATACAAGAGTCAAGCCTTGGACAACTCTAGAGGTTTCAGGCTCAACTATCGGACTGTTTGCAAGCCAATCGAGATCGTCGGCTTCAGGGGAGTCATTGAGTCGCCTGGATTTCCAGCCTCCTATGTTCCACGTACAAGTTGCGGCTGGACGATAAGAGCACCACTCGGTAGCAACATAACGTTAGCAATCACAGACTTGGACTTGGAGCAGAGTGCAAACTTTACGCGAGTTCCCGGCAAGAACTCGACCAAGTTTTCGTGCTATGAGGACGTGCTCAATATATGGGCCATTCGTCAACCTGAAAACATAACCAATGCGACCAGCCAAATCGACTTTGAGTCAGAACAATCGAGTAAAGATCTCGTTGGCCAGAGGCGTCCAAAGGGAGGCAAGTTGATGAGAAGTTTGTGCGGAGAATTGAGTGAGCTCAAAGAGTCGGATCGAGCATTTGAGGTGGACACCAATGTTGTCTATGTAAGCTTCGAATCAGACCGTACGATAGAGATGCGCGGATTTCGCATCGAATGGCAATCAGTTGGTTGCGGTGGGCAGCAAACGGGCGAAACTATACAGATGATCTCATATTATGAGAAGCAATCCACTGACTCGAGGCCGACTGAATGTCTCTGGGTCTATGATCTATCTCGAAGTGCAAATTCGATTGAGTTTATCCTCAACTCAGATATGCGTTCGCAAGATAGCTCGTCAGCATCTAGAGATCCCTGTTTGGATGCCTCGCTGACTATCTTCGATGGCTTAACACTCGACTCGCCAATCTTGAGCAGAAATTGTGATTCTCAAAAGATGCGAGAGACAATGCACACGTCAAGCGGCTTTGCCCTGGTTAGATTCTATACAAGCGGCCGCCATAATTACGGTCGCGGTTTCCTCCTGAACGGCTGGCCTAGCACTGTGGAAATTTGCATGCGGAGCACCTTCGATATAAGCAGCCCATTCAATCAGCTGGCCGGCACTCGCCAGTCACCAAACTATCCCGATTTGTACGAGCCTACTCATTACCAGTGCCACTGTCTGCTCAGCGCTCATTCTGGACGCCTCAGGTTCCGAATAGACGAGTTGGATATACCTGTAAGCTCGGAAGAGCAGGCCGTTGGTTTGCTTGATGCGGCAGTCTGTCGGAAGTCGGGCAACTATCTGGGTATAAAACATCTCTCGGGCCAAAGCGTTGAAGAAATTTACTGCGGAAAACTGGACGCCGAATCGGCGCTAAGCTCAAACGACTCCTCAGTGGCGAGGACCAAAGTTATTATGGAGCAAGAAGCGGCTTGGCTCGAGTTCTATAGTGGAGGAGGATTCAGAGGTCGCTGGAAGGTTAGCTTCGACCGATTGTGTGGGTCGGTGGTGTTGGTCGACTATCCGCGAGAGTTTACCTCCCCGAACTACCCATCTGAGCCGAAGTGGCCGAGGGGTCTTGCGGAGAACACCGCAAGTCGCAGCGAGAACGTCTGTCTCTGGATACTCGGCACAAATCGGCCGGGCGCAAATGGCAAGGGAACAGAGAATAAGATTAGCTTAAATATTGTCGACTTCCAAGAGTCGAGCCAGATCAAGGAGAGCCCAAGCGATTGTTTGAGGGTGTTTGAGGGCGTCGATCTAAACATTCGAACAGACTTCTTCAATCTGACCGACATTGACTCTCGATTGCAACCCAAAATCAAGATATGCAAGCAATCTGATTTAAAATACTCTTCCCTCCATTATGCTGGCCATTCGGGTGAGCTCATAGTGATGGTGAGCGGTTTAACTAGAGCTAAGTTCAGAGTGCGCCCATTTGAGAATGCTTGCGGCGGCGAGTTCAGCCTAAACCAGGCCGAGTTTGCCTCGCTCGGCTACCCGCAACCCTACCCGCCGAATCTAGACTGTCACTATTTCATCACAGGCTCACCAGGTAGCCAAATCAAGTTGAGATTCGCGGCATTCGATTTGCCAGATGGAGAATCGAGCGATGAGCCTGAATCTAATGGCTCGGCTGAGTGTGAAAATGTTGATCATATTGAGATCAGGCAGCTGCCGCTCAGGAAGAAATTGAGAGTGAAACTGAATGCAATTACGAGCACGTATTCGTCGGAGAAAAACTCAACCTTCATCATTGGGGACGGCAGAGGTCAGGATCAGATTGGAACAGCCGCTAAAAATGCAACCGGTAGATCAATTCGAGTGTCTGATCGCTTGTATGATCGTGCAAAACTGTACCACCTTCTCGTGGAGACAACAAGCGAACAATTGCGTCCAGGGGCTAATCTCGGAAGAGTTGTCATGACTTTGGGTGATTTTTACGAGAATTCTAACCTCATTGGGCGCTTTTGTGGCAAACAGGCGCCAATTCTTGATGCAAAACTCTTGCAGGACGAAATCCTTGTCCGATTCAGATCGCATGGGCTAGGACAGGAGGGGTCAGTCGGCTCGCAGGTGCTCGCATCGCGTGGATTCCTCGCCGAGTACAGTATCGAGTATGGCGGTCTGATCCAAATTGTTGACAGAGATTCTATGGAGGGAGCCCTCATAAGTTCGCCAAAGTTTCCGACGAAATATAGACACAACGGCTCTATCAGGTGGACTTTCGAGACCAAACTCGACTCAGTTTTGGTGTTCGACTTGATCAGACTTGATCTAGGTTCAGATAGGCAGGATTGTCAGGATACATTGAGCATCTACGATGGTTCGAGCTTGCAAAGTTCGCCGAAGCTAAGCGACATGTGCGGTTACCTCGGCTATAAGAATCTGAAATTCAAACGACTCGGCGCGATCCTCAGCTCAACCAAACCGGACAGCACCTACTTCCTGCCCATCTACTCAGCCTTCAACCCACGAATCAAATCGAACCTTGTACGCTCGGTTCGAACGAGCGCCAATTTGGCCACCGTCGTGTACGACAACTATCGTAACGAAGGCATGTTCTTGCTCAGATACAAGGCGATCAGCAAGAGCCAGCTGACTTCGACCGGCAATCGGACCAACATTACTGACGCCGAGGTTCTGGATGCTGATTTAGCCATCCAAGAGCAGGAGGAGCCCTTGCCCGATGCAACGGGTGCCGCCTCAAAAGGGTGCTCCTTCACTAGCCGCCTCTCGCTCGATCCGCAGAATGCTAGCGAGGTGGTGCTAACCTCTCCCAACTGGCCCCAGCCGCCGCAGGACAACATCGAGTGCCATTGGTTGGTGTACACTCACGAGAATACAAACATCAAGCTATCGGTTGATCCAACCAACTTCGTGCGAGAGCGCGACACAAGCTCAGAGGATAGTTTCGGCGAAAGCCGGAAGCCCGACTACTGCTTGAACCCCAAACTCGATAGTTCAGGGCGCAACTACATCGCTGTTTACGATGGCGCAATCAGGCTGTCGCCCCTGATCGGACGCTACTGCCTTCCTGTGGCGCCCATTCAGTTACAGTCGACAGGCAGGCATATGTTTATTCGTTACGTTCGTGCTAGAGCCATCGAACTGGCTGAATCCAAGCTGATGAATCGTACTCAGAAGTCTTTGTTCAAGGCTATTGCCAGTGTTGGCGGTTGCGGCGGCCAATACCACATAATGTCGTCGGCGAGAATTCGCGATCGTCAAACTCGAAGCAAAACGTACGCAAACAATCTGAATTGCAAGTACTATCTCTTTGCCGCCAGCCAGGATCAGGTTCTCATAATTCACAATGGCTTAAGCGAGTTTGACCTCTCGAACGAGCCAACGAATGCCGACTGCTCCATAGGCGACTATATAGAGATTCGGGATTTACCTATCCAAGCGGACACAATGGAGTTTTCGCGCTCCACCACTGGCCGCCTGTTGGCCCGCTTCTGCGCTGGCCACAAATTAGAATACTTCGAGTCGCCAGGAAGCGCGCTCACGGTTGAGTTTGTGACCGACGGCAAAAACGGCGCCGGTGGCTGGGAATTGTACGCGATGAGCTCGTTGCCGCGAGTTACCTGCCCGCGGGGCCTGATGAGCTTGAGCGCCGAGGACTCCTTTGGCCAGTTCACCTCTCCGAGCTGGCCGCATGGTTTCTTTGGAAAGCGGCACTGCAAATACCAGCTTGTTGCACCCGCAAACCAGTCAATACTAGTTCACTTTGTCCGCTTGAACAGGCCCATTGAGGGCGGAAACTTTCTCAAGTGTCTAGATCGATTCCATTACTTGGCAGACAATGAAGTTAGCGCGCTAAGATACGACACTCGGCCTCTACCTGAATTACAATCGCCATTCAGTGGAACTCTACTGCGAAAGCTAGTCCAGAGGGTTCCCTGCCGGATGCAACCCCCTGGATCCGATTCAAGTGCAGGGTCAAACTCCCCCACTGATTTACTGGACGCTGGCAATCGTGATCTCTCCTCGATCTCGAGCGGGTTCAAGAAGCTCACGGCAGACAAATACTTTGCCATATTTGCGGATCTCCCCAAAGACACTTTCTCAATCAAGACCGACTCTCACATGCTTCAACTTGATTACGAAACCACCAATCTGCTCCCCAATCAAGGCTTCATGGCTATCTATAGGCTAACGGATGATAGACGATTCAAGTGTGGTGGCGATGTTGCTTATGAGGAGAGTCAAAACAAGACGCTGGCATCAACGAGGGCAAACAATTTGATCGAGTCGGCTGCGTTTGGTGAGGAGATGGGAGAGAGCTCGGATTATTTGCAGTGCGATTGGACGCTCGCAAACGAGGCCAGCTCGTTGGAGTTCCTCGAGCTGCCTCGTTTGAGTATTGAGTTCACTCTCTCGCCAACGGAAGCAGTTGGTAACTTCCAACTGAGCTACCTTGTGTTTCAAGTTTTAGAAATTCCGCCAGTACAAACTGGCGGCTCAATCATGGAAGAGGGCCTCTCGAGCCAGACGGTCAACAGGGCGAACGAAGTCTGTGGCTTGAATCGAATCATAATATCCGGCCCATTCGGCAATCGCCCTTTTCTTGCTTGCGGAAACTTGACCGGGATTCTCAGGTGGAGGATTCTCGACTACAACGTGCGTAGGGTTTCGCTAAGAACAAAGAATCTAGCTAAGCGCGAGATCAGGGCGACGGAGGGAGGAATCAATACGACCGAAGCCCCGAAATCGACCCTCGTGTATCGCGGCATCCGCGCCCACTTCTACGAGAAGAGCTGTCTACAATTGGAGCGGATTTTGGGCGAGGGCGTGAGGATAAGATCGCATAGGAGCTTTCCAAACGACAGCTACGCGCCGGGCATCTGCCAATGGGAGTTGCATTTGAACGGCGGCGACTATGAGCTTTCCTTCAATGATATTCAATTCAGAAGGCCAGAAAATTATTCAAATTCAACGAGCGACTGTGATACCAACAATCCGGACTTGGACTATCTGGAGATCCGGGCCTCAGTTGAGCGCGATTCGCCTCTGCTCGCCCGCTATTGCGCCTACAATCAGCTAGCCAAGAAGCAGAAGGCTCTTATTCTGAACATGCGAAGCCTAATCACCATCACCTTTGTCGCCGGCATCAAGCAACTCAGCTCTGGCTTGGACAGGTTTGCATCCATCTCGAGTGGGAAAGAAAAGTTCGGCTTTGACATGGAACTCGTGCGGGTTAGGAACGAGAGCCAAAATGCCTTCTGCCGGCGCCAAGATAGTCAGCGCAACATTTACAATTTCATCAGAAATCGGGAACACACATTCTACGATTCTACTGCTATCTCGATATCCTCATCTCTGGTCCACTTTCTCTACCCAAAGAACATTCATTGTGTTGTTAATGTGAACGTGGACGACGGATTTGTGTTTAACATTAGCTTTGTGGGAGTTTTCGATCTTGAAACATCGAAAAGTTGCCAAAATGACTTCGTTCAATTGGAGGAGGTCTCACTTCAGTCGGTTCCTCCTTTAAAAGACTCAATCAAGACAAAAATCACAAACTCCACTCAGCTCTCATTGGCGAAAAGTGAGTTGGTGACAAGAAGCATTGGAAAATGGTGCGGCAAAGTGAAACCTCAAGGTTATTTCTTAACCAACTCGAGTAGGATCCGAATAACCTTCCACTCGAACGAACGTATCGAAGGCAAAGGATTTCAATTGGAGTATAGTGTTCTGAGGAGAGCTAGCAACGCAGAAACTGAGGAGCTCCGGCAATAAACACTCCGTTTGAAGGCATTAACGACTATTGGTCGCCCGGATCTGATTAGATTCGACAAGACTGTATGAAATTACCTGTTTCCATGGGATTCGCAGTAAATAAATGTGCGAACGTCCCCACCTCTTGAGCAAAAGCCTTCACTTCACATCGCCGGCTTATACTCCTGATCCAAGACGACTCACTCGCTGCCAGGTGAGGCACAGCATTCCAGATGGAAGGAGGCTGAACTTGAACAAGCGGTGAGTCATCAGCTCGCGCGTCTTGTGACGTGAAATTAGTTGGAAGGCTATCAGTTGAGAGTTTGGGGTTAGATTCTGGGAACTAAGTTCGTTAGCCAGCTCGTCCAAAAGGACTCAGCAAAGAGGTGCAGTTGATGGCACTAGCAAGGGCGACGAAATCGGTCCCTTAGAACCGTTGGCCTCCCACGCTGAACAGGTAACCAAGACGACCAGTCTCATGGTCCAACATCTCTGGCCTCCTGGATCCACCGTCCATCGATGTAGTGGCGATCCAATCGGACATGGATCTCAACCGGTAGAAATAAGTTGCAGCGTAAAATTCCCGGCATCGCTCTATCTGGCCGCTATCTGAGCAAACATCGTTGCCCTGCTACTACAGCATCCGCGCAAGGATGCTCAAGTGAACTGTTGGCCTGGAGCCATTGGATTTTGAACGAACCGATGAGTAGAGTGATGTCGAGCGCTTGAAGAGCCATTTATCGCCCGTCTGGTTGCCGGCCAGTTGGCATGACATCACGAGCAAGCCGGCGACCTGACCGAGCGCGAACGCCAGTAGATCTGGCTGGTTTGCCCGAGAGTTGGCTGTTGCCATCTTGATGGGCATCTTCATCGGCGTTTGCGCCTGCATTTCCGCGGCTCAGCTGGCATCAGTATAGTTGCGCCCTATCTCCGTCTATCTCTCCATTCATTAGCCATTACTTCTCCTGGCTGACTATCGCGAGTTTTGATCAACCGCTTTGCGTTGCCTCCAATGGAGTTTGAACGGCAAATATTGAATCAACAAGCCCAAAGTGGCGGCTGGGGCTCGTTCAACGGAATGCCTGTGCTGGCGGAGTCCGTGTTTGGCTGGCGAGAGGAACTGCCGAGGTTGGGAGGGATGCTGAGGCTGAGGCTCAGGCTGAGGGCCATGGCTATGGCGAGGGTGAGGTTGAGGTTGAGGTCGAGCGGCGACGTCGCCATTGGAACCGAGTGCTGAGCGTCGTTTGTCGCTCAAGTAATGATGAAGTTGAAGAATTTCAACTTGTTTTCCAAAAAAAGTTCCAAAACTTCGCGTCTCAAGCAACCAGATATCATTGCTTATCCTGCTCTCTTCCAAGCCAGACCTCAAGTTTAATTTGAAGTTTTAGAATTTTACAAGAAGTCAAAATGGGCCAAACGAGACCTTTGAACAAGGTGATCGGAATCACCATGTTCGTCCAATTTGCTTTCACATTTGTTACAGCAAGTTCGCTATCAGAGAGTCAAGCTGGAATTATGACAGCACTTGACTCGCCAGCTCTAAGAATGATAAGCGACGAAGACCAAGCGAACTTGCAACAAATAAAATACCAAATAGCGAACGAATACTCAGACTTCAAGACCATAAACGAGGTTCACGCCTTTTTGGACAAGGTTAAACTCTTGGTCCAAAAGCATCCAAAAAATGTAGCATTTGCCCAGGGCGACCTCAAGGAGTTGCTCAAATTTTTGAGCCAAGAGAGCGTAACTCGCCTGATTCGGGTTGATACGGACCCGTTTATAATGCCCATAAGTGACGATAAAATTCCTATTGCTCAACGTGCCATCGATGAGGACGAGCTAACGAGAAAACTGTTCGGAGCTCCGATGAGAAGTTTGATGGAGGCGAAGAGACAACAGGTTTCCAGGGCAGAGGACGGGAACCACAAGGACGGAAACTTTTTCACAAACTTCTGGTGCAAGATCAGTGGCAGCTGCTCAAACCAGTAGGACGGCTTTTATACAAAGTTAACAAACCTCTCTGACTCAAAGCCATCATCCAAACCTCACCGGACAGGTACCGTTTTAGGGCCATCAAATCAGTTCGGCCTAATCCAGGCGCACAATGTAACCAATCAAATAAACTCACAAGGACGGAACCCCCGTCTAATACCTTAACACCAGATTAACAGCTAGACAGGCAGGTCACGAGGTTTCACTTTATATTCTGGTTGTTTTATTTTGAGAGGATCAAGGGTTTATTATCACTTGAACGCCATGATGGCCGATGAAAATGGTGGAAGTTTGCCGGTGGCGCAAACCTGTAGTTGGGCTGGCTCGCGCGCAGTATTCTCTCGGAGACACACAATAGTTTCATGAAAGGAATTGTCCCTATGCTGTTCAGCTGAGCGGTCCCTCAACAGGTGATTGTAGTAGAGTTGGATTGACGCAGCAGGCTTACGCCAAAGAGGCTTATACATCTCGCTCACCTCAAGTTTAATGTAACACCCAACCCAGTAACTCTTCGCTTCCCTGAATCTGAGTCATAGCGTTCACATGGTGGTGTTAGCATGGGGCATCAACCTTATTTACGACAACTGCCAAGCCTACTCCATAAAGACATAAGCCACATGATGAAATAATATGGATCGGAACTGGAGTAGTCAATCATCGTGACAAGCGAATGTTGTAGGCCAACGTGATACAAATAAAAATTGCCGATACAACTTGCAAAGGCGAAGTCCAAACAAGATGATGAATTTTGTTTTGGCACCTACAGCTTTGCTCTTGATACTGAGCGACTCCATAGTCGGCTTGGACGCAGCCTCAAGACTTATCTATCTCAACATGCCGGACGTTAGGCCCACTCACGTAAGTTTGGTAGCGATCGACATCAACATTATAATTTATGTAAACTGACTATATATCTTACTTTCACTTCATCTAAATGATCACAGGATGAGTCATATCTCTGTTCTGCCTTAAGGTTGAATTCGTCTGATCATGAATACATAGGTGAGTGGGCGGTGATTTTAGCACTCATAACTATTTGTTGTGATCGTTACTAACAGCTCGTATTGGGAAACAACGCTCTAGTCGGATTCCAACCAGATGCCAGCGCCGCCAAAGTCCATCATATTCTCATCTATGGATGCTCCTATCCCGGCAAATTTCTCAGAGATACTCCAAGTTACACTTGGGATTGTGGCGAGATGTCTGGAGACGACCCAGCCGAGCAAGATCCGGTGTTCGAACGCGGCTCAATTTGTGGCACCGGTTCGATGATGACTATCTTGTTCGGATGGGCGCTGAATGCGCCAGCGATAGAGCTACCACCTCACGTAGGCTTCAAAGTTGGCGGTAAATCGGGTATTAGCTATTTGGTACTGCAGGTGCATTATGGCAATACGCAAATTTTTAGGAAGAATGCCGATGTAACGGACAACTCTGGGATTATACTCCACACGGTTTCCGGACCCGATCATGGTATTACTAAGATGGCTGGCATATATCTATTGGTTTCTTACGGTTACGTACCCAAAGGTGTGAGTAAACACCACATGACTTGTTTGATGCAAGAGCAGAAAGTCATTCACCCATTCAAATTCCGGACTCACACTCACAAGCTTGGCACAAAAGTGGGTGGCTACAAGATACCTGCTGATAATCCCAATCACCCCATCCTCATTGGCGAGCATGATCCTCAGAAACCTCAGATGTTTTATCCGGTTGAAGATGCATCCCTAACGATAGGAAAAGGTGATAAAATTTATGCATATTGTGATTTCAACAATACAAGGGACTCGACTGTTTTCATCGGGGCTACTGGCAATGATGAGATGTGTAACTTCTATATGATGTACTGGACAGAGGGCCAAGAATTGCTCAAGAAACAGGACTGTCTACAATATAACCCCAGCTAAAGCTAAACACAATTTCGCTGCCTCCCTGGAATTCATGTTCAGCACACTTTCTCTACTAAGGCACAACTATGGTCGATTCCGAGAGATATTTTTCTAACCAGTGCCTGATTCATGTTGACTCGCATTGGGAAAAGTTGATTCCTCGCGTGGGCAAATCCCAAAGCCGAGCCTCTATTCTTGCCCCACATGTACAGGTCACCGCTGTTACTGATTGCAGCAAAACGCGACAAACCAGCCCTAATGCTGGTTACTTTGACATCGGGATTATGTACGTTCATTCCGAATAGAGTCTCTGGTATCAAAGTTGGCACACTTGAATGATCTACCTGAGGCCCTTTACCCAGCAACCCAAAGCCCCAAACAAAGACTTGACCCCGATCGTTAAGAATTGCACAAATAGTACCTCCTGCTGCGATGTCAATTATTTTGCCCGGTATGTTCTTTAGATTGAGATTTACCGGAGTGTTGAATTGCTTCGTTTCTTTGTTGGTCAGAGTTCTGAATTGCGCGTACTCAGTGTTGCCCCATCCATAAACGTTTCCATCAGTGTCGAGTGCAAGCACCGTTTCGGCGTATGATGACACTTTTACTATCTTGACCCCTTCGATATCACCTTTCACTAGAGCTGGACTGGGCTGATTATTAAAGTGTCCGAGCCCTGTTTGCCCGTCGGCCCCCCATCCGCAAGAGTAAAGTTTTCCATCATCGGTAAGGAACATGGAATGATCCTGGCCACATTCAATTTGGCAGATGTTGCGAGGGAGGTCGGGGATAAGATGGACTTTCTTTTTGCCAAAATATTCCTCTTTCTCGTTGATTGGTCGACCACATTGCCCAAAAGAGTTGTTCCCAAGGGAGAAAATCTGACCTTTAGTGTTCATCAAGAGACTATGAGATCGACCACAGCTAACTCTGCTGATTGGAGACGCTGTAGGTAGAAAGATTGGCAAGGGTGTGGACACAATTTCGAGAGGATAACCTTGACGGGCAGCTTGGTAGCCTATTTGAGAATACGAATTTAAACCGAAACCGAGGGCAGTGTGACTCGTTGAACTAACTCGCGCTGCAACAATGGTAAAACCGTGACCACATGCTATATCGACAATCTTGTCCGCAGTTGTGAACGCTACCAGGCGACGAAATGTCGATGACATTGCTGCCTTTGCAGAATATTCATCAGGATGGGTTAGTTCTGGATGATAATACTGCGGAAGTCCAAGGGCTCCAGTTACTCCGAGACCACAAACATAGACCAGTTGTTTCTTTCTGATTCCTGAGCTATTCATATAATCGAAGGCCGGCATCTCTTTCTCTATATCAGGATTCGTTAACCGTCTGCAAGTTTCCCAAGTCCCCCAATATTTCCGACGAACTGAGCTCGAGGAAAATGGACGCCCTCTGATCGAGATATTCCAAGGAGGGTGAGTTAGATTGCATGAGGGGTAATAAATTTTAGGCATCTTCATATTGACGCTATTATACCTGCTTTTCAACACAGCGGAATCCTGAGTGCAGGTTCCCCTTCGTGGTTGTTGTCCGCGCCCAAAGTTGTAAGGCGGCTTAATGAATTGATCGAAAGAAAACTAGATCGAGGCGTCTTGAATCTCGTTGAACCTCTTGACCAGCTTTACGATGTGCACTGACTGGAGATACTTGCTATTGAGGGTGAGCTTGTGGTTGTTTTGAAAGTGGATGGTCACAAGTGGATCCGATTGGTCGCAAACGATCTGGGCCTTAGTTATGCACTCGGGGTTAGTTTTGAGGCTCTTCTTGTCGGTAGCGACGCCGTAAAATTGGCGCAAGTTGGCTGCGTTCGGGTGAAAGGGATCAAATTTGACCTCAAGTCGCTTGATGTTCTTGAGGGTGAAGTTAGAGAGCTCCTTGACAAGCTCGTTTCGTATCCGCATTGTTTATTTAGGGAGTTAGATCAACTTTAGGAGTAAGAATAGATGAGAGATAGTTTGGACCGTTGCCGATAGTGCTAGCGCCGGTCTTTTCTTAGCCATTGCTGAACACGCTGTGAATTCGCGTAAACCATTGTGCGTCGAGAGGGCGCCACTCCCCCAGTTGATCCTGGTGTTTATTTCTGCATTTATTTTTGGTTTTTGATTTTGCAGACTTGCTAGATTGTCATTCTGGACAGTTATTCGCTCAGCCTGAGCCTCAAATTTGTTGCCCAGAGTTTCTCCCAACCCAGAGTTACCCTGTGATTGGCCTCGAAAGGGCTGAGGCACAAGATGGCGCTCGGAGGCCATGCAGTTGGGCTGGTTCACATGCGTTCTATTGGGCAGTGGCCAGTAGAACAGGAGGTTGCATGGGGAGCGGGCAAGTTTGAGGCATTTAAACTAACTTTGGTTTGGCGGCCCAAGGCACCCGCAGCCTTGGCTGACTCGTTGG
>Ga0209372_1000220_pt1 | contig 39809 bp, 22 predicted proteins | sample AgamicAtPe_FD_187170 | JGI IMG/M metagenome (GOLD analysis project Ga0209372, IMG submission 187170) | Agave microbial communities from Guanajuato, Mexico - At.P.e (SPAdes) (version 2) | ecosystem: Host-associated > Plants > Phyllosphere > Phylloplane/Leaf | place: Guanajuato, Mexico | collected... | reverse complement strand
CGCCGATGGCGTCATTCTTCGACAGAATCATGGCATATATCGGCGAACTAGACATGAAAGTTGTCAATCGGCCAGAGAATTTGTTTTGATGTTCCGAATAAAACTCTTTGGCTCTTTGGAACAGGTCCACAATCAATATGCTGTTAAGAATTTGTTTAGTGAGGCCAGAGATGGGAGGTAATAGTCTGGTGCACACTGTCTATCCTCATAGGTATTCGAAGTGCCAAACTCGAACATTTCCTCTTTTGTACCAATTCCGCTTTGTACAAACAGTGTTGACATGCCATTGTTGTGCCCGAATGGCATATCGGTAGTCAATCTATCACCGATCATTATGGTTCGAGTTGGGTCAATATTTGGGTGCTGGCTGCGGATGATGTCGAAAAAGTAGGTGCCTGGCTTGCCCAATACAATTGGATCACGGCCAGTTCCAGCCTTAATTGCGGACACATAAAGCCCAGGCCCAGGCACAAATATGTCGGGCGAAACTGAAGGAAAGGACTCATCTGCATTTGAGGCAACAAACAGACAATCGGGTCGCTTGACATAACTGCAAGCTTTTGCCAACTTCTTGAAGCTCACTTGATTGTCAAAACCAACTACCACTGCGCCTACTTGTTTGTCCACCTTGAATCTTGCTTGACCCGGCGCCCATTCATCTGGGGTGACATCCGGTCCTACGCCAAAGTTCTTGATCCCCATGAGGTTGAGTTCGTCCGCTATTCCCTGGCTGCCGAGCACGTATACGCTGCGATTGAAGTTGATCTGTTTGAGATAAAGAGCGGAAGCATAGCTTGTCGGGAAAACCTCGTTTAGGTTTGCGTCGTAACCCAATTTTCTGAGCTTCTGTAAGCACTGGATTCGATTCTTTGTGCTGTTGTTTGTGGCAAAGATAACTTTCTTTCCAAATCGTCGGAGCGCATTTAGTGCCTTTGCAACACCATCGATTGGATCGTTGTTTATGTACAGAACTCCGTCACAGTCTGTGATGATAGTGTCGAAAGAGTCCATGAAATCCTCGAAGACACCCTTATTGTCCAAGTTCTCGATTGATTCCACCATCTTTCCCAAGATATATGAGTGGGAGAGACCTGTAACAGGACTATCTGGTGAGCTAGTTGTATAGGACTTGTTGATTATCGATGGGGAAACGAGCAGGAAGTTGTAGAGACTTGAGTTTGGGTATCGTTGATCGTCGGGGTTAAAAACTAGGCTTGTTTTTAGAATGGTGTGGCGGGAGAAACCTCTCGTGGTAGATGGTTGGGGTGAACAGGTGGGCGAGCGGTCTCTTATATAGCCCACTGGTTTACACCCGAGTGGTTAGCTCCCACCTCTGCTCTCGGGCGTCTTGCCAGCGAAGTGTCAGCGAGACTAGGCGCAGGCGAGTGACTGAGGGGGTCAGCAAAAGTCCATCATGCTTCTCGTGTGTGGCCATGGCAAGCACGCACTAGGATACCTTAACTAAACAAATGTAATGGAGGTATACCAAGGGGAGGAGGAGGAAGGGAGGGATAGGGAGAGAGTGAGGGGAGGGCGGCTGAGAGCTCCGTTTACATTGGACGCTAGAGCGGCGCGCAGACGGGCTGACGGACAAACAATCAGGCACACACTCGCTTGTATCCGATTCGCGTTTAGTCTTATGGGTCATACAATGGAGAATGGCCCTGATGCAAATCCTTATCATAATCGGACCTAGGCCGAAAAATTTCCTTATCACAAATTACTTAGGATGGAAATTTTCTTTCCATCGAACCTAATGAATGAATTCTGTATTCATCTTCTTTACTTTTCGTTCGTACATATATCATACAAGGGAGAGCGATAATAATGGCCGATGTTGACTTAGCTTGTTGCTCTATTCAATCGGTCTTATGGAAAGCTCTATTCCTCCAGGGAGAAATTATCGGCGCTAAGCTAGGCAATTGGTGCTGTCGCATCTTTTGGTCAGATAATGACACTAGACACTGACAGAGCTGATGATTCTAGAGATATTTCCACTGAGATAACAGCCAAAGCTCATTGCTTCGATAACTGCACACTCATCGATACTTTCTGCTCTCAGCGAGGACGTGCTATCGATCCAACCAGGAAGTGCCTGAATAAGAGAGATTTAAGTATTTGAGGGAATGCATAGTACCCTGCTTCGTATGCTGTTAATTCAGACAGGCTTTATTACCTCATTGGCCCACTGATAGAGCTTTACACTGGCAACCAAGTGTACATTAACATTAATTCTTATCTTTTGTTTCGCTGGGCGGTTGCCTTGCTTGTGAAGCGCCGGTTTCCGGGTTTGTTGGTTTCGCTTGAGCGTCAAGCGCCCTCACAAAAGCCTCCAAATTTCCAAGACTGGCCGCATCGACACAAGCTTGGTTCAAACCGAATTGCGACATCAATGGGCCTAGCTGACCAGATTGTAAGGCAATACAAAACTGGCTCAAGGATGAGCGAAATTGTGATGAACGGATGGTATCGTCAAATTGTTTTTTCCTCTCATCCGGCGAAAGTGCCTGACCGCTAGCTCGTGAGACAGGCGGCAAATGTGGCTCGACTTGTTTCAGAAATTCTTCATCACTGAGCAGGTGAGCCAAGCTTTCCGAATTCATGGCTGTTGAGAGGTCAATGAGTGGCTGTTGCGATTCTCTAACCTGATTTGAACCACTAGTTCCATCTCTAGCGGCTGTGGTGCTTGCCATGAGAGAATTAGCCTCCTCGTCGTTGCTTTCCATAAGTGCACCTGAGAATAAGGCTCGAAAATCGTTTATGCTCGGGGTGAAATCCTGTCCTCCAGCGGAGGCAGCAGCGTTAGTGGAGTTGTTAGTCAAACTAGTAGCTGAAACTGGGGCAGAATTGGTTGTGCTTGCGGTGCTACTTGCTGATGCGCCAGAGTTGCTTGATGGCGATCGACCTGCAGCTGAATTGAGTAAGGATGCTAAATTTACGCCATTGGAACTGAGCAACTGGGCTACCTGATCCTGTGTCATGTTTCCAAAGAGAGCCTGTAAGTCTCTCTCAGATGAACTACTCATGTCGCTACTGGCTCGAGGTGGATTGTTCAACATCTCGTTTATTTTCTTGCAGAACTCGTCGTCTCGATCTGTTCGGGATTCTTGCATCCAAAAGAACATTTTTCTATTCGACGACTTCATTTTCAAGACATATACGCGGCCTGTTGTACATTCTTTAACACGCTTGAACTCGCAATCATCTGGAAACAATATTAGATCATCCTCCACCACTCCTGTCTGCCGATCTTTCCAACAGAAATGCATCAAATTGTCGTCTTGCGATTGGCGAAGATAGACCAAACCCTGTTTTCTCAATGGGTGAACCATTTTGTCTCGCATTTCCATCTTACCAGCCTTGAACTCGACTAAATTACGCATGTTTGTGGAGGCTGGGGGCGCCCCTGTACTGAACAAAACTGGTGATGTCATCCTGATCCAGTAGGAAAATCGAAATCAATATTAGTTCGAGATTTTGTCGAAGAATTGCAAAGCTTCTGATGTTGAAAGAAAGAACAGAAAATCAAATTTTATAGCAAGCTGGGAAAGTTGTTTTAAAAGCAAACCGATGGCTCTTGGTCGGAAAGTCAGCTGTTGTCCAGATGCAATGCGCCCTCTGGTAGCCATAGCGAACACTAATTTTCGCGACCCTAGCACAAGCATACAGTGTAGGCTTCTGGTCCACGGCTTTGCATTGATTTTTCCAGTATGTTTTCCAGGATGTGTCTCAAATTAGCAAGGCCCGATCCGTCAATCGACACTTGGGCGATCTAGCGGTGGATGGAAGATGTAAAAACTTTAATTTTGGGCTCGACTTGAGGCACCCTATTCAACATGCTACGACGGCACAGAATGAGTGTTAGGTTGAATTTCCTGTAGGCGGAAGTTCGATGGCTTCTAGACATTCAAAATCGTCATCGATAGCAAGAGTTTTTCAAACAACATTGATACATGAACTGAGGATCATGAATTCGACACGCGAGCGACTCCCGCAAAGGAATATTACCGGACAAATAACACCTGTCGGCAAACTATGAGACTTAACAGGTTGAAAACAACTATTTAGTTGAAAATTGGCTATAGAGAAACCAGTTGAGATGCTCACATCTCTCGCTGGTGGTCGTGTGTATTGTTGCTAGATGCAATGAGGGAGTTGACGTTTTTGAAGTCGATGGATGTGGCTGGAGATCCTGAGCACATGTATGCCTTCGATGATGACAAGTTCTGATATCCGTGACGTGACATTGAAACCTCAGCACTGCTAGCTGACGCGTTGGCAAGAGGGGCGGTCGAGCACAGTCCGGCATGATTAAATCGCCTTATGGGAGGCTTGCCATCAAAGCGTTTTACCATACTCGTGTCCAAGGTAACACAAGCTACGTTTGAGGGTGCAGAAATAAGCGAAAATGTAGTCGCATTGCTACGTGCCTGTGGATCGTGATCATCCTCGGTCGAAGGGCCATAATTAAGCGGAGAATTACCAAAATTTATCAACTGATGCGACTGCTCACTAGCTAGCCTTGGAGATGATGATAGCCCAACGTCACCGGCTACTAAAGTCGATCGCATTGCGCCATTGTTGTAATTCGCCAATGTCGGCCCAATCCCACAAGACAATTCAACCTTCCTCGTATCGTAAGAATGTTGCAAACTGTTTGTCTCTGTATGCTTGATTTTTGTGGTTGATTCCGTCGTTGCAAGCTTCTGATCTAAGCAGCGACTGTTCTTCAGTAACAATGTTACCAGCGTTTGCGAGTCAATCGAGCCACGAAGTCGCGATAGAAAGGATGCAAAGATGGAAGTACGAATTTGTTGACTCTTGAGAGCTTGCGCCGTGTTGGGATCAGATAATGCAGAAACGAAACCCGCTTGTAGCTGTTGATCTGAGGATAAATTAGACAGTGGAGCCGAATCATTTTCGTTTGAGCCTATGAAAGCCAAGCCCGCAAGGCTGCCAATTTGCGTAAGATTGTCAACAGTGTTCAATCTGGTTAGTTGGTCGATCGAACGCGCTTCCGATGCTTCCAGATGGGTTCTTATAGGCTGATCACAGTCTTGTCCAGGTGAATAGAACGCTGGACCCATTCGACTAGATATCTCGAGTCTTTGCGATCGATCTTTGATCGTTGAAAACATTTGCTGCGATCGACTCGTGGTGGGATCAAGATAGTTTATGGCCGATTGCTGCCCGCCTCGTTGGCTTAGAAGCCGATCAGATCTATTCGTGACAGAATCGAGCGAAAGCTGGCGTGTATCGAATTGATGCGCCTGAATGGTGGTGGGTTGTAACTGAAAACTGGTAGGAAGCTTGTGCCTGACACCGTTTTGCGACGAGCTTTTATCAGTATTCAACTGTGATTGCTCGCAGCTAGCAGAACCTATTCTAGGCTCAATGTTGATGTCTTGGTCTATTCGGGACCTGGGCTCTTGCTCGTCATCTACGATGATCTCCTCGTCGCCATCAAGTTCGCTAGAGCTGCAGCTTCGATCTGAACTTGTGCGATCACCAGATCGAGCAACTGTTGAAAAAATTGGCTCCTCAGAGCTATTGCTCTGATTTTGTGGCTGCATGAACTTTGGATGGAAATGTTGAATAGAGGCTTGACCTTGTCCATGATTCTGACTTAACTGATGAGTCACGCTTGAAAATGCTGACATCGGATATGGCAACGAGCAGCCGTCGAGCAACGGGTTAGTTTGTTCAGTTGCAAAGTTTATATTACGCAATCGGCGACCTTTACTGGCGCCAAGTGGCGTATTGCACTGGCTTATGGTGGTCCCTTGTTGGCGTTCGCGAATGGAACTCAAGACAGGATTCGAGAAAGCCGTATTGCTTGTGAGCTGGCTCCTAGTTGCGCTGATTGACGATTTATTCGAGAGCATTTGTCTGGTGTTTAGATGGTGTCGAGTTCGATGAATGGCCATTTGATTTCGTTGCGCTTGAACAATACCATTAGCGCCAGCGCCACTTTCGAGTTGTCGTAATTTCGGCTTTCGAGGTCCACGCTCATGTTGAACAGCTGCAGATCGTATAAAGGAAAAGATTTGTTAGGGTCAACGATGGCCATTAATGGAGTGAAGATTATGCAATCAAATTTAGGCGCGAGTTTGTCCGTTGACTATAGAGCAGCTAATTGAGGGGCGAGCGATGCACCCGAGAAAGGCGCCATTTGTTTTCCAAAATAGAACGATCGAACGGCTGAATATAGCGGAATATTCAAAATTAACCATTAATGGAGATTGATCCATGTAAGGGGCTAAACTATTCCATGACATTTTGAAGAAACCTCCTCAAAATCCTAGAATCCCCTCAAGTCCCAATTCAACCCCATTTCAATCCAGACTATTGAGATTTGTCCAAATAGATTCACTCAAGTGATCCTTAAGTGGCCTGCTCCTAAAACAATAAGCAAACATTGGTTTTTAGGAACTGCGCTCCATTCATCTGTACAATTCAATTGGTGAGGGATTCGATTGCGGCAAATGAGGCAAATGATGGAACTTGTGGGCTGCCATGAAGTCATGACAAGCGAGGGTCATTCGTCTTTCGGAGAGAAGCCAAGAGTGAGGCGCAAACGGAACGGTTGCCATTTAAAGCTTTATCATGACCTTTGAGAGCACAATCAATGGTGTTGAAAATTAATATGTCGATTCGAGTGGCTTTTGAAGATCCCAAAACTCCAAAATTGAGACGCGACGACATGGTATGTGGTGCGTTCTCAAAGTGGGCATCTATGATTCATCAGTGGATGGGTCGCAAGCAATCATCAAGCAGTCCACACTTATCGTATAACAAGCCGTATGCTATGTAACGGTTATAATTTCAATTGAATCAAAAAGAGATTAGTAGGCTAGCGGTGACGGCGATGGTCCATAGGGGGAGAGCGATAACAGAATGTGACCAAACGAAGGACAATATGTTTGTTTTAAGATTGGTCGATAATGTCCTTTCAATGGACTCATCCGCTTCAGTCACGCTTCAAGCTCGAGTTGGCCACTCCTATTAGGCGAACTCAAACAAGTGCATTATTATAATATAGTCGCGTGAGGGTTGTGGCCCGAGCTTGTGCTCAGAGAGGCCATCGGAAAATCCGTAAATCTAAAATATAAACTAGAATTTAGGGCGCCATGAACCTGAATGGTTGAACGAAGGACCAAAACTGCTTATTATGCGCACTGTTCTCGTGCTCGCCGAATTCTAGAGGCGGAAATCCGCCCACATTTTGGCCTCCCTGCCCTGCCTTCGAATCCAAAGGCTTTCGCGCATCGAGAAACAGTTAAACCGCCAAACGTCGACTGGAGGGAGCCAACACTTGAGATGTGGGTAGAAATTAAATTAAAATTGCCTGCAAGTTAGGGAGGCAAGAGCAGACAGATATACGTAACATCGGAAACACGACCACCACTAGCGGGGCTATGATTATGAGTTGATCGGCAGCTCAGCAGCACGAACCTGAACGTTCCGCTGAACCGGCAGCGGCCAACTGAGCGGAAATGGACGGATTTACCTTTCGTGTCGGTTTGCTTTGCTGGTTGGCCGGTCAGTCTATTGGCTGCTTCATCTAGCTGCCACTCAAACTCGGCCCAGTTTTGAGCCTTTTGATTTGTTGCCAGCGTTGGCGTGATTTGTAATTGGCCATTTTGAGTGAGCAATCATCGCGCTCTTCCTTCCGTCCTCCCCCACCGTTTCCGCACACGAAAACACAGCCTACTCTCAACGCAAATTCCAGGAACCCCCGAAAGCTCTCACAATTCGAAGCGCTGATTGATCGTGCCAGAAATGGACTAGGCTCTAGGGCTTGAGCCACAGATGGCTGGCGGCGGAGCCATCGAGTTTGGTTGCGTCACGACATTGCGCCAGCTTTGTCTCTGAAATCGAAAGCTGGATCAATCACAACAACAACCGCCATCACAACAACTGCATACAAGAATCACTCTCGGAACGGCAATCTAAAATTGGACTGGCTGCAGCTTAAAGGAGTAACCTTTTACTTACCGTCCCTGTTCATTCCAGCCTCAAAGCATCGGCGCAACCTGCAAGCACGGCAATGGTTTCTATGTGTCCGATCGACTGGACATTGGCCAAATACTGAAGGTCATAAGGGTCAGTTGGTATTTGGAGGTATGCTCGTCTCAAGTTTTAGAGTAATACTCACATGAGCCCTGTGCCTTGCAAGTGTATCTACGGTTTCTGTGAATACTTCGTTTAAAGAAACCTGAGCAACCTATAGTGTACGATCAGGGTTAGAGCGAGCGCCCGGAAGTTCACTTAACTACCATCTCCTCCCAGAAACTTACCGTCGCATGAGTATAAGCCATAGTGCTTCCCTGAGCTCCGATCTCCGCACACCTTGCAAGGTATATCGAGGAGCCTGTCGTTAATCATCATGTTGATCCGTTTGCAGAAATCGCAATATTGTCTCGGCAAGATGATTGGCTGAACGGAACTTGTTCCCTTAAACTTGATACCTTGTTTACTCGATGTAAATTGCTGAACCTCTCGACTTCTCCACCAGCTTTTGCTGTCACTCTATTTGAACAGTCAAGTCGCATAGTCCAACTAAAATGGCCCACACTTGTCCAATCCTGTTTGCTCATGCGCCGCCGCCAACTAAGCTCCAGCGGCCTGAAGCACGTACTGGCTCGCGTTGTCCAACCAACCCGTTTGTCTGCACCACCACCACCACTCTGCGACTTCCAATTCAAACTTACTGACTGATCTACATCCCTGGCCCGCTTTGTTCTCATCATAGCGATGCTGGACCCTGTGGATGCCGCTTCTCTGAGCCTAGTGACTTGCGCATTGGCAATCGGGGCCTCAACATGAAATCGGAAAAGGCCGAACGCTGCTGGGTACTAGTGGTGCTCGTACTTGGGGGCCACTACATTTTGCGCCCGGTCGAGATGGGATAATCTGGCTTTGGCAAGTTAGAAAATCGAGACGCCAACGGGGGTGTGCGCGAAGCATGCGCAAGAAGGGCCAGTCGGCTTCCGGTCGGAGGGGCACGAGTTTTGGCCTATAGGGCAACAATAGCGTCCGACCTGGTATGCGTTTTAGTGAACAGGCCTCTCTGCGTGACTTGGATTGCGTTCCTCGGGCACCCTCAGTGGCAACGAATTCAACTCGCCTTGTAACAACACTGCCAGCCCCCCCCCTCCTTCCATCACCTTTGCCGAATTCGACTCTGAATCTTGAGGGGCCGTGGCCACTGAGGGAGGTTCATTTTAGCCCCGCTTCGACGGTTAGGAAGGTGCACTGCCGGGGCAAATTTGCCGAACTCTCGTCTGCTGCTCACCTGGAGTGGCGAAAAGGTTCGTTCCATTAGCTTTCGATTTAGTTGCTCCTCTTGCAACTTAATGCTTGATCGATTCATCCCAACTGGACGCATCTGAGACCTTAGAGGCTTAATTGAATTGGGATGTGATGGTAACAACGACCATCGAGCAACTAGATTTGCCATCAAAGGAACGAATACAAGTGGCAACGAACTATACCCTCTTCCTATCTAACGCAAATACTTCGAATCAAACAGTGCACTTGTTTACGCGGCCATGAACACCAAATGATCTACACACAACGAGAAGCCATTGTCCTCGCTTTGCAACAATTCACCTTAATAGTAGGCCAGTTGACCGGAATGCCCTATAAATGGCAGACAATCTCCAGGTTGCATATAGAAGCCTCACTTTCGCTGGCCACTCCATTCAAATTCGCTAAGCTCCCATGTTCGTATTACAAGTTGCGGTCAGAGTCCGCGGTTGCTTTCCTATAAGTGGTTGTACTAACAATCGACCAAAACAGAGTGAGCTCGAAGGTTTGCGTTTGCCACTGCATATTGGCCCATTCAAATGAGCCAAAACATTGGCAGAGTTCAGTGTCCTATGCCAGCTATCAAAATAGGGAGCGCGGCCAGTCATTCGAGTTTAGGCTCTAGTAAGTCGAGAGCAACATAAGTGAAAAGCACTTTCTCAGTGCTGAATCCCAGAGATTAAACTTCTATAAATCCTCTCGCAGAATCGATCATTGATCGCGTTTAGAATTTGACTAGTTTTAAATCATCAATTAATTCTGGCACACCGCTCTCGTTCTCATCAGGCTCGAAACTCGATGTGTCGCCAACGGCATCCGGTTCCGTATGGCCATCATTGTCTTGCCCATTATCGCAGATTAAGCGCGTATACAAATGTTTAGTCCCCGATTGATTGAATGGGCCGTTGAAAGATTGTTTCCTCATTATATTGTCCATCAACGAAGAGCGTGTGGCCGGTGTCGGTCTAGTTAGGGCGCAAGATGTTTCAATCGTCTCAGCCACTGGAGATGTGTCTGATTCAAGTCGGCGAGCCTGTCGTTTAATCTCTCTGAGAGCGTCCCTATCAATAGCTGTAATACCCGTCAGGAAGGGCAGAGAGGCTCGCTCACTATTGAGCTGCCTATAGGGGATGCTGCTTGAGGCTTGCTCGCTATCCGCTAGCATCTCTGGGCTCTTCTTGATTCCAGTATCAGACATCCTTTTCAGCATGAGCCGGCTAGAGAGACCGTTTGGACTCAAACCGAGTTGAACTCTTGATTCTGAATGCATCGAGCGATTTGGTGATCGGGCCAGGGATCTATACGATCTTATGCTCGAGCGGTTGTAGTCTGCGGGCAAATATCGGTGATATTTTGTCATAACATGGTTCTTTAGTTTCTTATACGAAGTCTCTAGATGCTCGTGCTGGGGCCGCATTACATCAGCAACTCGATCGCGGTGTAACCGAATAGCCTCATCTAAGAGGGGCACTTGCTGCGCGATCAAACATTTCAGCTTATCCACCAGGAGGCTAGGCTCGTCCAAATCCGGATGCTGATCGCCACCCTCTATTGCCTCCTGCCTTGCTCCGCCAATCGACACCACTTTGGGAGCTGCAAAGCTACCTCCCCCTCCTCTCACATTGGTGGGCCGCTCTTGTTCAAAGAAAGCCTCCTCGTATTTTGTTATGCCCCCATTAACTGCAGCATCAACAACACCCAATAAAAGCTGACCCAACAACCGGGCATCCTCAACGTGACGCTTGTCCGCTTTGAATCGATTAACCATGCAAGACAATCGATCATTTGTGCGCTCCAAATCCTCTATGGCACTCTCAATAGGTCTGACGATGGTCGTTTCAATTAGGTAAACCGGAAAGAATGGTAACATTCCGGGCAGAGTGTTCGTTGTTAGGGTGGTTCTTTCGCGCCAAATATTGGCAAAACTCTCGTCGTTGTTTTTATCTGAACCATGGTCGGTCGCGGTCGGACAACTTATCCTACGACTGAAACTGAACTTGTCGCACTCATTAAATTTATAGTAGTTCAGTATAGGCTGTCCCATTTTATCCAAATCGGAACCAAATTTAGCTCTCAGGTCAACGATAGGCGAACAAGCGTTAATTTGTAAATATCTAGCGGCCGCATCATTTAGTAGATTTTCGTCCGGCTTCGCTAGGGTTTGAAGTAATTTTGTTTCTGGGTATTTGTTCAACATTGTCGCCTGGAAGTCGCCCAACTTCTCATATGGCTTCCCTCTGTATACCATAGTCGTACCTCTTATTACAACTGGGAAACCATTACCGTAAAATGTAACCCGAAAATATTCGGCGACGTTTCGTTTGCTCAAATCAACAATGTTGCTGAAGAAATTTGACATCTTCTGTAATGTCGCAGCTACCTCAATGTAATCATAGGTCTTCGATTCATGATATTCAACTAGCTCACGACAGAGAGGTATGGCAGCCTCCCAGTTTTGACCTTGATCAAAGTATTCGATGATTGTGTTGTACAAGAATATCTTCAAACTTGAATAATTTGTTAGTTGGTGTTGGATCTGAAAGAACCGAGTAACGACTCTGAGATGGTTCTCAAGAGGTCGATCTGACCAAGGAAGTGTCTTGGCATGCTCTAGTAACGTGTAACCTGCCTCTACATATCTGGCTGCTCCATGGTGTAAGCAGCAAAGCTTGTAAAGATTCGATAAATACAATTCGGGCCGATCGACCTTGTCCCTGAAGAAAAGCACCAGTTTGAACAAGCATAGTAGGTAGAGATGGTTGTATGACAATCTGTTGGCATCGCGTGAGTCTAGACATATCTGCAAAAATTCTGATATGAGGCCAGAGGTCTGCTTTGCCATACCCTTGAATTGGGTTGTGTCGGTTGCTGGTGATGAATTTGAATTAGCGTTGTAGTATTTGGGATTCAATTCGCCGGACAAAGCAGCACATAACTCGGTCTTAAAACTTTCATCGCCGAGACCAAGATCGTTGACAAGAAGATTCAACTTTCCTACAAGGAGGTGAGTGAATTTTGTCAGAACTGTCCCGTCTTCGCTTGCATCGTTGTAGATCAAGTAGGGCAAGGATTCGTTGGTTTTCGATTGACTGTTTGAGGGTAGACTCGCGAGATCATCTTCCCCGACGGTGCAAAAACTCTTTCGGCTTTGCAACGAAATAGTATCACAATCTGAACCCCTTGGAGTTATGTACTGACTAGTGAAATCGCATCTCATCATATCATAGAATATTGGCATCAAAATTGACCGCTGTCTTGAATCGAGAATCATGCACGAGCGAACTAAGAGCTCAATGAGATCCTCGATCAGCTGCTTCTTTAGATCTAAGCTCAGACAATCCCAGGATATCCAAACATACTCGGCAGCAGTCTGTCTCAAGTCATCTGCAAGCAGACATTGTCTTCGCTTGAGCATAACTCGGTCAGGTCTCAAAGCGTCTTGAAGTATGAAATGGCACAAACAATCAATGAAGCTCAGCCATATCTGTTGATTTGATGAAAAAATCTGTCGCAATACTTGATAAATGTAGGTTAGAGAAGTCAGGAAGGTTGATGACGCAAGTAATATCATTTCGATCCAGCAATTCGGATATGTCGGGTCTTGGTATTTGATACTTTCGATATCCATGCGCGTAGAATTCTTGATTAGATCACTAGTTGAAATCAATCTTTTAATAATGAATAGGTAGTCCTTGAGAAACGCCCCTAGGTCAGTGAGGTTGTTAAAATTCCTCAGATAGATATTGAAATCATTTGCGGTCATCAGACGAATCATACTAAGAAGGCACGTTGTCCAGTGGGAATGCTGGAACTCAACCAAATTGTCACGATCGTCAATATAAACTTTCCTCACAGTGGGTTTCAGTAGCTTGGAAACTATCATCGTTACTTCTCTTTCTCTAGATTCAATCGGCAGTCTCTCGATAACGTCAAGTAGGGTATCAAGTAGTTCGAAACACTGAGTTGTTTTCTCGAAATTAGTTGGCACTGAGGTAATTAGGCTCTCTATTTTTGCGAGCACTTCTGGCAACAGGGTAAGGCGGGTGTTCGGGCTTGATAAAAAGGAATTGGCTCTCATGGTCGCACTCATATGGCTGATTTCAATATGGCAACCAAATTGAGCTGGATCGAGTTTTGTCTCGGTAAATATCGGAAAAGGAAGGTTGCCTTGGGGTGTTCGACGACCATCTGAAATTGTGTTGATAGAGGTACTAGAACTGTTCATCGATCTTTGTGATCTCTCGAGGGTGGGCGATTGATTTGTTGTAGGGACTACTAAATGCATAGTTGTTAAAGCGGCGGGCATGCTTCCATGTATGATGCCACTCTGGTCATCATTACCAGGGGAGCTCTGGCAATCTGGCTTATCCTTCATGAAATAATCGTACAGAAGTTTCTCCCTAAGACAATGCGCTTTGACATGTGCTTGGAATAGCTCGATTGTTGTCAAAGTTGAGGAGTCCAGCTCGTGGGTTGCCTCATCATTGACACGGATAATAAGATCGATATTTAGTATTGCATTGCCATAGTCGACCAGACGAGCAACGGCCTGGGAAATGGCGTTTGTTCTGTCACTTGACAAGACCGAATCGCTGTTAGTAATTTGATATTCGTAGTGCAGCAAGCCTTCCATTAGTTCATATACGATCTTGAATTCACGCCCAGCAGTTAAAAAACTCTCTCTCCATGGTTGGTGCCAATTCTTGAAGCAATTGTTTATAGTAGCAATAACATCTTGCTCAGTTTTACTGAGAACTCTACGCTCTCTTTCAATTCGTTGCGGTTGGTTAGCAAACAGGAGTTCTAGGTCGCTATGATACCGGCCATCGCTCGGTCGTCTCACTTCGTTGCTATCCAATCGAGCGTCAAGATTAGATTGCGACATTGTCGCTAGTCGTTGAATGGATAAATATTAATCGGTCGTCCTCAAACGAGCTATCTTAGTTTTGACACCTGTTGCTTCTTGGGTGTAATCTATAATAGTATAGCCCAAGTCTTGCCATTGTTAAAGAGAGCATAGCAGGGGATAACAAAAACCTGTTCGATCTGCAGTTGATTAGGCTTAAAATCTTGATGGATCAATCGGTACGAGGCGGGAACGTAGTTGAATGTCATTTCAAGATCTAATCCTATCGGGGTTCCGTGTGATGCCATTCACAGTTCTCAATCTGTGTCCATGATATTTAGTTTGATGGATGAGTTAGTTCGAGAACCAAAACAACAGTTAGCTATGAGAACCTCGGTCAGTTCACAAGAAGGACCCCAGAATGCGTACGGTGTATTGGTGTTCGCCGGTGACGAGATTCTGACTAGACTAAAGATAAGGCCTTGTTAATCCCCTCACTCCCTTTGACAGTTTATTGAGTTCATCTGTTCGTACGTGCCCCCTCCCCCTAATTCTACAAATGGGGGTTCGCAGCGCTCATTTTGGACAGAGGACGAGCACGGTGCTTTAAATTTCTTCAAATCTCAACAAAACAGCTCGATTGTTTACCAGCGATCCGTGTGTTTTGTAGATTTTGTAGATCAGCTGTGAGTGATAATTTGGATATGAGGTTCATCAATTGGCGAAAGAGGGCCAGAGTTTGCATCGCCACATTTACTCGTTGGTTGGACCAAGGTTTATATTTCAACTTAGTTTATTATTGTTGCTCTCCCTCTTATGGACAGTAGCTCAGGCCGAGCTATATTGCGGTGCCAGGGAAGATTAAACTCGATGGCAGAGATCTCCCCTTTCTCGGTTAAATCATCAGAGGAACTCTCTAGGCTAAATTACTGCTATATCAACTGTGCTCGAACCTCAAAGCTCTCTACATCGGAACCCTTCACTAGTTCTACGTAAGTTCGCACTTCGGACACCTTGGAATTCATCATCAATCTACCATCCAAAATCACACCCTATTTTATTGGATACTCAAGATCTGGGCGGTAAACATGCCTCGAATAAGATCTAACAAAGGAAACAATCTGCTGAGAGAAATCCCTCAGCAGCATAATAGATCGAAGGATAACAAGAATTCTGATCATTCGTCCAGAGAACATGAGATAGGCCACATAAATAATCTGGTCGACGGCACAGCGGGGCTGGAATCTCTTACTGGAAACGAGAACTGCAAAGTCCAGACATCAAAAACGGTAGAGGAATCGAGCGTTGATGCAGCCACACTTCATCTCGAGCTAGATTCGTTCAGACTTAGATGGAAACGCGAGCTTGAGGACACTAAATTTCAGCCATCGCAATCTACAGATTCGTGTCAAGAAAACAAAGAGGTTTGCACGTTCGAGGAAAAGATCAGCCAACCAGAGCCGTCAGAATTAACCTATGCCAAGGCAAAAAAGCTTTTTTTGACAGCAGTTGAACTTGAGCAGAGCGACATGCATTTTGAATCAATTAGATATTACAAACAAGCCATGCATCTATGCCCAGACATTGAAAAACGGATCTTCAGTGAGCAATGTGAAGCCTCAATAAAGTCCAGTAAAGATTTGTATGTGATCGAAAGCAGTGCTAAGGAGAAGGTTAGGGACCAGGAAGAAGTGGACTTGGTTCATAGGATACGTCAGGTTTGCCACGATAGCGCTGACAACGGAAATCCAGTTTATTGTCGCCCCCACTTCAAGCCCAAGTCAGACGTCTTTCATTTTTCTGATCTACCTCATGAGCTCATGGTTCAGATATTTCGGTATATTATTGGAGAGGAACTCGATCTGGCATCCCTTGAGTCGGTTGGCCTAGTTTGCCGCGGTTTTTATTTATTGTCGAGAGATCCATCGCTGTGGAGAAGCATTTGCTATAGCTCGTGGGGTTCTAGTGCTCTAAATTATGTTCTTAAAGATGGCACTGGTGGAGATGAGAAACAGGTTGATTGGCGAAAAATGTTTCTGGAGAGACCTCGGGTTAACTATGACGGGATATATATTAGTAGAACGAGATATGTTCGACAAGGCGATACTGGCTTCCAAGATATAACATACAGGCCCTTTCATGTAGTACGGTATTACAGGTATTTGCGTTTCTTTCCAGATCGTAGAGTTATTATTCTCACTACAAACGAAGAACCTGACAAGATTGTTCCAATTTTTAGGCACGTTCTATATGCGAGACAATTTTCCTCCGAATTGTCAATCCTGGAGGGATCATTTGAATTTGTAGATTCAAATCAGATCGTCATTGTTGCTGAAAGAGACTGTCGAGCAAAACTCACAATGTCCAATAATCCTAGACGCCAAGCTCAGCTGGATTGGTCCAGACAAACTCCCATAAGCCAAAAGTTCAATTTCAGATTTGAACTCAAGACAGTCGAGACTAAGCCTTATAGAAACAACGTTTTGAAATGGCTCGAGTACACCATCTTGGCAAGGTACGAAACCAGTCAAGAGACCACGTCCTTCGATCTTAGTCCAGAAACTTTCCCTAGTTTGAATTTTTCGCGAGTCAGGCGATTCAATCTCAGGCTAAATAGGCCTCTGCCTAGTCATTAAGAGATCAGTCAACTATATGCAATCATACTGATATTGTTAACAATGCTACGAAATGCAACGTAGACCAGCTACCTAAATAAAATCCACTAAGTTTGAGAAAGCGATTCAACCCGACTCGCCGAATGCAATATTCATACTTGCGAGTCAGGCGAACTATCGCAAAGTCAACGCAGATTATATTCGTTCTTCGTTTCTCAGGCTGGCTTCGAATCTAAGTTGCAGAAACAAATAATAGCTTCTGATTTTACTTGATTGTATAAATTTATTAGTAACAGCAACAAAAGTATGCGATCGTGCTCCTTGGACGACTGAAACGGATGTCTAGAGTCTAGACAAGCGATCACAATAGCAGTGTATGATCTTTCACCCTCAACAAATCCATCCTTATGATGATGATAGATTGGCACCAGGATCAAGCAGCGCCGACATATTGCTCTACAACTTTGTATCATCATTATACGAAGCACAATAACGAGGCAACAATGTATTCAAAATTTCAATCGACAACAATCTTCAAATAGGTTGAGTGAAATTGGCGGGAAAAAGTCCCCGCTGACCGTTAACTTCGCGGACGCCCATAAGCCAGCCCTCTTCTTGCTCTTGCGACTCTTCAAATGGTACAACCTGGATGACCTCATCCGCTTCGAAACAGAGCTCATCCACGTCCTCAGCTAGGTACTTGTAACTAGTCTTTACCTTATACAGGCAATCGATCTTCTCTCCTTGATTTGGCTTGCCAGAGATTTTGATAACCTCTTCGCTCTGATCGGTGTTTGGATGTTTAGTCTCTTCAATAAGCATAGCATCATTAGATTCTGTTGGAGAATCAGGAGCGGTTTTCGTGCTAGACTCTTGCTTGACTTCACTTTCAGCTGAAATATTCATACAAGACTTCTCTGCCCCAGTAAATTGCTGACCAAACCCCTCGCACGATCCACCCTTCTCATCCAATCCGTGTCCACCATCCTCTATTGCGCTCTCCTGCCCAACTTCGTTTGCATCAGCATTAGCAACCTCATCAACCTCCTCTTGTTCCTCCTCGACTTGTTTTCCAGACTCCTCCACATCGGTAACTTCCTCGTCCTCAATGTTTTGGTGCTCATCATCGCTCGCTGGCGGACAGGATAGATCCTCTGGCGACGAGGACGAAGAGGAGTCGAGCGACGAATCACCCTGGCTACTCCCCACTCCACTGCTACTACTTGCTGTCTTATTGTAGGCAGCGCCTCCAATATCGGTGTCAACCTGTTGAGCTGATGCAGTGGGAACATTTTGGTGCGAATGGCGTTCGCGCTGGCTCAATGATGATCTCATGGACATGGGAAGCTCGTCGATGACATCACTTGCAGTTGCGTACAGTTTTCCCGTATTTGAGTGAAATTGAGCCTCAAGTGAAAAGTAATTCTGCAAAGACATTAGGAGATGCTTCATCTTCTTATCGTAAACCATCGGCAACTCCTCGTGCAGCTCAGCATTGATTGTTTCATACATGACTCTGCAGTAGTTGTATTGTTCGCGTAGTTTTATTAAGCGAGCCTCATCAACCAACTGGCTGGTTGCGGACTGGATTTGATTTGATCTAGAACTAAGCAAAAATGTTGACCTCAATGACCTTGGGCCTTGAAACGATGGATGCTGCTGCTGTTGAAGTTGCTGCATCTGTGCCCGCTTCTTGTTTATGCTGGCCAACATTAGCTCATATATTCGCCTCGAGCTATCATAGTCAATCAGCTTCCTTCGGCGCTTGGCAATCTTTTCACGAAGCTCATCAAATTGCAACAGGTATTCGTTTATACTAACCAAAACTTGTTCCCTCAGCTTTTCCATCAAATCGTCATTCAAATTCTCCAATTGGCTCAAGTTCTCGCAAACCAAATCGTGCCTAGCCGATTGGTAGTCACTCGTCGATTGTTGAATACAGGTGTTCAGACTCTTGCTTGCATCATGAGCGCCTACAAGAAATCGGCGAGGATCTTTCAGTCAGATATTGAACTTGTTAACCTAGATGAGATATGACAGACTTAGCGCATAAACTTACCCTTCAAAGCGTTCACATAGCTCTTGAACTCTTTGTGCAATTTCGTTGCTTGAGCTTGTTGTTTATAGAAATTTTCTTCGTAAATCTTGAACATTTCGTCGGTTGTCTTGTCCGCCTTACCAAGATTTTGCAAGAGCAACTCTTTCACTCTAGTAGCCTTCTTGCCAACTAACTTGGAGAATTTGTTTGACGTGTTTGACATCGCAGAGTTGGGGGCCCCAACTTGGCCGGCCATTGCTGTTTGAATTGACGAAGGCTCAGACTCCAATCCTGATAACATTCCGACGTTAAATTCAGCCTGGCTCAAGCCTCGCAAGTTTGCGCCCCGGTTTAGTTGTATCGAGAGGGAACTGATAGATTGGACTGTTTGGCTCATATCCTCTTGTCTTGCATCGTCCGCAGCTGATTGATTCTTGCATTCAAATGATATTCTGTCTAGATGGCGGATAGACTTTGTTTCGAACAATCCTTGTTGTTGGCGGATCGGCTTCGGGATTGCAACTGACGCTTCAGGTGCCGCTAACTCGTTTAACCTGCCCATTGATCTGTGCCTCGAATGGACCCTGAACCTGGTTTTCAACTTTGTGCCCGGTGAGCCTGTAGTTTGTCTGTTTTGGCCGAGCGACGACACTTGCCGTTGCCCCTCTATTTCAACCGTGTTTGGCGGCAAGAAGGAGCTTTGGCCAGCCGAGCTCGGCGTTGGCATCCTGTGGTATGGGCTGAATGAGAACGAGCTCGCTGCATGAGACACGGCTTGCTTCGTCTCTGGCCGGTTCGTTTGCGGCCCAATTGGGATTAGGTGATGAGCCGGCATAAGGGACAACGAGGTAGAGTCGATTGCCCGTCCCGCAATCACGCCCATGTTGCCCCCTTGACTTGTTGGAAAGAACTCGCTCCCCGTTAGCATGGTAAAATGGGAGGATTGCGCCAGGACGGTTATAATAAGTGATTGCGGGACAAGATTTCTTTATTAATCGCAAGCCTCCACCTCCTCCTGAACCGAGAGCTTCTACCCACAGGCCAGCATTAGCGCTTTAAACTCCAGTCGAAGTGATAGTAAGTCACAAGTGGGCTTTGCTCGTATGCTGTTCATATGTTTCACTTTGTGCTTTAAATCTTGCTCCCTTTCGTAGCGACGAGACTACTTGCGATAAGGCCACAGGTCAAACAGGTTGCAATCATGATTTTCCTCTCTCTTCTTCAACGCATCGTTTTGTTCTCGCGCACTTTCCCAAATGCGCCACAAATATGGCAGTGATACAGTTATGAGTGTCACCTGTCCTTGATTTCATCTAGCGAAGTCGCGCCGAGAGCAACGAAGCCTCGATGGGCAACTGCGTGAGAGGTTTTGACAATTATGTCGCCTTGCGGTTGACTTTTATCTATTTATCTTGAAGCTTGAATCCTTCTTTTGCTGGCTCTAGTTTAATTAGAATACTCTACACTAATTCCTCGCCTCATATTTGTCTAAAAATCTAACCAAAACCGCTTAGCCACGGTGGAGTGAGCGCAATTCAGGCAGATGATTTACTGCCACATTCTGTCCAATTTCAACCCTCGTCCAAGCACCAAACTTCACTTGAACTAAATCTCTCGAGTCTCACAAACCACAAACTGAAAGCCAAGAGACTAGACTTGAATTAGCTCATCCAGGCGACACACTAACTTCTGGTCGGTTGGCCCTGTAAAAAGTTTTGAGTTCGCGCAAGTGGCTTTACAGGTAGTTCGCGCATCTCCAATTTTGAACTTATTCTAGTGCTCACATCCCTCATCCAAATTCTAAACACTCCTGGCAGAACAAAACCTTGTTCCATCGGCCAGTGGAGGAACAGCTAGATATGAGTGAAAACTTTACCCTTAGTTTGCACTCCACAAATATAACAAGCAAAATAGGCAAGTTGGTTGGACAAGAGTTGAGCTTCTAATAGATATGGACTTGTTGGTCGGAACGTAAACTCTGTCTGTTGGCAAACTGCGACAAGAGCAATGGCGCCAGTAACAAAAGACACCTCCTCATTTGGTTGGCAAGCTCATCATTGGCAGCTTTTACATTGCACATCACACATGGTTGGCCGTTTTTAGTTTAGTATTGCAATCTAATGCACTCATTCCCTAAGGTCCATTGTGTCTGGTGTTGAATTTACTCTTATATAGCATGAAGGCTTGCAGGTAAACATGGCCGCCACACTAGGACCTGTTAACTCTATCCATTTGCAACCTGTTTAATTCAGCCAACCTTCCAGCATCAATGGGCAACGATGAGTTTAGCCTGGTCCAACTCGAATCAACTCACAAGGAAGTGCAGTGTAATAAGAAGTGTGTGATACCGAAATCACGAATGCTGCTTTTATATGCCACTTTAATGATAGATGAAGTTTTGCCAAAAATGATGAATGGCCAACACTTTCCCTCTGGACACGGAATATCTTGATCGATAGCGGACACTCATCGTAACTGATTTTTAGCCAACTCGATCCATCAATTTTCCGCTCGGCTCTCAAGCCGAGCACTCTTCGCGAGCAACAGCTTGCCGTTGGTCAGCCGAATAAACAATTACGTCGGGTAAATATTGGCGTTAGACGCTTTGAACCTCAACAGACTGATCCACTTCCTGCTTCAGGCGACTGACAGCACGACCAACGCCAGCAACAGTCTAGCCAAATCCAACATGAGTGCTCTACTGAGAGTGCGCTCGTTTTTCCATCATTAAATCAGGCAAATCGCGTCTACTGTAACTGTGGTTTTTGAAAGAAGCAAGCTCCAAGTTCCATCGGCCATTTTACTCATGTATTGAGATCGCCGTGGGTGCACCTCTCTCGTTGAATCGCACGAATCCCATCAGTTCTACTGCGACTTCAGCTGTTAGCTTGTTTAAACAATCCCATGACCAACACCCCACCTCGCGTTAACTAAGTCATTTGAGCTCTTTTGCGATGCAAACTTGCACAAACAACTCTCAGTGAGTGCGGAATTGGGCGCCATCTTTATTGCACCGACGAAGGAAACATTTTTACAAGGGTTCATCTGCTAAATCCACGCGCATATACCACCAATCAGGTAAATTTGAAGCAAAATTTTGTCCACCCACGCAACCGTCAAGACTTTCATTGTTTGTCTGGAGCGGTTAGATGAAGAAACAGGAGGAGAGGAGGCTGAAATGGTCAAGATAGTTTCTCCTGTCCACCATCAAGTGATCTGACGCCACGTGCTGTCAAATTTGCCTTTTCTGGGCAACTAGTATTCCAAATGTTACGATTCATCCCCAGCCGAGGCTATGGAAAGGACATGATTCTTGGCGTACAAATCGATGAAACATTATAGTGAGGGATATGGATAGAATGAGGGAGTTTGGAGACAAAATGTGTACAAATTTTAACAGAAAAAACAGACACGCAGACCCGTTACAGAAATAAACACTAGTTCATGGTCTTTTCCTCACTTGCAGAGCAGGTGGACGTTGGCCTGCAAGATTGGCGACTGTGAGGTTTTGAAAATAAAAATGAAAGAGGCAGTAATTTTGTTTAACACGGTAACCATGGCCCACCGTAAACAGTAGTAACCTGAGCCTAATAATCAATTAACAAACAAATAAAACAATTGTAACACACATGCAATTAGGCCCAAGAAAATGTCCAACGAATGGCAGTGTACCAATTGCACCTTTGCCAATTCGGCCCTCAAGTACACATGCGAGATGTGTCAAGCCTCGAGGGGGGTTCTAGTCATAAAACCCGGCGCCTCAAACGAGAGAAGGATCCTCAACGAATTCATGCTAACATCAAGTCGACCACAAGGAACTCATGTGGTTAGCAGTGAATTGGATGTTAGAACAAAGAACAACTTGGCCCTTGAGAGATTTCTCGCTGGCATTGAAGGTAACCATATTGTTAGACAAAATGGTTGTATCTCTCCTAACTGGGATAGTCCCGATGCAAGTGGACTTGGTGGAGCTTTCAGTGAACCAGCCGAAGAATTGAGACTAGCCGAGGAGGAGTCGGCAAAGAAAGTTTGGCAGGAGATTGTGGATTTTTGTAAGACAAACAAGATCGAATTCGTGGACGATTCCTTCACTCCCACCATGAGCTCTTTATTGTTTGAATCTCAGATCGCAAAACTCAATCAACTATCTGAGGTTCCTCAAAACAGTGATAGTCAGACCCAGAGGAAGTCTGGCGAAGATAGTATATTGGATTCCACCCGAAACGAACTCGAAGAAGAGAGAACTCTCAGACTGCTTAAAAAATCGATTTGGATTCGTCCAAGACAGATCAGAACTAGGTCCTCTGACCATCGTCTCGAATGGGCTGTTTTTAGAAACCCGCGACCTGCCGATATTAGCCAGGGCATATCTGGCAATTGTTGGTTCTTATCCGCGCTTGCCGTCCTCGCCGAGCGTCCAAATCTCTTGGAGCGGGTCATGCTTACTCGAACCATTTGTCCACAGGGCATCTACCAGGTTCGTTTGTGCAAAGACGGTAGATGGCAGATAATATTGATTGACGATCTCTTGCCTTGTGACCAATACCGAAATCTTCTTTACTCTCCAGCGAAACGCAAGCAGCTCTGGATTCCCCTCATCGAAAAAGCTCTTGCTAAGGCCCACGGTTGCTATGCTGCTCTTGCCTCTGGAAGATCCATCGAGGGTTTAGCAACTCTAACTGGAGCACCATGTGAAACCATAACCCTCCAACCTAATATTAGTTGCACGTCCACCTCTCCATCAACAAGCGCGACCACTCTAGGTCAGCAAAGCGAACCAACAGTCAATTCAACGAGTCAACATGTCGAGGAGATAGATGAAGATCTAGTATGGGCACAGTTGCTGAGCTCTAGAAGCGCCGGATTTCTAATGGGCGCCTCGTGTGGGGGAGGCAACTTGCAAATAGACGAGGATGAATATGCGAGAGTCGGTCTTAGGCCAAGACATGCTTACTCAGTCATGGACGTTCGCGACGAAGGCAATCAACTCCGTCTGGTTAAGCTCAGAAACCCTTGGGGACACTTCTCTTGGAAAGGCGACTGGTCCGATGATTCGCCAACATGGACTCGTGAATTAAAGTCGATCTTAATGCCAAGAGGTGGAGACGAAGGAGTGTTCTGGATGTGCTTTAAAGATGTGATCAAATATTTTGATAGCATTGACATCTGCAAGATACGCTCTGGATGGAACGAAATCAGGCTCGAGGGATTGTTTCCAACAAAGAGCACTGATATCGACAATATATCTTTCTTAATACTCACCGTTAATGAGACAACAGAGATCGATTTGAGTCTCTTTCAATCTAGTCGCCGGGACACCTTATATAACAGCGATCGGACTATCAATCCAAAGGTGCAGCAGTTGGATTTGTGCATTATTGTTTTCAGGACAGCTCTTATAAAACGCAAATCAAAGGAATATATTGACATTGGGGCCCTGGTCGATTACAGCCAGCGTCAAGTTAGAAATTTTGTTGGGTGTTCATTGATACTGGAGCCAGGCGAATATGTGATACTATGCACAGCTTTTAATCATTGGCAGACCAAGAGCATTCAATATTCGCAAGAGTATCCGAGATTCCTCTTATCTGTTCATTGTTCAAAACAACTCCTAGTTGAGACATCCAGACCTCAGAGTAATATTCTAGCTGACGCATTGATAAAGTTGGCCATGGCGAAGGGTCAGAAGCATCATGCTCGCGAGGGACTAACTGCCTATTATCTCACCAAGGGATGGTCGGGCTTAGCAATAGTGCTCGAGAATAGGCTGAGAGGACATTATATTCAGGTTGTATGTGATTGCTCGAAGAGTATGAACATTGTATCCTCACGAGGCGAACTCAAGACTGTGGATTGCATTCCGCCCCTGCATAGTTTGGTTGTGATTGTTCTAACTCAATTGGAGGGAAGCGTTGGCTTCTCGATCGCCCACAAGTTGACGCATAGAGTTTCAAACACACCTGGACTGCACGACTGGGGACCAGCCGGAGTGAGTCATATACCCCAGCTAGATAGTGTGACCGCTGGATTGCACTCACCGCGACCCTTGTGAGATGAATCGTCGATCGGTAATTTGCAAGCAAAACTATAAACGTTTGTTTGCAGCCTTAATTCACCATCAAGTGCTAGGCCAGCTATCTCCCCCATGTTGCTATCTAGCTCTCATAGACTTTAGGCAACGAAATTCCATCACATCAAACATCCCAATGCAACATTTGTAACACTTTTCAGTCTAGTCGAACAAAAAAATGAGTTCCTCTCGATTTTGTCCTGTTACCGTTTCACTTTAATCTCAAACAGACCATAAACACTTTGGCAGATCTTTATTTACATTCAAACGAGTGGACTTGATTGCGTATTTGGTTTACCTTTACATCTGACCGGATCGGTTGCCCATAAGCCAAAGATGAACTTTATTAGAAAGTTGGCTCAGCGCGAACCAAATCAATGAACGAGATTGGTCGCAATCAACTTTAGCTGAACTAATAATTCTGTGAATCTAACCCGCAACAGGTGGCGCTGAGGTTTGAGCACCATCCGTTAGTCGGTCTCATGTGCTCTAGAAAGGGGGCGGAGTTTCAGGGGGCTAGAGTTGCTCAATTCCTGTGAAGTCTGGCTTGCATCCATCGCTGGCCAGTCAGGTGTGAGAGCACCATCAGTCCAGTAGAATCTCGACAATCAGATTACAAACATCCATCCAGTTTGAGCGGATGGAACGGGACTTCTTCCAGTCCGATTGAATTGTCATTCGCTTGAGAGAGTAGGTAGAGAGATGTGCGTTAAGAATACTGCCACTTGAAACTTGGCCAGTGTTTCAAAGAGTAACATCGTTTATCATTCACGGCCTACTGCTGACGGCGATCTAGTTATCCAGTATCAGGAGTGTAGTCTTTGATGCAACGAGTGAAAGAATCAGGGAAAAATTTGCAAATTTCAAGGAAGCGTTTGAAATCTATCTAGTAAGCTTGCAGTTGCAATCAGTCTCGCGCTCAAATTTTATGCTCTACAATCGTCTTGAAGGAAGAGACTTATAAATTCAACTGAGCCCATTGGCTTGACTGAGCCAGAAATGACCTGGTTCAAATCGCTCATAATGCGCCAAAACTCTCCACTTCTATTGATAGATTCCTATTCGTTAGAATCCGAAACATCATCCGCTGACGGCGATCAAGATAAATCCTTAAAAGTCATCAATCGGCACAACAAACAAGCCCCAAAAGTGAGATATCCGACAAATTCAGTTAGATTTGAAGAAACCTTTGCTTATTCAGATTTGAAAGTTTCCGATTGGAAGCCGCAAGAGGTTGAGTTTGAGGCGAAACTCGAAAGAGAAGAGGAGCAAAAGAGTTTCGAAGTAGTCGGAGGAGAGAAGATAAGGCAACAACAAGTATGCCGATTGCCACCATTGGTTCTATCAGAAAACAATAGCCGCCAAGTTGAACGGCCAACACCCAAAACGAGTTGCCAAGACACAGAAAGAGAAACAAACCCAAGCAGCAAAGTTAGTCGCAGCAAGGAGAGTTCAATCAGTTTAGGGGCCCGAACTAGTCAGCGCAAGCAAATGGGGTCCAAGTTTTGCAATCGTCACTATTTTGTTGGCAACGGGCGCCGAGCAATGAGGGCAACATTGAGCCAGGAAAAGTCGCCCAATTGGCTCAGGCAACTAACCCTCCAAGTGGCCCTGCTATCGCTCGCTGTCGCCTCCATCCAAGCGGCCGTCGCCTCCAGCTCGGGCCAATACTTTGAGGTGCAACCAGAGGCCCAGTATCTGGTGCAGAATGGGCACGATGTTCGCCTCAGGTGTCTCGTGCGAAACAGACAGGGCGAGTGTCTTTGGTTGCGCAACGGGCGCGCAGTTGGAACCATCGCGAGGAAGTACCAGTTTACGCGCCAACCGGAGGACGGCGACTGCAGTCTGATGATAAGAAACGTTAGCGTTGTTCAAGACGACGGCCAGTGGCAGTGCCAGGTGACATCGCCGGACGTGGACCAAGAAACGCTGCAATCGCGCGAGGTCAGCCTTGTTGTTTTGGTGGCACCAGAGCGGCCGCAAATCAAGAATGTGGTAAGTCCATTTGCCTCACTTTATTAGCTCGAGTGGTTTTCGCAACTTTGCTTGCTCTCGAATCCCCGAACAGAGTGTTATTGTGAGAACGCTTTTGCAAGTGTGTTTGGATGGTTTGGAACCGTTTTGGAGTGATTGATCAGGTTGGTTTGCTTGTCGGCTCAAGTTGGAGTGCCAGTTTGGTTGGGGTGGCGCCCACTTTTTCGCAAATGCTCACCTTTGGGCCGACAAAAGCCGATTCAATTATCAGCTCGCCAGTGAGCTGGATGCAAATCAATCATTCAAGTTTGTTGGCTAGCTAATAAGCAAAGTTTGGCGCCACTTTAACCTGTTGGCGCAACAGGTTAACATTTTACAGTGGCACACAGAATAAGACTTTTGCGTCCAGAAGCTGAGAGGGAAGTTAATGTGAGCTCAGTCAGGCAACTGATTCAATTCAAGGCGGCTTCGTTTGTCAATTGTTGCCACTTTAGTTTCCTCCCCAACTTGACCATCCTTTTCGTCTCGTTTATCCCAAAACCATTTCTATTCTACTCCCCGATTCCGGATTTCGCTCCGAGTTGGCGCTCTTGGGCGCCACTCGAGCGAGCTTAGCGAGCCGGCCAGTTGCAATTGACTCCTCTTTGCGCCGGCCGAGTGGCGGGCGCGACATTGGCTAACTGGCCTCGGGAGAGATTCCATTCTGTTCCCATTCATCTCCACGGACCAGCGGAGCCCCGCAGTTTTGCCAACCTTGGCCAGTTTCGTCGGCTGGCTCGCTTTTTGAGGGACGAGAGAGAGACAGCGACAGGGAGGCGGAGTGTTTACCTGGCCGGTGCACTGTTTCCTTCCTCCAGCAAGTGGCGCCTTGGAGCCATTTCGTCCCATTATCGTCTGAGGGAGGCTGCAATGTTGGCCGCCGCTGTCGCCGCCTCAGTGCGACAGGTTCTCTCGAATTTTAGTTGGCTGAAAATAGTTCCAGCCAGGTGAGCACACTTTGCTTGCTGCTCTGTTTGTTGCGAAAACTGGCCCATGTGTTGCGCCAACAAGCGACCCCAGCGGCTCGCCTTGCTCCACTTTGCTCCCGTCTCCTTTTGCCGGACCAACCGGAGGCGAGTAGAGCACATGGACGGGGCCAATTATCGATATGGAGGGCGAATCTTAGCGGATTTGGTCGCCGGCGAGGAGCAAATATGACAATGCGACAAAAAACAAAGACTCTAATTAAGTTTCAAGAGCAATCGGCTTGCTGAGACTCGTTAGTTTGTTGCTATTGCCTTTTACCTGGCGCAGGTGAGCAACACTCGCCGGTGTTCTATTCGGCCGCTTCGGGTCAGTTCGAGGCTCTTTGGGCGCGTTTGCCGCTGCAAGCTCGCTCTAGCTGGCTACTTTCGGTCACACTTGCGTGATTTTCTGCGACAAGCGCCGGCTGGCCGGCTGGCTGAACGTGAGCCGCCGATCGAGACTGCCAAAGGCATGCAAATGGCCGGCGCCTCCGAGAGCGGCGATGGCGCCAGCTTATTACCATTGTTATTGGATCACACACTCCCCTCCTCCAGGCTGGCCGCCCGCTTGCTCCAAGCAGATGCGGAGCAGACGCAGACGCCGCTGCAGATGGAACCAGCGCGCCAGGCAGGCGAGGCAAGCGCACAGGTGAGGATCATTGTTGGCCTCAATTAGCTTGCGAGCGGCGCCGACGGTCTCACTGGTCCGAGCTGCGAACGCTAAAACAAGTGGCTTACCTTCGCTCACCTGGCTCAGGTTGCACTTTTCTGCGCCAGCTTTCGCTCGCTTACAATGGGCGCCAGCTGTTAGCTCGCAAGTTGGCCGAGTGGAAAGAGTAAATCACATGCAACCAACTGCGAGCTGCCGATGTGTCATTGGCTTCACTTTCAGCCTCAGCGACTGGAGCTCAGTTTCAACTTTCCAACTCCAACTTCAGTGAGAAAACAACAAGTCTTTTCGGGCGACAATTAGCCGAAAGCCGCGCCTCCTACTTTCGAAGCCTCGAAGGTCCATTTGCGGCAACGAAAAGCTCAGCCACCTGCGCAACTGGCGGCAAAGTGGCAAAGCTGGCCCATCATCGGCCATCATCGTTGGCACACTTTTCTCCAAAAATCGGCCCCAATGTCATGACTCGCTGAGCGAAATGAATCCTCTCGGCCTGGCGCCTGAAGCGGGCGACAATGATGATATTTTGAGTCCAGTTTCAACCAAACAAACAAACAACACTTTTAGGCCGCCAAGCTAGGCGGCACAATGGAGGCCACCAATCGATCACTTTGAGGCAAGCCGAAGTGGCGGCAACCCTGATTATTTGCCTCCCCAATTCAAGCCGCTCGTTTGGCCCGAGCGCTGGCGGTGGCTTTGGCTTGGTTGCACAAGGTTGAAAGTGGTGTGATTGGCTTGCTGACATGATTTGCATGATTTGTTGGCCAGCCAAGAGGTCGCCAAAAAAGGTCCCATTTGGCGGACACCTGGCTGCCCAACTTGGTGCAGGGTGACCCATGACAAGAGAGAGAGAGTTTGCCTGCCTGCTTGCTTGTGCGGTTTCAGTTGTCTGCCAGCGGGCCAAACTGAGGCGAGCTCACTTTTGCTCCAAGCAGACTGGCGCGCTTTTTCTCGCCCCAACCTCCACCTGCTCAGCCGGCGGTTGCCTGGCTGGAACCAAGCGGCAGGCTGGTTGCAACAAGCCAAACCGAAAGGGTCGCTCGTCATCAATCAGTCGGCGCTCATCAGAGGCCGGCCAATATTGCGGCCAACTAATGTGCCGGATTTGTGTCAATGCCCATTGTTGATTTGCATTGATGCCGTTGCGGCGGCGGCGGCGGCGGCGGCAGAAGCAACTGCCTCGCATTGGGTCGCCGCCGCTGCAATCGAGCCGTCGGCGCCGAGCGATGGCCGCAAATTGGGCGGCAAATTGAATGCGAAAGGCGCCACCTTTGCGCCGGGCGAGCGGCTTGCGGCCGGTGGAGCCGTTTAGGCGGCAACACAATGCAACACAGCGCAACACAACAATGCAATCAAATGCGATTTTGGCCCTTGATTTATGAAAGGCCAAAGGTGGTTGGATTGTTTGCTCTGCAGATTCGGCTCTACTCGCAAGGCTCGAGGGCGGTTGTGTTGGTTGCCAGCGAGCCGAGCCGAGCCGAGCCGGCGGAGGGAAGGCGAGTTCAATTCCGTTTCCGCCGCCCACTCGCACGAAGCGCGCGGACCTTGAATGGGCTGCGAGCGGCCCAATTGGAGCACAACAGCAAGTGGCTCCTCTCTGCTCTTCGCGGGCGGATTTACAAAATAATTATTTTGTAGTTTGCAGTGGCCACGTAGGTGGTGCAATTGGCCAACTTAAGGCCGCGTTTTAGTGCGAAGCCTCTCGAGTGTAAAGCCAACGAGCGGCCAATTAAAAGCGGGCAAGAATTTGCATACTGAATGCGCCCAATTTGCGGCAAAATAAAGCCGGCGAGCTAATTGATGGTCGCAGGTGAGTTGGTCCTCGCGTTGCTTGGCTTACGTAGTTTGAGCGCTCTTGATGCGCGCTGATCGCGCTCGCTGGCACCCCAGTGGGCGGGGTCAGCGAGTCGGCCGAGGCCTAAATGCGCCCCCTCTTGGCTCCATTTCGGCTCGCGTGAATCGCGTGACAGGTGAATCGCGAGGGCCAAGAGTTGGCATGGAATTCAATTTCTCTCCTCTCTCAAGTCTCAGTCGCTTAGAATGGAGACGGCCGGCCGGAGGAGGAGCTGGATCTGTGGGCCGATTTAATAGCCAGCAGCTAAACAATCGGCCGCTTGTTTGTCCAAACCCATTCCCAACTATGACAACCAATAATAAGATGTCGTCGGCTCTCGAGTCGCAGGTGAATCTCGTCCGCAGTTTGATTGATTGATTGGTACTCCAGCTTCGCTTTTCTCTCTGCTCCAAGTCGCTCGAGGCGAAGGGAAAATAAGAAGCCAGAGAGTTCGCGAGACAAAACGCAAGCTGGCCGAGACCTGTTGAGTTATTCGAAGTCGAGTTCCAACTCAAACTCCAGCTCCAACTTCAACGGGAGGGGCAAATTTGGTTGGCAACCAAAAGTATTGATACTTTCCGAAGCTAGCCGAGCGGCCTCAGTGTTGTTTGCAATTGATTGCCGCCGATCGTTTGTTGGCTCGCGAGCTCTCGTCTGCGCCACAAACACAGGGCCGCTCTCACACAGAATCCGTCCCATTCAAAGTGTCGCCGCAAGCCAGCTCGCCGAGTCCGATGTCCCCGTTTTGGCGCAACTTTGCGGTTTTCCCTCCCTCCCTCTCTCTTTCTCTCTGGCCGCCAATGGAAATGATCGGCCGATCGATGGCCGGGATGAGCTTGCGGGCGCGCCGCTCGGCCTGCGAGCGAGCGAGCGGCCGGACCTTTGTGTCTCAGGGCGGCGGGCGTTGTTGTTGTTGTTGTTGTTTCAGCTGAAGCGGCTCGCTTGCTGTTTGTCTATCGAGCGGCTTGCGAGAGGCAAGCCAAAGTGGCCCCGCAGACAGGTGACAAGTTCACGCCGCCTGAACTGAGACGATGCATTGAAGGCAGCCGAGCGCCACCTTCCAAGAGCCTCCAACTAACCAACCAACTCCTTTCCTTTCCTTTCCATTTCAATCCACCGACCGACAGTCGCAGGCCACTCAGCGCTTGGTGCTGGAGGAAAACAAGAGCAAATTCATCGTTTGGTAAGTTTGAATTGCGCTCTGGGCGCCGCAAGGGGCGAGCAAACTGGCCGCACAAACTAACCGACCGACCGACCGACCGACCAACCAAATGCGCCCGCAAACAGCGAGATCAGAGGCGGCAACCCGGCGCCCCAAATCGAGTGGATGCTGGACAACAGGAGCCTGAGCAAGGAGGTGAGTGTTTGCGTGACTCTGGCGCGTTTGGTCGCCCCTGCACTCGGGGGCCTCGACCGCTCGCTGGGCGCCCGGCGCTCGGGGGCCCAAGCAGGCCGAGTTGAGCCGGCAAGCCTTGGCTCGCAAAGCTAGTCTTGACGAGAAACAGAGCCATGCCGAGCCGCGCCGAGCGGCCCAGTCGGGCGAGCTGGCCGCACAATGGGCCGGCAAATATCAATCAATCTAATTGGTGTAGGAAGTGTTCCTGTCTTTAGCTAAAAGCGTCTCAATGTCCAAACTGGCTGCAAGCGGCAGCCAGGTGATCCCATTGAGCCGCCCGCTACAAAACCGCCGCCTCCGTTGCCTGTGCAGCCGCGGCCGCCGCAGCCGCCGCCGCCGCCGCCGCCGCCGAGCCCACTGAGCAAGCTCGGCGAAAGTGGCCCAGCAGAGGCGAGGGGCGCGAGCTGGGCCATTAGCCAGGAGCGAGCAAACATTGGAGCTGCCCGGCCAATGGGACTCGAGAGCAGGCGGGCAAAAAGAGAGAAAAGCCGGCGGGGACTTCCTACTTCTTTTGTTGTCCATCCAAAGCCTTGTGCCCACACTTGTCGATCCCCCAAACTCAACTTCCGATTTCAACCAGACCTGCCTTTGGCCCGCTGCAGCTCTGCGGCCGCAAGTGCAAACATGGGCTCTCGCGGCCGCCAGTCTCTCCTCTCTCCTCTCGCCTTGCACTCAACTCTGCCGGCCGGCCGGCCAACCGGAGAAATCGGCCCACTTCGCCTGACATGGACACTCTCTGCAAGGCTCGCGAGCAGTGAAAATTATTGACTGCCAAGGATGAGCAATTATCTCTGCGCTGAGGCGGCCGACTTTCCGGAAGCGGCTCGGCTTGAAGCAAGCCGGGCTTGCTTGGCGGCCAGGCGGCTCGCCTCTCGAGCTGCCGGCCAAGTGGCTCGGCCGGCCGCAACAAAGGAAGCCGGCCGCTCGCTCCAGAGTTCATGCCTCGGCCAGCAGATCACACGAACTCTCGGCCGCAAGCAACACGCAAGTCGCCAGCAAGAGTTCACCGAAAGAGAGAGAGACGCTCGCCAGTTGCTGCAGCCGAAGAAGCGCCAAGCGTCAAGCTGGAGACAATTCCAGGTGTCCAGGCGGCGAGCGTTCGTTAGCCGGCGACAAGTGGTGCCAATTCACTGGGAGCCATGCAGCGCTGAATGGGGCGAGTTGGCGCCAATCAGGCTTGTTGCAAGAAGTTCAATTGCAGCCGGCAATCAGAGCTGCAATGCCAACATAACATATCACTTTCCCGCTCTTTTTCTCTCCACTCCCCTCACTAAGCTCGGCGTTGGCGCCTCCAATGACCTGGAAGCGGACGCATCCTCTCCTCTCCTCTCCTCTCCTCCCGGCTTGCTTGGCCCTCTCAGCTCTCCACTTCGGCCGCTCAGAGCTCGGCGCTCGACGAGCCTTACAGGTGGCTAAATGCTACCTGCTTAGCCGCTCGGATTGGCCCTCCGAGCGGACGGCCAGCCAGCCGGCGAGAGGCGAGCTGCTCTCCAACGGCCGGCGCTTTCTCACAGGAGCGAGCCAACGAGTTGGCCTGCGCTCAAGTCGGCCGGCCGAGTGATCGATGGGCACGTTGTCGCGCGAGGCGGCCGCCGCTCGCCCAAGGCGCCGACTGCCGGCTCACCTGGCCCTTTGCTCAGCTAATTGGCTCGGCGGCCCGGCGAGCGTGACTTACGAGCAGGCGAGAGCGGCCGTTTGTTTTACTTGGAGGCAAATTAATTGCCCTCCGCCGGCCAGACCCAATTGGGGCGGCCGAGTTTGCGTTGCCGCCGCCGCCGCCGCCGCCGCCGCCGAGCGAGCGGTCACTCTAATGGGCTGCGGCGGCCGCCTTGGCTGGGCTCTCAATTAGCGCCGTCTAAGCGGCTAATCGGGCTCAGGCTGAGCCTGCCAAGGTGAGCTGCGGGCGGCCGAGCTGGCGAAAGTGGCCGCCGCCGCCGCCGCCTCAGCCGCCGCTACTGCGAGCGCGAGGATGAGCAATGGGCTCGCCCGCCCGCCGCCGCCGCGCTCTCAGCGCCACCTGGTGGCCGCGCGCCGCTTCCGGCCTCCTGCAGCGCCAATTTGCATAATCCGGCGCCCGACAGCAGGCGGCCAGTCTGACGCGGCTGCGGCTTATCGGCGGGCGCCGTTTTATGGCCAGAGGGGCGCCCGCGCGCGCAAACAAAGATATCAGCCCCCTCGGCTGTTGGTTTTGTCGGGCTCTCACCTGTTCGCCTGTTCGCCTGCTCGCCTGCTCGCCTGCTTGCTCGCTCGCTCGCTAGCCAGCAGACAGCGGCGAGCGGCCAAAGCTCGCTGTCAGGTTACAGCTAATCCAAAACACGGCCGCCAGATCAAATGTCAATTTGTAGTGGCGCATGTTGTTCACCTTGGCCAGGGGCGGCCGGCCGGCCGGCGGGGAGCGGCGAGTGAAGGGCCGAGAGTGGACAGTGGACGGCGGAGAGGACACCAGCTCGCCCTACCTGCGCCGCCGCCCGGCTCCCACCGGCCATCAATCAGACTCGATTGACATTTCAATTGAATTGACTTGAATCGAGCCGAGCCGAGTTGAACTGGGCTCAATGGGCCCATTTGGCGGCCGAATTAATTAGCTGGCTCGCTGTCCGCGCTCGCCGCCCGCCGCCCGCCGCCCGCCGCCGACCTTGGCTTCCGGCGGCGGGCGCAGTGAAGCGGGCGCTCGCCTCCGTCTGCAGCCTCCAGCTCGTCCGCATGCGAAACAATGGCGCCCGCCAGGCTCGAGCGTCTTCCCTGCAGTCTCGGCGCCCAAGAGCAAATGGGACGCGCAAGGGCCAAGCGAGCGCTTCAAAGCAATTGAAACGTTTTGCGGCCCATTGAATGGGCCCGTCGGCTTGGCCGCTGACAAGCCCCACTGGCGGCCAGCTCGGCCTCTGCGCTGAAGGCGGCCAATCGCCATTGTCTTAGCGCGCGCGCGCCGAGTGCTCGCATATCAAAGCGTCTAATTGGATTGCAAGGGCAGCTTACTTTGTTTCAGCGCGCTTGCCTCGCTCGTTAGCCTGTTGAGCCCTGGCGCCCGATTGACGTGCATGCGTGCGAGTGTGTGCTTTGCGCCCCGAGCGCTCGGCAAACACGAGCGCCGACCTGGCCGGCTTATCCGTCTGACCTTCGTGATTGTGTGATCTACCGTCTTGCCAGCGCGGCCGATCGCAAGCCCGCAAGTCTGCAAGCCTCTGCAAGCCAGCAAACTTGCAAACTCCGAGCGCTCGGAGGGCAGCGCGACCTGCGAGCGCGCTTCCAACTTATTTTTACAATCAGCGACAGATTGGAAGTTTAGGCCGACAATTAACCTTTCAACTTTTTTGACACATCCGCGCGCACATCTGAGCCTCAACTCGAGGACTCGAAGCGGCCGCCTCTCGTCGCCCATCTCGGCCGGCCTGAAGTTTCTCTCGAGCGGCGGCCAGTGGCCAGTTTAAACGCTCGTTGGCGCCACTTGCGTAATCGGCGGCCAGGCTAATGCTGTCGTTGTTGTTGTTCCTGCTGCTGCTGTTCCCTGTTAATGGTTTGCGAGCTCATTTGGAGCTGCTCGTCTGTCGGCCAGCCGGCGGGCGAGCGCAAAACGGGGCCGCCTTACGTGTTTTTCAAATGCGAGCCCGAAAGCAAAGGCAAAGGCAAAGGCAAACGCAAATGCAAATGCAAATGAGCTGGCAATGCGAGCAAACTAGCGCTCGATCCCCTCAATCAGGCGGCTGGAAAAGCTCGCTCGTGGCCACCAAACGTGTTGATCTAATTGTTTGCGGTCAACAGGCGCCCGCAACAATGGGAGCGCGCAATTTGAAAGCGGCGACTCGCGCGGGCCAATCGATCGGGCGGCCTGGCAGCGGATTGGGGGCTGCCCACGCGCTTCGTGCGCCCGGCGCCGAGCTGGAGCCCCGTCTTGCGGCTCCCACGCCACCTCGTGGGCGCGCCCGCGACCTTGGCCCAGAGGAGCCCGAGATGGGCGAGCGGGTCGAGTTTGTTGTCTCAGTTTCAGTCCCAGATTCAGTCCCAGTTTCAGTCCCAGTCCCAGTCCCAGTCTCAGCTTCAGCTTCAGCTTAAGCGCCTAAAAAGGGCTGCCCAAAGCCTGCAAACACTATCACTTGCAAGCGGCGACAACAACTGCACAAAGCTAACCAAAACCGCAACCCTCCACAATGCAGGCCCAATCCAGCTCCTTCCTAAACCAGCAGGCAAACTCGCAGCCGAGCCAGAGGATAACACAATCGAAGCTTAAAATGAGCGACATCAAGCGCACAATGAACGGGAAAAATCTTACCTGCGTTGGAGTCCATCAGACGATGAATCAGTCCGCTTCCGTTGAATTGGACGTGCAATGTGAGTAGCAAGTCTCTGCCTGAGCGGCTTTGCTTTGCCAAGACTCTAGCTTTGCGAGCTTTCAGACACTTTAAAAGGCGCGAGAAAGCGGCACAAGCGCTTTGAGTTTGTGGAGAGAAAATGACTGACAGATTTGCATACACACTCTTGTCGGCTCTTTCGCGCTCGGCCAAGACAAGCCGCGCTTGCTGGCCGCTTAGCCGCCACTAAATGGAATAGGAAGGCAGAGTTAGGGGCAGGGGTTGAGTTTAATTTTAGCCTCTAATTTGTTGCAATCTGGCCGCGGCCTTGCAAGCTCGGCGGTTTGCGCGACCTGTTGATTGGTCGGCGGCGAGTTTGTTGTTGCCAATGGGGCTGTTGCCAATGAACTCGCGTGTGCGCCCTCGGCCGCGAGCCGCCCCAACCAAATAAAGCCGCCCGCTCGCAGCGGCCAACTCTGGAGGAGAGGCACGCAAGCGGGCGGCTTAGCCAACATCAAAAATCCATCCCTCTCCGTCCGCCTTCAATCCATGCAAGTTGCCTCTCGCAGTTGACTAACCTCGCCACTCAAATCGCCATTTTAAATCCAAAACAAACGCCAACTTGCGCGCAAACAACCCATAGACGTGCCCACCGTGAGCGTAGGCCAGCGCGAGTACTCCATCGTGGAGGGAAGTCCGCTCAGTATCAGCTGTCAGGTTGACGCAAACCCGCCGCCAAACATCGTCAATTGGCGCCTCGTTAACGACGGTAAGTCCGCCGCCGCCGCCGCCGCCAAGCCTCAAGCAGCGGCCAGTGCAGGCGATGATGAGCCTTATGCAAATGGCCAGGCCGCCTCTGCGCCCAGCGAGCAGTCCGCCTCCTCCCTGGAAGGGGCGCAAACAATCGAGAGGAGGCGAGCTCATGGCGCCGGATGCTTGAATCACGAATGCGCCAACTCTCGCCTCCCGAGAGCAGGCTGCGCGCTTCGTGTGCGGCGCTAAACTTCGAGCGCCAGGTAGATCACGAATCGGGCGGCCCGCAATTAGCATTGGCTCGAGGCGCCAGATGCGTCCAGGAAGCGCTGAGCGAAGGTGGCTAACAACAATATCTCTCTCTCCCTCCTTGGCAAACAACGTCCGCCCACCGAGCAGGCTCGGCAGCGCAAACTAGGGGCGCCATCACGCTGCCAAGTCGGCCGGGCGCAGTGCTCGAGTTTGAGCGCATAAGCCGCGACTTGAACCAAAACACCTTCGAGTGTCTAGCCCAAAACTCTTACGGAATTTCGCTGCCCGCAGACGTAAAGCTAAATGTCCTCTATGCGCCCTTCCTGATTAACACGTCGCACTCTGAGTCTGTGGCGCTGGGCAGCCAAGCGCAGCTAGCCTGCCTCTTCGATGGGAACCCAGAGCCAGAGGTCAAGTGGCACTACACTGACCCGCTAAGCCGGCTTGCGGCGCCAGTCCAGCTCGAGAACAACAAGCAACAGTACCTGCTAATCAGGAATGTCACCTACAGAAACGAGGGCGACTATCACTGCGAGGCGCGCAACCAGATCAACGGAGTCTTCTACGGAGTTCGCTCCTCCAATATTGTGCTCGACGTCTTTGGGGAGCCCCAATTCCTGGTCAAGGTTTGTGTCGAGACGGCAACTGTTGAGGTGTTTGCCGCTGAGAGGCAACCTGGCGCTAAGGCTCAAAACTAACCCCCCGCCGCCCCCACGCTCAAACAAACGCAGTCGCCCGTCCACGCAAAGGCAGTCCAGGGCAACAGGGCCGAGCTCGCGCTCACCTTCTGCTCAGATCCGGCGCCAAACAAGGTCTACTGGCAGTTCGGTTCGCTGAGGCTCGACGTCAGGTAAGCGGCTCTGTCTCCTCCTTTGCGCAAGCGTCGCAGAATAAGAATAAGCCAGCCAACGACGACGAGAGCAACAAAACGAGCGGCGCAAAGTGTGCATCTGGCTAGGCTTATTTATTTATTCAGTCCAGTGTCGCTGCTTGCACGCATTTCGGCTGCAGCGGAGAGTTTTGCAGCCACTCGGGCCAGGTGGCCGGTTGGCCGGCCAAGCAGTGAGCGATATCCATCATCCTGCGCTAGGCTTGCGGGCTGAACTGCGCCTCCAGCCGGATAATTGCGAGCTAAATCTCACGCGCGCTAGCCTCAAGCCGGCCAGCCTGTTTGCGCTTGAGTGTGCAAGCCAATTCTGGCCGCCCTCCACGGTGAGTTATGGCGCCAGGCAGCAGATTTGCGAGCGCGCTTTTGGCCGCGCCAGTGTCGCGCCGAGTGGCCGGCGCAAAGTGGCCGTCTCGGCGGCCAAAGGCGAACTCGCCGAGAGGCCACTCCATCCGGCCGGCGCAGGTCGATGCGGCCGCCCAGCCGCAAACCATCAACACTCTGCAAAGGCCTCCCTCCTCTCCAAAACCAACAACCCTAAACGCGGCCAACAATGCCGCTCTGTCGGCCACAAACGAGCGCCAAAGCGGCTCGCTATCATGGCGAGCGAGGCACGACCGGCGCAAAACAGGCGCTCCTGTGGCGCCAATTTGGCCGCTCGAAAACGGAACTCGGCGCCGAGTTTGAGGCGGCCGAACGGAAGTGGCTCTTCCCCGGCTTACTTGGCGCAAAGTGGGCCAAGCCGGCACATCGGCCACTTCGAGCTTCGAGCGGCCGGCACGCCATCGGGCCGGCGCAACAGGTCGGCGGGCGAGCGCGCCTATTCAATTACACGGACACGAAAGGCAGCCCGCTCGCAAGCAAACTGTCCACTTGGCAAGCGGCGGCTCGTTTGCCTCCTCGCCTCTTTGTATCTTGGCCGTTGGCTTGATTTCAAGCCGAGATTTGCATGCGGTGGCGAAAGCGGCCGCTTGCGCAATATGGTCGCCGCCGCCGCCGCCGCGCCAGTGGAGCGGTCAGCTGGGCCGGCTGCTTGGTGCGCATGCAAACGCAGTCCAACTCGCCCCCCTCCTCTGTCCATACGCAACGGCTACCTGAGTTTCGAATCCGCGCTCAGCCTTGCTCGTCGCGCCACTCGAGAAGGCGCTGATTATGCGACACATAAAGCGCCAGCAGTTAGCAGTTTGTTTGCCAACGAAACTGCTCTCGTCCCTCTCGCGGGGAAGCGATGATTTACGCGTTCAAAGGCGCCAGCCACCAAACTAAGCCGGCCCGAGCTGAAGCCAACTGAACCAAGCAAGCCGAGCTTAGCCGAAGTGGCGCCAGTTTGGCCGGCCAACCGCTGATTGGATCTGGCGGCCGCTCGTTGGCAAGCTTGCGGCCTTTCATCGCAGACGGGCGCCAGATTTGCGAGCGCCCTCGATGGCGCGCATTTACATAAGCAGCTCGGCAAGCCACTCTCAAGCGCTGGGTCCTCCCGCCCGCCCGCCCGCAATAACTCACCGCCGAGCCCTTTTGTCTTTGCGCGCCGCTCGTTGTTTTGCGCCGCTTCCGTTTTCAGGGCGCCCGAGCGACAGGTAATTTGCGGTCTCGGGCGGCCGGCAGTAATCTTGCCTCGGATTTGATCGCGCGCTCAGTGCGATTGTTGTATCGCGCTGGCCGCTCGGTCGGATGTGAGTGGCGAACAATTTCTTCATCCGAATCAATTTGGAGCCAAACCAATTGGGAGTCGGCGAGAGCTCGCAATGCAGGGCTGGCATTGTTTTTGGACACGCCTGCCGGCTCAAATTAGCCAGAGGAGCCAGTGGAGGCGGTTTGCCTTCCTTCCACTCGAGCTCGAGCTCAGGCCGAGTTGCTGTTGCCGCTGCCGCTGCCG